>WNGP01005645.1_pt1 | contig 10443 bp, 8 predicted proteins | sample 5407671 | NCBI WGS metagenome assembly WNGP01 (sample SAMN13153381, study PRJNA577476) | soil metagenome | isolation source: 40 cm soil or saprolite under Garry oak tree replicate 2 | place: USA:California | collected 2016-06-15
GGGGCCCGGTGCGCGCGGGCCGGGGTGGGCGCAGGCCGCGTTGCACGGCGCGCTGACCGAGCAGACGCTCCAGTTTTGGCCAAAACAGCGGCAGCCATGCCGATCTTAGTACGCTGAGTAATTGAACAATTGCAGTAAGCAACTCTCTCGCGCTATGGAGGCTCAGATCGTCTCCGGACTGAAGCGCCCGGCGAGCGGAAAGGTCACGGCAGGCCTCGGCCTCGGGCGGGAACCGGGTGGCGCGGCATCGCGGCTGGCGGTGCTGTGCGGCGAGGCCGTGTCGGCGGCCCGCAGGGCCGGGCGCGGGCTCGGCCGCTGGGCCGTCGGACGGTCGATCTCGCCGAACTCACTGGTCGGCATCTCGCTGCTGTTCGCGATCTGCGCGGCGGCGTGGTTCAGCGCGGGACCGGGCGCCGGCGGCGCCCGGGGCCTGATCGCGGCCGGGGGCTGGCTGCTCGGGCTCGGTGCCGCCCGGTCGCTCGCGGCGTTCGCGGCCGGCCAGTCGGCGTCCGCGGGAGGCCAGGTGGCGAAGGGGTCGCCGCCTGGCCGGCGGGTCAGCCGAGCGCGGCTCGCCCGAGCGCGGGTCAGCCGAGCGCGGGTCAGCCGAGCGCGGGTCAGCCGAGCGCGGGTCGCCCAGACGGGGGATGACAGCACCGACTGGCTTGTTCTGCCCGTGACGCGGGAAGGCGCCGACTCACCCGGCGGCCCGCCGGACGGCGGGCCATCCCGGGATCGACCCCCGGATTCCCGGGTCGGTCCCGAGACCGACCCGGTGGCCGACGGAGTGCCGGCGGAGGGGGTGCCGGCGGAGGGGGTGCCGGCGGCCGGGGTGACGGCGGGCAGTGCGACCGCGGCCGGGTTCGGCTGGATGGCGGCGGTGTGCTCGGTCGCCGCCGAGTGCGCCGTCTACGGCGGGATGGCCGCCGGCGGCGGCCAGGGAACGCCGATCGGGATGTGGCCGCTGGCCGTCCTGACCGTCGCGTCGACCGGGCTCGCCGAACTGCTCGCGGCGTGCCGTGCGGCGGCGGTGACCTCCGGGCAGTGCCGGGAGCTCGGCGTGAACCCGGCCGTCAGGCGATGGGCGGGCAGGCTGCTCCGGCCGCCGGTCGGCGCCCGGGCGCTGCTCGCCGTGGCGGGGTTCGCGCTCGCGGGACCGGAGGCGGCACTGCTCACGGTGTGCGCCGCGGAGATGATCTCGATCGCCGCCACGATCGCGTTGCTCGGGAAGATCGCCGCGGCCGGGGGCTACGGCACGTCCGGCGGGGTGCTGGCGTTCAGGGACGACGGCGCGGCGGCCCGGTGGGCGGGCAGGCTGGTGCAGGGCACGCTGATTCCGCTGCCGCCCGCGTTCGCCGGCCTGATCGCCACGGCGCTGCTGGCCGCGCTCGGGCTGCGTGACCTGCCTGGCTTCATCGCGCTGACCCCGCCCGTCGTGATGATGCTCGCCTCGCCCGGATCGAGCCATCCGCACGACGGGCGATTCGACTGGCTGGTGCCGGTCCTGCTCGCGGCCGCGCAGTACGTGTACGCCGGCGCGCTCGGCTTCGCCCTGGCTGTGCCCGGTCCGGTGGTCTTCTCGGCCTGCGCGCTGACGTTCCTGTGGTACGCCAGCCTGACGGCGCCGGGGGGAGCGGGCCCGGGGGGAGCGGGCCCGGCGGGCCGGGAGGGCTCGGGTATCGGCTGGGAGTCCCGGCTGTTCGCCGTCGGCCTCGCCGCGACATTCGGCTTGACCACGTTCGGGTACGTTGGGCTGGCAACATATCTTGGTGTGCTCATCGGCCGGAAAGTTATGATCGGCTACCTCGTGCCCAGGGAGGACGACGACCGGTGATCGGCATGGTTCTCGCCGCGGGAACGGGGCGCAGGCTCCGGCCCGACACCGAGGGGCGGCCCAAGGCGCTGCTGCCGGTGGCCGGCGAGACGACGATCCTGGATATCGCGCTGCGCAACCTGGCGGCGGCCGGCCTCACCGAGGTGGTGATCGTCGTCGGCTACGCGGCCGGAATGGTCGCCGATCGCGTTCCGGAGCTGGAGCGGGTCTACGGCCTGTCGATCGACCTCGTGTTCAACGAGCGCGCCGAGGAGTGGAACAACGCCTACTCCCTGTGGCTCGCGCGGGAGTACTTCGGGCGCGGCGTCATGCTCGTCAACGGCGACACCGTGCACCCGGTGAGCGTGGAGAAGACGCTGCTCGCGGCGAGCGCATCGAGGCGGCCGGGCGGGACGGACCAAGTCGGCGCCGGGGCCGGCAACGGGAGCCGGCGTGAGCCCCTGCTCGGCCGCCTGATCATCGCGATCGACGATGTCAAGTCGCTGGCCGACGAGGAGATGAAGGTCGTGCTCGACGACGAGGGGATGCTGCTGCGGATCACCAAGGTGATGGACCCGGCGCACGCGCACGGCGAGTACATGGGCGTCACGCTGATCGAGCCGGCCGCGGCCCTCGCCCTGGCCGACAGCCTGGAGGCCACCTGGCGCAGCGATCCGAGCCGGTTCTACGAGGACGGGTTCGCCGAGTTCTGCGAGCGGGGCGGCGCGGTGCTCGCCGCGCCGATCGGCGCGGTCGACTGGGTCGAGGTGGACAACCACGCGGACCTGCGCCGGGCCAGGGAGATCGCCGACCGCTGCTAGTCTCGCCGATACCGCCTGCCCCGCCCCGCGGTGCATCCTCAAGGAGCCTCATGCCGCTGCTGGCGAGAATGCTCGCCGCCCCGCTGGTCATCGACGTCAGGGCGGGGGCGATCGGCGGCCTCGGCGAGCTGCTGACCGAGCGCAGGATCGCGACGCAGGGCCGGGTCGCCGTCGCGGTTGGCCCCGGTCAGGGCGAGTCCATCCTGGCCGAGTTGCGCCTCGGCGACGCGGAGGTCTTCCGGATCGGCGACGGCAGTCACGACAGCGCCGCCGACCTGGGCCGCAAGCTGAGGGCGGGTGCCTACGAGGCCCTGGCCGGCATCGGCGGCGGCAAGACGATCGACGTCGCCAAGTTCGCCGCGCACATGGCCGGCCTGCCCATGGTCGCGGTCGCGACCAGCCTGGCCCACGACGGGATCGCGTCGCCGGTCAGCACGCTGAGCCATGAGTCGGGTACCGGCTCCTACGGCGTCATGCCGCCGGTCGCCATCGTCGTCGACCTGGACCGGGTGCGGTGCGCCCCCGGCGGGCTGTCCACGGCCGGCATCGGCGACGTGGTCAGCAACCTGTCCGCGGTCGCGGACTGGGAGCTGTCGGCGGCCGACACCGGCGAGCCGGTCGACGGGCTGGCGGTCGCGATGGCCCGGTCGGCGGCCCACGCGGTGCTGCACGAGCCGGGCCCGACCGGATCCGACGAGTTCCTGACCGTGCTGGCCGAGGCGCTGATCCTGTCCGGCATGGCGATGGCCGTGGCCGGATCGAGCCGCCCGGCCAGCGGCGGCGACCACGAGATCATGCACGCGATCAACCAGCTCTACCCGGGCACGGCCAGCCACGGCGAGCTGGCCGGGCTCGGGGCGCTGTTCTGCACGCACCTGCGCGGCGACGCCGGGCAGGCCGCGGCGATATCGTCCTGCCTGGGGCGGCACGGCCTGCCGCGGCTGCCCGCCGAGGTCGGCCTGTCCGCCGGGCAGTTCACCGCCGCGGTCTGCCACGCCCCGGCGACCAGGCCGGGCCGGTACACGATCCTCGAGCGCCTCGCCCTGTCGCCCGCCGAGGCGGCCAAGCGAACGGAGGAGTATGTCAGGGCCATCGCTGGCTGAGCTCAGGGAGAAGGGCCAGCCGCAGGCGGTGCTCGACCGGCTCAACGACGAGCACTGGTTCGGCCGGCTCTACGGCCGCAAGCTCTCCCCCTACGCGACCTGGGTGTTCGCCCGCCTGGGCTGGTCGCCGAACGCGGTCACGGCCGCGTTCATCGCGTGCGGGGTCGCGGCGGGCGTGGTGATCGCGTTCGGCGGCCTGGCCACGGCGGTGGCCGGGGCCGTGCTCGTCCAGCTCTACCTGATCTTCGACTGCTCCGACGGCGAGCTCGCCAGATGGAGCAACAGAAAGTCCGCGGCCGGTGTCTACCTCGACGGAGTCGGTCACTACCTGGGCGAGAGCGCCCTGCTGGTCGGCCTGGGCTTCCGCGCGCAGGGTGAGCTGACCGTGGCGGGCGGGTACGTCACCGCCGGCGTTGCCGCCGCGCTGCTCGCCATGCTCGTGAAGGCCGAGACCGACAACGTCGTGGTCGCCCGCGCCAAGGCGGGCCTGCCGGCCGCGCACGGCGACGACGCGCTGACGCCGGCCAGCGCGGGACTGGCCAGGGCCAGGAGGCTGGCCGCGGTCCTGAAGATCCACCGGATCACCCACGCGATCGAGCTGTCGGTGCTGGTCCTGATCGCCGCCATCGCCGACGCGGTGCGCGGTGACCTGACCGCGACCCGGGTGCTCGTGATCGCGTGCCTGGTCGTGGCGGCCCTGATGACGGCCGCGCACCTGGTGGCGATCATGGCGTCGAGGCGGTTGCGTTGAAGCTGTCGATCGTGATCTTGACCATGGGCAACCGGCCGGACGAGCTGACCCGTGCGATCCAGAGCACGGCGCCGTTGCGGGCCGCCGGCGCCGACCTCGTGGTCGTCGGCAACGGCGCCGACGCCGGGCCGGTGCCGTCCGGGGCGACGGCGATCAGGCTGGCCGAGAACGCCGGCGTGGCGGGGGGGCGCAACGCGGGCGCGGCCGCGTGCGGCGGCGACGTGGTGCTGTTCCTCGACGACGACGGCTGGTATCCCGAGCCGGCGGCGCTCGGTGAGCACGTCGCGGCCCGGTTCGCCGCCGACCCGCGGCTCGCGGTGCTGTCGTTCCGCGTGGCCGACCCGGACGGCGGCCCCGGCGGGCGCTGGCACGTGCCGCGGCTGCGGGCCTCCGACCCCGAGCGGTCCTCGGTGGTCACGACCTTCGCCGGCGGCGCGTGCGCGATCAGGCGGTCGGCGTACCTGGAGTCCGGCGGGCAGCCCGAGGCGTTCTTCTTCGGGCACGAGGAGACCGACCTGTCGTGGCGGCTGATGGACCTGGGCTACCGGCTCGAGTACGACGCCGAGGCGGTCATGTGCCACCCGGCCGTCCGCAACGCCCGGCACGCGACGTGGTACCGGACCGAGGCCAGGAACCGGGTCTGGGTCGCGCGGCGGAACCTGCCCTGGCCGCTGGCGCTGGTCTACCTGGCCGACTGGGTGCTGATCACGCTGGTCAGGGAACGGTCGCCGGGAGCGCTCCGGGCCTGGCTGGCCGGCTTCGCCGAGGGCTGGCGGCTGGACCCCGGCCCGCGCCGCCCGATCAAGCTGGCCACGGCCTGGCGGATGACTCGGGTCGGCCGCCCTCCGATCGTCTGATCCCGGGCCTTCCGGATCAGTCGCCGGAGGCGGGCCGGGCGAGGTCGGCGTGGGCGGTTTGCCAGGTTTGATACCAGTGGGCGAACCAGGGGTGGGCGGCCGACAGGGGGACGATGTAGCTGACCGTCTGGGCGTAGTAGAAGCGCTGGCGATCCGGGTTCAGGTTGCGCAGGGTCTGGACGTTGCTGGCCCGGTCGGCCAGCTTGACCAGGACGGCGTCCCGCGGCGCGGAGGCGAGTCGGCGCAGACTGGCCAGCTTGACCGAGGGCCGGTCCTCGCCGGGCCCCGGCTTGGGGATGGTCACCCAGCTTACGAGCTCAGCGACCCGCGGGCCGAACCGGCCGGCGAGTTCCTCGCTGGTCGTCGCCGTGTCCTCGACGACGTCGTGCAGCACGGCCGCGACGAGCACGCCGGTGTCCCTCACCCCGGCACCGGTGACGAGAACCTCGAGCGCCTCGAGCAGGTGCTCCAGGTAGGGGGCGCCGGTCGGGCGGCGTTGGTCGCCGTGCCTGGACCGCGCGAAGGCGATCGCCTCGCCGACCCGGCCGATGGTCTGGTCCGGCAGCAGCTCGCGCATTCCCGCGATGGCGGCATCCGGAGAGTGCCAGTTGGTGAAGGTCTGCACGAGCTCATTCTGGCCGGCCTGCCTGCCTCAGTGGCCGCCCAGCGGACCGCGGAAGGCGCCGGAGTCGCGGCAGACGTTCGCGCCCGCGCTGATGCCGCCGTACCGCCTGGACAGGCCGGACAGCACCGATGGCGGTGGCCCGCCCCGCCGGGGGGTCGCGGCGGCACTGCTCTGACCCTGCTGGCCGGCCGTCCCCTGGCCGTGGCGCGTCCTTGGCAGCTTCGTGTCGTGCGCGATCGCTCGGAACAGGGGACGGGCCTGGGCCGACCACCGGACCCAGTCGGGGTTCGGCGGATAGGTGACGACGGGGACCTGGACGAAGTGGACGGCGCGCAGCGGCAGCTTCCGCAGGCTCTGCGCGAGCGCGATCATCGTGCTCTGACTCAGCCCGCTGTCGGTCGTCAGCGAGCCGGCGATGTCGGAGACGACCTTGATAACCCGCGCCGGGTCGCCGAGCAGGTTGGCGCGCTTGGCCTCCTGGGCGACCGAGGCCATCAGGTACTGGTCCCGCTGGATGCGCTCCAGGTCCGAGCCCGCGCCGATGTACCTGACCCGCCAGTAGGCCAGCGCCTGCGACCCCATCACATGGTGCATGCCGCGGGACAGGTGCAGTTTCGAGCGCCGGTCGTTGACGGGGTACGGCAGGCAGATGCTGACGCCGCCGAGGTCGTTGATGGCGCGCTCGAAACCGGTGAAGTTGAGCTCGGCGAAGTGATCGAGCCTGACTCCGGTCGTCTGCTCGATCGTCTTCCACAGGCAGCCTGGACCGCCGGCCGAGAAGGTCTCGTTGATCTGCTCGACCTGCCCCGGCTGCGCGGTCTGCCCTGGCGCGCCCGCGGTCCGCGGGCAGGCCAGCACGGGCACGACGGAGTCGCGCGGGATGCTCAGCACGATCGCCCGCCGCAGTCCCGGCGACAGGTGCAGGACCAGGACCGTATCGGAGCGCCGACCCGCGATGCGCGCGCCGAACTTCGAGTTGCGGCCGTTGCGGGTGTCGGAGCCGATCACCAGCAGGTTCAGTGAGTGGTCGAATTCGCGCGGCCTGGTTCCCAGGCCGGTCACCCGCACGTGCTGGATCTTGCCGAACACGTCACGGTAGACCGCGTACGCGGCCAGGATCCCGGCGACCAGGACGACGGCGACCGCGACCGCGGTCCAGCCCAGCAGGCGAGGGCCGCGCGTGCCCCTCGGCGCGCGCCCCCCGGCGTGCTGGTGTTCGTCCCCGTTCCCCATCGCTCTCGGGCAGGTTCTTAGCCAGCCCGGACGGTTTTAACCACGTCAGCGGCCGCCGGCCGCCTGGTGACCGGCCCGCCGTCAGCCGCCGGCGCTGAGGAACGCGGTCCCGTAGCCCTTGCAGGGGTTGGTGCTGCCCTGGTATCCGCCGAACTTGCCGGCCAGGTTCCCGACCGGCTGCGAGGGCGCGGGCCCGAGTTTCGTGAAGTCAGAGCCGAGAATCAGGGTCACCGTCTCTGCTCCCAGGGTGCCGGTGCTGACCTGCTTCAACGTCACGTTCGGCAACTGCGCCGCGACGGTCTTCGCGGCGGCCAGGTCGGCGGGACCGCCGTACTCGATGACCGACGTGGTGTAGTTGTAGTCGGTGGCGCCGCTGGGGGTCGTCGCGCTTGCCGTAGCGAGGATGTGGAAGCCGCGGCCGCTTAGTGCCGTCGTCGTGGCGCCGGCGATGCCGGGCACGCCTGACCCGTTGAGGACGTTGACGCTGACACTGGACGCGCTGAGCAGCTTGGTCGGCTGAGCCTTCTTGCCCTTGCCGCTGCCCTGCTTCTTGCCGGCCGCGGTCTTCGGCACCGCCCGGTCGCGCTGAATCGCGGCGAACAGCGGCTGGGTCTGGGCCGTCTCGAATTCGACCCAGTTCGGGTTGGCCGGATAGTTGACCACCGGCACCTTGATGAACTGGATCGACTTCTTCGAGATACCGCTGAGGCTCCGCGCGATCGTCACCATCCGCCCTGGTGTCAGGCCCTCGTCGGTGGTCAGCGCGTGCGACCTGGAGATGGCATTGATGATCGCCCAGGTCTTGCTGAAGCTGTGCAGGACGCCGGTCTTGAGTATCTTCTGCACCAGGCCGACCATGAGAAGCTGATCGCGCTGGATCCGCTGGAGGTCAGAACCCAGGCCGAAGCCCTCGCGCAGCCGCCAGAACTCCAGCGCCTTGTACCCCTTGAGCACGTGCCAGCCGGCGCTCAGCTTCAGCCGGTCGTACCGGGTCTCGCGGATGCGCGTCGGCAGGCAGACCGGCACCCCGCCGATCGCGTTGACCACGCTGATGAAGCCGGTGAAGTTGAGCTGGATGAAGTTGTCCAGGTGGATGCCGGTCGTGTGCTCGATGGTCTTCCACAGGCAGTTCGCTCCGCCCGCGGAGAAGCTGCTGTTGAGTTGCTCGATCGAGCCCGGGGCCGCGTTCTGCCCGGGGAAGCCTCCCGGCTCGGGCGGGCAGGAGTAGATCGGCACCACCGTGTCGCGCGGGAAGCTGAGCACGGTGACGCCGCCGCCGCCCGGCGAGATGTGCGCGACCATCACGGTGTCGGACCGCTGGCCCTGTGCGGGGCCGCCGATCTTGCCGTTCCGCCCGGAGCGGCTGTCGGACCCGATCACGAGCAGGTTCAGGGCATTGTTGAGCTTCTTCGGGCGGTCGCCCTGGCCGGTGATGGCCTCGCGACTGATGCCGTCCCACACGTTGTGGTACTTGGCGTACGCGTACAGGGTGCCGCCGACAAGCACGACCGCAATGCCGGCCGCCAGCCAGCCGGTCAGCAGCATGCCGACTGAGTACCTTCGGGAGCCACGACCGCGGCGCATGCCGTAGCGCGTCATCGGTCCCTCCGAGCGGTTTCCATTGCCGGCTGCCGCTGCGCCGGGCGGGCGTTTCGGCCCCATGGTACGCCGTCGGCACGGGAAAAAAGCCCACTAAGCGTCACGTCGGAGTCGGCGGGGTGGCCGGGCGGCACCGGCTTGGTTGCTCCGAGGTAGCCGGCTTGCCCGGCCGGGCGGACTCGGCTAGGCGGCCAGGGCTCGGCCGGCGCGCCCGGTCAGGCGGTATCCGAACAGCGGCTACGGGCGCGACCTGTGCGGACGGCCGCCCGCCCCATACAGTGGATCCCGTGGGTCCCCCGAAGCCACCGCCAGGACGAACCGACGCAAGCTCGGATCACTCGATACCAGCCGAGGGGGCAGCGGCACCCGCCGCCGCGCCCGAGCTCGTGAAGCCGAGACCAGGTACGGCTGATCCCGGCACGCCCACGGACGGCAAGATCGCGGACGGCAAGATCGCGGACGGCAAGACCGCGGACGGCACGGCCAGTACGCGCGTGCTCCGGGTGCCCAGGCCGCGCATGCCGCGGCTGTCGCTGCGGGTCGCGCCGGCGCGGACCGGCAAGGACCGGCCGCCCGGCCGGGGCGGGGAAGCGGTCGGCCGCGGATTCGCCAGGCTCACCGTGCTCCCTGCGATTGTCGTGGCGGGCTGGCTGCTGCCCGGCCTGCCGCTGCTGCTGGCCGGCAAGTTCGCGCCGGTCCCCATGCTGCTGATCGCGGCGCCGCTGGTGACGGCGCTGGCCGTCAACCTGCTGCACCGGATCCCCGGACGATGGCCGATCGACCTGCCAGGCCAGCCGCGCGACCGGGCCTGGCCCGGCTGGTCAGGGGTCCTCGGCACCGTGGCGGTCTCCGCCGGATTCACCGCCTGGCAGCTCGCTATGAACTCGCCGTCGATACTGCCGACGAGGCGGCCGGGAGCCGCCTTCCAGACCGGTTACTGGATCGCCCAGCACGGCTCCCTTCCGATACCCGGCTCGCTCGGCGCCTTCGGCGGTCCGCATCCTGGGCTGCACCTGTCAAGCATCGGATTCGTCGAGCACGCCCACGCCATCGTTCCCGCCGTCACGGCCGGGCTGCCGATGCTGCTGGCCGGCGGATTCTGGACCAACGGCACCGGCGGCGGGACCGTGATCGGCCCGTTGCTCGGCGGGCTGGCCGTGCTCTCGTTCGGCGGGCTGGTCGGCCGGCTGGCGGGGCGGCACTGGGCGCCCGCGGGGGCGCTGGCGCTCGCGCTGACGCTGCCCGAGATCTACACGAGCCGGGCCGCGTTCAGCGAGACCGCGGTGCAGATCCTGCTGTTCGGCGGGCTGAGCCTGGTCATCGACGGGCTCACCATCGCTGGGCCGTCGCGAAAGGGCGCGCCCGCCGACGCGCCGGCGAAGGCCGCGGATCCGGCGAACGGCGTGGCCAACGGCGTGATGAGGGGCGACGCAGAGGCTGCGGAAGGCACCGAGCCCGCGAGCGGGTCATTGCCTTCGGTCGCGCCCGCCCCCGCGAACCCGCCCGGGACCGCGCCGGCTTCGCCCGGGGGCGCGCCGGCCGCGTCGGCTTCGGCCGGGACAGCGCCGGCCGCGTCGGCTTCGCCCGCCGGCGCGCCGACCGCGCCGTTGCCGGCGATCGCCGGATCGGCTCGGCCGGCGGGGC
>WNGP01005646.1_pt1 | contig 10442 bp, 10 predicted proteins | sample 5407671 | NCBI WGS metagenome assembly WNGP01 (sample SAMN13153381, study PRJNA577476) | soil metagenome | isolation source: 40 cm soil or saprolite under Garry oak tree replicate 2 | place: USA:California | collected 2016-06-15
AGATACTGTGGCGGCACATCAAATACCTCTGGTTACCTTTTTCTGCGTATCAGTGTATGGAGGCCCTGCGAGAGGCATTGGAACAGATCTTGAAAGATTTCGGATCAAAATACCAGATTACTTTTGCCTAAGTACTTAGGTGTTCGTGGCCGTGAGAGGGGCGGACGCTTCTGCCTGTACAGCGTCTGCCGCCAGCGGGCGGACCCGCTCACCCAGCCAGGCCATGCTATCGTTGGTCCAGCGTTTGAGTTGGGACAGCACCTGGGTGAGCGTCTGCTCCAAGAGCAACACCTCAGCACTCGCTTCACCTTGGCGTTCTCGATGCACCGTCAATGCCGCTTCAAGCGTGGCGCCCAGGCCGAAGAGATGGCCGGTCAGTTGCCCGCACAAGAGCCCAAGGGGTTGGTCGACCAGCATGGTGATGAGCCGGTCATACTCCGCCTGGTTGTGCTCAAGGCGCCGCGCCAGGATGCCAGCAACGAGCGCACAAAACACGGCGGCGCCCTGCACGTCACGCAGCGGGGTCTCGGTAGGAGCATTGAGCGTTTTGAGGGCTCTGAGGGTTGTGGCAAAGTCGGGGCTCGCGCTGAGCGCCAACACGGCCTCAATCCGACCAAGGCGTTCTTCGGCAACGGGGGTCAACCAGTTGAGATGCTCGCGGTAGGTCTGCGCCAGGCCCGTACTGACCTCGTACGCGTCCGAGAGGCGTTCATGGCTTTGGGCAAGGCGGTCGAGTTCGCTGTGGAGCCGTGCGAACTCCGCTCGTTGCTCATCGCCAGTGAGGCGCTCGATGAACATCGGGCGCACGACGCGGGTGGACGCGACAGCCTCAGCGATCGCGTGCTGTTGCTCGACCGTCAGGAGCATTCTATTCCGATCGCCGCGCTTCGCACGGATTTTCAGCAGGCGTGTGAGTTTATAGAGAATGTGATACGGCAGCTGCCAGGCCACCATCAACTCTTGCAGCGTGGCTTCACGGGGGAAGGGCTCATAGTTTTCTTCCATTGTGGACCTCCTCATGAAGAGTCTACTATAGATTTTCTTAAAATAAAAAGGGAAAGTATAGTAAAAATCTGGTCTGAAGACGAACAGGTGGGCCTCGCCAGCATGACGCAGCCCGTGGACAGGCTAGGCGTGTGCAGCCTGGCGCTTGGCCTGTTTTCGTTCGTGGAACTTCTCCCGGTCACAGGCCCGGCAGTGGCGGTTGCTGATGCGTAAGACGCTTTGACCGGTCCCGCGGTAGTTGTGCTGGCGGGGGCACAGCTTCCCCAGCGAATGAGTTGTCGGGTTGAAGTCGACATCGTCGGCTTTCGTGTCAGACACGATAACAGGCACCGCCTTTGCGTCAGACAGTATTTCTGTGTCCCTGTTTGTGTCAGACAGGATTGTCTTATCCTCCTTTGTGTCTGACAGAATATCCTCGTCCTTATTCGTGTCAGACAGATATTCCCTGTCACTACGCGCATCAGCGTCAATGATGGCAATGGCTGCCTGATTTCTGTCAGACAACAACTCGTCAAAACTTGCGCTGTCGGTCTCCCCTACGAGCGTATCGAGCGGTGACTCATATCTGTCAGACAGAAATTCGTGTGCAGCAAGACGCTGGGGGCCAGCCATGGCAGTACGAGAAGGGTACTCCTCCATGAGCAGGCTGAGCGCATCACGAATGACGACCGAGAGCGGCTGCCGATGGAGGGCCGCATAGCGTTTGACCTGGTCTGCGAGGGTCGCATCAACGCGGGCCATGAGGGTCACGTACTCTTTCGTTTTGGGGCGGCCACGAGGACGGCCAGTGGGGCGAGTCATGGGCAATGCTCCTCTGTGTGGGGTGTTTCCCGTATGATGTCATACAGGATAGAGGAGAGGGGCAGGGCAGTCAAGACAATTGTGTCTGACAGGAAAGAGGTGGGCCTGGAAGGTGGGAAAGGGCCGCTTCTGATAAGAGATCCTATGTTAAGTTCGGCCCGGGGGCGGATGCGAGGTGGAGAGCAGTTTCAAGGTTATGATCATAACCTTGATGATATGTGAAGTTCGTCAGGAGGGTGGGTGCGAGAGGTCGGCGCCATCCTGTTTTCTGTCCCTGGGGTTCAAATCTCGCAGAGATCTCTTCCAGGCTTTTTCTTCTTCTTCCTCTTTGGAGCCTTCTTAAGATGTGTCCCTAGAGTAGGGACAGTAACCGTCCCTAGAGTAGGGACACCCCCAAAAGTTTTTCCACAGGGTCAATTTGTCCCACGCCAACGGATAGCATATTCGTACCGTTGTACCCCCCGCTGACGTCGCGCGATGTAGCCTTTGGCAAGCGCCTGCTTGATGCCCATTTCGGCCTGAGACCGCGAGAGAATACCCGCCCGCACAAAATGCCGTACGGACAAGGGCGCCCATTCTTGCCGGCCGTGCTCGCCGTCTCCTACCCTGCCAATGGTCTGGTCGAAGACTTCGAACACCACGAGCGCCACGGCTTTATGCTCCAGGACCAGGATGGCCTTAAACTCTTTCGGCATCATGAGGAAGTAGCCATCCTTGGGGTGCGTGATACCGTGCTGTTGGATGGCTTGCAGAACGACATACAGGCCAGATTTACGCGGTGGTCGGGGCTGCGTGGGTTTGGCTGGGGGCGTCGGCGGGGGTTCGTCCACGCTCCGGACCACCCGCATGCGGTCACCCAGGGGCATCCGGATTTCCTCAGCCCCGAAGCGAGACACATCGCAGGGGAGTAGCTTGATGATGAGTGTGTCGGGCTTGTCATGCCCGTTGGGGGGTGGTAGACTGTCATCCGACATGGCAATTCCTTTGGTGGGGGATTGCGTCACGAGGCGAGCGGGTTAACTGGGCCTGCTCGCCTTTGGTGTTTCTGGGCTACTATACCTACCTCATCCGGTGCAGTAAAGTTTCCATCCTCGCCTGTGCGCAGCACGCCGTAGACCTCCCGTATGGACAGATGCTCATCAAGGACATCGTGAGGCTTGTGTTGGGTGGTCTGAGCTGGTATCCTAGGCTCCGACATAGACGATTCCCTCGCAGGTGAGTTTATGTCGTGACATCGACACATCCCTGGCTGGGGCATTGTGTCATCAGGCGAGTGGGTCCACTAAACCTGCTCGCCTTTGGTGTTTCTGGCCTACTATAGCTGCGTTACCAGGTGGGGTAAAGAAGCATCGTACAAGCGTGCATCAGTAGCGTTTGTCGCGCCAAACGCTACTCCGGCCAGGCACCACCGACCCATTTTTGTGACCCTCATCCGCGGGAGGGGGGGGCTGGTGTCGTACGATACACAGGCAGTTGGGGTATCCCCGCGCGCGTGGGAGTGGTTAGCTTGTCGCAAAATTTACGACAAGCTAAGCCGGGGTTTCCCCATGCGCGCGCGAGGACCTCACTGCCGCAGCTCGTGCCACACGGCCAGCAATGCCTCCACGATGGCGTTGACGCGAGCCTGCATGGGCGCCGGCAATTCCTCGTCTGCCGCGACCAGCGTCAACAAGTCATGCGCCAGCGCGAGCCGCTCATGCATGACTTCCTGGGGCGTGAGTTGTCGGCATTGCGCGCCGGGGAGTGTGTGCAGGACCGGCCTCCCGCCCTTGCGCCGGCCTGGCTTCTGAGACGTCGGTCGCGCCACCTTGTTCCTCCCCTGGGGCTGTGCGGGCCCCCTAGGGCGCCAACTCTGCCGCAATCTTCTCGAGGTCGATGTGTGCCAGCGTCTCTTCGAGCGCCTGCCAGGCTTCTATTTGCTCTGCCGTCAACGTGTCGAGAGGGGTGGACAGCTCCTGCATTACCTGCATCTGATTTGCCAGAAAATGCCGCACGGCCAGCCGCACGATGACACTACGCGGCTGACGCCACGTGTGACAGCACGCGGTGAGCTCTGCATCTAGCGGCGCGGGGATGCGCACATTGACAGTACGATTTGCCACAGAGCCTCCTGTAATACAGTGCCACAGCGTAAAAACCCGTGCCTGTGAAGACAAGGGCGTTGCGTGCGGTGTGGGACCGGCAGCCCCCACACTTTGACTCCCCCCCCCTGCCTCGGGGTGCCCTAGGGGACGTGTCGCGCGGGCACACCCATCAGGCCTGCAGCCGCGCTTCCAACTCGGGTGTCAACCCTCGCTGGTGACATCCTGGACATGTCCAATAGAGCCGTATGCCCTCACTCCCCTCGCTCATGGGGCGCATGATTGCGTTAGGCACGTACACTTCGACGTACACACCCACAGCGCCACAACCCAGACAGCGCCGCTTCTGCTGGCGTCCACCTCTAACGGCTAGTAGCAATTGAACCTTAACCGCTTCTGGATAGTCCTCTTTCAACCACGCGCGGGCCTGGGCGCTCGACACCATGCAGCCGTTAGGGCGGCTACGCGGGCGCTTCTTACTCATGGCTCCCTCATCCGAGCTCAACAGCGACCCTCCCAGGGTATCCCTGGGGCCGCGTCAGTAAATTCGGTTTCCAGTACAGGATGCACCCGGCAGCCGCTGCCTGCTGACACAGATGCCAGACCCATTCCCAGGGCGGCTGGAAGGCCGGTTCCTGATTGCTCTTGCTCTGTCCCCCGAGCACCACCCAATCAAACATGTCGAGCGAGGTAAACGTGAGGCGTTCGCGCAGCGGCTCACACGAGAGCCACTTGACGGGCGCGTCCACCTTGCGAAAGGCCCGCTCGGCAATCTCGACGCGGTACTGCTCATCGACCGTCGTGCCAACCCACGCATTCTCTGGCCAAGTGATGTCGGCCAGTCGCTGGGGGAATTTCGTGAGGAAGAGAAAATTCCACTGGGGAGCAGCACGGACTTCCTCTAGTACCGCGTCAATCCATTCCTGCGGTACCCACTTGCCGAAGAGATCGGCCATGGAGCAGACGAACACGTTGCGGTAGCCGATATCGGTCTCGGCTTTTGCAGGTACTTTGGTGTACTGCGGAGCAAGTAAGCGATCCTGATGAAAATGCGGCGTAAAGCCAATCGCTTTGTAATCCCCCATACGGCGCTCGGCAATGTCCCTCGCGTAGCAGTAGCCACAGTTGTGGAGGCAGCCTGTCACCGGGTTCCATGTCCACTTGGCCCAGTCCACATTCTCATTCGTCTGATTAAACGTGGGACGCTGGCCATTGACCACGGGTGGGGGGTCAGGAATCAGGATCAAGGAGGGGGCTGATGCCAGAGGAGAAGATGATACAGGCACGACGGCATCTTCTGGCTCCTCTTCTGGCTCGTCTTTGTCTTCTTGGCCTGATTCCGTGATAGTTGCTACGTGAGATGTATGCAACTCCTTGTAGGTAGCTAGCATCTCTTTGGTTTTGCTTTGGGTAATGACGGTGCCTTCCTTAGCTACTGCAATCACCGTATCGATAAAGGGGGCAGGCGTAGATTTCTCTGAGAGTAAATAGAGTGCTCCAGGCTCAATGGGCAAAAACGACACAGTGTCGTTTTTGAAACGCCGAGCAACCTGCATCATGCGTTGTGCTGTTTTAGGCGTCCAATCAAAGTTCTCTCGAAGCCACGGCTCCCACTCGCCGCGAAGCAGCTGCTTCTTGACCGCTTGGAGCTTCTCGCCAATCAAGACAATGTTCTGTGCTGTGCGCCCGACCAAGGCTTTAATCTCGCTTGTATACCGCTCGACATCAGGCGCTTGCAACGTGTCAGGGTGCATCAGACTTTCCTTTCCTCTGTGGGCTGGGGGTGGCAGCGCTCACACACCGGCTGGCCCGCGTCGTTCTGCCAGAAGACCGTGCCACGACAGATGTAGCAGGGGGAGTTTCTACCCTTCGTATCACAAAGGGTAGAAACCGTATCTTCTTTTGTTTTCAATGGTATAGTGGGAATACTTGCCTTCGTTTCTACCCTTTCTACCCTTACTTCCGACAATTCCCCATAAGGGGCTTCTATTGGGAATTTGTCGGAACCAAGGGTAGAAAGGGTAGAATTTGATGGGACCGAATATGATTTTCCCGCGTCGTTACTAGAGTTTGTGCCTTCTACCCTTTCTTTGCGAAGGGTAGAAAACTCGCCCGTATACCACGGATCATGGTCATCAGCGTCCTGGATCAGGTCAATGTACTTCCGGATCGCCCCTGTTCCACTGACGTTATCATCTGAGGGGTAGCCATGTGCTGTGAGGTACGAACCAAAACGCTTCTGGCTGAGCACTGCCTGGCCATTCTCGTCGGCCCATCGCCGATAGGCGGCGTAGAGACGCGAGGCTTTGCACTGCATATAGTCCCCGCCCGTCTGGCAGCACTCACGAATAAACTGGCCGATCACGTCTTGCTCCGTGCGGTACGCCGCGGTCGCGGCACGCACCCGCTCTGGCGGTTGCAGGCCTCCTTGCTGCCAGGCCTGACATCCTTGGATCGCCCAGTTGAGGATGCCAGACAATTCATTGCGGAGTTTCTTCGGCAGATCGAGATCGATACGTTCCGCAAAACTCACGTTGAACTCCACGAGCTTGACCCGACTCCAGAGAGCATTGTCTGTTCCACGAATCTCGGGCTTGTGATTGCCATACATCCACGGCTTAAAGGTGGGTTTGAAGGTGAAGGCCTCGTGGTACAGGCGCCGGGCCTCCACCGTATCGCCACCCGTCATATCCTTGATGAGCTGTTCGTTGAGGCGGTGCTCTTCGTCAATTTCACTGCTGTAGACGAAGCGTGCTCCAGGAAGGGCCGCAGCCTTGCGCAGATTATCTTCGTGGTTCCGCGATTTCATGAAGGTCATAATGTCGACTTTGCGAGCATACCCAAAACTCTCCTCCCCCGATGTGCCCAAGAGATCGCGGACAAGCTCCACCAGGGTTGTCTTGCCGTTGTATCCCTGATCTCCATACAGGAAGAAGAGGGCGCGGTCTTGCACGACCCCGGTGAGTGACCACCCAATAGCCCGCTGCATAAAAGCGATCATCTCCGGATTGCCGGCAAAGACTTCGTTCAGGAAATTTTCCCAGGTGGTGCACGTCGCGTCCGGATCGTAGGTAACGGGGGCAAGGTGGGTAATAAGATCAGTCGGGTTGTGGTCGTGCCGTTTGCCTGTTCGAAGATCAACAGTGCCGTTCTGACAGTTAAAGAGCCACGGGTCTGCATCAATCGCTTCATGCATCAGGAGAAGCGCATTCTTGGCCAGCTTGAGCCCCGCGGCAATGACCGTAGCGTTTTCCGATTGAATAGCCCACTTCCCCCGCTCTTCTGCTAGGGCATAGAGCGCTTTACGCTTGTCAACCGTAGATGTATTGGCGGCGGCGGCGTACAGCGTGGCGGCTTCCTCGGCAATCGTCCGGGCCAGACCACTGACAAACCCTGTGGCCAGGGCACCATCTGCAGTCGGATCAGGACGCCAGAATTTTCCCGTCCACAGGATCCACCCGACCCCCAGGACATACCGCAAGGTGGGCGTATAGAGCCGTGCCAGGCGCCGCGCATTGGCGACGTGTGTACACGGGCTCACTGTATCGAGGATCGCAGCAGGGTCTTCTGTGAGGGGTGCGCCGATCTCCCCATGGTCGGGCTTGGATCGCGGACGTGTCGACGGCAGCGGGCCGATCGGCGGGATCATGGCCAGCAATTCATCGACACTGTGGCCGTTCGCAAGATAATCATCGACACCCCACTTTTTCTGTTGGAAGTCCTCGGGCCAGTGCACCAGGCCTGGAAGGGCTTGACGTTCGCGGAGAAACCGATAGAGGGCGTCCAGGGCGGCTTGCACGTTGGGCTTGGTAGCAAGGTCCGAATCAAAGACAACGTTCACGTGGCGACCGTTGAGGGCCACGAACTGCCAGTCTGGGAGAATGACACGCCCTCCGAACTGATTGCTGCCCCGAAAGCCCCAGACGCCACCCATAAGGGCAATACAACAGGCCCCCTGTGAAGCAAGGGCATCACCTTTTCTGACGCCTTCGGTAACCCACAACGCTACCGAAGGGTCACCCAACGCTGGCTGCACATCAGGATGGACATCGAGACTCACCCGGCCACCCTTTGGCGTTTCATACTTGGCTACCGTGCCGTCCTTAAATTGCCGGGGACTGTCGGGCCGGATTTGCCAGCCGCCTTGCTGGCCGTGCACATCCCAGAGGGGTATAGCGAGGGCAGGGGCCGTACGGGCTTGGACCTTGCTGAAGCCAAGGTCGAGCAGGTCCTCTGGGCGCGTGAGGGACTGATACCCACGTTGCCGGATGACTGTATCGCTAATGGCACTTCCGTCGTGGAGCATGGCGTAGTGGTGAGGAGTGATCATCATCGGATGACCTCCTCTATCAGCAATCGGCGAAGCGCGGCCAGTTCGCTTTCAATGAGAAGGAGGTGATCGATCAAGGCATGGGCCACGTGGTCAGACAACGTGGTATTAGGTACGTCTTCAGGAGGATTGAGTGGTGCGCCACAGCGCGGGCAGCTGGCGGGCCGAATCAGCGATGCCTGGCAAGATAAATGAGAATTTATTATCATTAGTGAGCCTTTCGATATGGCGCGCTTCTCACGCGCCACCTGCTCCAGAATGCCCGCACTGTCTACGGACAGTGCGGGCGTTGTCTATTCCGGGTGCTGAAAGGCCCAGCCAGGTGATTTTTCCATGCATCGCGCCTATAATCAATCAGGGATGGCGACGTCCACCGCACCGAGTGGCGGGGGTCGCGCATTGATTGAGGCGGGATGCAATGTCCCGTTGGTTTGCCTGGCTTTCCCGGCCAGTGTGTAGAGACACTGGCCGGGGGGCCTTTCAATGTCCACATCGATTATACGCCGACTCCCCCAGCATGCCTGGGGCTTTTTTGTACCCTCATGTCTTCGCCGCGCTAGCTGCGCGTTTCGACCACACAAAACGGCGAATACTGCTGACCATCCGCACCCAACATGGGCTTACTAATGCGGGGCTGGCCGTCGAAGCGCGCCACCACGCGCCACACCTGGGCGTTGGCCGTAAACCCGGCGTGGGCACTCCGCTCAATAGCCGCGCCTTGGCGCAATCCGACGTAGTAGTACTCAAACGCGTAGAGCCCGATATCTCCTGTCGTCCCGAGGGTCGGCATCCGGTGACTGGCATAGATGGGCCGCCCCAGCATGTACATCTGTTGCTGTCCATTCTGGCCGGGTGCCAGCGTGACCAGTGGGACATGGCTTCCGCCTGCCCCAACCACGATGACTTGCTGAAAGAGCGAGGGGAGCACACTCGGAGAGACGACCCACACGGCCGTGCCCGGGGAGGCATGTCTCGCCAGAATGTCGAGGATATTTTGCAGGACGATGGTGCCGGCCGTCTGGCCTCCGACCTTCGCCAAGGTGAGCAACGCCGGGGAATTCAGGCAGCCCAACGGCACCCCAGCGCCGCTGCCGCGTAGAAAGTAATGGTCCATGGCTTCGGCTAGCCCCTGGGCCATCCCGTCGGTGAGCAGGGTCTCCAATTGGCCCGCGTCGGCATAGATTTCATTGGACGCCTGCACGTAACACCCCAACGGCCGGGCGCACAGTTCGATAGCCCGGACGGCGGCGCTGCCTGGCGTTTCGTCTTGATTTTCCACCAGCCACTTAAAACTCATGCCGAAGGGCGACAACGGGTCCCCCTGGTTCTGCCCATCCAGCCCGGACACTAACTTGGTCCTGCTCCGCATGGGCTCGATGGCCGCCCTTGGCAAGACAATGGCTTGGTGTAAGGCAGCGTCAATCATCCGTGCTTCATACTCGACTGGGACTAAGAGTCCCCCAACGCCTTGCTCCCCCAGGGCCGCCGCACTGATGAGCGCGGGATGGTGCTGAGCGTTGCCGACAATCGCGAAAAAATCGGCCGCTGACGCAAAGCCCGAGGGCTGGACCGGGCCGAAGAGGCTCGCGTAGCTGCGGGGATGTGCGCCAGGACGGTGGGGCTGCATAGGACTGAGGTCCGCGCTTCCCCCCTGGGTGCCCCGGAGCAGCCGCTTTGCGGGGTCGGACAGGCTTTGCCATTCCCCACGGCTGGCGGCCACGCCCTCCAGTTGGAGCCGCTGCTGCTCCTGCTTGTACCGCGTGAGGAGCGCCGTACTCAAGCCGGTGAGGGTCTCGATCAGGGGAGTGTTCCCCTCGTCGCCCTCCCCCGCGATTGCCTCTATTTCGCGGTGGATGTCCGCCGCGAGAGTGCGTACGGGTTGGGTGTGGTGCCAGACGGGTTGGGCCAGAAAGTCTTCGGCTTGGTCGATAAGGTGTTTCACATGGTTCCTTTGTAGGTGAAAGCCCCCCGCTGCGGCCTGAGTGAAGAGCCGCAGCGAAGGGCGGGCACGCACCGCTGATGAGAGCCAGCGGCACGCATTTAAGTGCTGAAGCAAAAATTTTTTGGTAAGATATCGCCCCCATACAAGGTTCATCGTATGAAATTCTTGCGCGGCTACAACACGGACCTCTGGGGTGATGATCGTGCGATACGTGCGTCCTCTGACAGAAAACCAACGTCACACTTTGGCAGAAATCATGAAACATGATGCGATACCCAGAGCC
>WNGP01005649.1_pt1 | contig 10441 bp, 7 predicted proteins | sample 5407671 | NCBI WGS metagenome assembly WNGP01 (sample SAMN13153381, study PRJNA577476) | soil metagenome | isolation source: 40 cm soil or saprolite under Garry oak tree replicate 2 | place: USA:California | collected 2016-06-15
GTTAGCCCAGCGGCTTGAGGTGTTGCCGACTTTCGTGGTGTGACGGGCGGTGTGTACAAGACCCGGGAACGTATTCACCGTGGTGTGCTGACCCACGGTTACTAGCAACTCCGGCTTCAGGCAGGCGAGTTGCAGCCTACCATCCGAACTGAGACTGGCTTTGTTAGGATTGGCTCCCCCTCGCGGGTTGGCTCCCCATTGCTCCAGCCATTGTAGCGTGTGTGTCGCCCAGGACGTAAGGGCCGTGCTGACTTGACGTCATCCCCACCTTCCTCCACGTTGATCGTGGCAGTCTGGTCGGACACTGGTAACCGACCACAGGGGTTGCGCTCGTTGCGGGACTTAACCCAACACCTCACGGCACGAGCTGACGACAGCCATGCAGCACCTGTGCATGAACCCCGAAGGGACCTCGCTCTCACGAGACTTCTCATGCATGTCAAACCCTGGTAAGGTTCTTCGCGTCGCATCGAATTAAACCACACGCTCCGCTGCTTGTGCGGGTCCCCGTCAATTCCTTTGAGTTTTAATCTTGCGACCGTACTCCCCAGGCGGACCACTTACTGCGTTAGCGACGGCACGGAAGGGGTCGATACCTCCCACACCTGGTGGTCATCGTTTACGGCCAGGACTACCGGGGTATCTAATCCCGTTCGCTCCCCTGGCTTTCGCACCTCAGCGTCAGTTGCCTCCCAGGACACTGCCTTCGCCTTTGGTATTCCTCCGGATCTCTACGCATTTCACCACTCCACCCGGAATTCTATGTCCCTCTGAGGCCCTCAAGTGTGATCGTCTTCCCGGCACTCCCCTCGTTAAGCGAGCGGCTGGCACCGGAAACGCATCACCCCGCCTGCGTGCCCTTTACGCCCAGTAACTCCGGACAACGCTTGCCCCCTACGTATTACCGCGGCTGCTGGCACGTAGTTAGCCGGGGCTTCTTCCTGGGGTACCGTCCTTGTTTCCTCTTCCCCCAGAAAAGCAGTTTACAATCCGAAGACCGTCTTCCTGCACGCGGCGTTGCTCGGTCAGGCTTGCGCCCATTGCCGAAAATTCCTCACTGCTGCCCCCCGTAGGAGTCTGGGCCGTTCTCAATCCCAGTGTGGCTGCTCGTCCTCTCAGACCAGCTACCGATCGTCGCCTTGGTAGGCTCTTACCCCACCAACCAGCTAATCGGCCACAGGCCCAACTTCCAGCGCCCTCCGAAAAGGGCTTTGCGTGGAGGTGTTTCCATCCCCCAAGCCCATGCGGTCTTGTCGGCGATTTCTCGCCGGTATTCCTCACTGAAAGGTAGGTACCCATGTGTTACTCACCCGTCCGCCACTCCCTCTCTGGCCGAAACCAGACAGGACGTTCGACTTGCATGTGTTAGGCACGCCGCCAGCGTTTATCCTGAGCCAGGATCAAACTCGCCATCCAAATGTATATCGAATCTCTGAACAGAGACTCAAGTGCATTGTGAATGAGTTATCACCAATTGACAGGTTCAATTTGTTTCTTTGTATATTGGTTCCTTACCACTCTTCAGTTGTTCAGGTACATGGATGCTTCCGCATCTGTGCGCCTCTCAACAGTTCCCTGTTGAGCGCAAGTGAGATGATACCACTGTGTTTGCGCGCTGTCAAGTACTTTTTGGGGAATTTTCCAAAAGTGTAATTTTCATTTTTTCGATTGTGTTTTTGGTGAGGACGGCGGGCGACGCAAGTCCCAGCCCCACAGCGACCCGGACGGCGGGCGACGCAAGCGTCCCAGCCCCACATCCATACCGCCCCCGCCCCTACAGTTGGGGAGGGGTGGATGAGTGGCGGGGGATGTGATGGTTGCTTTCGGTAGGGTTTGCTGGCAGCTCGCGATCTTGTGGGTCATTATTTGGGGGGCGGGAGTCCGGCCCCAGGTAATGGCTGATGACGAGCGCGCTGCCTACGGCGAGTGGGATCAGTCCTGGAAGCAGCCAGGGTCCAACGTGCAGCGGCGACCTGGTGAGTGTGGCGGGTAACATGTAGCCCAGGGGATAGAGACCAATGGTCAGGGCAAGGCCAACCATGGCGATAATTAGCCCGGCGCGCAGGACACCGGTGCCGCGTCGATGGCGGCGCAGGCGATTCGGATCCATGCCGCGAGCGATTAAGGCCATGCGTTCTCGATGATCAATGTAGCGCAGAAGGGCGATGAAGCCCAGAAAGATGACCAGGGCGATCAACCAGCCTAGCAGCGCTGCAAGTACTACTGATGACATGTATTACCTTCCATCACTGTTGACTTGAGACGCAGTGATGCTTTCAAGCTACTTCCTTTGGTTATCAACACGTGTATATGGTAAGATACGAATAACAGGAAAGATGTTTCAATGGAAATGTTTCAGTCACCCACGCGGGATGCGATTGGAATTCCTTCGAAAATAGCCGGAAAGAGTACGGTAATACCCGATTTTCATGCTCCTCTCTGAGGCGGAGCGTCATGGCGATTGAAACAAACGAAACATTTTCCGTACAGTTTATCTCTAAAGGAACGTATGAGAGAGCATTTCTTTTCATCATCGTCCAGTCTGGGCATACGGCGTACAAACATGGTCTCTTCCCCAGTTGAGCTGGAAGAGCAGCAGCTTGTCACAGCCAGCAAGCATGGAGACCAGGATGCATTCTCCCAACTGGTACAACGCTACCAGCGGCGTATTTTCAACCTTGTCTATCGTATGTTACAACAGTACGAGGAAGCAAGCGAGATTACGCAAGATACCTTCTTAGCAGCCTGGCAGGGTCTTCCATCCTTTCGTGGTGACGCTGGCTTTCCGACCTGGCTGTATCGCATCGCCTATAATTGCGCCTTGAAACAGCTTGAGACGCGCAAACGCGACCGGGCGTTACAGGCTGCGCTGCACGCAGAGCAGGCGTTGGAAAGCCAAGACAGCCAGATACGCGCTGACGCTGAACTCGATGCGCATGATCAGCAGGCACTTGTTCAGGAACAACTCTCTCATCTTCCTGCAAAATATCGCATTGTGCTGATTCTCCGTCATCTTCAGGAAATGACCTACGAAGAGATGGCGGAGATTTTGAAGATGCCTGTAGGCACTATTAAAACACATTTATTCCGCGCGCGCAATTTGCTGAAAGAACGTTTGCAGGGATTTGATCGTGATCCATCGATGGGAACGAGAGGATAATCATGCACTGTACAGAGGCGGGACGGCAATTACAACTCTATATAGATGGTCGGCTTTCACTGGAGCAGATGCGCTTGCTGGAAGAGCATGTTGCCGAATGTACCGCCTGTCGAGAGGAACTGGCGATGCTGGAAGAAGTATCCCACCATCTCAGCACGATGCAAATGGTTGCTGAGCCTGTAAATTTGCACGAGCAAATCATGCAGCGTGTCGCCATGAGCGCGCCACGGAGTAGTACGCAGCCGTTCTCCTCCTGGCGTCCATCACTGGGGGACCTGCTAGCTGCTATCCTGCTTGCCACCGTCGCCACCCTGGGGTCGGTTTTAGAGCAGCCTACACTGCGCGCGCTGCTGCCTATTGGCAATGGGCATGATTCCCTGTCCATCGTCTTTATGCATGTGGTACATATGTTGACGTCGGTGGATAGCAATACACTCATCTTCGCCCTCTGGATTGTTGGCACCATCCTGGGTATCTTTATCACGCTGGCATTCGCGGGGAACGAAATGCGCTCCCAGTGGTTCAAAGCCATGATGGATCGCCTCTCTACCTGGTGACATGGTTGGGGCTTTGTGCTTATTCTCTGTGGGGATCCGAGAAGCCAACGAGGACAAGCACAAGGCCCCCACATCAGCCCCACACAGCCCCTTGTCCCTACGATTATGAGGAGAAAGATATGAACATGTCCCCCGCAGCACGCCGTGATGATGTCATAGAAGACTATCATGGTGTCAAAGTTGCCGATCCTTATCGCTGGCTCGAAGACCCCGCCGCGCCGGATACGCTGGCCTGGGTTGAAGCGCAAAATGCTATTACCGAACAGTATATAGCCTCTATTCCTGCCCGTGAAGGGATTCGCACTCGTATGACGGCCTTATGGGACTATCCCAAATATTCTGTGCCGAGCAAGAAGGGAGCGCATTACTTCTTTTCAAAAAACAGTGGTCTGCAAAACCAATCGGTGCTTTATAAGCAAGACAGCCTGCAGGATGAAGCCAAAGTGGTGATTGATCCTAATATCCTGAGCGAAGATGGCACGACCGCGCTCATCACCCAGTCGTTCAGCAAGGATGGCACATTGCTGGCATATGGGCTATCGGAACATGGCAGCGACTGGCAAGAAATACGCATGCGCGAGGTGGAGAACGGCATCGATTATCCTGAGGTGATTCACTGGTGTAAGTTTAGCGGTATTGCCTGGCGGCACGATAACAGCGGCTTTTTTTACAATCGTTTGCCGGAGCCGGGGAGCGTGCCAGAAGAGGATGAGAGCAATTATAGCCGCGTCTACTGGCATACGCTCGGCACACCGCAGCCCGATGATGTGCTGGTCTATGAGCGGCCTGATTTCAAAGAACTCAGTTTTTTCCCGTTCATCACCGATGATGGCGCCTACCTGGTGTTGAACGTCTGGCATGGCACCGACCCGAAAAATCGCCTCTACTATCGTCCCGTCGAGAGCGATGGCCCATTTGTGCGACTGTTGGATGAGGCCGATGCCAATTATTCTTTTATTGGCAATGATGGCCCGGTGTTTTATATCCAGACTACACTGGATGCGCCGCGTAGCCGTATCATTGCTATTGATATCGAGCACCCTGAACGTGAGAACTGGCGCGAGCTGATTGCGCAGCAGGATGATGTGATGGCATTCGCGCTGATGGTCAATCACCAGTTTGTCGTGGCGTATATGCATGACGCGCATCACGAAATGAAGATCTACCAGCTCAATGGCAGCTACGAACGGAATATTCCACTACCAACGCTCGGCTCAATCCTGGAGATTTCGGGCAAACCCGAAGATACAGAGCTATTCCTCAGCTTCACCTCGTTTCTATATCCGCCCAGCGTGTACCGCTACGATTTTGCCGATTATAACCAGGGCGACCGCGAGGGTCGCCCCTACAATTCGCTTACCCTGCTGTATGGGGCTGAGCTGGACTTCGATGCGGGTGCTTACGAGACGAGGCAGGTCTTTTACACGTCCAGGGATGGTACGCGCGTTCCCATGTTTCTCACGCATAAGAAAGGGTTACAGCTCGATGGGAACAATCCCACCCTGCTCTATGGCTATGGCGGGTTTGATATCAGCCTGACGCCAACGTTTACGGTTCCTACGCTGGTGTGGTTGGAGCATGGAGGCGTGTATGCTGTGGCTAATCTGCGCGGCGGCGGCGAATATGGAGAAGAGTGGCATCTTGCCGGGACGTTGGAGCGCAAACAAAACGTCTTCGATGATTTTATCGCGGCTGCTGAATGGCTGATCGCTCATAAGTATACGAATACTTCTCGCCTGGCTATCCAGGGGGGCAGCAATGGCGGCTTGCTGGTGGCGACCTGCATGGTGCAGCGCCCCGACCTGTTCGGTGCGGTACTCTGCCACGTGCCGGTGATTGATATGCTGCGCTATCACAAGTTCACGGTTGGCCGCTACTGGGTCTCAGACTATGGCAATGCCGAGGCCAACCCCGACCACTTCCAGTTCCTCTATGCCTATTCGCCTTTACATAATGTAAAAGAGGGGATCGACTATCCGGCCACGCTGATTCTGGCGGCGGATACAGATGATCGCGTTGTGCCTGCTCACGCCAAGAAATTTGCCGCGACTCTCCAGACCGCCAACGAGGGGGAGAAGCCTATCCTGCTGCGTATCGAGATGAAGGCCGGGCATGGTTTGGGGAAGCCGACGACGAAGCTGATCGAGGAACGCAGCGATGTGCTGGCGTTTTTGTTTGAGCGGTTTGGGATGTAGAGGTGTGCGTAACCAGGGCGACCGCGAGGGTCGCCCCTACAATATACGTATATCGAGCAAATAGGCGATAGTATATTGTAGGGGCGACCCTCGCGGTCGCCCTGGAAGTCACTTTCTCTGTTACTTTTTTAAGTGAACCCACGTGTAGTAATTAGCTCATCACGACTAATATCTTATTGCTTTGCATCTTGAGAGAAGTTTGCTAAACTGCAAGTATGTAATGCGCAGAAAAGACAGTTCGTGACCAGGAGGTATTTATTTCATGCCTGATAATACTATTTCGACCACAACGGTAGTGACTCCTGCTCCTCAACAGAATAACAAGACGCATGGCTCGCTTGATGCGGATATTATCATCAAGAATGCGCCTGACCCGGTATTTGTCTCCGACCTGGAAGGGAAAATCCTCTCGGCCAACGACGCGGTGTATGAGCTTTTGGGTTTTAGAACGGACGAAGTGCTGGAACAATCGCTGTCACGCTTCATCAGCCCGGAGGAGACGCGCGAGTTTACTGCTGCCCTGCGCGAGGTGATCGAGCGCGGCGCAACACGCAATGCGCGCTTGAATCCGCGCAGCGCCTCCGGCGAGATCATTCCCACGAGCTTGAACGCTTCGGCGCTGCGTGATGCAGACGGGAAGGTGATTGGAGCGATCGGTATCCTGCGCGATATGCGCGAACTGGATAAGGCGCTGGCCTATGCCGACAGTTTGATTAAGAACGCGCCTGACCCGGTGTTTGTCTCCGACCTGGAGGGCAAAATTCTCTCGGCTAATGACGCGGTGTATGAGCTTTTGGGTTTTAGAACGGACGAAGTGCTGGAACAATCGCTGTCGCGCTTCATCAGCCCGGAGGAGACACGCGAGTTTACTGCTGCCCTGCGCGAGGTGATCGAGCGCGGTGTGATTCGCAATACGCGCTTGAATCCGCGCAGTGCTTCAGGTGAAGTGATTCCAACCAGTTTGAACGCTTCGGCGCTGCGTGACGCGGATACACGAGTGATTGGAGCGATCGGTATCCTGCGCGATATGCGCGAACTGGATAAGGCTCTGGCCTACTCAGATAGCTTGATTAAGAACGCGCCTGACCCGGTGTTTGTCTCCGACCTGGAAGGCAAGATTTTACAGGCAAATGATGCCGTCTACGAGCTGCTGGGCTTCCGGCCCGACGAAGTACTGGAACAATCGCTGTCGCGCTTCATCAGCCCGGAGGAGACGCGCGAATTTCTAGCGGCGCTGCGTGAAGTTATCGAGCGCGGCGCGACGCGTAATGCACGGCTCAATCCGCGCAGCGCCTCGGGCGAGATCATTCCTACCACGCTCAATGCTTCGGCGCTGCGAGATACCGATGGCAAAGTGATTGGAGCGATCGGTATCCTGCGCGACATGCGCGCCTATGAGAAGGTCGTGCGCGACTTGCAGGAATCGAAATCCGAGTTGCAGGAAAAGATTCTGGACCTCGAGAAGTTTGAAGAGGTGGTGGTCGGGCGTGAACTCAAGATGATCGCGCTAGAGAAAGAGGTGGAGAATTTGAAGCGTGAGCTTGACAAGGTGCGTCGAGGACTGAGTTGATGAATGAGTTCAATGTAGGAACGCGATATATCGCATCTTCGTCCCCAACGTCGCTGGATGGGTTGTCCAGAACATCCACGTTGGCACCTATCAATCCTGCCATCCAACCAGAGAACGAGGACGGGATCAAGCGCGCCTCTACGGCAGGACAAAACGAGGATGAGATCGACGTGGAAACGCTGCGGGAGGCGTATCGGGAGCTACAAGCGCAGAAAAACGCTTTGGAAATGCGTGTGCTCAAAAGCGAGGAACGCCGCCGCGCCCTCATGCACATCTTGAGCGATCTGAACACCGTCAATCACAAGCTGGCTGATCAGCGCAAGGCCATGATTCACATCCTCGCCGACTATGAACAGGATCGCAGCCGCCTGGCCAGGCAAACGGAGCGCCTTGATAATTCCCGCCGCGCCCTCATGCACATCCTGCAGGATTCGCATTCATCCAATCTGCGCCTGGAGAATAGCCGCAAAGCGATGATTCACATTATGAGCGACCTGCGGGAGACAACCGAGGCAGTGCAGCGGCGCGAGCAGGAACTGCGCGAAAAGCAGGAGCAACTGGTGCAGGCGGGCAAATTAGCTACGCTGGGAGAACTTACAACCGGGGTCGCGCACGAACTCAATAATCCGCTCAACAACATTGGCCTTTTCGTAGGCAATGCCATTGATCTTATCGAACTGGGCACCGTAGATACCGAACCGGAACGCACCTTGCGAGAACTAAACAGCGCTATGCAGCAGGTGCGCAAGGCAACGGAAATTATTTCGCACCTGCGTACTTTTGGGCGTGCCGCATCGGTGAGCTACGAACCGGTCAATATTCGACAGGTGATTGAACGCGCCATCTCGCTGATGCAGGAACAACTGCGCCTGCGGCAGATCGAGGTGCAACTCCATTTTCCTGAAGAAGAGGTCATCGTGATTGGCAATGCCATTCAGATGGAACAGGTCTTCATTAACCTGCTGACCAACGCGCGAGACGCACTTTCAAATGTCCTTCGTAAAGAAATTACCATCACCTGTACTCTGGAGACCGAGAGCGTCACTCTGCGTTTTTGCGATACCGGCCCGGGTATCCCTCCAGAACTGGAACAGCGTATCTTTGACCCATTCTTCACCACGAAAGAGGTTGGAGCGGGAACGGGCCTGGGTCTCTCTATTACCTATGGCATTATCAAAGATCACCAGGGAACGATCGTTGTTGAACATCATCCAGGCGAAGGCGCGCACTTCTTGATTCAACTTGCGCGTGCTGAATAATTTCTTGCATTCAGAAAGATGCGGAAGCAGCGTTTCTGAATGCCCAGGGGTACATAGGAAAGGGTTGAGTATGAAGAACACACCACACATCCTGATTGTTGATGATGATACAGCATTATTGCAGGCGCTGCCTCAAGCGTTATCTCTGCGTATAGAAGGGATACTGGTGGATACCTGCGACTCAGCCCTGGAAGCGCTCATACATATCCAGGAGCACGACTACGACGCGATTGTGAGCGATATCAAGATGCCCGGCATGGATGGATTGGCGCTGCTGGCAAAGATACAAGAACTGCGGTCAGAGACGCCAACGCTGCTTATTACCGGTCATGGCGAGCATGAACTGACTGTCGCAGCGCTGCGCGGGGGAGCGTATGACTTCATCCAGAAGCCGATTGATCGTGACTACTTTGTGGCCGCGTTGAAACGCGCAATTCAAACGCACCAGTTACGCCGCCAGGTGGCGGAGCACCGGCGCGCCCTCGAACTGCATGCTCTTTCGCTCGAGCGCGTCGTGGAGAATCGCACACAGGAGCTTATTGAAGCTAACGCCGCCAAGGATAGATTCCTGAGCATGGTCTCACACGAACTCAAAACGCCGCTCACCATTATTAAGGGAAGAGCTCAGCTCCTGCGGCGGCAGTTGAAACGCGCCCCAGTCGATGACGTCGTACGCCTGGGTCTGGAGGATATGGAACGCTCGATCAATCGCCTGCAATTACTCGTCAATGACCTGCTGGATGCCTCGATGATCGGGACGAACATGTTCGTTATTCATCGTAGACGCTGCGACCTGGTTGAATTGTGCCGGAAGTTACTGGCAGAGTATACGACAGGAAGTGGACCGACCTTGCGATTCGAGGCTCCTGGCGAGCCGATTGAGGCCGAAGTCGATGCTGATCGTATCGGCCAGGTGATTCTTAATTTACTGTCAAATGCGCGCAAGTTCTCGCCAAAGGGATATCCAATTACGATAACGCTGCAAAAGGTAGGCTTCGAGGCGATTATCTCGGTGCGCGATATGGGAATAGGCATTTCGCCAGAGGAACTCCCTCACGTTTTCGATCAATACTATCGTGTCAAGGGCTCCGAGGAAAAGGAGGATGGACATCGCGGGTTAGGGTTGGGATTGTATATCACGCGCAAGCTGGTAGAGCGGCATGCCGGGCGTATCGAGGTACAAAGCGATCCAGGAGAAGGAAGCGTTTTCTCGATTGTGTTGCCGCTGTTTGTTGACCCCAAGACTGAGGAGGTGGATAGCGCAAAGCTCGCGCCGCATACACAGGCGGTGTGGACTATTTTGCATTGAACTCCCCGGTCCCCGGCCCCCAGCGAGCCGCGCCCCATCCCCGGTCACCAGGGCGAGGGCAAGCCTCGCCCCTACAATATACGGTTGTGTGTGTCGATGTAAGGAGCAGCAGTTTATTTGGGGGTGGCATACGATTTACGATAGTTCTATGCTATGATTCGTTCATGTACAGTGACTACTCCCCACGCCTAAAGGCGGGGGGCTTCTACGGACAAGCCGAGGCTGTGTAGTCCCACAGCACGAATGTTTAAAGCAGCATTGAGGTCACGACCAATTTGAACATGACAGCAAGGACAAGCGAAGATACGGACATCAAGGGGCATCTTCTGTCGATGCCCACAGCTGCTGCAGGTCTGACTCGTATAGGCGGGATTGACTTTGGCGAACTGGC
>WNGP01005650.1_pt1 | contig 10438 bp, 11 predicted proteins | sample 5407671 | NCBI WGS metagenome assembly WNGP01 (sample SAMN13153381, study PRJNA577476) | soil metagenome | isolation source: 40 cm soil or saprolite under Garry oak tree replicate 2 | place: USA:California | collected 2016-06-15
GTTCAGTCCACCCAAAGATGACCGCCAAGGTCGTGGTGCAGTGAGCGGCCATGACTATCAATCCTTTTGATTTGAAATCGGCGCTCTTGGCTAAGCATGCGCAACACGTTGTGCTGGTTCATTTCCCGATCGCCTTGTTTATCTCCAGCGTTTTATTCGATCTGCTGGCGATTTGGAAAGGCAGTCGCTCATTGAGTAAGGCCGCTTACTACAACCTGATTGGTGCGGCAATAACAGCGCTAGTGGCCGTCGTCACTGGCGTGCTTGCGTGGCAACTGCAACTCGAGGGCGAGAGGCTTCGGGGAAATCTGCGCTTGCATTTGGGTTTGGGCACCTCCGCCGCAATTTTGATTTGGACACTCGCGTGGTGGCGAATACGCCAAGAGCGGGCCGATAACATCAGCCTAACTGCTGGATATTGGGCACTCGCCTTCATTGCTGTTCTGGTCGTTGCGTTGACAGGACACCTTGGCGGCATCCTGAGTGGCGTGGAAGTACCGAACTGATTTCTTGTTTCATCTGAGTGCGGCTGCTTGCGTCTGCGTTCTTCGTGAGCTGTCGGGCATGATTCCCTTGGCGCCACGCTTTTTATAGGTGGCGCACGGATCGTGCGCGATTGGTTCTCAGTGGGAATAAGTGCGGCGATTCCCTTGTCTATCAGATAGCGACACTGCACAAGGCTGGTCCTCCTACTCTTGGCTGTCGCGGATGGGTCAGTCTGGACCAGTTCGTGCATATGTGAGGTAACGACAGAGGAGGACAGCTATGAACGGCAGCCTTCTTACGCAAGGGGCACCGAAGGCGACGCGATCTGACGTGCTTGAGCTGTCGGAGGCAGAAGCGATTCGATTGGCGCAGAGCGGTGACGAACGAGGTTTCGAACGTATCTACCGGTTACATAGCCAGCGCGTCTATGCCCTCTGCTTCAGGATGATGCGAGGAAATGCAGCTGAAGCTGAGGAACTTACCCAGGAATCGTTTTTGCAGCTATTCCGCAAGATTGGAACTTTCCGGAGCGAATCAGCATTCTACACATGGTTGCACCGGCTCGCCTTTAACATCGTGTTGATGCGGCTACGCAAGCATAGTTTCCAGGCTTTGTCCCTGGATGAGATGCTCCAACCAGGAGAAAAGAGCGCCGGGCCGCTGCAGAAACACATCGGAAGTCGGGACCTGCGGCTCGCCGGGTCAGTAGATCGCATGGATCTCGAGCGTGCGCTGGAGCAACTCCCGCCGGGTTACAGGGCGGTCTTCATCCTCCACGATGTCCAAGGCTACGAGCACAACGAAATCGCCGCGATTCGAGGGTGCTCACTCGGGAATTCGAAATCACAATTGCACAAGGCTCGCGCTCGCTTGCGCCAATTGTTGCAGACAAAGGTGCGCGAAAAAATTGATCACATCCCGGAGAGCATGGAACCAACTCTGAGTGCCGTGTGAACCGTCACCCACACAAGAAGCGAACGCGGTGCTGCGAGGTCCAATACCTGAATTCGTCTTCTGACTCTCCGATTCTGCGATCCGTCCATGGCGAATCGAAGCTATCCATCTCATTTCTGGTGAGTCTCTAATTCTCCGCGGTCATCCGTGGAGATGGCTTTCGCAAACCGGAAGGCATCGGGGAATAAAGCAGGCAAGGAAAGAGTTCTTCATAGTGAGGAGGAACTCATGAACACTCAAAAGAAGCTGGTCGTTTTCGCAACAATGCTTGCATTCTTGATCATGCTGCCCGTGGCGCGGGCCAGCGAGCAGGATCAAGCCACAAAACTTACTTTCAACAAAGCCGTTCAGGTTCCGGGGCGCGTTTTGCCCGCGGGGACCTACTGGTTCACGATAGTGGAAACCAACACCACCCCTAACATCGTTCAAATTTTCAACGCCGACCGGTCAACTCTGTATGCCACGATCCTAACCGTAAACGCTGAGCGTTCGAACCCCACAGACAACACCACGATCACCTTCGCGGACCGCGGGTCGATGCAGCCAGAGAATCTAGTAACTTGGTTCTATCCCGGTTTCAGTTCGGGTCATGAATTCGTATATTCCGACTCGGAGCAAAAGGAGCTTGCGCAAGTCAAGCACCACACTGTAATGACTGCAGCCGAAGATAAGCACCAGAAGCAGACGATTGCGACTGGGGACTAGACCCATCTCCCAATAAGAAATTGGGCTGCTGGCGATGGCGTATCTCCATCGCCAGCTCGGCGTTTACTGCCGTTTTTGCTTTCCGAAGATATACACAGCAGGCAGTTTCGACGAATCCAAACTCTTATTCACAAATTCAGTTTTGCTCCTCCGATTGCACATCGTGTGGGTCTAAGCGGTGTGTAGATGGGCCTCCCGGCTCTTGGGAATTTGAAATGTGGATACTTAGAGATTCACGAAGGCGATGCCGGGCACGGGCCAATCGGGACATTACCGTACCAATCGGAATGCCCAGCACCTCGGAAATCTGTTTGTAGGAAAGTCCTTCCAGTTCGAGTAACACTAATACTTCACGAAAGGTTCCAGGCAATTCTTCTAGAGCCCGTTTTAACGACTGACCATCGGCTTTACGCAGCAGTAGCGTTTCAGGATCTTGGCTTTCAGTAGGATCGGTATGCACTTTTTCGTCGAAGGAAGCGGCTGTTTGCTGTGCCCGGTTTTTTTGCAACCAGGTGTAACAGGTGTTACGCACGATTTTGAGAAGCCAGGCGCGCGCATTACCACCGTGGAAACCATCGAAAAATCGAAAAGCACGCAAGTAAGCTTCCTGTACCACATCTTCCGCATCCTGAGTATTCCGCGTTAACCATCGCGCGAGGTTGTACGCGGCGTCCATGTGGGGCAGGACGGCTTCGTCAAAAGCGATGCCCGTGCTTCCCTCTGTCATTGCACGCTGACCCACAAGCGTCGTACCTGTCGCGCGTCTCGAGCTGCGAACACACAAAGCAGTGCGGCGGGGCATCGGGTCCCCTTTCGCATGAATCGATCCAATTTGTTACGGAGTGCGAGGCGTGCGCGCAGAAGCCGAGACTTAACCGCGGAAATGGAAAGATCTAAGACATTGGCGGTCTCATCGGTAGACAGGCCTTCGACATCGCGCAACTGAAAGACAACCCTGAGCCGAGGAGGAAGTTCAGAAATCGTTTTCGAGAGAATTCCCGCCAGCTCGATTTGCGAATATTCTTCCTCCGGGGTCGGCGCCCAGTCCCCTATTTCTCGCGGCACAAAACCGTCCACTGTATCAATCGGTTCATCGAGCGAGACTTGGCCGGGACGGCGCTTGCGTATCTTCATCAGCGCTTCATTGACGGTGATGCGCACGAGCCAGGTATAAAACCGCGAGTCGCCTTTGAAACTTTCGATGTGCTCGAAGGCTTTGAGGAAGGCCTCCTGAGCGACTTCCTCTGCGTCGCTTTCGTTCCTGGCGATGGTTGTCGCCAGCCGGTAGATCCTCCGTTCGTAGCGCCTCATGAGAGTCTCAAAAGAGCTCGTGTCACCGGCCCGTGCCGCGATGACCAGTTCGGCCTCATCGTCGACTGCACAAAGTGCGCTTGGTTCTGTAGCCGTCGTCATTGTGATCCTCCGATTTGCTCGGTGATGAAAGAAGAAGGGTTTATAAAATCCACTTGTCGCTTTCGCAGGGAACGAAAGAGGTCGGATCCCTCGAGGTTGATAAATGAGACTCCGGCCAAGTCGAGGATGAGACGGATGTCTTTGGACAACACGTCTTCGCAGGCGCGGCGTAATTCCGCTACCCAAGGACCCTTCACTTCACCCTCGACTCGAAAGGTAACAGCGTGATCCGACCGTTGAATGATTGATACCCGTAGCATCTATCTCTTTCGGACCCCTGTGAATGAATGCAGTTGGTGTGCCAGGAAGGGAATGCACCCTCTTTCGGGCATGTCATTGAAGATAAATGGGCTTGTAAATAGTGCCGGGACGGGCGGGTACCCACGCCACCATATTTGGTGGGCATCGGTTAAAACTTACTGGTGGCGCCTACGAAAGCTGGTGGTCAGACCGCTTAATGCCGAGCTTTGCCATTCGATTGCGCAACGTGTTGGGATGTAAATGGAGGATTTTTGCGGCACCATTGGATCCTTCGATCACTCCAGATGTCATTTTGAGGGCTGCGATAATATGATTTCGTTCGATCTCTTTCATGGTGGGAAGCTGCGAAGCCGGCGCAGCGGTGGCATGAGTTCCTTCGGCAACTTTGCTCGCTTCTCGATTAGCACTTTCGCTGGTGAGATTAGGAGTCAGCTCGTGCTGTAGGTCCAGAATCCGGCTCTTCGAAAGCACTACTGCGCGTTCAATAACGTTCTGGAGTTCCCGGATGTTCCCTGGCCAGGAGTAGTTCAACATGCGGTCCATTGTGTTTTGCGCCAGGCCATCGATATTCTTGCCAAGCTTCTTGGAATAGTTTGATAAGAAGAATTTCGCGAGTTTAGGAATATCGGACGGCCGCTCGCGCAATGGCGGTACCTCAAGGGGGAAGACGTTCAGACGGTAGAAAAGGTCGGAACGGAAACGGCCTGTTTTAATGGCTTCCTCTAGGTTTCGGTTTGTGGCCGCGATTACACGCACGTTCACGCGTAAGGCCCGGCTGCTGCCAACCGGTTCAAACTCCCGCTCCTGAAGAACGCGCAACAGTTTGACTTGCGTCTCCAAAGGTAGCTCACCCACTTCATCGAGGAAGATAGTGCCGCCATCGGCCAGCTCAAAGCGACCGGTCCGCCGATCGAGGGCGCCGGTAAAAGCTCCTTTCACGTGGCCAAACAGTTCGCTCTCGACGAGTCCTGCAGAAATGGCGCTGCAATTCACCTTCACCAGGGGACGGTTCTTACGGGCACTGCGGTCGTGGATGGCTCTGGCGATCAGCTCTTTTCCGGTTCCCGTTTCTCCGTAGATCAGAACAGTGGAGTCGGTGGGCGCGACCTGTTCGATTTTCTGGAGGACCGCTAAGAGAGCAGGACTATTCCCGACGATCTCCTCAAAATTGTGTTCAGTGCGGATCTCCTCCTGAAGGTAGACATTCTCCTGCTCCAGCTTTGCCCTCAACTCCGCAATCTCTTCGTACGAACGCATATTCTCGACCGCGAGTGCCACTTGGTTCGCCGCTTCCTGAAGAAACTGGGCGTCCCTGGCGGAATACTGGAACTTTGCCTTGCTTGCGATGTTAAGCGTCCCGATGCACTTACCTCTTGCCATCAATGGTGCTATGCAATGCGATTGCATTCCTTCATCGATGAGCTGCCGCTCGTTCGGATATTGCGCTTCCTTCCCCAGCTCAACTCGCACCATGGGCTGTTTATGATCGAACACCCACCCCACGCTGCTGTCGCTGCGCTTAACTTCATCGCCGGCGGTCAATCGAGCCTGATTTCCGGTAAATGCGACGAAGCGGAAGCTATCTCTCAGCGGTTCATATAGCGTTAGAGCCGAGCGATCGAAAGTAATGACGCGCTGCAAGGCCTCCGAAACGGATTGAAATAGCGCTTCGCGGGTGAGATTGGTGATGATTGCATTGTTGATCTCCAGCAGTGTCCGGTTTCGCTGCTCGCTGTCCCGCAGCGCCTCTTCTGCCTGCTTTCGTTTGGTGATGTCTTCGGCGAGCCCCATTATGAATTTAGGCATCGTCTCCGTGCCGGGGACGAGAGAAACGTTCGTGCTGCCCCAAATCACACTGCCATCCTTGCGGAGATAGCATTTCTCGATCTGAAACTGCTCGCGTTTGCCTTCGATCAGTTCGCTCACCAGCGCCCGGCTGGTGTCGTTGTAATCCTGGTGAGTGACATCCAGAAACGTGAGCCGCTGCAGTTCTTCCTCGGAATAGCCCAGCATCTCTTGGTACGCATGATTCGCGGCCAGGAATCGGCCGTTGAGATCCGTCAGTGCCACGCCGATTACGGAATTCTCAAACACCGCCCGCCACCGTTCTTCGCTGCGCGCAACAAGGTCGTGCGCCTCGCGCAGAGCTTTTTCGTTCCGTCGATGCTCTGTGATGTCGCGCGAAACGGCGACTAGAAATTCTGGTTTGCCTTTGGGACCTCGAATGGGGCTGACTACAACATCCCACCATTTCGGCTGTTTGGTAATTCTAGTGGCAAAATATCCCGTGAACCGGCCGGTGCCGCCGTTGCAGGCTGCCTCTACGGCAGCTCGCGCCGCTTGACGGTCTTCACCTTCCCAGAAATCAATCCAAGAACCGTTCACCACTGAATCCAAGTCGCAAATTTCCAGGGCCTGCATGCCGCCTTCGTTCATCGATACCAGACGTCCTTCAAGGTCCAGCACTTTAATACAATCATTACTGCTGGCGATGAGCCGCGTCTTAAACTCCTCGCTCTTCCGAAGTGCCTCTTCCGCCTCCTTACGCGGGGTGATGTCCATGAAGGCTACGACGCATAGGGTCCGGTCGTCCTGGACCATGACATGGGACCAATATTCTACGGGAAAGCTCGTGCCATCCTTTCTCCAGAAAATTTCGTCGTCTCGGTGAATGCCTTTGCCTTCTTTGAAACCCAAGTATATGGGGCACTCCTCGAGCGGATACGAAGTGCCATCCGCGCGAGTATGGTGCTCTGTTTCGTGCATGTTCTTTCCTAGCAACTCGCCAGCATCGTTGTATCCGAGCACATGTGCGGCGGCGTCATTGCAGAAGATACAGGTGCCGATCTTGTCACAGCCAAAGATAGCCTCAGCAGCGGAAGACAGGATCAGCCGGACTCGGTCTTCGCTATCTCTCAAGGCGCGCAAAAGCCGCGCATGATCATCAGCGGTAGGTTCGGCTTGATCCGGGAGCCCATGAACAGGATGAGACATTTGACAAGTCCCGCCCCTCAAACTTGAATGTATCTCAGGCTTAATGACGAAGACTATGGGGTTCGCCGCCTGCGATGCTTCGAGAGTTTCTGGGTTGCCGTGATTTTGAATACCCCTCGAAGGCTAGCCTCTTCGAGGAACTATTGTCAACCCGAAGTCAACCTAACACCTTTGGGAAGTTGAGCTGGCTTTTAGCATTTTCTGAGTTTGTTTTGAACGGTCGTATATAGGATGGGACACCGGCGATGAAAGCTAGTCGGTTGGCGCGCGGTAACCGGTCCTTGCATAAACACTGAGTGGTGGCAAGCCTTTTGGCGGCATCAGTTTCACTTTGATTTTCCGCCAAGTGCCGTTGCGCCTGGCGTCGCTTGGTTTGTATCCCAAGACGTACTGATTTCGCAGTTCCATACCAATCTTGGCCGCAATATCCGGTAAATCGTTTAAATTTGCCGCCGCGAACACTCTGCCACCGGTCATCTCGGCAAGCTCGGAGAGCAGTGTAGGGCCGTAGCGCTCCTCATCGGTTCGCTGCAAATCATTGACGTCGAACACTCCCATTGCATAGAGCTGGCAATCGGCCTCCTTCAGGAAGTTGCGGATGTCTCTCTCGTTGTATCGACTATGGTTATCGCCCCCATCGGAAATGATGAGCAAAGCCCGTTTACCATTGCTCGCACTTCGCATCTGACTCAAGCCGAGATAAATGGCATCCAGCAACGCTGTTTGTCCCCTGGCGGCGGTAAACATCATTCGGTTCTGCAGTTCGTCCACGCTGGACGTGAAAGGACTCGTTAGGTTGGCGCGATCGTTAAAACTCACCATGAAAAATTCATCGCGCGGGTTGGCAGTCCTCAGGAATTGCACTGCTGCCTGGCGTGCCCTGCCAATCTTGTCTGACATGCTGCCGCTCATGTCGAAGATGACGCCAATCGAAATCGGGACGTCTTCGCTCGAAAATGTAGCAATCTCCTGCTCTTTTCCGTCCTCAAATACTCGAAAGTTTTCCTTTTCCAAGCCGGTGACCAGGCGATCGTTAGGATCGGTAACAGTCATATTGATAAGTACCAGGGACACGTCTATTTGGATCGGCTTGCTCGAGTCCTTCGCGGTGTCTCCCTTATGGTGGATCGATAGTTCCGGACCGATGGTTTGCGGGACGGTGGGGAACGGTAGGATCCCGCAAAGTGCCATGGGCAAGAACCACCGCGGAGCAACGCTTTTCATAACCAGTCCCAGAGTTCGCATGACCTTCAATGTTAAAGACCGTCCGCAAGCGCAAATATTCCTGCGGGTCTGCCTGCTGGATAACTGGATCGAGCGGCCCACCCAGGTGACTCTCAGGCCGGTGTTTTACCGGCAGTCGCCCTGATTTCATGGACGATCCGATCGAGGTCGTCGGAAAACTCGCGCGGACGCAAGGCAGGACAGCCAAAACATTCTGCCCCGATCCTGAGGACAGGCACCCACCAACAACCTACTTCAACAGGAAACATGTAGAACAGGGTCGTACGCGAACCCGACAACGCAGCGCCAAGCCAATCAGTGCTCCTACCCTCGACTCTGTGCACCGTAAGCACGATATCGAATTGCTTGTGGTTGACGAGTTCCCTAAGCCCTCGCTGTGAATTAGCAAAATGGCATCGACATCCTTTTCTTTCCAATTGCCGCTGAGTTAAGTAAAACACTTGCAGGCCATCGCCCACTAAAAGAACCTCAGCGCTGCCTTTTTCATGCAAACTGTCATGCGTTCGTGAAAAATGTGGCACCGGCGAGAGTTGATTCGAATCCGTCATTTCGCGAAAGAGATGTCGGCTGCTTAAAGTTTGAACTTGAGCGGAACGCATACTGCACTCATGGCCTATGCAGAACGAAACGCCGCCCCGCCATCACGACTATCCGAACTCTTTTTTGCTCTCTCACATTAGGACAGCGAACTCGGTGAATTTATTCCCTGAATTCGCTTAGATACGTGGGAGACTTCTCGAACTCTTCCATTTACTTCGATTAACACCGTGCGGGAATAACTGGCAACAAGCCCCGGTCAGTTACGAGTAAGCATGCTCTCGAAGAGCCGATCAGTGAAGTTTTCGGAATTAGGTGTCCGAGACACCGAACCAGAACATCATGCGAAGCGCGGCGCCATTAACTGCTGACGTAGCTCTCCTAGCGGAAATAATGATGGGAACTGCCCTGCTTGGTGGCGCTATCCTAGCTCGCCGACGGCGCTACCGTGCACATGCGTGCTGCCAGTCGGCAATCGTGCTGTTAAACCTGATCGTCATTGGAATTGCGATGGTACCTTCTTTCTATAGCCAAGTAGCTCCGAAGATTCCGCTGGCGCTATGGAAATCGTACTACGTGATTGCCGCAGGACACGCGGCGTTCGGAGCGTTAGCGGAATTGGTGGGACTTTACGTCATTCTAGCCGCAGGCACCAACGTTCTTCCTAAACGCTTGCTTCTGAGGAATTATCGCGCCTGGATGCGCGCGACGCTAGTACTGTGGTTAGTGGTTCTTGCGCTGGGCGTTGCGACCTACGCACGATGGTACGTGCATCCGTAGTCACTCGGAGTGTCTCGGAGCTTCTTACCCTGATCTCTCAAGGGGCAATAAAGCTGGTTGCGAACAATTCATTCCTCTTGTGAAAGTCCACGCGGCTTTTTCGTTCTCTTGACCAGCCAGGGCTTTTCCACTCGGCTGCGCTCGTCACACCACACGATCCATCCCTGAGAACTAGGTGTACCCACCGATTCGTGCCAAAAAATTATTTCTTTCCTACGTTTCGGGAATTTTAGGGTCACTCCGCCAGTCTATATGAATGCAAGTAAAACTCGGCCCACTTCGAACCGAGGACTCAATAAGTATCACTTATTGGAGAAGGAGAACACATGAAAGCACTACTGATCACCGGGCTCGGATTATGCTCCATGCCCCTCGCCGCACCCGGCTTCGCGGCGTGGCAACCGCAGGACCAACAGGCACAAGAGGACCAAATGAAGAAAGACGATAGCATGAAAAAGGACACTATGTCTCACGACAGCATGCCCAAAGCGGGTATGTCGGCGGACAGCAAGTCAAGGAAGATGAAAAAGGACAACGTGAAGAAAGCTGCTGTGAAGCACGACGCCATGAAACAACACGACATGACCAAGACCGACATGTCAAATGGCAAGTCACAGGAATAAGGCTGCTGACTCGGCTCCGGGGCCGTGCGGCATAGTCACGGTACAAGAAGGGCGCGGGAGAGGTCGCGAGCCTGGAAAGCGGCACTGACCCGCCTCGCACTCACGGATGGAGGAGACACATGGACCTCTCGCGTCACATCAAGACGAAGTGGATCAAGCCTCCTGTATTTGCGCTCTGCCTGGCCCCGCTCGCACAACTGACGTGGACAGCCCTTCACAATGGGCTGGGGGCTAATCCTGTCGAGGCGATCACGCATTCTACCGGCACTTGGACGCTCGTATTCTTGTGCGTGACACTCAAGGTGACGTCAAGCTGCTTGTGTAAAAAGAGCGAGGGTGCGGTTTTGCCACTGCTGATTGAACCGCTGAAAAATCGCATAGATGATTCTCTCCACGCTGGCCACATTCACGAACAGCACCATGGGCCGGGTGCGCCGGCG
>WNGP01011591.1_pt1 | contig 10438 bp, 10 predicted proteins | sample 5407671 | NCBI WGS metagenome assembly WNGP01 (sample SAMN13153381, study PRJNA577476) | soil metagenome | isolation source: 40 cm soil or saprolite under Garry oak tree replicate 2 | place: USA:California | collected 2016-06-15
ATCGTTTTCGTCTGTCGCTCGAAAAGGCATTTCGCAATGCCGAGGCAAACGAGGCGGAGTCCAAGCTCGAGGCAAACCGCGATGAGAAGCGCGCTGGCGAGGGCAGAGGGCAATTGCCTACCCGGGTCGACGTGACGAGGGCCAGGCCCGAGGCAAGAAGCGATGAGACGAGCGAGACCGTGCCGCCAAGGGCCAGTCAATCACGCCAGCCCTTTGCGCGGGTCCTTGCCAGCGTGCCGGACCTCGATCGTTTCGAACCGCACATCGGACCGCACGAGCCGAAGAGGACGAAGCGCGAGGGCATCCCTCGGATGAGCGAATCCTCCGATCCGCGCATGGCGCCACATCCGTCTCCGCCGCAACCGCTGGAGGCGCCTGGACGCGCCGCCAAAGCAGCTGCGGCCGAGCGCCCGCGCCGCTCGAAGCGGGCGCTGATCTCAGCCTTTGTCATCGTATTCATGGTCGTCGCGCTAGCACTCACGGTCTATTGGCTACCCACTCCGCTCAAGGCGGTTTTCGTGAGGAACCCAGCTGCACAGATGCAACACCAAGCCGCTCTGTCGCGGCCGAAGATCTCGGACCGCTTTCGAGCCGGGCAGCCAGGCTCGGCAGCTGGACCAACGAGGGGTACGGCCCCAGCGGCCGTTGCCCAGCGCGTCGTGCTCTACGAGGAAGATCCGACGGACCCGAAAGGGAAGCGTCACACGGGATCGGTGATTTGGCGAACCGAGACCGTGTCTCCGGGACCAGAGCAGGCGCCCGAGCTTGCCGTAAAAGCTGAACTGAAGGTTCCGGAGCGCCACATCAATATGACGATGTCGATACGGCGCAACACGGACAAGGCGTTGCCGGCGAGCCATATGATCGAGATCATGTTCAACCTGCCGGCCGATTTTCCATCCGGGGGTATTTCCAACCTTCCGAGCATCCGGATGAAGCAGGCAGAGAACGAGTCTGGCGCGCCGCTTGCCGGAGTTACCGTGAAGGTGACATCCGAGTACTTTCTCACCGGTCTCTCGGCGTCTGATGCCGACATGCAGCGCAACATCGCGCTATTGAAAAACCGGTCGTGGTTCGTAATTTGGATAGTCTACAATAACGGCCAGCACGCGATGTTGACGATCGAGAAGGGCCCCCATGGTGAGTTGGCGTTCAAGGAAGCATTTGACGCGTGGGCCGGGTGAGGCTTGGGCTTTCAATATAAATTTATGATTCCTGCCGGTCATGATTGGGGTGCTGTGATTGTGACTGGCAGGGTGGGGTAAGAAGCAATTCGCGAACATTGTCATTGTGGACATGCTGCACCTGCTCTCCGAGCAAGAGTGCCGTCGATCAGAGATTCGCCGTGATATCAGAGCGGCGGATTTCACCTCTGGCCCCGTATGAGCGTCAGGGCCAAGAAAAATCCGGATCCGGCGTTGGTCGCGATCATCCGCGAGGCGCGTCGCAAACATTCGGTGATGGGAGACTCAAGCTTCGCCACAGACTTTGCTTGACTGGGGCTGCGGGGCGACGCCACAAAGAACAGCGTGCAGGCCCGGTTGGCATCGCGTACCGGGTCGATCAGGTTGCGAATTGCCCAGAGCCATGGCATCCAGGTGATCCAGGGGCCTGGATCGGCTGGGATCCGGCGCGCAATCGGCGAGAGGTCGAAAGGGCGGTAGACGTTACGCAGATCGACTACGATCGGCTGGGCCATGATCGCCCTGAGCCGGGCCAAGTCCAGCGCGCGGAACTGCTCCCATTCGAGCGCGTCTGCGCCTTCCGCGCCATAGGCGCTGCCGGCGCAGGCAATGTCCGGCAGCAGCGGTTTTGCCTGCTCCATGCCGGGCGGATCATAGGCGCGCACGGCGGCACCCACGTGCTGCAGCGCTGTGATCAGTGCGATCGAGGGTGCCTCGCGCATGTCGTCGGTGTTTGGCTTGAAGGCGAGCCCGAGCACCGCGACGGTGCGGCCGCGCAGATTGCCGCCGAGCACGGCCGCGACCTTGCGGGCCATGGCGCGCTTGCGCTGATTGTTCACGGCCATGACGGCCTCGACGATGCGCATCGGCGCCTCGTGGTCGTAGCGGGTCTTGATCAAGGCGAGCGCGTCACGCGTACCACCGACGGCACAGACAGCCATAAAGGTGGTCCCACTCTCCCCCTTTTCGCGTTTTCGGCACACGAGAGCAATAAAGGCGGTGCACTCTCCCTATTCATGCGTGCTGTGTGACCGGCCAGACCTGCTCGGCCGCCCAGGCAACACCAACCTCTCTGGCTGCTCGTGTTCCCATGTGTGTGCGCTGGTGAGGCACCTCCACGCATGTCGGCGCGTGCTTTTGCGTGGTTGGGAGGAAATCGCGCCTGCTTGATAAGTTCGCCCGTCCGGAGGGCGCGCGCTCCACGGTCGTTGAAGAAGTCACTGACCCGGGTGTTGCTGCTGGCCAACAGTGAACATAGCGCAGGTGATAAAACCGCCAGCGCCTCCGACCGTAAGCCCAAGCAGCAAGCAGAGCAGGCATGACATGGCTAACATCACGATAAAACATCACGATAAAAACTGCTATCGGGGGCCGCTTGGGAGCATTGTTTAAGCCTCAAAGCTTTCAGAATGCTTAACCGCGCGATCTCGTATCAATCGTTAAACTAAACTTGTGAGCATAACAATCTCCCTCCAGGAGGAGTGACGCATGCCCATGTGACCGTTTTGGAGTTTGCTGGCACGGTCGCAGAAGTGGTCGGCTATCCGGCAAAATCATTTGCGACCCATCAAAACCCGACGGCACGCCTCGAAAGCTCGTCGATATTTCACGACGTTCGGCCCTGAGGTGGAGAGCGGAAATTTTCTCTGAGGGCGAAGGCCTGGCGAAGGCGTATGCCGATTTCCTGACAAATTCAATGCGAGAGAGATGACGGTCAGCCAACACGCCTAAAGCAGGTTTTAACGAGAGCTCAGAGACCCGGGTGCTGGCCCCGGGTCTTTGCTTTTTGAGCCCTCAATCCGTGCGTTGGCTCCCCGGTCTCGATGATCTCAATTGCCGGGTCTTCCCGAGATGCATGCCGGTGCCCCCATTCCTGTCGATAAACTCCACCTCCGCTGCTTCCAATGCGCGGCGGACCGCCAGCTCATTGGCCGCTCATCACCCGCGATGAGGATGAAGCGGTGCGGTATGGCGAACAGCCGGGCATCGATCATCCGACGGGACGGCAGTGCCGGTGCTGTGGTGCTGTGGTACTGCAACGGACAAAACGACGAGCAGCAGGGCTCGCTAAAACGCTTGCGCTGCTGAAGGAATCGGATCGAGATTGAGTGTGACCAACAATATTTCGGCTAGCCTAGAACAACGCCTCGGACACGCCCAGGCCGAGCAGCGAAAGCGAATCGAAGCGATGCGAGAGGCTTCGGGACGTGACTCGCGAATACGCGTTTTCGGCCTGCCAATATCAGAAGCGACGATCCGCACGGTTCTGAAGGTATCGGGCTTCTATCGGTCAGAAAGATAACTTCGTTCGAGCCCCTATTCCTCGAAATTTCGAGGGCTTCAGGATCCTACAATTGAGCGATCTCCACATCGACATGAACCCCGCCATCGTGGGCCGTCTGGCGAAGATGCTGCCGGCCCTACATTACGATCTCTGTGTCTTCACGGGGGACTATCGAGGCAAGTCTTACGGCCCGCACCAATCGGCCATTGACGAGATCCGGAAAATCCGACCGTCGTTGAAAGGGCCGATTTACGGGGTGCTCGGCGATCATGACATTATCGCGATGGTGCCGGAGCTAGAAAACCTCGGCATCCGCATGTTGCTAAATGAGAGCATAAGAATTGATCGCGGTGCAGATTCCATTCGCCTTGCCGGAATCGATGATGCACATGGTTTTCATAGCGATGACATCGCTAAGGCGGTCTCGGAAATTCCGACCAGCGACTTTTCCATCCTGCTGTCGCATACGCCGGAGGTGTACCGGCAGGCCGAGATGGCCGGTTTCAAGCTGCTGTTAAGCGGACATACGCACGGGGGCCAAATCTGCCTGCCGGGCGGTTATCCAGTTACCTTAGAGGCGGGCATTCCGAGATTTATGGGCGCCGGTCCGTGGAGATACAAGCGGATGATCGGCTATACGTCTAGAGGAACGGGCTCCTCCGTCGTGCCAGTCCGGTTCAATTGCCCTCCGGAGATTACTCTGCATCATCTTCATGCAATTCCTTCAGAAGGGGCGGTCTCGGATGTTCAACTCGAACATTAGGCGCGAGATTATGAGCGCGCCGACGAAGAATGCCGCAGTTGCGATCACAATGTCGATGAAAGTCATGCTGACAAAAAGGCGGCTGGCCAATATCGGCAACAACGACTCAGGCACCTGATCCAGACCAACGGCCATGGTGCTCGAAGCGAGTTTAATCCTGCGTTTTATAAAACTCGAGAAGAGATCTCCTACCATCGCCAGGGTTCCGACCACACAGCCAAGGGTCCATGGTAAGCCCACTACTGGCGCGAAACACGAAGTCGTTAAGATCGCAAGAACAACCCCCCGAAGCGTCTTCGAATGCCCAAACAGCGCCCTTCCGTCGATAAACCGGGTTCCGCCATCAATTCGCCAAGCAGCAAAATCCTGCATGAGCTTCTTTGCAAGCACCGGCGTGCCATTCGCTACCGTTAATAGCGCTAAGAGCTGCAGGATCAAAAGTGGATGCACGCTCATTTCCGCGAGCACTGTCCGGATCGTCTACGCGGGTAGGAGGTGGTGTAGGGTGACCTCGGGACGACAATTGAACCTGACCGGTACGACTGAGGTGCCGACTCCGACCGAGGTATAGCCCGTCATGGAATGATGCCGCCAGCCGCCGGCGCCCATCCGTAAAGGGACCACCGCATTCAGTTGCAGGGGGATGCCGCCAGGAAGGCAAATCTGGCCGCCATGCGTGTGTCCACTTAGCATGAGATCGAACCCGGCGTGTGCTGCTTCTCTGTACACTTCTGGCGTATGCGACAGCAGAATGGAGAACTCGCCAGGTGGTATCCCGGACACGGCTTTCTCGATGTTATCGACCCGATAGAAATGTGCATCGTCGATCCCGGCGAGATGGATGCGTTTCCCGCCACGCTCGATCGCCACGGCTTCGTTCAGCAGCATGCGAATGCCCAGTTTCTCCAGCGATGGCACCATGCGCACCGTGTCGTGATTGCCCAGCACCCCGTATACCGGGGCGCTGATCTTGCCGCCAATGCGGGAAAGGCTAGTCAGGGCCGCATCAAAGGCCCCGTAGGTTTTGCCCCGATAGTCGCCCGTCAGCACGCAGATATCATAGCTAAGCTCAGGAAGTATTTCGACCAGCCGCTGCATAGGGAGCGGGCAAATATCGCCATGTAGGTCACTCAGCTGAAGGATTGTGAATTCCCGGAACACTTCCGGAACCAATTTGTGCGAGATCGTATGGTGCCGCACTTCGATGTCGCGGCTGTTCCTGATGCCACGCCAATAGAGTCCAGAGGTTTTGAGTACCAATTTGATCAAAGAGTGGATTGAATACCAGTTCTCGATGTGAACGAAATTGATGCCTCTTCCAAAGATTTGCCCTTCGTGCTCTCGCTCGATACCGAGCCGTTGCCGAGCATGAAACGGTCCGAGGCGTCTCTCTAGGTCTGTAACCTCTTGCTGCGTTTCGGCGTTCGCGAGGATAGTCTGCATCGAAGGACCAGCCTACGTCTCAATCCGGTGAGAATCCTAGGGTGCCGAGGTCGTCGCTGAGTTTGCGGTTCCACATTGCTTCAACCAGTTCCAAGCATCTCTCACTTGTATCTCCAAGGCGGAACGTCCCGGTTCCCAACCAAGTAGTGCGCGGGCCTTACGAGCGTCCCCAACTAGAATTGGCGGATCGCCCTGGCGGCGCGTTACCATTTTCAACCGGATCGTGCTGCCGCAGACGTTTTCTGCCGTCGCTATCACCTCCTTCACGGAATAGCCACGTGAATTAGCCAAATTCAGCACTGCGACAGAGGTCCTCTGAAAAGCGTCGAACATACATCGGCGGCTCTGATGCCCGGATCATCATGGGCCAGGACGAGGCAGCCCTCATTCAGCTCTGGCGGGAAAAGCGGGGCGAAATCGAACCCGAGGACCTCTCCGGCAACCTCATCGTCCAGCTCGGGGTCGCGACCGAGCCCCTCAATCGGCACTGGTTCGAGCGCAATACGGGGCAGACCCTCAAGGATATCCAGCGCCGAATCCGCAATCCGGTGATCCGCTGGATGGGGGCGACCCTCGACGGGGTCGTCGCGGACACCGGTGCGGTGTTCGAGGCCAAGTTCATGCTGCCATGGTCTTTTTCGGAAGAGGGTGCCGCCGAAAAGCACATGGCCCAGCTCCAACACAACATGTGGGTCACGAACTCGAAGACGGCGGTCCTGTCCATCATCACCGGAGGCGGGAAGTGGGTCGAGATCGCGATCCCCGCCGACTCCCTCTACCAGCACCTCCTGCTCACAGCCGAGAAGAAGTTCTGGCGCTGCGTCGAAACCGGCGAACCCCCTCGCCTGTTCGGGGTCGAGCCACCGCGGCCGCGCATCGAGGCCGTCCGGGTGCTCGACATGAGTTCGTCGAACAGCTGGGCCGAATTCGCCGGCATTTTTCTGCGGACCCGAGAAGCCTACGCCGACCATGAGCGGGCCAAGGCCGAGCTCAAGGCCCTCGTTCCTGAGGACGCCAGGGAGGCGAGCGGCCACGGGATTCGCGCCCGCCGGTCGAAGGCGGGCGCCATCAGCTTCGATGTCCTCGAAGGGGAGGCCGCCCATGCACCGGTCCAGTGAATCGATCGGCGCGCTCGCGGCCGCGCTCGCCAAGGCGCAGTCGGAGCTATCGAACCCCGAGAAATCGCTGGTCGGTACCATCGGGCCGGATAGGCCAGGGGAGGGAGGCCGGACCTTCCGTTACGCTTCCTTATCAAGCGGGTTAGATATTGTGCGTAAGACGTTGGGCCAGCAGCAGATTGCGACGGTCCAGACGACCGCCATCGATGCCGCGACAGGCACTATCAGCCTGACTACGGTTCTCGCCCATGCCTCGGGCGAGTGGATCGCCTCCGATTGGCCAGTTTGCCGGCTGGGGGATACGGCGAGTCCGCACCGCATGGGCGCCGCGCTGACTTATGCCCGCCGGTATTCGCTTTTTACCCTCGTTGGCATTGCTGGCGAAGACGACCTCGATGCGCCCGATCTGAACTGTCGGCCGCAGTCTGGGGAGGCCTCGGAGGTAGCCTCCAATGAAGCCGGCATTCCCGACAAAGATCGCCGGCCAGGGGGAACGGTAGAAATTCTGCGCGGACCGTGCTCGGCCCGGACACCTCGGCCGCTTTGCGCGCGACGAGCTCGTGCGTGAGGTGGCGAGCCTCAGTTCTGGCGTGGAGGCCGCCCAATGGGCCCCGCACGGCTCTCCCGGCGAAAAACACGCTTGCCGCATCGGACGCTCGCCTCGTCGAGGTGGCCTTCGAGCTCCGCGTTTCATCCTTTGAATCCGACGGGCCGCAGCGTGAAGCGGGCCGCGCGTCGCCGGAGACGCCCGAGCGAGCGAATCCTTCCCTAGGCCCTCGCAACGGCAAGGGCGGGGGTGCTGCGAAGCGCCGAGCCAAGCCGCCCGGCATCGACAAGAGCCTGCTGCCGATCGGAGAGCCGCGTCGGTACCGGGACAAGGCGCACCTCGGATTTGTCGCCTCGCAATCCTGGCGTCTGCACCGCCGGCCTCCGGCCGAAGCCGACATGCAGCAATATTTCCGCGTCAGCCCGCCTTCGGTTCACCAGATGGTGTTAACTCTCGAACGCGCAGGGTTCATCCAGCGACAGCCGGGCATTGCCCGCAGCATCCAAATGCTCGTTGATCCGGAGCACCTGCCACCGGCGAGGAGCTGGTGCCGATCACCAGGGATGTCGTGGAAGGCGCAGCAGGCACATGCTTCAAGCCCGTGGGCAGCCATATGTTCTGGCGGTGCGCAGCAACGAGCCTTTGAGAGTCGGCGGCAGCTCGCTGCAAGGAATAAATCCCCAGATTCTGGCCGACGACCTGCCGTCGAGCGCCTGGTTCTGTCACGCAGCCGGCGAAGGAGGCAAAGGCCCGAGCATCTACGACTGGGCCCGCGTGCGCCTCTTCTGGTCACAGGACTCGTAATTGGAACATTGGCTGACACAGCGGTATTGCAATCCTGGTAGGCGCTTTTTACATACCGGCTAGCTGCGCCGATTGATACCGGTCAGCTGCGCGGATTCACCAAGAAGTGTCGACCGCCGAGGATTAAAGCGGAGCCGAGCGCCGGAAACCCCGCGGGACATGCACCGGCCGAGGTTTCGTTCTCCCCGCAGTTCATGAGCCCTTTAGGGGTGACGAGCAGCACTCCGGCAGCCACGATGCTCCTTAACTTCCGGGAAGGGATCAAATGAGCAAACCAGTATCTAGAACACGAGCCCAGAACGCGCTGCGTCATGGGCTGTACGCCAGCGACATCTTGTTGCCATGGGAGAGCGAAAAGGAATTCATGTCTCTGTACGAGTCGGTCAAGGCCGACCTCGCTCCGGAAGGACCTCTCGAAGAGGAGGAAGTCCTCAATATCGCTCGCCTTCAGTGGCTCCGGCGCCGCCTGATCCGAGCGGCTCAGCTTCCCTTCCACCATGACGCGCTCGCCGACGAATTGGCCGAAGCGGGCAAGGAGGGTTGGGCCGGAATTCAAAAGTGCCTCCGAGCACAGGCCGATCAGGAGAAAAAACTACCGGAGCTCGCGCGCGAGTACCTCAAGACTGCTTTAGGTACAAGCCAGCAGCTCGCCAAAACTGCCAAAGAAGGCAAAATCACGCCACAGGAGCTTAAGGAAATGCAGGAGTGCCAGTCGCTTCTCGAATCGCTAAATCGCACCGCAGAAATCTCTATGGGGGTCTTGAAAATCTACGGCTCGGAGGATGTCGAACAGGAGACGTTCGATCGCGGCTATCGGCCGGCCGAGTTCGAGCGAATGTTGAAACTCGAAGCCATGTTGGATGCGCGCTACGAAAAGGCCATTAATCGCCTGTTCGCTCTCAAACAAGTCCGCAAGTCTCAACGGCAGCCGGCCCTGTCATCGCCGTAGTGTCTGTTGATGTGACATTGTGATTTCGGCGCCAGCGAAAAAGGTCCTGCACCTTCGCTGCACAAGACCAGGAATTCCGCAAATGCTGGCGCATCATCAGGATCTGAGAGGTGATGAGCTAAAAACGTTTCAAAGCCAGGGCACCTGGCCTACTTGCCCGCACGCTCGGAATCGACCACGAGTTTGATGCCCGTGATTGGATACGGCATCTCACTCACGTTGTGCAGCAAGATCCCTAGCCTCTTGAACCAATGTCCCGTAAGCGGCCCTTGCAAAAACGAGGTTATGGTCTGTGTGCTCTACTGTCGTTAGCGTGTTCAATCAGTGATAGTATAGAACTAGATCCGAAACGAGAAGCTCTGCCACCGATATTCCTTTCCGTCATCTCTGATATGATGTAGTTCTTTATGCAACTGCTGGCTAGGTTTTTTGAAACGAGCGCCGTCCTAGCTAGAGCCCCGCAGAGACAATGGCGCGGGTGTTTCGGAGGGCCCTGCCAAACCCGTCGGCGTCGACAAGAGCGCGCTTCCGATCGGGGAGGCGCGCCGGTACCGGGACAAGGCCCACCTCAAGTTCGTCGCGTCCCAGCCGTGCCTAATTCGTGGGCGCCGGCCCAGCGACCCCCACCACCCCCGCTTCGCCCAGCAACGAGCGCTGGGTCGCAGGGTAAGCGACGAGTTCACCGTCCCGCTTTGCCGTCTACATCACCGCGAGCTCCACCGTTCACGCGATGAGCGAGCGTGGTGGAGCCGCCTTGGACTGGACTCGGTCAAGATCGCCGAGACGCCGTGGAAGAGGACCCGTCTTCCCGGGCCGAAGACCGCGACCGAAACGGTACCCTCCATTGGCATTGGCAAAGTGGATGGGAGCGGAGTGCCGCCGGCCGCCTCGAAGGCCCCGGCGTCGGATGAGTCGACGGCCAAGTCGGACGCCTCATGACCTCGCTTCGGCAGCTCGAGGCAAACCGCCGCAACGCGCTCAGGAGCACGGGCCCGCGCACCGAAAATGGAAAGCAGCAATCCCGGCGCAACGCCATCAAGCACGGACTGACCGCCTAGACCATCATCGAGCCTCTGGAAAATCCAGAGGAGTACCGTGTCTTCGAGGAAGCGATCGTCTCGGAGTATCTGCCGCAAACGCCTGTCGAGCGGGAGCTAGTGCATCGGCTCGCGTCCCTGTTCTGGCGGCTTCGCCGGGCGACCTCGATCGAGACCGGACTGTTGCGCATGCAGAGCGAGATCCTCCAATCGTTCCGCAGCTCCCGCCAGAAGACCATCGAAACGGAAACGGGCGAGAGGGAGGGTGCCGAAAGTTTCGGCACATTCCGCGGCGCCGATCGCGCCGGC
>WNGP01006697.1_pt1 | contig 10436 bp, 9 predicted proteins | sample 5407671 | NCBI WGS metagenome assembly WNGP01 (sample SAMN13153381, study PRJNA577476) | soil metagenome | isolation source: 40 cm soil or saprolite under Garry oak tree replicate 2 | place: USA:California | collected 2016-06-15
GCCGTATCCGCCGCTCTGGTACATGCGCAATCCCGTGACGGCGGCGATGGAAGCGATGCACACCATCCTCGTCGGCTCCCTCGACAGTCTCGCGCCGTCGGTCACGCGCTATCGGACGGCCTGGGACGAGCACCAAGGCGTGGGCGCGCGGACGGCGCAGGGGGACGAGCCGATGATCGGCCTCGTCGTGCACCTCGTGGTGGCCGAAACGGACGACGAGGCGATCAGGATCGCCACGCCGGCCTGGGAGAAATACCGCTGGAACCTGGCCGCCCCGCGGCGCCTCGAGGCCGAGCGGCGCGGGCTCACCCAGTTCATGTCCACGAAGGACGGCTCGTTCGGCTTCGTCGGCGATCGGCCCGCCGGGTTGCCCACGCGGGAAACGCGCCGCGACATCGATGCCGAGCTCGAGCGCTTCGACCAGCAAAAGGCCCGGCCTCATCCGAACCGTCTGGGCGGTGTGGCGCTGGCCGGCTCGCCGGCTGCCGTTCGCGAGTACATGGAGGAGTATGTCGCCACGGGGGCGAACTACTTCGTCTGCTCCTTCCAGTGGGGCGATCTCACCCACGAGCACGCCATGCGCTCGATCGAGCTCTTCGCCACGGAGGTGATGCCGCGCTACGTCGCGGCGGCCCCCGCGGCCCGCGTCAGCGCTCCCTGAGCCGCCTCCGCCTCTAGACCGCGGCGGCGGGGCGGGGCGCTCGACGCTCCCGGCCCGCCGGAAGACCCGGCGCGCGACCCTCCTCCACTGCCGCGCTGATGAAGGCCGCAGCCGCGCTCACGACGTTCGCGTCGCGCAGGATGCGGCGATGGCCGAGCCCGTCGGTGGTCAGGAGCTGGGCGCCGGGCCAGTCATGGGTGATGACACGGCCGTGCTGCCACGGCACCTCGCCATCGTCGCGGTCGTGGATCACGAGCAGGGGCGCCTTCAGGGCCGGCGCCAGCTCGGGCAGGCTGAAGGCCGACCACGGCATGGCGATCCGGCGCGCGCCCTCGAACATGGCCCGGGCCGCCACCACGCTCCCGACCGAGTGCGCGATGAGACCGCCCAGCGGTCCGTGGTGCGCGGCGACGGCGCCGACCGCCGCCACCATCTGCGGAATCGTCACGAGGCCCGCCTCGGACGCTCCGTGCCCCGGGGCGTCGAAAGCGACCACGGAGAAGCCGCGCGCCACCAGGGGCTCCACGAACGCGCCGAGCTGCGCGCCGCGTCCGCCCCAGCCATGGACGAGCAGCACCCTCGGGCCGCTGCCCCACGTCCACGTCTCGACGTGAGAGCCGTCGCCGATCGGCACGGTCCGCGCCTGAGCGCTCGCGATGAGGGCGCGCTCGCCGGCGGGCCGGCGAGCGCGCGGCGGGGTCAGGAACATGCGCTCGGCCCGCAACGCCGCGAGCCGCGGCGCCAGGGCGGAGAGGGCACGGTTGCCCGCGCGAATGATGGGCAGAAGCCGCGACGGTCTCTGAGACCGAACGATCGTGCTTTTCACCATCGAGATGTATTCGCAGTCGGTCATGGCACGGTCTCCCTTCTGGTTAGCGGCGCCGGCCGCTGGCGGCGGCGTGGGACGGGGTGCGCGCGGCGCGAACGAGCGCCTCGAAAGCGGCGTCGGCCCGGGCGCGCGCTTTCGGATCCCGCATGAGTCGCGAGGCGTGGACGAAGCCCAGGCCGATTCCCTGGCAATCGTGGGCGAACTGCTCGCAGTCGAAGTCTCGGCGGAAGTGGCCCTCCTGCACCGCGATCCGGGCCGCCCCCGCGAGGGTGTCGTTCCAGTCGCGCAGCGTCTGCACGACGAAGTCCCGCACGGGGCCGGGTTGGTCATCCAGCTCGAACGAGGCGGTGACGAACGGGCAGCCACCCGGCAGTGTCGGCGACTGCTCCCACGTCAGCCAGCCCTGGAAGAGCGCGCGCACCCGCAGCTCGCCGCGCGGGGCGGTCAGGGCCGGCTTGACGACGGCGTCGATCATGAGGCCTTCCGCACGCCGAAGGGCCGCGACCTGCAGCGCCTCCTTGGAACGGAAATGGGCGAAGAGGCCGCTCTTCGACATGTGAAGGTCCTCGGCCAGCCGGCCGATCGTCAGGCCCGCGAAGCCGATGCGGGTGGCGAGGGCGAGCGCATGGGCGAGAATCGCCTCTCGGGTCCGCTCTCCCTTCGAGCCGGGCCGGGGCGACTTCGCCCCCCTCTTTGCCCCCGCAGTCATCGTCGCCATGGCAGGATAATAGTACGACCGTTCGTTTGTGTCAAGCCCGATCTCTCGTGATCGGCGCGCGGGTGCTGACGAAGCCCGCTCGCCGGCTGCCAGCTTCTGTCGCCCGGCGGGTGAGCGGAGCTTCGGCCGAGCGCTAACGACATGAAATGGTTGGGCCGGTACGCTGGCACCCACGATGCAGCCACTCGAGATCACCTGGATGCGATCCGAGACCTCGAGAGGAGAAAGCGTTGCTTCGATTGATCATCATGGCGCTGCTCGTTCTTCCCGCGTCCGTGGCGTGGGCGGCGGAGTGTGCTCCCGAGAAGATGGTGCGGATCGTCACTCGAGACGCCACGCCGGGAATCGATCCGCAGTCCTTTCCCGCTCTCCCAAAGACCCTGTACCGGCTCGGAAACGGCCGAGGGCGAGTCGAGGAGATGCCCGATGCCTCTCGAGGGGTCCATGGCCTGATCGTCGTGAACGAGCCCGACGCGTGGATCGTCAACCTGCATGACAAGTCGGGACGGCATGTCGTCGATCCCGGTCCAAGCCTGATCTTCAGGGCCCCGATCCTCGATGGAGGAGGCGAGCTGCCCGCGCCGCTCCGCGAGCTCGAATTCGGGTGCGAGCTCGCCTTCGTGCAGGCGTACGCGCCGAAGTCCGACGAGCGAGTCGATGCCGGCGGAGGATTGATGCTCGACAAGCACCAGCTCTCGCGAGGCGACCATCGGGTGGCCATCCTCGTTCATCCGAAGGACCGGGGGATCTACGCCGTGGCGCACTACAAGGCCGGCAAGATCGTGCGGGTGGTGCGCTACGTGGAATACCAGCAGGGGCTGGCACCCGACGCGCGTCTCTTCTCGCGCCCCGACGGCATCCAGTTCGCCGCACCCCGCCCGAGGGCGTCCCGCTAGCTCCGCGTCAGCGACGCCGCCTTCTGAGCTTCTAGAAGTGCATCACCTCGGCGGCGTGCTCGTAGATGTCCTGGATCCGTCCGTGCGAGATGGCCGCGGCCTGCACGGCGGCGACCAGATGCCGCCACCTCAATGACGGGCGCGTCGCGTGGAACTCCTCGTAGGTCGCCTGGTGATGCTTCAGGGCGTGCATCTCGGTGAAGTTGTCGCGACAGGCGATCTTGCCGAGCAAGGTGATCAGAGCCTCGGGCGCGTACGCGCGGTCGGCGTACTGCTGCGCGAGCGCGGCGGCCTGCTTCACCTCGTCGGTCGAGCGCCAGCTCGCCAGATTGGCCGCGGGCAGCCGCTCGCCGACGGGAAGCCTGCCGATGAGCTGCTCGATCTCGCCGAGCAGCTCGTCCTGGGTGTGGAACGGCAGGGCGGCCACGCGCTCGGGCTCGGGCTGGATGTCCGGGGCCAGCATGCGCTGGGCCATCCGCACTTCCGGTCCCGTGTGCCACATGAGGAGCGCCCGCAGCTTGGTGCGGACCGACAGCTCGGGCTGCCGGAGCAGGTAGCGCCGCGTGTTGGCGCCCGTGTTGATGTGCACGTCCATGGGGTTGCCGGTCTGCGAGCGCAGGAAGAGCGTGGAGCCTCCCACGGAGAGCCCTTCGCCCGCGCCCTCGAGCGACACGCCGTCGCCCAGCGCCTGCGCCAGCATCTCCGGGACCTCGGTGAACTTGCTGCAGCGGCCGATCTCGTCGGCGAGGGCGGTGATGGCGGCGGTCTCGTCGTCGCCCGTCTTGGCCCGCAGCTCACGCTCGAGCAGTCCGTGCTTGTCGATCAGCCGATCGATCTCCTCGAGCGAGGTCGGGTCCGTGGGACGGGTGATGTAGCGGACGGGCGCCCGGCCGATGAACCGAGCGTACTCCCAGCCGAAGTACTCGAGCGCCCGCCACGTGAACACCGGGAACAGGAAATAGTGATCGTCGAGCTGATTCTTGGGAATGGCGACCTGGAGAAGCTCTTCCAGCACCTGCATGGGGGAGAGTCGCTCCAGCAGGTAGAGGAAGTAGTGGTCGCAGGCATTGTAGACGCCGCGGCTCACGGCATAGCGGAAGGACTGGAGCGTCGCCTCCACGTCGTCCTTCTCCGAGACGGGCTTCGCGTCCGCGAGGATGAAGGGCCCCATGGCGGGCGAGTGGATGTGCTTGTTGGCCACGGCCACGTTCTGGATGACGGGGAGCATGGCGTATTCGCCGGGCAGCCGGGCCGCGATGTGCCGGACCGCGTGAAGCCCGGCCAGCGGGTGAAGCGGCCCGCCGTGATGGCCCGGGGGCAGGTCTGACGACCGCACGACGGCGAGCCCGGAGGCCAGGAGCATCTCCTTGACCGACGTGCCTGCGGCCAGCTTGTCGTGGGTAGCGGCCACGATGCGATCGGGAGGCGTCTCTTCCACGAACTGCACCAGAGGCTCGATGTGGGCGGGATAGACGACGCGCTGGGCCATCTCACGATCCTCCCCTCGACGTGGTGGCCCCCACGAAGAGAGCGCCCGCTTACCACGCGGGCAGAGGGGCCTGACACGGAGCATACTCGCACCAACGCCCCTGAAAGAAAAGCCCCCGGGGCGGGCACTGGACGACAGGGGCTGGCCAGAGTAGTCTTCCGCGACGGAGAGGCAAAGCCTGCCCTGCGATCACACGGAGGCCGCTTCGACCCCGAGCCCAGGAGCAAAACAGACATGGCACAGACGATCACGGCGGCGGCCCTGAAATCACTCCTCGACACGCAGGCGACCTGCGCGCTCATCGATATCCGCGAGCCCGGCGAGTACAACGACTCGCACATTCCCGGCGCCAGCCTCGTGCCGCGCCGGCAGCTCGAATTCCGCCTGGGGCGGCTCGTCCCGTACCGCGGCACTCACGTGATCGTGTGCGACGACGACGGGCGCCGGGCGCCTCTCGCCGCCGCCACCCTGGAGGGCATGGGCTTTCGGCAGGTGGCCGTGCTCGACGGCGGCATCAACCGGTGGACGACGGAGGGCTACCCGACGGAGTGGGGCGTCAACGTCCCCAGCAAGGACTTCGGCGAGAAGATGCAGGTCGTGCACCACATTGCGGAGATGCACCCGGAGGAGCTCGCCGCCCGCCAGCGGCGGGGCGAGAAGATCGTGCTCCTCGACTCGCGCACGCCCGAGGAGCACCGGCGCGTCACCATCCCGGGTAGCCGCAGCGCGCCCAATGGCGAGGTGGCCATGCACATCGCCGACCTCGTCCCCGATCCCGAGGCCACGGTGGTCGTGCACTGCGCGGGGCGCACCCGCAGCATCGTGGGCGCGCGGCTCCTGCAGCGCATGGGCTTCTCGAAGGTCTTCGATCTGCGCAACGGCACCATGGGCTGGCTGATGGCGGGGCTCGAGCTCGAGACCGGCTCGACGCGTCTCGCGCTGCCCGAGGTCTCGACCGCGGGGCTCACGAAGGCCGAGGCCTTCGCCGCGCGCATCGCGGCGGAGGATGGCGTCCGCGCGCTCTCGATCGTCGCGCTTCAGGAGCTGGTGGCCAGGGCCGAGCGCGAGAACGTCTACCTGATCGACGTCCGGCCCACGGAGGAATACGCGCGCGGCCACATCCCGGGCTTCCAGTGGTTTCCCGGAGGGCAGGCCGTGCAGCGCGCGGACGACCTCGTGGCGGTCAAGAACGGCCACGTGGTCTTCGCGTGCGACGGCCGCGTGCGGGCGACGGTGGCCGCGTCCTGGTATCGGCAGATGGGCTTCCCCAACGTGTACATCGTGGACGGCGGCACCACGGCGTGGGCCGCGAGTGGGCAGCCGCTCGTCAGCGGCGAGTCTCCGGGCGGTCCCCGCGGCTACGACGAGGGCATCGGGGGCGGTCTCCCGGCGGGCTACGACGCCGCCAAGGCGCAGGTCGAGCTGATCACTCCCGCCGCCCTCGACGAGCGCCGCAAAGGCGCATCGCCGCCCGTGATCATATTCGTCGACACGAGCCGTGATTTCAGCAACGGCCACGTGCCGGGAGCGCGCTGGATGCCGCGGGGCTGGCTGGAGCTCACGATCGCGGACGTCGCGCCGTCAAAGGACACGCCGCTGATCGCGACCTGCGCCAGTGGCCTCTCCTCGGTCCTCGCGGGAGCGGCGCTGAAGGCGCTCGGCTATCAGCGCGTCTCGGTGCTGGGCGACGGGATGGCGGCATGGATCCGTGCCGGACTTCCCGTGGAGCAAGGCCTCAGCGGGGTGATGAATCCCCCGAACGACGTGCTGACCATGGGGACGGATCGCACGTGGGCGGAAGCCATCCAGTATTTGCGCTGGGAAGAGGAGCTGGGCAAGAAGTACGAGACGCACTGAGGCGACGCCATGACCGAGCCCGTTCGCGTTCACATCCGGGTCCCCGGCACGGATCCCATGCCTCGCCTGATGAAGCTGATCCAGAGCATCGAGGCGGCGGGCTTCGACGGGGCGGGGATCCTCGACAGCCAGATGCTCAGCCGCGACACCTTCGTCGTCCTCGGCCAGGCGGCGGCGCAGACCACGCGGCTCGCGCTCTTCCCCGCCGTCACCAACCCCTTCACCCGCCACGCCTCCGTGCTGGCGAGCGCGATCCAGACCGTGGAAGAGCTGGCGCCGGGGCGGGTGCGATTCGTGATCGGCACCGGCTACACCTCCGCGAGCACGATCGGACGGTCGCCCGCGACGCTGGCCGACATGCGGGCGTGCATCGGCACCGTCAAGGCCCTCCTCGGCGGCAAGACCGTCGACTTCGGCGGCACGCCCGGACGCCTGGGCTACGTGTCCGGCCGTCACATCCCCGTGCTGATGGCCGCCTCCGGAGCCAAGGCGATCGAGGTCGCGGGCGAGATCGCCGACGGCGTCCTCCTGCTCGTCGGTTTCAACCGGGGCATCGTGACGCATGCCCTCGAGCTTCTCGAGCGCGGCGCGCGCCGAGGCGGACGCCGGCTCGAGGATCTCGAGATCATCTGGGCGGTCCGGACGGCCACGCTGCCGACGACGGCGGAAGCCCGCCGTCTCGCCCGTCCCACCGCCGTCCACTGGGGCATTCTTCGCTGGGGCGGCTACTGGCTGGGGCCTGCCGGCCTCAAGCTTCCGAAGATGGAGATCCCGGAGGCTGTGCACAAGGTCTATCCCGACCTCTCCCATGCCCACGACTGGGAGGCCGCCATCGCGGCGACCTCGTTCGTGCCCGACGACGTGGTCGCCCAGCTCTGCGAAGCCCTGGGACTCATCGGGACAGCGGCGGATTGCGCCGAACGCATCGTCGAGATGACCAAGCTCGGCGTGCGGAATCTCTACCTCATGCCGCTCCTGACCTTCGCCCCGCCCGAGCGGGAGATCGCGGCATTCCGCGACACCGTGTTTCCCCGCCTCGCCAAGGCTGGCCTCCGCCCTGCCTCCTGACCGCCTTCGCGGCAGAGCCCCCCTCCGAGATCAACGAAACCGCGCGATCATCTCCTTGCCGTAGCGAAGCACGTCGTCGGGCGTCTTGACCTGCGCGGGCAGCCCCGCGGCGGCGCTCACCGGCACCGCGACGCGCGTGATCCCTCGCTTGGCCAGCGCCTCGATCTCCGAGGCTTCCGTGGGCGCGGCGACCGTGATCTCGATGGAGCCCGGATCGCGGCCCGCCGCCTCGGCGGCGCGGCGCATCTCGTCGAGGAGCTCGGGCGGGGCCGGGCGCGCGGGGAAGTAGCCGTCGCCGAGTCGTCCGGCCCGTCGCGCGGCCGCCACCGTGTCGCCGCCCACGATGATCGGGATGCGTCGCTCGGGCGGCAGGGGACGGCAGAAGACCTGATCGAAGGAGACGAAGCGCCCCTTGTAGCTCGCGCACTCCTGGCTCCAGAGAGCGCGCATGGCGGCGACGTATTCGTCCGTGCGGGGCCCGCGGTCCTCGAAGGGCGCTCCCAGGGCGGCGAACTCCTCGGCGAGCCAGCCCACGCCGATGCCCAGGAGCACGCGCCCGCCACCCGCCAGATGATCGAGGGTGGCGATCTCCTTGGCGGTGATCACGGGATTCCGCTGGGGGAGGATGAGAATGGCGGTCCCGAGCTTGATCGTCCGGGTGGCGGAGGCGATATACGCGAGCCAGATCAGCGGATCCGGGATGGGGTAGTCCTCGAGGCCCGAGCCCATCCGCCCGCTCGGAGAATATGGATAGCGCGACTGGTATCCGTGCGGCACTACGACGTGCTCCACGGTCCAGATGGAGTCGAAGGCGGCGGCCTCGGCCGCCTGCGCCAGCTCGACCGCCGCGGGGCCGTTCGAATACCGGCCCAGGCTCGCGTATCTCAATCCGAACTTCATGGTCGTCCTCCTGTCAGTTCAGTGAGTGATCGCATGCCGAGGGCCGGAGAGTTAGTATGGCGCACTGTAGCGACGAGCGTGTGGCCCGTCAAGGAAGCGAGGCGCTCATGAAGGTCGAAGTTCCGTACGGCGAGACGACGATCACGGCCGACCTGCCCGACACGACACGCGTGCTGTCCAACATCGAGCGCGCAAGCTTGCCGCCCCTTTCCGATCTGGACCGCGCCGTGCGCGCCGCCCTGTCCGCCCCGCGGGGGCTGCCGCGCATCGGTGCGCTCGTGCGGCCGGGGGCGACGGTGACCATCGCCTTCGACGATCACACCACGGGATCCTTCGGGCCGATCCGCCGGGTGGCGATTCAGGCCGTCCTCGACGAGCTCGAGGGAGCGGGCGTGCGTCGGCGGGACGTGACGCTCATCTGCGCCAACGCCCTCCATCGCATGCTCCGGCCCGCCGAGCTCGCCCGCCTCCTCGGCGCCGATCTCGTGACAGAGTTCGGGGATCGGCTCCTCTGTCACGACGCCGAGGACCCTGCGCTGATCGTCGATCTCGGGGAGACGGCGGACCACGGCTATCCCGTCGAGGTGCATCGGCTGGTGACGGATTCGGACCTCACCGTCTACGTCAACACCAACTACATCCGTGGCTTCACGGGCGGCTGGAAGTCCATCTGCGTCGGGCTGTCGACGTGGCGGACCATCCGCGTCACCCACACCCCGGACGGCATGTCGATGTCCGTGAACCGCAACCGCATGCACGCCGTGCTCGACGAGATGGGTCAGCACCTCGAGGGGCGACTGGGCAAGCGCATCTTCAAGATCGACACCCTCCTCGCCGATCCCCATCACGCGGCCCGGATCTTCGCGGGCGCCGTCGACGAGACGCAGCGCGCGGCCCTCGAGGAGCAGGCCGCGCTCTATCCGCCGCGTCGGGAGGCGAGCCAGGAGCGAGTCGACGTGCTCGTCTACGGGGTCCCCGATTCGAGCCCGTATGCCATCTTCGCCTCCGTCAATCCGATCCTCACCCTGGTCTCGTCGGGGCTGGGATATCTCGGCGGCATGATCGAGGCCGTGGGCAAGCCCGGCTGCACGGTGATCATGGCGGCGCCCGCCCGCGACGCCTGGGACCGTGTGGCGCATCCCTCGTACCCCGAGGTGTGGGAGCGCATCCTGCCCGAGACGCGCGATCCCTACGAGATCACGGCGCGCTTCGCCGAGGACCTGGCGACCCGCCCCGAGTACATCGAGGCGTACCGCCGGGGCCACGCCTTCCACCCGATCCACGGCATCCTCGCCACCCACCCACTCAAGCGCCTCCGCCACGTGGGACGGGTGATCGTGGCCGCTCCTCTGGAGCCGCACGTGCCACGCCACCTCGGATTCGAGGTCGCGTCGAGCGTGGAGGACGCCGTCGCTCAGGCGCGCGCGCGGCACGGGCGGGACTGTGCCATCGCCTACGTCGAGCAGCCGCCTCTGGTCAGACCGTGATCGCAGCGAGCACCCAGGATCTTCTGACCCGCACGTACCGGGCATTCAACGCTCGCGACATCGACGCGGTCCTCGCGGTCATGCATCCCGAGGTCGACTGGCCGAACGGGATGGAGGGAGGACGGGTCCGCGGCCACGCCGCCGTCCGGGAGTACTGGACCCGCCAGTGGACCATGATCGATCCGCATGTCGAGCCGCGAGGCTTCGGCGGCGACGAGACGGGGCGAATCGTCGTCGACGTGCATCAAGTCGTGCGCGACCTGGCCGGGAAGGTCCTGGCCGAGCAGAGGGTGCAGCACGCCTACGTGATCGAGGACGGCCTGATCAGGAGCATGGAGATCAGCAAGTCCTAGCGCAGGGTCAGCCCTTGCCCTTCTCGACCGTCGCGCGCTCGACGGCGAGGAGCTTCTCGATGTCGATCACCTTCAGCGCGATTGTCGTTTAAGTCAGGGGGGAGCGGCCGCCGCTCCTCCCCCGACACCCCCCCACCGGTTACCCGCGATGGCTCAGGGCGGTCTCAGGATCAGCATG
>WNGP01026853.1_pt1 | contig 10436 bp, 10 predicted proteins | sample 5407671 | NCBI WGS metagenome assembly WNGP01 (sample SAMN13153381, study PRJNA577476) | soil metagenome | isolation source: 40 cm soil or saprolite under Garry oak tree replicate 2 | place: USA:California | collected 2016-06-15
TTACATAACTGGTGGAGCCGTTTCGGACATATCGAAGAACAATGAATCAATCTTCGCCTCGTCGCCAGCAACGATCTTGCTCGACCCCGGTGACTCATTGACCGTCACGCATGCAGATCCACCGAGAATATTGAAGGACAGAAGATGATCGTTACAAGCTTCGAGGATGAATCCTGCAGATCTGGAGCTTGGGTTAGTACTAACAATTGCTTGGGTTAAGAACTTAAAGTTCTCAAGAGGCGCTATGGATGTGCACGACCGTAACAGGATTGGAAAAACCGCCCTATAACTGGGTGCGATCATCGAGCTGTTAGCAATTACGCCAGATTTTTTTCACGTAACTGGCTCAATGCTTTGTCGAACGTGTCCACAGCGGAATTACCTCCTTCGGTCTTTGTCCACTTGACTAGGTCGTTAAGTGCTTCTTGAAGTGTAAAGCTCGCCTTGAACTTTAGAAGTTTGCTGGATCTCTCTGTGCTGGCGTAGCAGTGTCGAACGTCACCCTTCCTGAATTCACTTGAGATAAAGGGTTTGACATCGGTCTCATATATCTCGATGAGGGCCTCAGATATTTGCCGAATCGAAGTCGGTTGACCGGTACCCACGTTCACCGGGAGATAGTCAGCGTCGTTTCGCTCTAAGCCCAAGAGACAGGCTCTTGCGATATCTTTGACGTGCACGAAATCTCTCAGTTGGTTGCCATCCTCGAAGATGTAGGGCGGTCGCTTATTCATTATCTGACTCATGAAAATGGCAGCAGCTCCTGTGTATGGATTGGATAGTGATTGTCCCGGACCGCAGGCATTGAAGAATCTTAGTGCTACGGTAGGAATGCCGTATGTCTTCCCAATTAGAAGGGCCATTTCTTCTTGATGTCTCTTGGTCATTGCATAAATCGAAGTTGGCCGCAACGGTGTGTCTTCATCAGTCGGGACGGGTCGCAGATTCTTTCCGCACTGCTTGCACTTGTGCTCCCAGTCGACAGAGGTCTTATGACTGAACTTTCTTAGATCTGGAGATCGGAATGAGTCGCACTTCTTGCAGTAATATTTACCTTCTCCATAGACGCTCATGGAGGAAGCAATGACTAGCTTCTCAACACTATGATCGAGATTAGCTAATAGATCCAATAACGTGGCAGTTCCTCGAGTGTTCGAATCCACATATCTCTCAATTTCGTACATCGATTGACCGACGCCGACAGTTGCGGCCAAATGAACGACGGCGTTTACCTCCTTAAGGAGCGTACCGAGTTTCTCCCTGTTGCGAATGTCGTCTATGATGTATGAAATGTTGTCAGTTTGGGGGGTGGGAGGTTTCTTGTGAGCCCCATGAACCTGGGGATCTAGGTTGTCACCTGTTACAAGCACTTTTTCAGCTCGCATCTTCAAGACTGCAGTCTCTTGAAGGAGAGCATTAGGTACATTAGTCTCTTCATGAAGAAAGCATTCTCTTCTCTAATGCAAATATTGAGAGCGCAAGAATTCTTCGCAGGCTCGTATCTCATGCAAGGGAAAGACTAGGCGCTTTTTACTCCCGAAATGAAAGCCGAGGGCTAGGAGGCTAGAAAGTTTCCGTAGTGAAGGTCCGTTATCGTGTATTCGAATCTCTTCAAGAACGCTCTACAGCTGGCGAGGGTCTCGTCGTTGTGAGTTTCAACAACAAGCATCGGACGTTCCAAATTGATTGTCTTCCGCATGCCTTGCAATACTTGGTATTCCGCCCCTTCCACATCGATCTTAGCAAACTTTGGTCTTAGATCAATTTCTTCGAATACTTCGTCCAAAGGTCTGGCGATCGTCAGGGATTCAGGCCCTCCGACAGAGACAGAGCTACTGATCATCGGACCGCCGAACAAATGGCGATCAAGTTTTAATCTCGCATTTTTTGACCAAGCGGCGACATTCAGGGTCATCACATTTTCGCACTCATTGAGGCTGATATTTCTCTCTAGCCAATGAAAGTATACAGGATCAGGTTCGATGGACAGTATTCTTGATCTCGTATCAGCAGTATGACTGAGCATCATAGTGTAAAGACCAAAGTTCGCTCCGACATCCACTGCATCTCCACTGTTGCGTGTGACAATCGCCTTCTTCACGTCAGATTCCCAACTCCCAAGAAATTGGATTTCGGAATTCCCTCCAGGGCAAGAGAATACAAGATCTCCATACTTGCACTTGTAACCGTTAATGAGCGTGTCGGGACTAATTATCGGCCTTCCAAATCGCCGATACCAGATACTGCTTACGGGAAAACCCGCGTGCAACAGCCTGTTGAGAAATATCTTGAATTTGTCCGTCGGGTCCTTTCCATATCGAATTGCTTCCATGGACATGACGTAATCTCGCAGCAACTTGAAGCTGGGAGGAGTCAAAATGGCGATCTCGTATGTTCTCACTGAAAACATACTATAAGAAAACAATACTTGTTAGCCCAAGGATCGCCTCGTTGTTTGACTTTGGTTCTTGGCCCGGGATCCTAGCCGTTGGAGAGTCACGAGGCTCGTGCTATCACTCAGTTCACTGGCCATTTACTGCCTAAACGTCTCAAAACAATCCTATTCGCTTCATGGGTCTGTCACTTGGACAGTATTTGAGGGGCAGTATTCGGCGAATTCGTAGGGCCGCGTCTATTTCGATAGTTCTTAACTTCTCCAAAAACCAAGAATGAGACGGCGGCTAGAGCAAAACTGAACGAAACGAATAGGGACAATTCGTAAGCAGTCTGAGGTCCATAGTCGATTCGTATGCTCATCTCACCCGAGCCAGATACAATCCACCCATTCGCATATCCGTCAGCGATCAGATGATTGCTCAATATTCCAGCTGCATCTGTAGCTACCCAACGACTGTCAAACGCCGTCGACAGGATTAGCATGAAGCTCCCAAATGCATTTACCCTTATTTCAACGGCTGTCGGCGAAAGCTTGGTAATCGATTCGATCGTCGCACTTGATTCGTGCTCTTGGAGGTCGGAGCCATTACCCAGAACAAACGCAGAGGACCGAAGCTCCTCCGATGTGTCCGGAAATCTCTGTGGCAGCAAATCTAGTTTTGAAACTTGGATCCACTTGGAGGGGATTGTTATCGAGGACCCAAATCGCGTGTTTTCGTAAACCGTAAGATATCCGAATTTTGCAACGGGCGATATCTCTGTCCAATTTCCGAAGGCAAGCTTGTAGGGAGTAACATCAAGTTGTGGATACAAGTTGCTTTGTATTGATTCGTCCATGATGATGTACTTGACGTTCAAGCCCCCAAGCAGAATTTGAATGAAACTCTCAGAAACGTGCCCAGTTGTTATGGACACTGGCCCAAAATCAATTGAACCACTTCCCATGCTAGCCGCTTCCGCACCGAGATACAGTCCAAAATCGATAAAGAAAGTTGTCACAAGTTTTCCGGTAAAGCTGCCAGCGTCTGGTTGAGAGACTGGAAATCCAAAGAGGGTCCAGGAACCCGACGTAAACAGAGGATGGTCGGCGAATCTATACCAACCGACCTCACCGCCCCCATGCCCCGCCCCAAACCATATGTTGGAGAAGTCGATCGTGGAAGACGCCCAGACGAGCATCCAATGTTGCGACGAAAGGTCAGCAGAGTTGTCAGACTGGAAGTAGATCGAGTGTCCATTTTGAGCTCCTTCTGAGAATGGCGCAAATTTCCATTCGAATGAGGTCTGATTCCATGGGTCGAGTGTGCCAATCGTTGTCAGACTATCCGTTTTCGCTTGTGACCCTACAGAGAAGTGCCAGTTTTGGAGATTTGAAGTTGCGTTGAGTGAAGTTGGCGAATAAAGGGGGTCGCCCCTAGCCATTACCATGTAGACGTAGTCTAGAAATTGTTGCTCTGGCTGGGGTTGTAGCCCATAATTGGCTCCTGATCCCGTGACGAGTTTCGAAGAGAGAAGATTTTGATACAATGAATTCGAACCTTGATAGCCCCAAGTCGTGGCGACGTATGCGCCTGCCAGCTTAGGGACTATCATTGTGGAACACCCACAAGGGTCTTGTGCTAGCCAATTGTTCAACTCCTGGTAGGCAATTGGAATATTGACGCCCTTATGAGAAGGCTGATACCAGTTTACGAAGACCGCGCCAGAAATCGCGGGCCACGAAATCGTTGACAGAACTAGCACCGCAAGGGCGAACGACGCCACCTTGGGAAGAATTCGATGCTTCGTAAGCCGTCTCATCGTGACTGCACATGTCGAAATCCCGATCCCGAATAGCAGAGAATAGATCAATGACAGTGCTTCGAGGAAGATCCACGGATCCTTGTAGAACTTAAGCAACGGCAACTGGATCAAGGTTTCAAAGATATTGAATGGCAGGTTCGTTCCTACTCCCAATACGATCAGAATAACTAGAAGAAGGAAGAGGCTCAGGGATTCAGCATGCAATTTTCGAAGGGAGAACAGGCCCGCAAACACGATCACAGGCACCAAGTAGGTTACTGCATTAACCAAAGGATTACTGAAAAAACTCGCGTAGGGCACATACCCTCCTACGTAGAAGGGCCAATAGCCCTGCAGTCTCAGAATATTCTGAGGCGTTGTGAACTGACTTTCAAATCTCGCGATAGATGTTGGGAATGCGCTTAACTTTTGGTAAAACAGGGTGTAGTCTGAAAAAAAGGGGGCAATCCAGAACAAATTAACCGTCACAAAAGTGATGAATGAAATCATCAAAAAGAAGGCTGAGAATTTTAGGGGTGCAAGATTCCCTCTTCTCAGCGCCGTGATCAGATGAGGGATGGCCAATGCTATGGCGATCAATAGAAAGAAGCCGACCTCGACAGCCCGGGCGAAGACTGAGAACATTAGTAAGGTAGAAAGGCCAAGCCCCAATGCGTAACGTAGGTCCCGTTTTTTGAATCCGGCAACTAACAGGAAAAGTGCGAGAGGCAATGAGACTCTTGACACTGCAGAATTCAAGATAGAAGAGGACCCTGTAGAATAGACGTAGATTGGGTTCAGGATCGCAAATGCTCCTGCGACAAAACCTGCCAATCGATTTGACTGGAGTCTTTCCTCGAAAAGAACTATCACTAAGGAGTACATGGAAATAGCGGGAAGAAAATAGGAGAAGAGGGCGATATACGCCCCCTCCGCTGTGCTCACTGGTAAGTTGGCCAGATGTAGAGCATAATAGAAGAGGAAGTCTAGCGGAGGAACTTGATTACTGATGCTGCTCGGTATTGGATTACCTGCGTCAATCCAGAAGTTCCAAGAAGAGAGGTATCTTGATGCCGTTTGTGCTGGGTCGAACGGGATGGAGGCGAAATCTCCGCCGAGCGCCAAACTACCGTTGTTGAACCACAGAAGGGTTACAACAATCGAGAGTGCAAGAAGTAGAAGTGCGTCCACGGCTCGCGAGTGCAGCGACACTCGATCCATCAATGACCTAATAGGGACCGTGCTCCATCGACTCTCCAAAGAATATTCTTGAAGGTAAATGCGTCACGAATTATTCAGCTATTAATTTGTCCTATATGATCCTCTTCTGAGCCAAGAAGGTTGAATTGAACAGTAGTTGCCCTCTAATTATCCAAAAGTTTCCGTAATCGTGCTCAATTATAACGGATACCGATTCATGTCAGCTTGTCTCGATTCGGTCTGTGCGCAATCGCACAAAAGTCTGGACATTCTCGTCGTGGATAACGGGTCGAGTGATGGATCTATCGAGTTCGTCAATAGTAACTACCCTCAAGTTGGAATGCTACGCAATCGTAGGAACCTGGGCTTCGCGGAAGGCAATAACATCGGAATCCGAAATGCACTGAATAACGGGGCAGATTATGTTCTGTTATTGAACAATGACACTGTTTCGGGGATATCCCGTCAACAACATTGCCTCACGAATTCGCGAAAAGATGCCCCATCCATTCTATGTTGCAGGTTGTGCAATGATGATTAGGTCGAATGTGTTTGCAGCGATTGGTTTTCTCGATCCTTCATATTTCATTTTTGCTGAAGACCTCGATTTCTGTTGGCGTGCAAGGCTGGCCGGTTTTGGGGTTTTGGGCGCGCCATCCGCGGTAGTATATCATAAGAGCGGAGGGACGGTTCAAGGCGGTGCAGTCAAAGGCGAGAGTCATGTTACAAGTACTTTCAGACTCTATCTCAGTCAAAGGAACACGCTGAAGACAATCTTGAAGAACTATGGTGGGTGGACTCTTGTCTTCATTCTTCCCTTTAGCATCCTCACAGGCGTAATGACTTTCGTTGTTGGAGCGAGTGTGCTGGGCCAGACCGATGTCATGAAGTCATATCTCCGGGCCCTACTGTCGAACATTCGTGAAATGCCTCAAACACTGAACTCTAGGACTCTAACGCAAAGACTCAGGAAGATTTCAGATCGCGATATACTTTGGAGGATGTCCAAGAAATCCTCTCTTGTGCGTTCATATCTTGGAATCCACAAACTGGTAGTCCGCAAGAGCACATGAGAGCAGTTTGCAGAACAATCAGTTCATCAGAGTAACTCAGGATATTCTTAAGCCTCATTCGCCCGTGATTTGCCTAAGCGTCAGGCCCGCCATTAGGCCGATGCTTTCGATCGAGCGCATGAGCAAGATTGGAAACACATACATCCTGAGGCCCTTCATGTTACTCGCATATGCACCAATGTAGCTGCCGAATCTTCGGCTCATTTGGCCGTGCTGACGCTTAGCGTAAGGAAGCATCGTCTTACCATAACTGAACTTCTTCATGAGCTGTTTCTTCATTGAAAGACTTCCGAGATGATGGTTTATTCTAAGGGGGGTCCTAGCTATTATTGCACCACGTTGAAGGAGCCTCTCAGTCAATTCCCAGTCCTCTCCCGAGCTAATACTGGGGTCTTTCGAGCAGGGTCTTTCCGAGGTGACTCTGCCTTTCCAGGGTCTTACATTCCGCCCAGAAACCTGTTCCAACATCTATTTCCGGAATTATGACTGCGTGAGCTGATCCGCAAGCGCTCACGCAAGATGAGAGAAGGTCTGGACTAGATAATTCCATGTCTGAATCTATATGGAGAACATAGTTCCCGCGACTCTTGGAGAACCCAACATTTCGCGAGCGCGATGGTGGAGCATAAGTCGCCGTTCGCTTCACGTCGATTACTATCGCACCATAGTCGTTAGCGATCATGCGGGTCCCGTCCTTGCTCTCTTGGTCAACTACTACTATCTCGATTCCCAGGTCATTTTGATGACGTAGTGACTCTAGACAAGTTGCCAGCGTTCGAGAGGAGTCGCGAGTCGGAACTACTACAGACACAAGGGTTCTTTCGGATTGAACAATCCTCATCTCATAGTCCTCCTGCACGAGTGATTTTGCTTTCCCAATCTTGCCTATGACTCAGCGCGGAAATCACCCGAAAAACATGGTCGAAGCTCTAGATAGCGGTTCGGTCGGAGATCGTCCCAGTTTTTCTTGCTTCAATCACAAAAGTGTACCCTCGTGTGGGTGATTCGATCGAATAATCGATGTTGAAGTTTGGATTACATGGTTTCCCCAGTTTTTTTGACAAGTATGCAAAGGGTGTCAAGACGCTAAACAACAGGTCTCGAGGTCCTCCTCTTCTCGACATAGTCTCTACCGAGAGACCACTGGAGTCTAGCAAGTGTTTCAATTCTTTTTCCAGATAGTGTCTGTGGTTAATCAACCAAAAGGCAGGGTCCGCGAGCCAATACAATGTCCCCCACGAACCATCTGAGGCGGGTGTTGAAAGGATCAGGACGCCACTCTGACTGAGGACACGGTTGATTTCGTAGAGTGCCTGTCTCTCTCTCCCTGCGGGCAGGTGCTCAAGTACCTCTGAGAATATTGCGACGGAAAACGTGTTCGCCCGGAATGGCAAATACAGTACGCTCGCTCTAACGTTTGGATCGCCGCTGATGTCAATGTTGATGTCTCCCAATCGAGTATCTTTGCAGCCAATATTGATTGAAAGGCCAGAGGATGTTTTTGCTTCCCGACTGAGATGCTCTATCAGCTCTAGACGTGACAATTGTTTTTTCTTGGTTGGCTTCGGGCTCGCAAAAGGACCCAGGGTCGTCAACTTTCTTGGTCTATGGTTCGCGCAAACATTTCTGCAGCATTATCCCATGAGTGTTGTCTCGCCCATTCGATAGCAGGGTGGGATAGGTCTCGAAGCCGGGTCGGGTCTCCCCCTAGCAGCTTCGCCATGGTTTCTCCGAGTGCGCGAACGTCGCCGAAAGGTACGAGCAAACCAGTCTTTCCGTTAACTATCGAGTCCTGAACCCCTGGAACTGCCCAACCGATCGCAGGCGTGCCACATGCATTGGCTTCAATCACAACAATTCCGTATCCTTCGCGAATCGATGGTATCAACAGAAGATGAGACTTCGACAACAATTCTCGCTTCTCAGCGTCCCACGAGTTAGGCCTTCGGTAGAGGATCTGAATCGAGCGTCGGTAGTCCGTTCGAGAAATCTCCCTTGTCAATTCTGTCGAGTCGCCATTTCCAATGATGAGCAATCTTGCTCCCGGAACCCTATCAAGAACAAACTTCATCGATCTTATCGCATAACTGAGCCCTTTGTAACGCCGAAATCTACTGATGCACATTATCGTAGGATCCGCAAATTTGGCTCCATCCGATTCGAATCGCCTGAACGAGTCGTCAATTCCCGGTCTAATCACTGATACCCTTTCCGATGGTATCCCCAAGGCCACTAGATCGTCCTTTGTACTGGGTGAACATGTGACGATCTTGCAGTTTCTGTATGCCGAGTAGACACGTGGCTCAAGGCTGACCGCGATCTCCGACAGCGGTCGTGGAAGCTCATAGCGAAATATTCCTCTGGCAATTTGGTAAGTCACGAGGATCTTTGGAACTTTAGTGTAAAATGGTGAAAGCCACGGAATCCCGACATCAGAATTGTCGACTAACAAATCTGTTTTTCCTTCAAACTTGGTTAGATATCTCGCGGGCAACGTTATCCTGTGAAGCAATTCCGGAAAATGTCGATAAGTTATGCCGTCTATCTCTTCGACGGGTTTGCTAAGGGCATCCCCGCACGACAGGACCGTGATAGAATGGCGATCTGTGAGGCGGCGCATTATTTCGTGGATGTATCTTCCGGCTCCGCCGGAGAGAGGATGTCTGACGCTTCGCTGGCTCAGGACAACGATGCGTGCCATAGTTGTTTCTGTGTCTGAGTGGCCCGTAGATTAGGTGTTCACGCCTTTGCGTGAGCTTGAATTTCTGCGGCCCCATTCGAAGGGTGCGTGCACGAGTAGACTGAGAAGCATGATTGAATGATACGTAATGTCTCGTACATTGTTGATTCCGCCCAGGAAATGTCCGTTCTGGTAGTACTTTGACTCCCCGGATCTGCGTTCGTACAAGGACACAGGCAATTCCGCCGATTTGAATCCCCTGATGCTCAAGAGTGGCACCATCAGAGGAAGTCCAAAGTCAAATAGTGTCTCGGGATCTGCGGGTTCTCTTCTCACTACTTTGATTCCACAATTCGAATCCTTCAATTCCATCCGAAAAAGTAAGCGGACGACTCTATTGTAGAGACGCGAGAATGCTGTTCTAGATGCTCCGTACCCGTTATAATCACGATTCCCGTTTACAAAGTCCAAAGATTCATGAAACATGTGTATCATGGAGACAAGATCGCGAGTACTATATTGTAGGTCAGCGTCAAAGAAGGCTATCAGCTCCCCTTTTGCCTTCCGAATTCCTTCCCTCAAAGCAACAGGCTTACCAAAGTTTCCCCTAAGGTCGACAACCCTAACAACACGGCTGGATGATGAGAGGCATTGAGCTTGACTCAGGGTATTGTCCGTGCTTCCATCATTTACGACAATAATCTCGAAAGGGACGCGCGCGGACGACAGTTCTTGGGTAAGCATATTGACACAAACGGCAATGTTGTCCTCCTCGTTATACGCCGGAATCACCACTGAAACGAGTGGCGTGGTCTTACTCATTTCGTCTTTCTCGGGATTGCCCAACCAGCATCGCCAATTTTTCTGTAGTCAATGCCTTTTTGCTGGAAGAAGTCTCTGTAACTCTGCCACGCACCTTCTGCGTCTAGCACGAAGGTGCCTGACGTGATGGACTTCAAGAGTGCTGGAACAGGAGTCTCGGTGTATTCAAGGTGGGGAACAGATACCACGATCGAATCGAATTTTTTCAGATCCTCTGGGTAACTGAAGGTGCCAACTCCAGCAATCTCCTCTATCTCCCTAGAGGAGTAGAATGGGTCCTGGATCACAACTTGCTTTCCCGCCTTCTTCAGAACCTCGGCGAGCATTATAGTCGGTGAGAGAACGTGAACTTTCAGATTACGCTTGTAGCTGAGGCCGAGTATCCCGACTGTGCTTCCGGAAAGACTCTTTGCAATGAGTTCTCCCACGAATCTGGTCTGTGACCTATTGACTTGGTTGATCTGTGACAGAAGGTCGATGTG
>WNGP01005653.1_pt1 | contig 10435 bp, 7 predicted proteins | sample 5407671 | NCBI WGS metagenome assembly WNGP01 (sample SAMN13153381, study PRJNA577476) | soil metagenome | isolation source: 40 cm soil or saprolite under Garry oak tree replicate 2 | place: USA:California | collected 2016-06-15
GCCGGGTAGGGATATGGACGACGCCAAGGCCAACGAAGCGCGCGCCGTTCACGACATGACCCCCTGGCACATGGACGCGCACAGCTTGCACATGCGCATGACGGCCATGCGCCCGCAAACTCCTGCGGATACCGCGCGCGCCAATGAAATCGTCTCGCAGCTTCGCTCCGGCATCGAAAAGTACAAGGACTACCACGTCGCGCTGGACGACGGTTACAAAATTTTCCTGGCGAATTTGCCGCAGCCGGAATATCACTTCACGAAATATGTGAATGGCTTCCTCGAAGCGTTCACCTTTGATCCCGCGCGCCCGACTTCCCTGCTCTACAAGAAGACTTCGGAGGGTTACGAACTTGTCGGCGCGATGTACACCATGCCCAAGCGCGCCACCGAGGAGCAGCTCAACAAACGCGTGCCGCTGAGCGTGGCCATGTGGCATCTGCATACCAATCTTTGCATGCCGCAGAAAGGCCAGTTGCACAACGCCGACATGAGCAAGTTTGGCCTCCGGGGCGCCATCGCCACTCAAGAAGCCTGCGACGCCGCTGGCGGCCGTTTTCATCCGGTCATTTTCGGCTGGATGGTCCACGTCTATCCCTACGAAGACTCGCTCGACAAAGTCTTCGCCATGCACCACCACATGGACTGATTCAAATCCAGAGCAGACAATTCTCCCCTGAAAGGGGGCAGCACGGCTTTGTCCTTCTCCCCGGCGGGAAGTCTCCAACAAAAGTCTTGACAGATAGACTACATCTGTAGTAGATAGGACGACAGAGGTAGTTATGCAGATACGCCGCGTCACCAATTTCGAATTTCAGCTGCTCGAAAAACTCTGGCAGCTCGGTCCCTCTTCGGTCCGCGAGATTCAGGAAAGCCTGCCACAAGAGCATCGTCCTGCTTACACGACTGTCCAAACGATGATTTACCGGCTGGAGGAAAAAGGCGCGGTTCGCCGGATGAAAAAGATCGGCAACGCGCATGTTTTTGAAGCCGTGTTCACGAAAAAAGCCGTTCACCGCAGGCTGATTGGTGATCTCCTCGATTTGTTCGGCGGCTCTCCCTTTCCGGTGGTGTCCCACCTTATTGAAACTGGCAAGCTGACACTCGCCGATTTCAGGGCAATCGAAAGAGAACTGGCAAAGACGGAGAAGAAAAGATGATTTCTTTTCTTGAGCTGCACCTCCTCGAATCGACGACTTTCGCGATCGTAGTCTGTCTCGTAGTGCTCTGTTTGCAGAAACGCAGTGCTGCGGCGCGGCACACCGTCTGGCTGATCGCAGCGGCAAAATTTGCGGTCCCGGCCGCACTCTTTTCGGCCCTCGGTGCATATGTTAATGGCCTCTTCCCTTCGCCGCATCCAAAGCTCGTTATTTCTGCAAGCGTGTTGAAACTTCTACCTGGGCACCAGGCATCTGCGCCCGCCGCAGAAGCCATTGGCGGATTCTGGCTCCTCCTCGGCCTCATTTGGTTCGGCGGTGCCGTCGTGATGCTGGCTGTGTGGTTCAGACGCCTTCCTATCTCCTTCGAGGCGTCGTCGAGAGTTTTGGATTCAGAAAAAGAGTCCCTCCTTAGGATGCAGCGGTGCCTGAGATACTGGAGGAATGTCCGATTGCAATCATCAGAATCAGAAAGAGAACCTGTTTTGTCGGGAATTTGGCGCCCGACGATCATTATTCCTCATGGCCTCTCAACAAAACTTACGCCTGCCGAGCTTGACGCCGTGATGCTGCACGAACTGGCCCACGCCAAACGCTGGGACAACTTAGTCGGGGTTTTCGTGCACACCCTGGTCTGTTTATTCTGGTTTCATCCACTGTTGTGGTGGATTGAGCGGCGGCTGATTGCAGAACGCGAGTTTGCCTGCGACGAAACGGTAGTCGGCTACGGCGCGCCACCTGAAGACTATGTCGCAGGCATTCTCAAAGTTTGCCGTTTCCATCTCGCCATCGCTGGGATTTCGGGTGTTACGAGTTCCAATCTCAAGAAACGAATGGAGGAAATCATGTCGTATTCTTTGCGCAAACCGGTTCCGCATGCTCCCAAACTTTTGCTCGGCGTCCTCATTGCCGCGATGACGATTGTTCCCCTGACCATGGGTTTCCTGAAGCTCTCGAGCGTCTATGGCCAAGCAAAGCCGGAGGACAAGCCATCTTCTGGCCAAGCGAAGGACCGGGCACTCTTGAGCTGCACGTTGGGGAGCATTCAATATCCAGAAGGCACTGTCATTCAGGTTGGGAAAGGTCCCGAGCAGATGTGCGCAAGCGTGCTTGTCCAGAATGCAGCCGAGGCAGAACAGCTGAAACACATTCCTGAATGGATTAGGACCAGCAGAACAATCCGGGAGCGCAGCACCAACGTCGTCCGTCTTCCGGAACCACCTCCCTTTTCTTGCAAACCAAAACCTTCAAGCTCCAAAGAGCTCTGTTCATGCGAAGGCCCTGAAAGCGGCTTCAACTTCAGCACAGGTGCTCTTGTAGATTCGGCAGGGGGAAAACTAAGCTGTCATAATGACGGCTGGCGCCCCGCAACCCACAAGGAACTTGGGTACGCGAACTAGAGTCACATTTCGCGGGCTACGATTCTTAGTTCTTGAGCAGAGAGCGCACGCGTGGTGCGTCCGACATGGGAAGCGAATCGCCATGCCCCAGGCAAGTGTACACGGCCACCTGACGGCCTCCCACCTTCTCGGTGGCTACACCGGAGGTCTGATCTCTATTCAGGCAGAAGATGCCCTGCTGATTCTTCGCGAACTTGGGTGAGTGTACCCAGGCGACATCGTTGCGTCCTGGAAACCGGACCACAATGTTGTTCCCTTTGACTTGCCCGCCTTTGAGGACGGACTGGACCTCGACGACGGCTTCATGCCAGTCTGGATCGTGTTCGGAGACGCGCTGGGGGGCCGACTTGGGAACGGTCCACCGGTGGACTTCTTTGACGCGCCCGATAACGACAAAGTTCGCCGCGTTCAGCCGGTCTCGCAGCTCTTGATCACTGATTTCTTGAGCTTGCTGGTCTGCTTTTTCGCCAACGCCGGCTGGCTTAGAAGTCTCACCACTGATGGGCGTGAGTTCGTGGCCCAGTTCCTTGACAGCAACGCCGGAACCAAAGATCCAGCCGTCCGTATAGAACGTGGCCTGCGTTCCGTCCCGGAAAGCGGCGGGGTCCTTCACCTCAACAGTGACGTTATCGCCCTTTTTCAGCGAAACCGCCGAAGGCTTTTTTGAGACAGAATCAACGCGAACAACGATCGTCTGAGCCGACTTAGGCACGCCGGCAAAAGACGTGGCAGCGAGCTGGCTCACTGTGCCCGCAAAAACGATGCTGGATTGTTTGACCAGGGCAGCCTGATTGCTTGCCGCCTGCGGCAGCGCGGGAGCATCCAACAAGCTCACGCACAGGACACTGGTAAGGAAAATTCTCAAAGTATTCATGCGCCCCTCCTTCTTCTGTACCATGGTGAAGATGCGCGTCACGGCTTCACCGGAATGCTGAAGTAGAACGGATCGATGGAAATCGCCACGGGATTGCCGGAGCCGTCGGTGAGCGTCTTCCTGGCGAAATCTGCGGCCCGCTGGTACGTCACCCCCTGGGGAAAATTCGCGAGATCCGGCGTGTTGTTGGCGCAAAAGACTCCGCGGAACTCGTTCCCGACCGCCAGTAAGTAGTCGTAGTCGCCCAGATAGGGCAAGAACTGCTGCACGGGAGTATCGGCCGGGACATTCGCGAGAATAATGTCCTGAATGGTCGCGAAAGCATCGCGCGATTCCACCACATGTGTAACCCAACGGCCGCCAGAAAGTTGCTGGTAAAGCAGACCAACCGTGCCATTGTTGGCCACTGCCAGCGCGATGTTCGTGGCATTGCTGATCGTAGTATGAGGCAGGTCGGACTTGGACCAGGTTGCGCCTCGGTCGGTCGAACGCCGCACGTGGAGTGCGTAGATATCGCCCTTGTTCCCGCGGTCCGCCCAACCGACATACACGCTGGAACTGTTATTCGGATCGACGGCAATGGAAAGCGTCGAACCGATGCGCTCCTGCCCCAGGGTCGGGGCATTCGACCACGGGATGGATACGCCCTTGACCACCAATCGCCCCGGCAATTTGTCCGATGGGTCTTTCAACGCTTGAAATGGAAGGGGACCAATTCCTCCAGCATCGTCGCGGACAACGACAACGTCGCTCGTCGCGACGGTGCCACTAAATTTTCGCCAGCCAAAGAAGGCTGCGTAGACGGTGTTGTCGGCGGCGACCGCCGGCCGAACAGACGGACCATCCTGTCCCGCGGTCTTTCGCGTCTCGATCGGAACAGATCTATAAGTCGCCCCACCATCCACAGACACGTCCACGGTTGCCGTGTGGCCGTTGGCTTGATTGAAGTCATTAAGGCCCACGTAGATATGATCGCTATTGGAAATGCCCAAAGCCCGCACGAAAGGTTGATCCACGTTCGTACGCGAGGACTGCACATTCATAACAGCACTGGCAGAAACATCATTCGATTCCGACTCGTCGAGCGTGACGGATGCCGCGCAAGCCAGCGTGCCGGCGTGCAGGTCGCCGCGGGGATGGTTCTCACCCGTGGGCATGGCATGGGTGATGTCGCAGGTCATGCGCTGTACCGGAGTGATGGCGCTTAGCACCCACGTGTTGCCTCCGTCCTCGGAAATGTAAACGGGCGCATTGCCACTAGTAGAAAACGGATTGGGAGTGAACGCCGAGGCAACCATAATCTGGGGATTGACGGCCTGGACTGCCAGGAAAGGTTCGCTGTCCTGATTCGTCTCTCCGCTGAGGCTTGCAGGAATCACGTCCACAACTTTGATCGCGGGAGACTGCCCGCGGACGAAGACGAATCCAGCGATCATCACGAACGCAGCAAGAGTCAGAAAGCGCAGCAAGAAGACAGCGAGGGCTTTCATAGGCGTGGTCTCTCCCGTAGTGGTTTCCCCAGCCGGGCGGTGCTACGCCCGGTGTAGGGTACGCCTGCAGGTGAGCCGGGACCGCTTGCAAGGCATACTGCTCTGAAGTATTCGTCTTCTAATTTGTAACATACACCGGAGCCGCTCCGCAGACAATAGCTCCAGTACGCCTAGCTAACTTCTCCTAGCGGAAGGCCATCTTAGGTTTGATTGCTTAGCGCCACTCTGCCGCGTATCATTACCGATTCATGCATACGGCCCGGTCGCATCTATCGACGTTTCATCGTGTTCTACACGTCGCACTCCTAGCGTTCCTGGCAGTTTTATGCTCTGGACCCGGAGCCGCCGTCGCGCAAGAATCGAACGAACTCCTTCCTCTCAGCCAAGTTCGCGCGGGCATGCAAGGGTACGCCTACACGATTTTTGCCGGCGATCAAGTAGAAAAGTTCGATCTGGAAGTCGTCGGCATTCTCGACAATTTTCTCGGCCCCAAACAGTCCATCATTCTCGTGCAATTAAAGGGGCCAAAGGTCGAACACACCGGAGTCGTCGCTGGAATGAGCGGCAGCCCCGTCTATCTGGACGGCAAACTCGCGGGCGCTCTGTCGCTGAAACTCGGCATCTTCACCAAAGAACCCATCGCCGGCGTCACGCCCATTCAGGACGTGCTAAACCCGCCTTCCCAATCTGCCTCTGCTCAAGCAACCACGCAGCAGCTCGGGCTTCCCAGCGAAGCTTTCACGCGCACTGGTTTGCCTTCCGGCTCGGCGCTCGAGCCTATCGAAACGCCGCTCGTTTTCTCCGGTTTCCAGCCCGCCGCACTCCAGCAGTTCGCAAATCAACTGCAGGGCTACGGCTTCGTGGCCGCGCAAGGCGGCACAGCCTCGCCGCGGCCTGATGATGGCCGCCTCGTTGCCGGTGACATGGCCGGCATGGTTCTTGTTCAGGGCGATGCCTCGATCAACTCCGCATGTACGGTTACCGCGGTGCAAGCCGATCGTGTCTATCTCTGTGGCCATCCGTTTCTGAGTCTCGGCGACATTAAGATTCCCATGGCGCGCAGCCGGGTGGTCACCACGCTGTCTTCCGAACTCGCTTCCACCAAAATCGTCAACGTGGGCGGCTCCATTGGCACAATCACCGGCGATCATCTCACTGCCGTCACCGGCAAACTCGGTGCACCCCCCGCAATGATTCCTCTGGATCTAACACTTCTGGTCTCGGGCGATGGACCTGCGAAACAAAAGACGCTCCATTTCGAACTCGTCAATCACCCCAAACTCACTCCGCTCCTCGTAGCTCTTACCACCTTCAGTGGTCTCACGCAAAATTCTCTCTACGGCGAAGGCACCACGCTTCACCTTTCCGGCGAGATTCGCCTGCAGGGCCACGCGCCGGTGCAAATCGAAAACACGTTCGCTCCCGGCGATTCTCTCTCTCCCGATGGCCTCCCCATCGCCCTCACCTTGCAAACTGTTTTCGCTCGCCTTTTCGTCAATACCTTCGAGCCCGCAAAGGTGGATCGCATCGCTCTTCGTGTCGAGAGCACTCCGGGCAGAAAGTCATTCGTGATTGAAAGCGCCTGGCTCGAAAAAGGCGAAGCCGCTCCCGGCGAGACTCTGCGCGTCCGCGTCCTGCTTCGTCCCTATCGTGGGCCGGCGCGCGTGGAAGAAACCACCGTCCGGGTGCCAGAGCAGGTCGCGCGCGGCACGAATCTTCGGGTTCTGGTCAGCGACGCCGACTTGTTGAATCGCGTCTCCCGTGGCTTTGGCTTTGCGGGACCCGGCGGCGGGCCCACTGGGCTCGATCAACTGATCGCGCTCCTGAACCGCGAGCGCAGGAACGACCGCCTTTACGTCGGCCTCTTTGCTCCGGCCCCGACGCTTCTCTGGGAAGACAAGGAGCTGCCAAACATTCCGCTCTCTCAAATCAACGTCGTGGACGGCCGCCCGACTCCCGGCAGCGTCCAGGTGTTGCGCGAATCGTTGGCCAGTGAAGCTTCCGTCCCGCTCGGAGGCCCCGTCTCCGGCGTCATTTCCCTGAATCTCCAAATCCGGTGAATACCATAATGCCCACGTCGTCATCGCGCGCACGTTTATTCCGAATCCTTTACCTCATTAACTTCCTTTACTTCCTTTGCCTCTCTCCTTCTTTTGCCGAGCATACCCGCCGCTGGCGCCAGTCTACCTACGAAGACTTCCTAAAAGGTACCGCTCATGGCGTAGCGGTGCGCAGCGACGGCCGGCTCGAACTCGCTCCAAAATTCACTTTGCTCGCGGACGCGGATGCCTCTTATCTATGGTCGCTCCGCCTCGATCCCAAGGGCACGCTCTACGCGGCGGGCGGCTCGCCTGCGAAAGTGTTTCGTTTCGATTCGAACAGCAAACCCGCCGTCGTCTTCGATTCCACAGATCTTTCCGCACAAGCCATCGCCTTTGACTCCCAGGGCGCACTCTACGTGGGCACTTCGCCGGACGGCAAGGTTTATCGCGTCTCGGCCTCCGGAGAAAAGTCCCTTTTTTTCGATCCCAAAACGAAATACATCTGGGACCTCGCTTTTTCGAAGGATGGCATGCTCTACGTCGCAACGGGCGATAAGGGACAGGTCTTCGCGGTCGCCCCGGATGGCAAGGGTGAACTCTTCTACTCCAGCGATGAAGCGCACATTCGCGTCCTGGCTTTCGACACAAAAGGAAATCTCATCGCTGGCACCGAACCCACTGGCCGCATCCTCCGTCTCTCACGCGCCTCGGCGAAGCCGGCTAGCCCTGCGGAGGGCTTCGTTCTATACGAAACGGCAAAACGCGAAGTTACTTCCCTGACTGTCTCAGCCGATGGCGCCATCTACGTCTCGGCGATCGGTGAAAAGCAGCGTACGCCGCAAGCCCCCAGCGCCATCATCACTACGCCACAGGGAACCACGACCATCGCTCCCGGTGGCATAACTGGTTCCGTCCAAGGTCCGCTGCAGCCATCTTTCCTGCCATTTCCTCCGCAGCTTTCCAGCAGCATCTACCGCATCAACACCGACGGCGCTTCGGAAGAGCTGTGGACTTCGCGCGAAGATGTTGTCTACGCTCTCGGGCTGGCTTCCGATGGCCGGCTCCTTGCCGGCACAGGCAACAGCGGCGCACTGCTGGCGATCGACGGCCACGGCGTCTTTGCGCATCTCGCCAAGTCCGGCTCCGCGCAAATCACCGGCGTCGCGCGCAATTCCTCCGGCAAAGTTTTCTTGTGCACCGCGAACCCCGGAAAAGTTTACTCAGTCGGTCCCGAATACGAAGCCGAAGGCACGTTCGAATCCCGTTCCTTCGACGCGCAACTGTTTTCGCAATGGGGCCGGCTCGAATGGTGGAGTCCTCCGCCGGCCGATGGGGCAAAATCTGCAGCCCATTCAAATGCATCGCACCCAAATGACCCGCGTCTGGAATTCTTTGTGCGCTCGGGAAACACGGAGGATCCGGGCCGCGAATGGTCTCGCTGGTACGGCCCCTACACCAAGGCTGGCGTGGCCACGGAAGCCCCGCCGGCGCGGTTTGCCCAGTGGAAGGCGGTCATCCACGACGGTCGCCCGGGGGATGGCATCGATTGGGTCACTCTGGCGTATCTGCCGCGCAATGTCGCGCCGATCATCGACGGAATCGCGCTGCAGGATCCTGGCGTACGAGCGCAAAGCCAATCCGGTATCGCCTCGCAGCCCGCGACGGTAACTCTCAAGATGCCGCCGTCGCAAAACACTTCGGGCGTGGTGATCACCCAGAGCGGCTCACCGGCGCGATTCGAACAGCCGCCGCAGGGAACTCTGCAGAAGGGCTATCAAACGGTCTTATGGACCGCGCACGACGACAACGAGGATGACCTGCGGTACGAAGTTTACTTTCGCGGCGAAAATGAACGCGAGTGGAAATTATTGAAGGACAAGCTCGAACAGAAATTTTATTCGTGGGATACCACCACACTGCCGGATGCCCCCTATTATTTGAAGATCGTCGCGAGCGACGCGCCGTCGAATCCCCCCGCCCTGGCGCTCAAAGCCGAGCGCGAAAGCGAGCGCTTCGAAGTGGATAACACGCCCCCAGTCATCGAACATCTGGAAGCAAATGTAGCGACGACGGGCTTTGGAACTCAACCGCGAATTCAAACTGCACTTGTAAATTTCACGGCGCGAGACGCAGCGAGCAGTATCGAGCGTGCCCAATACAGTCTTGACGGCGGCGAATGGATTCTCGTCGCTCCGAGTGCGGGTATCAGCGACGCACCATTTGAGAAATACAGCTTCGGGCTGCCGGTCTTGACCGCCGGGGAGCACACCATTGCTGTGCGCGCCTACGACCACTTTGAAAATGTCGGCAGCGCAAAAACCACTTTCAGCGTCCCGGCCGCAAAACCCTAGCCCCGGCGGGAGGCAAGATTTTGTCATGTCTTTGAACTGATTACTGATTACGGAAAACTGAGGACATACAACTCAAACGGCCCAGCGGTCTCGCGGGGGAACGGCCTGGAATTTTTCGATTTCGGCGCCGAATCCAATACGGCCATCCCCGTAAGGCTCGTTGCGGATGTGCACAACTCGCGCGTTGCAGCGCATTTCCTGGGTGGAATTCCCCGTCACTTCCGCGGGCATGCGGAGCGTTGCCTCGATGGGCGTGCCCACCTGCAGCGGAGCCGATGAGGCGAAGAAGAACCCTCCGCGCGATACGTTCAGGGCCTCTGTAAAATGTTCGGTATTGTCCACAGCCACGCCCAGGGCCCGGAAGCGCAGCGGCGTCCGAAGGCTAAGGCGTGCCATTTGGCGGCGTTCTGATACTTTCATTCTGCCCTTCACCGGCGAAAAAAGCTCTGACGCGGACTCGCAATTTTGGTTGAAGGTAATTACCAGCGTAGCAGAGTCATACGCGCGGTCAAGTACCAAACCTGGCATGGCCAAGAGATACCAGTACCGGCTAGAAATGGGCGCAGGCTCAAGTCATCCGCCGAAAGAAGCCGGACGGGCATGCCATAATGCCTCTTTAACACATGCGAAAAACGCGGTAGACGTGGGGAACCGGCAAGCGTCTCCGAGCCTAGAGTGAGCCCATGAGTACAGCCCCATCGGTCGAAAGCCCGAACTACCAGCCACCCAGTTGGGAGGCCATCCTCGCCGCACACGCGCGCATCGCGGGCAGGATTCACCGCACCCCTGTCCTGGCCTCCGCATCCTTGAATGCCATCGCCGACGCCCGGCTTTTCTTCAAATGCGAAAACTTGCAGAAGACCGGCTCATTCAAGATTCGCGGTGCGTCCAACGCCATCCTTTCGCTGGCTGACGCGCAGATAGCCAATGGAATCGTCACGCAATCGAGCGGAAATCATGGCGCGGCGGTGGCTTGCGCGGCGGCCTGGCGCGGAGCGACAGCCTGGATCGTCATGCCAAGGAATGCGCCTTCCGTGAAAGCGAAAGCCATCGAGGGCTACGGGGGGAAAGTCGTTTTCTGCGAGCCAACGGTGACCGCACGCAAAGAAGCCTGCGACCGG
>WNGP01005655.1_pt1 | contig 10434 bp, 9 predicted proteins | sample 5407671 | NCBI WGS metagenome assembly WNGP01 (sample SAMN13153381, study PRJNA577476) | soil metagenome | isolation source: 40 cm soil or saprolite under Garry oak tree replicate 2 | place: USA:California | collected 2016-06-15
TGTCAACAAACGCGGGAATGAGGCCTGATGGCAAGCACGGTGGTAATCAACAAGGCCGCGCCGACCCGAACGGTCAAATATGGCAGCATGAGCCGCGACCGCACCTGGGCGCTGCGGTGGTCGTACTTCTTCCTCACGTTGTTCGCGATCTTCTCGCTGGTACCGCCGCTCTACATGCTGATCACTTCGCTCAAGAGCAGCGCCGAGATTTCGGCGGCGACCAATCCTTGGTGGGTGTTTCATCCGACGCTCGAGAACTACATCGGGCTGCTGACTTCGAACCAGTTCCTGACGTTTTTCCGAAATTCAGCATTCGTTTCGATCTTTGTGGTGACCATCACCATGCTGATCAGCGTGCCCGCCGCATTTGCCCTGGCGCGCATGCGGTTCTGGGGCTCGGCGACGCTGGCGACCGGCGTGTTCCTCACTTACCTGGTCCCTGACAGCCTTCTGTTCATTCCGTTGTTCAAGATGTTCGCCGTTGTCGGCGACTGGACCGGGATCCAGCTGATCAACCGTTGGTATGTGCTGTTGATCGTCTATCCGACACTGACCGTGCCGTTCTGCACCTGGATCATGATCGGCTATTTTGCGTCCATCCCCAAGGAGCTCGACGAGGCCGCCATCATCGATGGCGCGTCATGGTTCCAGACGCTGACACGCATTTTTATCCCGGTCGCCCTCCCCGGCCTGATTGCCGCCACCATCTTCGCCTTCACGGTCTCATGGGCGCAATTCCTCTATCCGCTGGTGTTCACGACATCGACCGATCAGCTGGTGCTGCCGGTCGGCATCATCACCTCCCTGATCAAGGGTGACGTGTTCAACTGGGGACAGATCATGACCGGCGCCCTGCTCGGCGCAGCCCCCCCGCTGATCATCTACGCCTTCCTGATGGACTATTACATCGCCGGCCTGACCGCCGGTGCGACAAAGGGTTGATCTCAATGGCCGACGTCACGTTGCGAAAGGTTATCAAGCGTTACGACGAGGTCGAGGCAGTCCGCGGCATCGACCTTGATATCGCCGATCATGAATTCGTCGTGCTGGTGGGCCCATCGGGCTGCGGCAAATCCACCACTCTGCGGATGATCGCAGGGCTGGAAGATATCACCGACGGCGACATCATGATCGGAGGCGATGTCGTCAACGACGTGCCGCCGAAGGATCGCGACATCGCGATGGTGTTTCAGAACTACGCGCTGTACCCGCATATGACGGTCGCGGAGAACATGTCGTTCGGGCTGCGCCTGAAGCGCTATCCGAAAGCCGAGATCAAGACCCGGATCGACGAAGCGGCGCGCATGCTCGATATCGTCGAGCTGGTGGACCGCAAGCCGAAGCAATTGTCAGGCGGCCAGCGCCAGCGCGTCGCGATGGGCCGCGCCATCGTCCGCAATCCCAAGGTGTTCCTGTTCGACGAGCCGCTGTCCAACCTCGACGCCAAGCTGCGAGTCCAGATGCGGATCGAAATCAAGAAGGTGCATCAGAAGGTCCGCACCACCACCGTCTACGTAACCCACGACCAGGTCGAGGCGATGACGCTTGCCGACCGGGTCGTGGTCATGAATCACGGCCGCATCGAACAGATCGGGACACCCAACGATCTCTATCACAATCCGGCGACGCGTTTTGTCGCGGGCTTCATCGGCTCGCCGGCGATGAATTTCATGCCGTGCCGGCTGGAGGAAGTCGCGGGCAAATTGCACATTCGCCTGACCGACCGTATCGCCTTTCCGCTGCCGCCGGCTCGCGCGGCGAGATATCAGGGCGTGGCGCGAAATGGCAAGTTGCTGCTGGGGTTGCGGCCGGAACATATCACGGAAGCAAGACCGCATACCGAGCCCGGCGTCGAGGGCTTCGACGCGGTGCTGGATGTAACCGAGCCGATGGGAATGGAGACACTGATCTATTTCACGCTCGAAGGCGCGCAAGTCTGCGGGCGGGTCAATCCCAACGCCGGCGCCCGCGATGGCGGGCCGCTCCGATTGGCTGTGGACCTCAACAATATGCACCTGCTAAATGAGGTCACCGGCGTCGTCCTTTGACGGCCGCACAAAAAAAGATCAAGGCCTGGCAGGGGGTTTGGAATGGCGACCAACAAGAAGAAAATTTTTATTACGGAATCGATGTCGCAACTGGGACGGGCCTTATTGAAAGAGCGAGACGACATCGAAGTCGTCGAATTTCCCAATATGATTTCCGCTGGCGATTTCGAGGCGATGCTGAAAGCGCAGGCGCCGGTCCACGGCGTGGCGCTCGGCGGCACCGGTTTTGGCGAGGCGGAGCTTGAGGCCTCCAGGGACATGAAGGTGGTGACCCGGATCGGCGTCGGCTACGATGCCGTCGACGTCCCCGCGCTGAGCCGCCGCAAGGTCCCGCTGATGGTGGCCGGCACCGCGAATTCGCCATCAGTGGCTGAACAGGCGGTGTTCATGATGCTGACGCTGGCCAAGCGCGCGGTGGAAATGCACGCCATTGTCAAGGACGGCAAATGGGGCGCCCGGCTCGGCATGCTGCCCTATGACTTGTTCGGCAAGACGGTCCTGATCGTAGGTTTCGGCCGCATCGGTACGCGCACTGCCAAGCGCTGCCTCGCCATGGAAATGAACGTGCTGGTCTACGATCCCTATAAGCCTGCTGCCGAGATCAAGGCGGCCGGCTGCGAGCCCGTCACCGATCTCGACGCGGTGCTGCCGCGCGCCGACTTTGTCAGCATTCACTGTCCCAAGACCCCGGAGACGGTCGGCATGTTCAACGCGGCGCGGCTGAGGCGCATGAAGGCTGTGGCCTATCTGATCAATACCGCGCGTGGCGGCATCGTCGACGAACCGGCGCTGTATGACGCGCTGGTGTCCGGCAAGCTCGCAGGCGCGGGTCTCGACGTGTTCGCACAGGAGCCGCCACCGTCAGGCCATTCGCTGTTCGAGCTTCCGAATGTCATCATGGCTCCGCATATGGCCGGCGTGACGCGGGAGGCCGTCGACCGGATGAGCGTGCAAACCGCGCGCAATCTCCTGAGCGCACTCGATGGCGATCCGATACGCCAGAACGTCATCAATCAGGACGTGCTCGCCTGATCCGAATGTAGTTGCTTGCGGCTTTCGCCGATGGCTTCATCAACGCGGGTATCAATATGGCATTCAGGGAATACGGCAGCTATGACGGAACCGGGCTTGCCGATCTCGTCCGCAAAAAACAGGTCACCGCCGCCGAGTTGCTGGGCGAGGCGATCGCCCGCACCGCCAAAGTGGACCCGCAAATCAACGCCGTCGTCGTCAAGCATTATGATTATGCGCAGCGGCAAATCGACAAGGGACTTCCGGATGGTCCCTTCACCGGCGTGCCTTTTCTCCTGAAGGATCTGGACATTCTCGAGGGCACGCGGACGACGTCCGGCGCGAGTGTCTACCGGGATAACGTCGCCGATCATACCGGCACCCTCGCCCAGCGGTTTCTCGCCAGCGGCGTGACGATCTTCGGAAAAAGCTCCAGTCCGGAATTCGGGCTGATGCCCACCACCGAGTCCCGGCTGTTCGGTCCGACGCGCAACCCGTGGAATCTGGCGCACTCGTCGGGAGGCTCCTCCGGCGGCGCGGCAGCGGCGGTCGCCGCGCGCATACTTCCGGTCGCGCATGCCAGCGACGGCGGCGGTTCGATCCGTATTCCCGCTTCGGCCTCCGGCGTGTTCGGATTGAAGCCGACCCGGGCGCGCAATCCGCTCGGTCCCGATCGCGGCGAAGGCTGGGGCGGGTTTTCCTGCGGTCACGTCGTGAGCATCAGCGTGCGCGACAGCGCCGCGATGCTGGATGCGACCCACGGCCCCGAGCCATCGAGCCCCTATATTGCGCCACCGCCGGAGCGGCCCTTCGCTGAGGAGGCCGGACGCGAGCCAGGCAGATTGCGCATCGCCTTCACCGACAGGTCGCCCTATGGCGACGCCATCGATCCAGAGATCGCAGCGGCGGTTCGGGAGGTCGCAAAATTGCTGGCAGGGCTTGGCCATCACGTCGAGGAGCGGGCGCCGGTGCTGGCCGCCGACCCGGCCGCTGTCATGACGACGATTGTGAGCGGCAATACCGCGCTTAGCGTGCGGCAGGCCGAACAGCGCTTTGGCCGCGCGATGACGGACAGCGATTTCGAGATATTGACACTGGCAACCGCGCACAACGCGGGAAAGACAGCCGCGACCGACTATGTTGCCGCGCAACTCAGTGCGTTCCAGATTTCGCGCGGCCTCGCCGCGTTCTTTGCGACCTGCGATGTATTTCTTTGTCCGACACTGTGCTCGCCTCCTTTACGGATCGGCGAACTCAACACCATGTCGCAGGATCTGTCGCATATCGCTCCGATCTTGCGGCGCTATATGCCGGCAACCGCCATGTTCAACATGTCCGGCCAGCCGGCGATGTCGGTGCCGCTGGCATGGAGCGCGTCCGGATTACCGCTCGGCATGATGTTCTCCGCACGCTACGGCGATGAGGCTACATTATTTCGCCTGGCGGCCCAGCTCGAACAGGAGCGGCCCTGGAGAGACAAATTGCCGCCCGTTTGCGCCTAGCGCACGATTCAACCGAATTGTACCATCCCGTCGGCTACTTCTTGTTGGAGCATGATCTTCGGGCAAACGTTTTGCGTTCGTCCCGTCGGAAAACCGGATCATGCTCCAATCGACAAAACTCGGCCTTATTCACGGGCGAGGAAGGGAACTCGGCTCCGGCAACGTCGTTCCCGCTGCCGCTTATTGCGTGGTAACTGGAGGCTGAGATAGTGAGTCAAAGCGACCCGACCGATCATGCGCTCGCGGCCATCGCCAGCATCCTCGTTCAACCGGAATCCCATCGCGAACACGAGAAATCCAGGGTTGAGGACAAGCCGCTCGCCCCTGAAATGGTCGAAGCCGCCGGTTATTCGAAACTCGGTCCCGGCCCCATTGCCGCGATCCGTTTCAAATGGTCGGTCCGCCGCGAGAATTATGACGAATATTATGTGGACGAGACGATCGGCGAGAATTCCATTCCCATCGTCAGCGGGCCCTTGACCGGCGGTGCCGCGATCCGGTTCGTCGACGAACGCGAGGCCGATGCGCGGAAGCGATTTGAGCAGATCAAAAGCGAGATGGCCGGAGGGGGCGCCGCGGCCCGGAAAGACGCCGGCGAAGTCTAGCTACCTCCCGGCGATCGGCATTCCCGGAAAATCCTTCCTGACGAGATCGACGCCCGCCCAGCAAGCCACCTCGCGCCTTGATGAGATCGTAAAGCACGGCACGTTGCGCGTCGGCCTGGTTCCAATAAGGCAAAAGCAGCCGAATGACCGGGCGCAGCCACGAAATTGACCACCTAAGTGGCCCTAAATTAGATTGGCTGACGGCACGGATTGAACCGAAGCCTGCCGATCCACGACTCACATTCTGAAAGTGACATGGGTCACGTTGCAGAAATTACCGAAGCGTAGAGTTGATACCGAGATTCTGCCCGCCCAGGAGGTCATGATGGAAAAGCTTTTTGTTGTCGCCGCGTTTCTGCTGGCGAGCACCGCCGCGCAGGCGCAGTACACCTTCGAATACGGCGGACGTACCATTCGCATCGACCCCGATCGTGGAACGATTTCGATACCCGGCGTCTACGACAACACCGGGCGGCGGAGCAAACGGTCGCGCAACGACCAGGACGGCGAGCATTCGCGCAAACAGGCGCCCGAGCAGGCCAAGGTCGATCCGCAGGCACCCGACGCAGCGGCAGCGCCGCAGACCGAACCGGCTCCTGCCGCGGCGAAGCCCGCGCCCGAGCCTTCAGCGACGACCGCGCGCGTCACACCGTCGGATACCATCACCTCAACCCAGCCTCCGGCCGGCGCGGCTGCACCGCAGGTTCAGCAGGATCCAGCGCCGGCCCCCAGCGCCGCAGCAGCGCCATTGGTTGCGACCGCGCCGGCGCAGAGCCCGCCGGCCCCTGCGCCCGCATCCACAGCCACCGCGTCGGCGAACTCGCCGCTGGGGATGTGGTTGACGGAAGAGAAGGAAGGCAAGGTCCGGATCGAGCCATGCGGCGCCAATCTTTGCGGATATTCCGTGGACGCGAAAACGAACCAGAACGGCGAGAAGGTTCTGATCAACATGAAGCCGGCCAGGGACTCCAAATGGAGCGGGCGCATTTACGACCCCAACACCGGCAGCACCTATGATTCGACGATCGCGTTGAAAGGCTCAGACGGCTTGCGGGTTCAGGGCTGCGCCTTCGGCGGGATGTTCTGCGGTGGCCAGACCTGGAGCCGCCTGAACTGACAAGCCGGGTTCGCGATCGCTTCGGATTCCTCATCAATTTCCTCAGCCACAGTGATACCCGATTCACGATGGCGTCCGAAATCGGCGCTTGTACCCTCGGGTCACGCGAGAAATTGTTGGTCCGAAACCGGACATCGCACGGTTTTTGTCAACAACCGGTTGCGAGTCCACCTCCTGGCTAGGTCATGCTTCCCGGCATGAAACACCTGATCGTGATGCCGTCGCCCGTCAATCTGATGGGCCAAACCATCGTCCTGCCGAACAAATTCGGCTCGGTGATCAACGCATCATCGGGAACGTCGATCCATGCGCCCTCCAGGCGCACGCGATAATGGCCGTCCTTCGATTCCCAATCCGGATCGGCGACGGTTTCGCCGTCTGCCATCGAGCAGCAAAGTCCCCTGCCGCTTGCAAGATGATCGAACCACGGCTTGAGCGGCGAGTTTGTGTAGCGACCATCGAGGTCGCGAGCGGTTACGCCACCAGCAAAGCAAGCAACCACCACACTGAGAGTTAGACTAAACACGATGCGTTTCATTTGCCACGCTCCGTTGTGCCAGCCAGCCCCGGGTAGGCCAAGCAATGTTTATGCCGTCATGTTCGAATCGCTCCTTATCGATATATTCTACGCCATAAATTTCGTTGGCTAAGGAATACGCCAGCGTTATCCAAAACCTCGAGATCCAAAATCTCGTTCAGTGCAGATCATCGTCCTCGGGATACCGTCCAAAAGTAAGGCGTGATCTCGGGTTCCATCGTCCGCCTGATCAAACCAGCTCCGCAGGTGGCTGTGCGGTTTAGCGCTTGATCGCGATCCAGTTGCCAATACAGCCGCCAACGCTTGGGTCGGCAGCACTTGACCAAGCCCAACAGGTCGAGGAGCCCGAGCAAGCAGTGATAAAGGCGCTCAACAAGGCACCCCCAAGCCAAAATTGAACAACCTTACAAAGGACATTCATGGTGGACCGCCGCGTCCCCCGCCTGATCGGTGCGTGCGACAAGTGATCGTGTGACAAAATGGCCGCACAATGCGGCAGTCGTCAAGATTCGGTCTACAATACCTGCAATGAAGGCTGGAACTGATTTAGCGAGCGAGACAGGGCGCTTTGCAAGCCGTCACGACCGTCACTCCGCCTGCTCGGATATAGCGGCAATTTCGGGCGTGCGGTCGCCGCCAAACGTGGTCTCGTGAATTTTTCCGTCGACGATATGGATGCGCCGGTCGGCTCGGGAAGCCAGTGCGGCGTCGTGGGTAACCACCACCACGGTCTGGCCGTTGTCGGCGATATCGCGCAAGATCCCGAATACCTGCTGCGTCGAAGCGGTGTCGAGGTTGCCCGTCGGCTCGTCGGCGACGATGATTTCGGGACGATTGGCGAGCGCCCGCGCCAGCGCGACGCGTTGCCGCTGACCGCCGGACAGCTGATTGGGCCGCTTGGCGACCTGCTCGCCGAGGCCAAGCGAAGTGAGCAGGGCCATCGCTCGCTCGTTCATCTCCTTGGCGGACATCCGGGCGGCCGCGCGCATCGGCAGCAACACGTTTTCCAGCGCGGTGAATTCGGGAAGCAGGAAGTGGAACTGGAACACGAAGCCGCACCTGGTCAGGCGAACATCGGCGCGCTCGATTTCCGATAATTTGGATGTCGCCTGGCCACAGATGACGACTTCGCCCGCCGTCGGCGCATCGAGCAGCCCGAGCAAATAAAGCAGCGACGATTTTCCGGATCCCGACGGGCCGGTGATGGCAAGAAATTCACCCTTCTTCACCGAAAGGTCGATGCCATCGACCAGTGTGTGAGAGATCACGCCCTCGACGCGGCGAACCAGTCCCACCGTTTGCAAGGCAATCTCGGTCACGACGCGCCCCTGATGATTTCGACGGGATGCACCCGCGTCGCCTTGCGCGCCGGAAAGAAGGCGGCGACCGCGCAGCACAGAATGGAAATGGCGCCGGAGGCAAGATAATGCATCGGCGAATAGTAGATCTGAAGCGGTACCGTCGCTCCCGTCAGCGGATTGAATATGGTGATCTGGGACCACCCGTAGCACAGGAGATATCCGAGCAGCCATCCAAACAGGATTCCGACCGATCCCATCATCGCCGATTCAATGATGAATATGCGCCGCACCGCGTATTCGCGCATGCCCAGCGATTTCATGATCGCAATGTCGTGGCGTTTTTCGTGGGTGATGGTGGAAATGATATTATACGTCGCAAATGATGAGGTCAGCAGCATGGCGCCCATCACCGTCAGGACGATGAAATCGCGGGTAGCGAAGGTAGACAGCAGATCGGAATTGGCTTCCTGCCAGGATACCGACTTGTACCCGGTCTGTGCTTCGACCTGGGTGGCCACTTTCTGCGCCACCAGGGGATCGCTCAACCGCAGCCGCAACTGATTGATGATGCCGTTCTGCCCCATCAGGGTCTGGGCCAGGCCGATCAACGAATAGATTTGTCCTTCGTCGACACTTTTTAATCCGGAATGGAAGATTCCGACCACCGTGGCCGAAATCTGCGTCCCCTCGCCGCCTCCGAGCACGACGGTATTGCCATATTTCACCGCGAGCTTTTGTGCCAGCGCCTGGCCGATCCTGATCCCATTGGCCGCCTTGGAGAGATCGGACCGCTGCCCCTCGCGCATCTGCGAGGCAAGCTTGGAACCGCGAACCTCACGCCGTGGATCGATGCCGACCAAGCCGACGCCAACCCGTGCTTCGCCGTGGTTGACGATCGCCGTGGTCTTGACCGACGGCGCCCCTTCGCCCGGCAACCACGACCGCAGCGAGGCCATGACCGTATCCGGAGTTTTGATCCCCGGGCGACGATTGACGTTGGCCACGTTGGACATTGCAACGGCAGCATATTCCTGATCCGCCGGCTGGCTCGGAACCGACCGCCGATCATCGCTGACCGTGACGTGCGGCATCGTATCGACCAGTTGCCGAAGAAAGTCGATCTGCGATCCCTGCATCAGGCCCGCCATCATGATGGTGAAGCCGACGCCCATGGCCACGCCAAACATGCCGACCAGGGTTTGTCGAATGCGGGTGCTGACATGGGTCCACGCAATGCTCAGCAGGAGGTTCGTAGCCATGAATTCTCACCTGTATTTGCCGACGTTCCTGCGTGCATCATTAACAACGGAATCGACGTGAGCCGATATGGCAGCGGATATCACGGCATTGTCGGCATCGGCCGCGCTGACCGCGACGGCGGCGGCTTCCTTTTCGGGAACTGGAGCGGGACCAGCAGCAGCAGCAGGAGCAGGAGCGGGATCAGCCGCAGGAGCGACGTCCAAGGGGGCGTCCGGTACCTGCCTGGTCGGCACAGTCTCCATGCGAACCCGCGTGCCATCGGCCAGATCCGGGCGCGCCGGTGACAGCACGGTCATGTCCTTTGACACGTCGCCGATGATCTCAACGTTACGGCTCCCTCGAATCCCGACGGTAACCGGGACACGCCGGACTTTTCCGCCACTGACGAGCTGGACCGCATTGCCGGCAACGGCCTCGGCAGGCACCACCACCGCCGCGCTCTTTTCCCGGTGGATGATGTTGACCTCGACCGTCATTCCGATCCGCAACGGCGTGTCGCGCGGCAACAGCAGATAGACACGAAAGGTTTTTCGCGTCGGGTCGCCCTTGGGCGTGATTTGCGAAACGGTGGCCCGCAACGCCTGGGCGGAGAAGGCCTCGCTGCGCAAGAATGCCTTCTGCCCGACCGCGATCCTGGTGATTTCCTCTTCGTTGATTTCAGCCACCACCTGCATCGGCGCCGGCGGGCCTACCCAGAACAGCACATCGGTCGGTCCGACAATCTCGCCCATCTCGCCGTCGCGGCGCAGCACCATGCCGTCCAGCGGAGCGCGAAGCACGAGTGAATCGATCCGCGCCTTTTGGGCGCCAATGCGCGATTTGGATTGTTCGTACTGGCTCGACCGTTGCTCATATTCGGTCTTCGCGGCGTCGTTCTTGTCGCGATCGCGCTTGGCGCGATCCAGATCGCGCGCCAGCTGTTCATTGTTGATTTCCAGTTCATTGAGCGCGTTGCGCTCCTCGGTATCGTCCTGGCGGGCAAGCACCTGACCAACCTTAACGGCCTGCCCTTCGCAGCGGCAAAGCTCGATCAGCCGACGCCTCTGCAGCGG
>WNGP01016816.1_pt1 | contig 10433 bp, 9 predicted proteins | sample 5407671 | NCBI WGS metagenome assembly WNGP01 (sample SAMN13153381, study PRJNA577476) | soil metagenome | isolation source: 40 cm soil or saprolite under Garry oak tree replicate 2 | place: USA:California | collected 2016-06-15
GCTGCGTATTATCGAGAGCCTGCAACGTCGCGGCCACACTGTTGCTATGACAGGAGACGGCGTGAATGATGCGCCGGCCTTACGACTTGCGGATGTGGGGGTTGCGATGGGTCGTGGCGGTACCGAGGTTGCTCGCCAGGTAGCTGATGTTGTGCTTGTCGACGACGATTTCTCCACGCTGGTGGAAGCGCTTATCGAAGGACGCAGTTATTGGCGCAACATTCGCCGTGCCCTTGGATTACTGCTAGGCGGAAACCTGGGTGAACTGGGATTGGTAGTAGGAGCAAGTCTGCTGGGACTCAACTTTCCACTGACCGCACGCCAGATTCTTTCGATGAACGTGATCACCGATCTCTTACCTGCTACAGCGGTCGCTCTTCAGCAACCAGAGCACCACAGTCTTGCGGGACTCGATCGCGAAGGCGCAGCGGCTCTGGGTACACCCTTACGCAACGAAATCTTCCGCCGTGCCATTATAAGCGCTGGGCCAGCACTTGTCTCCTACCTGCTTATGCTGGGTGCCAGTACGCTGCCAGAAGCACGCTCTGTTGCCTATGCCAGCATTATCGCGACTCAGTTGGCCCAGACGTTAGATGCTGGGCGAGCTGAAGGACGTCTCACTCGGTCCGTCTTTGGCGCCGTGGCTGGCTCCACAGGTATGCTTATTGCTACTCTCGGGGTGCCGCCTCTGCGCACTTTTCTCAACCTTGTCATGCCGGGCCCATTGGGTTGGGCTCTTATTGGAGGCGGAGCGCTGCTTGCTGTAGTGCTTAATCGGGTGCTCGCGTCTCCAGCTTTTGTCCATCTCGCTCTTCCTCAGCCTCTCGCTTCGCGTGTTGCGCTGCTGAATCCTGTCCAGTAGCCTGAGTACAGGCAATCATAACTGAAACCAAATCGAGGTTGTGCGTGCGCGGTGTGGCTCCGCCACACCGCGCACGCACAACCTCGCGGAGCGACCGCAGGTCGCGAGGATTCGCCAATCGTATCAGGCTCGCAGAAAAACCAAGAAATGAGTCAAATCACAGTTCGTCTCGGGAATTTACGGCACGCGTAATTGTCCCCCAAACGCCTGGCTGTAAGACGACCAGCCGTCTGGTGTAGCGGTCCGTTCACAATGGTCTAGAAATCCTGTGATTTTCGCTTCTGCTGTATCTGCCTGGTGGACTATTAACGCCTCGATGGTTACCGGGCAAACAGGTGAACCGAACTCTTTCGTTCCATGATGCGCCAGGATAATATGTAGCAAGTCCTGGCGTGTCGCTTCGTCAAGCTCGGCTACCTGCCTTGCCTGTGCCTGGATATATAACGCGCCTAATACAATATGACCGAACATGCGACCGGCAGCCGTAAACCCAACTCCAATTTGCTCTTCTAGCTCTTCCAATTTGCCAATGTCGTGTAAGAGTGCTCCTGCAAGCACGAGATTTTGATCGCAAACATAGATTTGAGTCAGCCTATCAGCTATCAGGGTGACGTTTACTGTGTGTTCGAGCAAACCACCCCTGATAGCACCATGATGTCGTACTGCCGCCGGCCAGCGATAAAAACGTGCCAGTTCGTCGGTTGAGAAGCATCGAAGGAGCAATGCATGTAATCCTGGATGATAAACCTTATTCATGAATTGTCGCAAGGTCTCCTGAAGTTGGGATATCGAGTGACGTGTTCCCACCTGGAAAAAGTCAACAGGAACAGCTTCGTCTACTCTGGCGTGAAGCACCCTGATATAAGTCTGGTTCAAGTATTTTTCGACCATACCCTCTAATTCAACGACCTTGCCCTCCTGCTGCATTTGTGCTTCTATGCCGGGAGGATCAAAGTAACGACCAATAATTTCATTACCGCGCGGGTCACGCAATTTGAGATCAACATAAGGTTTTCCTGAGTTTGTCTTGCGCATGAGCACTTCCGCAACGAATAACCAGCCATATACCCTTGTGTTTAAACTCAATTCGCTGATAACCAGTGGTTCCGGCCTGAGCTTTGTGTCTCGTTTAGTTGATAGATCTTCCAAATTCTTATACCTCCGAACGTAGTTTTTTGCTTTCACTCTCCAAATACACGCCGCAACGTGAAAAGCGGAAATCTCTCATAATCCTTTTCCGCTTTTCCTGGTCCTCCCTGTATAGAATGAAAGGAGCGATAGCCCAATACACCATAAAATTGACGATGGGCGCAAAGATGCCTATACTAAGCAGGGCCTACTATTTTGTCTCAGGGAGGTATAGGGCATCGTGGAGTTAGAACGTTCTCAAGCTGAAGAGGATAGTGATAATGATCTGAGCAAACGCCGTGTTGATCTGGCAAATTTGTACAAAACTCTCCCGGAGTATGGGTCCGACTCCTTCTGGCGTATCATTGAGGAGCCTGATTGTAAAGTAGCTTTACCATTGGAAATCTTAGTAAAATGTTCCCGCCTCGCCATCGCATATCGCGATGATACCGGGTGGAGGAGGATTCTTGAAATAATTATCAGGCGCACCCAATCCCCCAATGAATATTGGGCTTCGTATGTTCTCAATACTGCTCGTTTGCAGCCAGGTGAACGCAGTATGCTTGTGCATGATCTGTATGCCGACCTGTGTGAGCGTCTCATACGCGCGCTGATAGATACCAAACGCTTGTTCTGGGAAGAGAATTTTCAGCATTGCTTGCAGTTTGAACGGCAACATGTTTACCAGGCCTTTATGACACGTGAGGGGAGATGGAATACCCAGCGTGAAGCAGGTGCGCTTACTCACCGTATTCCACGTAAGCGTATCGTGAGCTTAGAGCAACCTCTACTGCACACAAACGGAGAGTTGTGGGAGCTAGATATCGAAGATGAACGAGCGCAGCAAGCATTACTTTCCGTGGAGCAGAGCAATCTCGCACTCCTCATACTGCGCTTGCCGGAGAAGCTTAAATCGGTAATCTGGCTTATCTTCTGGGAGGACAGGACAGAGAAGGAGGTAGCCCTGGTATTGGGAATAACTGATCGTACAGTGCGTAATCGACTACGTGAAGCCTTGAAGTCGCTGCACGAATTGCTTGAATCGGAGGGGGAAACTATCTATGGATAGAGAACAGGAAGAGGCTGTTCAGCGTATCACCGCTCGTTATATTGCAGAGTTGCGTGCAGGTCGTCATCCGCGCTTGAGCGATTACCTGTCCCGTTATCCACGCTATGCCGGCGCAATCACCGATTTCGTAACCTATTATCACACAATTGAAAAGAGTATGCCTGAAGAAGCAGAGAGTATGCCACCTCTTTCAGAGGCTTCTCGTGCGGTTCTGGACCGTGCGTGGAATCAGGAGTTGCTCCCTGTGAGAGCAACTAACGATTCACTCACAGCGACATTGCAAGTGGCAGCAAACAATCAGGATAAATCGTTACCCCAGTTAGTCATGGAGCTAGGTTTAAGCATAGATATCCTTGATAAGCTGGACCGGCATATCATTAACGCTGCCTCCATGCCCGAGGAACTATGTAAACGCTTAGCAAACGCCTTACACCGATCTCTCAGCGTGATAGAGACATACCTGGGGCTTTCCACACGTAAGCCAATGGCCCCTGGGATAGCAGAAGCTCCACCTCCTTATCGTGTGGAAAGGCAGCCCGGCACTCACATCGAAAGCTTTCGAGAAGCAATTGAGCAGAGTTTGCAGTTGTCCAACGAGCAGAAAGATGCATGGCGCCGTATACTCACAAAAGAAGGATTATAATTGTATCAATAGACATTAGGGGAGGACGCTGTCGGGGAACAGCCCCAGGGTGGGGGGAGGAATACTCGAGAATTCTTTCTCTCATCCATAAAACCGGAAATCGTAGAAAGATTCGCATATGTCGCAGTTGATTGCATATCTTGATTGCAATTCAGGCATCAGTGGCGATATGTTTCTGGGCGCGATGCTCGATCTCAATGCGAGTTTCTCACTGGACTCGCTCAAAAGCGCGCTATCCGCCTTACCGCTGCATGGCTATCAATTGAAACTTGAGCCATTTCATGACAAAGGCATTCGGGGCTTGCGCTTTGACGTAGTACTATCTGAACAAGATGCAACCCTGCAGCAAACGCGCCACCTCTCGGATATCGTCACGTTATTGAATACCTCAACGCTCTCCCCGCGTGTGCGTGAGACCGCGCTTGCCATCTTTCAGTGTCTTGCAGAGGCAGAAGCGGCCGTCCACGGCACAACTATCGAGGAGGTACATTTTCATGAAGTGGGGGCTATTGACTCGATAATAGATATCGTAGGGGCAGCAATCGCCATTGAAACCCTGGGCATAACCCAACTCTATGCTTCTCCGCTGCCCCTAACCAGCGGTTATGTGAAGACTGCCCATGGATTGTTTCCCGTCCCTGCGCCTGCCGCGTTAGAGATCCTGCGGCGTGTTGCTGCCCCGTGGAAACCATCAACCGCCGAAGGCGAATTGGTGACTCCCACAGGAGCCGCAATTCTGGCAACGTTGGCCCGATTTCAAACTCCAGCCATCAGTATCGAGCATGTAGGCTATGGCTTTGGACAAAAACAGTTTCCCTGGCCCAACTGCCTGCGCCTCTGTCTCGGACGAGCAAGACACCCGCTGCAATCTGCTGATCAAGCGAATACAATCACCGGGGTTCCGGACACCGATTGGGTGACCATCATTGAAAGCAATATAGACAATATGACGGGTGAACTCTTAGGTGGGCTGATGGATCGCCTGATAGCTGCTGGCGCCTTAGATGTCAGCTATACGCCCATTCAGATGAAAAAAAATCGCCCGGCTGTCATGGTAACAATCATTTGCCCGGTGGAAGAAGGAGATGCCCTGGCCCAGGTGCTGCTCAGCGAATCCAGCACGCTGGGTGTGCGCATCTCGCAGGTACAGCGACTCAAAGCGCAGCGCACAATCGAGCATATCGAGACGCCAATCGGTCCAATGCCGGTCAAAGTCAAACGCCTGGGTGCGCACGTCATAAGCGCCGCTCCCGAATATGAAGCGTGTCAGCGCCTGGCCCTCGAGCACAACCTCCCGCTCACAGAAGTATATCAGATCGCACAGCATGTGATCGAGTCTACCCTATTACGATGAGTACCGTAGGAGCAGGATGAAGAAAGAGAGAAAACCTATGACACACAGGATTTCTCGCCGGCAGGCTCTAAAATTGGGAGCAATTATTGTGGGTGGGGCCGCAGTCGCACCGCTGGCCTTCAAGGGAATACAGTTGCTGACCTACTCCGCGTCACAGACAGCGATTGCCGGACCCCTGCCCTGGTCAGAGGCCAACGGCATCCTGGCCAGCACTGCGCTGCCGAGCTTTCCGAATACGAATTTCGTCGTCACGCATCCGGCCTACGGGGCCAGGGGAGACGGTCATAGCGACAACACGGCCGCTTTCCAGAAGGCGATCTCGGCCTGCAGCGCTTCAGGCGGCGGTCACGTCGTGGTGCCGGCCGGGACGTACGTGACCGGCGCTATCTACCTCAAGAGCAACGTGGACCTGCACCTCGATCCAGGCGCCACGCTGATGTTCAGCGGTGACGCCTTCAAGTACCCGCTCGTGCTCACCCGCTATGAAGGCATCGAGTGCATGAACCACTCGCCGATGATCTACGCCTACAGCGAGAAGAACATCGCGCTCACAGGCAGTGGTACCCTGGATGCTTCCGGCACCGCATCCTGGAACCATGGCAGCGACCGAGCGATGGTCCTGGAACCACTGGTGGCAGACGGCCTGCTGCCCCAGCAGCGCTACGTCGTCGGCAGGCTCCGTTCGTCGTTCGTCCAGCCGTATCGATGCGATACCGTGCTCATCCAGGGTGTGACCCTGCGCAACCCCCGCTTCTGGCAGTTGCATCCCCTGTGCAGAAATGTGACCATCGACGGCGTGACGACCCACCATTCAGGTTCGAACACCGACGGCTGCGATCCCGAGTGCTGCGACCACGTGGTGATCAAGAACAGTACGCTCCTGGCCGGCGACGACAACATCGCGCTCAAGTCGGGCCGGGATGCCGATGGCCGCCGGATCAACGTGCCTACCCGGAACGTCGTCATCTGGAACAACCAGTTCGAGGGCCCCTGGGGCGCGATTTCACTGGGCAGCGAGCTGACTGGTGGTATCAGCGACGTCTACGCCTACAATAACTCGACGATCGGGAGTGGTACCAGGTACGCCCTCTACGTGAAGTCGAACACCAGGCGCGGCGGATTCGCCAGGAATGTGCACGTCGACAGGTTTCACGGTTCCGGCTTCCACGGCGCAGCCGTCCTCGCCACCATGAGCTACTCTGGCCAGACAGGCAACTTCCTGCCGGACTTCAGCGGTCCCTTCAACCTTGCCGATTTCGTCGTCGACACGGCTCCGATTGCGCTGAACCTGCATGGACTGTCCGACGATAAGGCGGGGACCTTCAATTTGTCCAACTGTACCTTCACACACATCGCGAATCCGACGAGCATCATTTCGAACGTGACAAAGGTAAACTACACTCACGTAACGATCAACGGCAAGCCGGTGCAATGACATTGCGGGCAACCCATCTCCTTCAGACAGTATGATCAACGAAAGGAGTATTCATGAAAGTGAATACAATTTCAGCACAGCTTCGTCTTCCCAACCAGGCCCTCCTGTTCAACAGCCCTGGCAAAATGAGTCCGGTATCTGGATAGTTACATGAGCACTATAACATAGCGAAGCACCCCATGCGTAACGCGGGGGTCTTCTGGTGCGGTATAATAAATAGAGAGAAGTGTTGGAAAATACTTAAGAGCCAAGATAAGCGGTACGACAGGGCACATTTAACTCACGACATCCTGCCCTGGTCACCAGAACTATAAGTCTATGGATTTCAAGGATTGGCGCAAATCGCCTGAAAACATACCTGACGAGCCACGGGCTCGAACCACCGGAAAATATAGAGGTAAGCGATACTTCGACTACGTTGAAGAGCAGATCCGGGAGGCCCAGGAGCGCGGCGAATTCGATAATCTGTCAGGGTCCGGAAAACCCCTGAACCTCGACAAAAATCTGCATGCCGGCGACAACGCCCTGGCGTATAGCATGCTCAAACAAAATGGATATGCACCACCGGAGATCGAACTCGCAAAAGAAATTCGCTCCGAGTCTGAGAAAGCTGAAGCGAAGCTTGCAAAATTACGTCTAAAAGCAAACAGCCTGCGTACACGTCGCGTCCCTCCTTTCGATAGCGAGAAACGCGCTTTTAATATCGCTGTAGAGAAGGCTGCTGCGGACTACGATCAACTGTTGCGCGAGCTGAACCGTAAGATCCTCAATTTTAACCTGATGACACCTCCGAGTATGCACATGCCCATGTTCGAGGTAGAGAAGCTAGTGCAGCAGTTCCGCGACTCCTGCCCTCTTTTTGAGTGAGTTTGCATCCTCACTCAGAAGCTTCTTACGACATGCCGGTAATAAATACCCTGTCATTGGCTCGCATACTGCCTGAATTTTGATGCTCAGCCAGCCTCCCATAGAAACCGCGTCGGCCGTTATGCAAGAATTGAAGTGCTGCCTGGAGTTCTTGAGGAGGCAGCGGCATCCCATAACTGGCAGCATACTGGCTGAACTCTACACATGGCGCATCGATCTTCAACTGGGTAAGATACACGATTTGGCCTGTGTCTGGGTTTTGGATTGCTAATCCTCCTGCTACATCGGCAAGCGTGAAAGTGCGGTCCGTATCCACCAGGATGTTTTCTCCCGCACAGCCATCAACCAGGTGCTGGCCAAACCTGGCTCGCATAGCTGCATAGTGACTGGTGAAGTCAATCGATAGATCATTTTTCCCGTGTCTGTTGCGGGTGGCCGGGTGGTGCGCGTGGTGTATATCGATAATGTGCTCTCCCTCAGCGCTTACACCAATTGCTCCATGAGGGGTCAAGAGTAAGATATTAACGACGAGCAGCGGCGAGGGATCGTAATAAGCATTCGGACTCCTACCGATCTTGAGAGGTGATCGTTGTACCTGAACCAGTTTGATCCGACCTATTTCACGCATGCCTCATTTCCCCCTTTTTGGGTATGCTCTACAGGCTCCTGTATGTCTCTTTTTACGCTTCTCCGTTTCTTTGGGCCGTTTTTTGTTTTTCTCAGATGCTTCTGATTTTTCACCTGTTTTCACGTTCTTTGCTGTCAATTTACTGTCAATTTTGGGAGGTTTACAATGTGTCTCGACGCGCTTGGTGAGCCACGATATGAGATACGGTCGGACGCCTGCCATGTTCCTATTATACCCCATCCCTACCAGCAATTCCTTTTCAGCTCTTCTGTGCGCAAACACCTCAACAGGACCTTGTGTTTCGCGTTTTTGTGATAAGCTAGCGGTAGTTTGTGGACTCGGGATTTTGTCTCTCTTTAAACCCATCAACTAGTGCTCATCTGAGCTCAAATTGCTTAGTATAGATGCTCGAAATCAGGCGCGATTTCCCTTATCAACAAAGTACCGGTAGCCACAGTATAGTAGGTATTATTACTGCCTGACACCGGGCATCGACAAGAGTATAATACGCAAAGAGAAGCAGTGGTATATTGTGTGTATCGCGTTTAGGAAACGCAGGATACCCTTGAAAACTACATTTCTTAGGAGAGCTTTATTCTTGGTGTCTATAAGGGGCGGCTATGCAAGACGGTGCATTCTTGCCTCCCTCGGAACGACCGGGCGAACCCCGGCGGGTTACGAGCAGCCTGGGAAAACGTTCCGCTTCTCTATTTCCACAGCTCACTCCATTGATCGGGCGCGAACGGGAAGTAGCGGTTGTTTGCGCACTCTTAGCCCGCCCAGACGTGCGCCTACTCGTTCTGACCGGCCCAGGAGGAGTTGGCAAAACGCGCTTAAGTCTGCAAATAGCAACAGACCTAGTGGACGCCTTTCCTGATGGTGTCCACGTTGTTCCACTTGCTCCGATCAGCAATGCCGACCTGGTTCTTCCTACCATTGCCCGGGTGCTGGGACTTGGAGAGAGCGCGGACCTGCCTGTGATAGAACGCCTGAAAGACTATCTGCAAGACAGGCACCTCCTGCTCTTGCTCGACAACTTCGAGCAAGTTATCACAGCAGCACCGCTCCTGGCAGAACTCCTACAAACCTGTCCTTATCTCAAAGTGCTTGTCACCAGTCGTGAGGCCTTGCGCATTCGTGGTGCATATGAGTTTCCTGTACCACCGCTGGCGCTCCCTGATCTCAAGCATCTACCGGACATCGAGACACTTGCACACTACGCTTCTATAGCTCTCTTCACGCAGCTTGCGCTCGCCATCAAGCCTGACTTTGCTCTGACACAAGCGAGTGCCCGTGCTATTGCAGAAATATGCATCCGCCTTGATGGATTACCATTGGCTATTGAATTAGCGGCAGCTCGCATCAAACTACTGCCTCCAGAGGCATTGCTGGCACGGCTGGGGCGTCGTTTGCAGGTGTTATCCAGTGGAGAACGTGATCTACCGGTACGACAACAAACGTTAAGGAATACCATCAAGTGGAGCTACGATTTATTAAACGCAGGGGAGCAACAGCTTTTCAGGCGCCTTTCTGTCTTTGTTGGTGGCTGCACCCTGGATGCAGTAGAGGCGCTCTACGCACTGCTTGGCGATGTGACGATACATGTGCTTGACGATGTAGGATTGTTAATCGACAAGAACCTGCTGTACCAGGGCGAGCAAGTAGGCAATGTGCCACGCTTTCACATGTTGGAAACGATCCGCGAATATGGGTTGGAGTGCCTGGATGCCTGTGGGGAAGCGGAGATCACTCGCCATGCTCACGCTGCTTATTACCTGGCACTGGCGGAGGAAGCGGAGCTACAGACGGCAGGGGCGCACCAGGCCCTGTGGTTGGAGCGGCTGGAACGTGAGCATGCTAACCTGCGGGCGACTTTGAGCTGGTTGGGAGGTTCAGGAGAATCTGAACAGGCTCTGCGGTTGGGAGGCGCGCTCTGGTGGTTCTGGTCGGTGCATGGTCATCTGAGTGAGGGGTGCGGATGGTTGGAGAGCATGCTCATCGCGGGTAAAGAAGTTTCAGATGCCGTGCGGGCAAAGGCGTTCTATGGTAATGGTGTCCTCGCATATGCCTACGATGACTGTACGAAGGCGGAAGCTCTCTTCGCAGAGAGCCTGGCTCTCTACCAGAAACTTGGAGATAGGCGCGGTATCGCGAGTTGTCTGTATAAACTGGGATCGGTGGCCTGGTCAAGGGGGAACTATACAGCAGCTCGTTCACTGGCAGAACAAGCGCTGGAAATAGCCAGAAAGTTGAACCGCAAAGACGGTATTGCCGATTCGCTCCTTCTGCTGGCCGATGTATTGATCAATCAAGGTGAGTATGCCGGGGCGCGGACTCTGATCGAAGAGAGCCTCTCACTCTTCAGAGCCTCAGGTGACAAATGGAGTATGGCCTACCCTCTTATCAACCTGGCTCGTGCAACCTTCCTTGCAGGCGTTTCTGCAATG
>WNGP01005658.1_pt1 | contig 10431 bp, 9 predicted proteins | sample 5407671 | NCBI WGS metagenome assembly WNGP01 (sample SAMN13153381, study PRJNA577476) | soil metagenome | isolation source: 40 cm soil or saprolite under Garry oak tree replicate 2 | place: USA:California | collected 2016-06-15
GAATGCGAGGAGGTACATGGCAAGCGGCAAGCGTACAATGCCGGACAACAACGTATCAACCTCGCTCGTGGCCTCAACTAGGGCATAGAGCCCGAATAGCGTCACAATATACCATGGCCAGAACCAGGGCGTCCCAAAAACATAATAGAGCAACCAGGCTAATGCCAGCCAGCGTATGAGACTGGGAAGTGTTTTCATTGACTGCGTTCTAACGGTTGCTCGCCAGCAGAGTATCGCATAGAGCACGACGAAAATCGCGATGCTCAGCGCATGAGTAATACTCTCCGCTTGTGAACCGTTCACAGGGGCAGGCGGGTATCCAAGCGCTTCCATGAAACTATTATAGAGATGACTGAGGAATTCCGGTAAGGTATTGATATCCCTGGACGTGGTAGGGTTTGTCTGGATGACCTGCAATATCTTGCCATTTTGCCAGAAGGGCGCGTAGAGCAGGATGATGCTACCAGCATAAAGCAGGGCCATCGACAACGTTTTCACAAAGGGCGTTCGCAGAAGGGCATTCTCCTGGTTCTCTTGCTTCCATATAAAAATCAAGAAGAAAGGTAACAGTAGCGCAACATTTAGTTTTAGACAGGTTGCCAGGACAAGCATGAGAGTAGCAAGGATATTCCCTCTAAGTTTATGTGTCCCCGGCAAGAGAAACCAGATTGCCAGCAAAATAAGAAGGAGCAACACGGCGTCATTGTGGGCATTGACGCAGGCTTCAAAAAGGAGCAACGGATTCCAGGCAAAGGCGAGTGTTGCTATTATACGTTTTCGCGCTGATACCAGCCCAAAGCGTTGCTGCAATTGACCTGTGATAGACCAGATGAGCAAGGTAGAGCATACATGGGCGAGCAGGCCCGAGAAACGCAGCGCCAGCACCATCGGCAATAGCGATTGCCTGCCAAAGGGAAGCGTGAGCCATTGCAACAAACTGCTAATGGCAACCCATGTTGGTCCGTAGGCCGAGGGCTGACTGCTCCAATAAAGATGAACGAAGGTAGGATCGTTATTGATGGCCGTTGGCAGCGTTGTCAAGGGATTGAGGTGGTAAATCACACCCATGCGGGCATAACTGATATAAGAATAAATATCGGATGAGGTTACGACAGGAACAAGGATACACAATAGGCCTAGCAGTAACGTTGAGTATAATATAGAACGATAGTTTATTATTGAGAGGGGAACCCGATGCAGCGCAAACACATACGCGAGAAAGACGAGGAGCATAGACATGATAAGTAGTGGTATCTGGAGCCAACTGAGAGCGATGGATGGTGGAGTGGGTGTTAAACTACTAACTGACGACGTAACGGCCCAGCCTGGAAAGAAGATATGAGTCGGTAGGAGCGCCCATGAACCAGTTTGCGTCAATAAAGCGGTGTGGAACCAGAACCCTGCTAAAGGCAGTACCGCATCTAAGAACAGAAGCGTGGATAGCATCACCAGGAGGAGAACAACGAGTAATAGTTTCTGTCTGGTTCTGGCACCAGGGGATGGTGCCAGATCCTCATCTTCTATGTCTCGCCCTGTATCAAATTGTACTACATTTCTTTTCGTTTGCATTGCTACAGTGTACACTGAAAGCAGGGCGCGAGCAAGGGCGATAACGAAAGATTGAATCTTCCCTTATCTTGTCTTGAGGGTTTCTTGAAGACTGTTTGTTATAATGACTATCAGCGTACCTGAAGTGCGAATAAATAGCAGGGGAGGATAGTCACCGTGGGAGTAATCGTATGAGCTCCAATGAAGATATCTATAATCAGCCAACCGAGGCATTTACGGGGGTAAACCAGATCTCGCAAATGCCCACTATGGATGCTATTGGCCAGGCCGCCCCGGTAGTTCCTCGCAAACGCAAGATATCGCGCCGTGCACTCATAGGAGCCTCCATTGCGGGAATGGCGGGCGCCGCTATTGGCGGATACGCCTTAGAACAAGTGGCGCAAAAAGGTGGATTGAGCAATGTAGAGCATCTTATACAGCATAATGGCGTCAGTGCTATCTTCCACTTAAATGGCCCTCTGGCAACTGCTCCACAAATTGGCCATCTATTACGCCGCGGGGGCTTTGGGGCAAGCCCTGAAGAATTATCTGCCTATCAAAACCTTGGTTTCGGTGGTGCCGTAGACCGTCTCATCAACTATCAGCAAGCCTCGGAGGATGATACAGAGAATCGCCTCAAAGCATTGAATCTGAACCTTGTGAAACCAACTGACCAGCAGCGCTGGTGGTTACTTCGTATGGCGTGGACACAGCGGCCCCTATTGGAGAAAATGACATTGTTCTGGCATGGCGTACTCGTCAGCAGTTATCGTAAAGTGGGAGGCGCAAGGGCATATGGACGTATGATGGTGCAGAACCAGTTCTTTCGCGAACACGCCTTTGATACCTTCGATAACATCTTGCTAGGCATCACTACCGACCCTGCTATGCTCTTTTACCTTGACTTGACGAAAAGTACGAAAAAAGCCCCTAATGAAAACTACGCGCGTGAGTTGATGGAACTCTTTACCCTGGGCCTGGGCCACTATACCCAGCAAGACGTTTATGAGGCTGCAGCGGCGCTCACTGGATGGCATGTCAAGGGGTTGACCTCGCGTTATTTACCCCGTGATCATAACGATTTGACCAAAACATTTCTTGGGCAGACAGGAAACTTCGACTACAAAGATGTCGTGCGAATTCTTGCTAATCACCCGGCAACGCCATGGTTTATCTGTCGTAAGCTTTTTACGTTCTTTGTCTATGAGAATCCTACAAGCGATGACCTGCGACCGTTGGTAGATACGTATGTGCAGAGCGGTCACAACATGGGTCAAGTAATGCGTACCCTGTTGCTCTCCCCACAATTTTCGTCAACAAAGGCCTACCGCAGTCGTGTCAAATCTCCGGTTGAATATATAGCTGGGGCATACCGGGCCTTGAATGTTCAAGGCAGTGGAGACGGATTACCTAATATCTCTCTCTTGATGGGGCAGACACTTTTTGACCCGCCCAATGTGGCCGGTTGGCCAGGTGACAAAGTGAGTGCGGTCTGGCTCAATAGCGGTACCTGGATGACGCGCCTGAATTATATTGATCTCTTGCTTTCTCGCGGTACTTTTACTGGCCGGAATCGTCTCTCGCCCATCGATCTACAGGGTATAGTCGACGCCAATAACATCGGTTCACCTGAGCATTTTGTCGATTACTTCACTTCTTTCCTGCTGGATGGCGTCGTCGATAAAGAGCGGCGTGCCCAGTACATCGATTTCTTTACAAGAAAGGATACAAGCAGAGGGAATGCGCACATTACGCTGAAGAACGGCCAGAGTTATCCACTGAATCGTGTACGGGGAACACTTTATTTGATAATGGCATCACCAGAGTACCAGCTGAATTAAGGGAGAAAAATGATGAAACTTTCGCGACGAGCTATGATAAAAGATGGGTTTTTAGCAGTATCAGCGGGAATGATTATGCCCTCCATTTTCAGCCGGGGCATAGCTTCTGCACGGGCGCAGTCTATCGATGGCTCACGCGTTGCCCAGATGGCAGGAGGTCGCACCTTGATTGTGGTACAAATGGCAGGTGGAAACGATGGTTTGAATACAGTGATTCCATTTGGAGACCCACTCTATCATCAGATGCGTCCCACACTGAGTATTCCAGATACCAGCGTCATACATCTTGATACACGGCTGGGACTACATCCCAACCTGGCACCATTGAAGCAACTGTGGGATGATGGGCATCTGGCGATTGTCGAAGGAGTGGGCTACCCCAATCAGAGCCTATCGCATTTTCAAGCCATGGATATCTGGCAGACCCTTGACCTCAATGGGACAGGCAATCAAGGTTGGCTGGGTAAGCTCGTCTCTGGCTGGGTTGATCAGGATGGCCACCCTTTTAAAGCAATGGATATTGGGGTACAGACGGCCCAGGCTCTCGCTTCAATCAGCGCTCCCGTGCCAACGATATCCAGTGTCAACACGTATCGCATTTATCCTGATCCTGCTGATGTCGATAATGGGAATGCGCGTCTACAGGCGCTGATGAAACTCTATAATTCGTACCCTGAGACATCACCCTACGCTGCTCTGCTCGATACCACGGCGCTCAGTGCCCAGGATGGTTCCAAGCAGTTACATAATGCAGATGCGCAATATCAACCGGCGGTGACCTATCCACAGGGGTCATTTGCTGCCGGGCTGAAGATCCTGGCAGAGGCTATCGTACAGGGCCTTGGACTGCGTGTTGGGTATGTTACCCTTGGCGGCTTCGATACGCACGCCAATCAGCAGACAACGCATAATGTCCTGATGAAATCACTGGCGGACGGCCTTTCAGCATTCTATACCGATCTTTCAAAGCACGGAAAGGCCGATAATGTCGTGGTAATGACCTGGTCGGAGTTCGGACGGCGCGTTGAGGAGAATGGTAGTCAAGGCACCGATCACGGTACGGCCGCTCCCATGTTCGTGATGGGCAATACCGTCAACAGAGGCACTTTTGGTGAGCCTCCCAACCTTGGTAACCTGGATAATAACGGCAATCTGAAATACACCACCGATTTCCGCTCCGTCTACGCAACGATACTTGATCGCTGGCTCGGTGCCTCTTCACATAATGTGCTGGGAGGTTCTTTTGGCTCCCAGAATTTCTTGCCCCAGCCTTAGCGGAGCTATGCACAAGATCTTCCATGACTTTCCGCCTGTGGGTACCTCCGCCTTCTAGGCGGGGGCGGAAACAGGTGCTCCTTTCGGGCTGCTCGGGGGTGGGGAAATCCTCGCTCCTTGATGATAGGCATACCCATCGCTGCGATGCAGAAGCCGACAATAGCGGTGTGGCACATCCGTCACTTTCCCGTGCTTGGTGGCGATGGTAAATGTCCCCGCCGCTTTGACCGCTACCCGCCCCACATGCGTCCCCGCGCACTTGAGTCGCTCGGGAACCACTGCCCGCACCAAGTCGCCGGTTTGGTAGCCAAAGTAGCGCTTGCGCCTCTTGCGGTGGCCAGTCGGAAAGCCCAGTTCGTTGGTGTTGCACATCTTGCGTCTGCCCCGCCCCTGGGCTTCGATCAGCAAGGGGACCACGTCCGCTGTTTGCAGGCTCTCTGGCGTCGAGGCACCAATGCAGGCCGCATCCACCCAGTGCGTTTTGGACAACCCCCGGCTCACCCGGTTGTACTTCGTCTGCCCACCCGAGCCGGTTTCCAGGCAGAGTCCAGTCGCCTGCAGACGCCTGTGGAGTTCCCATCTTGTCGCGTTGACGGCGGCGGCATCTTTGAGCGGGGCTTTGGCCTGCGCCAGGATGCCAGCAAGGCGCTTCTCATCGTGGATCAAAAACTCCTGGATATCCTGTGTCCCCTTTTTCCGGTTGCAGGGTTCGCAGGCCAGGGCCAGATTCGACACCCGATCAGTGCCACCCCGTGCTCGGGACACGATGTGCTCCACCTGCAAAGGGACGTTCTGCGCCCCGCAGTAGGCGCAGGCCCTGTCCCACTTGGCCAGGAGGTACTCGCGGATCTCGTATCCGCAAAGGGTTCCCTGCTGATAGGCGATGCCAGCTATGTCAGGGTTCTCCAGGTGTTGCAGATCGAAGCACACCAGTTCCTGAGATAGGGCGGTAATGTGGGCAATGCAGCGCAGGCGCGCAACCCAGGTCAGGATGTTGGCGATTCGACTCAGCAGCGACGGGGGGAGCCAGCCCGCTTTGCGTCTGCGGTTGTCGAAGCGGGGGGCTCGGTATCGGGTGCGGCGGGAACGTCGGCCCCTGCGCACGCCCCGACGTGTGTCCTGCGCTTTCTTGATCTCGGCTCCCCGATGAGTCAGTTCCGCCGCCCAGACCACTTCGCCGCTCGCATCATCAACGAGCGCCAGTCCGGTGGTCTTTGCGCCAGGGTCCATCTTGAGACGCAGGGGCGCGGGCGCAGGCTGCTCACCCTTGTGCTTGAGAATCAGGGTGAACGGGTACCCCCTGTAGACGGCGGCCTTCCCTGCTTTGAGCAGCAGGCGTGCTCGCCCCGGATGGACCGGAGTCAGCGGGTGCTCATCGGTATCGATGAGAAAGACTTTTGACATGAGTTGGTTCCTTTGCTTGTGTGCCCTTGCGGGCCTCTGGTTGCCCAGGTCATGCTCACCTCGACAAGGTTCTAGAGCGGTTTGTTGGACAGAGCACCGGGTTCACCCTCTACCCCTTCTTAACCCTGCCCCGTAGTGGCCTGGACTGGTGAAGCATCCAGACGTACCTATTGACATCGGTCATGCCGTATTCGCTCCGAACGGAGGGTATGTTTCAACCCTGAGTCTGCTTAAGTTTGGGGCCTGGAAGTCGAGCTTCCAAACCCCCATCGTGACAAGTCACGATGGGGGTACTTGACTTGTGCTGTCTCTGATTCGGGTCTGTGACATCCTCCCCGGGGGCTTCCCATCCTCACGAATGGGAGGTTCCTGCTTCACTGAGAGTCGCCTGACGAGCTTTTGCCCGAACGGGTCTTCCACTCCCTCCACAGGCATTGACGGAGAGCCCCTCCGCAAGTATGTTTCTCACGGCATTGGTGTCACGATCGTGAACTGTCCCGCATTCAGGACATACCCATTCACGTATGTCTAAGGTTAAGGAGTCTCGTACATGCTTGCATGCGCTACAGGTCTTAGACGAAGGATAGAACCGATCGAGAGTGATCAAGGTGCGTCCGTACCACTGGGATTTATACTCCAGTTGACGGACAAACTCGCCCCATCCGACATCACTGATAGCTTTTGCAAGGCAGTGGTTCTTGACCATATTCTTGACAGCCAGGCTCTCCACGCAAATCACTTGGTTTTCGTGTACCATGCGTCTGCTGAGCTTGTGCTGGTAGTCTCGCCTCCGATCGTGGATTCGAGCCTGGATTTTGGCAACCTTCAGACGTGCCTTGTTCCGGTTTTGAGAGCCCTTCTTCTTGGCGTGCCGTCTCTGAGCTTTTGCCAGTTTCTTCTCATCTTTGGCAAAATAGCGAGGATTGCCCACCCTCTCACCAGTAGAGATGGCAACCAGAGACTTCAGACCAAGATCGAGTCCAACCATAGTGTTGACCACTGGCAACGCTTCGATGTGTTCCTCTATCAGGATCGAGACGGAGTAGCGGTTGGCACAATCCTTGGTGACGCTGACCGAGCTGGGTTGTGCGTCTTTTGGAAGAGATCTATGCCAGTGGATATCCAAAGTTGGTGAAGGCCCTGTCCAAATGCCTCAAGGATTGCTGAACAGGCACAGAGGAAACTTCAGCTAGCCAGGGGTATTGCTTCTTGAGTTGAGGCAGCATGGCAGCCAGATCGTTGTAGGAGAGCTTCTCACCTCGCTCTTTGTAGAGTGTAGGGCGGGTATGCAAGTCCCAGTTGTAGACAAAGCGAACACAGCCGAATGTCTGAGCAAGATGGGTGCTTTGCTCTTCAGTGGGATAGAAGCGATACTTGTATGCACGCTTGTTCTTCGTGCTCACTGCCTAGTTCCTCTTTCGCTGCTTTTTGATATGCTCTTCCAGCGCGGTGAGAACTTCTCCATTGAGAGAGCGATTGTTCTGTTTAGCAACCGCTTTCATCTGTTCCAACAGATGGGCAGAAAGCCGATCGGGTGATATAATATGTTCTGTATTTAGCACATATAGACAGGTCGGAGACAGCATAGTATGTCAAAAGTGAGAAGCCTGCTAAAGATAACAGCAGTTAGAGTGATATTGGCAATAGTATTTATTGCTATTGCCGTTGTGGTCAGTTTTTCCTTGCCAAAGGAACAAGACCCCAATATTGGTTTGATCAATGATCCCGCTCCACCGACAGTGGGTGTAACCCGTCCCGTTGGTTCCATAGTAGTGAATCGCAGCGTTGTATATAGGGATATCACTATTATGGTGACAAAAGTGGAAGAGGCAGGGGCGTTTTCCGATGACCGCAAACGAGCCGGCTTATATACTGTACGTGTGAGTGTTCATGTACAGCCGGGTAATACAATACAAACTCCGGTCGGGGTTGAGTTTGCAAACTTAGCGCGACTCGTTCTTCCTAATGGACAAGTTATCTCGCCGAAGCTTGTCACTGTACTCCCTATCGTGTTTCCAAAACAAGCGCAAGATGGCTTTTTTGATTTTGCAGTCTCCTCACAAGTTCCCCTCTCGCCTCTGGTACTGCAAATAGGGACTGATTCTTCGGTCGCATTCGGCCAGTGATAGATAGAGGAAGCCATCATCACGCCTGAGTAAAGGCGATGATGGCTTCCTCTCACCTGATCGCTCAATCTTCCTCGTTGGGTGCTCCAACATGTTCTACGCGATGCTGGACATCGAAAAGAGCCTGTAGCCGGGGAGATTGCTCAGACTGGTTAGCCTGCGTGATACTGTGAACCAGGTTTTCCAGGGCAAGGTAATATTCTACCAGCACACGCTCTCCACTGGTGTGGGTAATGCACTCTTCCAGGAGCGCTTCCGCTTCTATAGAACCATCCAGGCGCTGCTGCGCCTCTTTCAGTACCTGTTGCTGTTGGTCAAGCTGCCATTGCAGGCTTTGGCGCTCTCGCCTGCGCAAACGCGTCTCCTGCGGCTCCTGCATCATTACCTGTTGTAGCGCGAGCGCAGCTTCGCCAACTTCAATCGCGCTCTCCTCGCGCCGACGAGCCAGCCATGCCCGTACAGCGTGGGTGCGTACAAGGATATTAGCGCTTTCAGGTAGGCGCAGGTCATCATCCGAGAGCAGTTCATCGCTTCCAATTTCTATGGAAGTGTCGGCAAAATCGTCGTCATTATCCATGTCTGTGTTTCCTGGAGTACTCTGTTATTTCTCTCTCCATCGTAACATGACGATGCAAATCGAACAACAGCTACCCCATGGCTTCTGGTAAAGGCTCAGCCTTCTCCGGAATTTCCTCCTCATAATCAGCCGGACGGGTGTTATCCTTGCCAGAGGTCATTCCTGCCGCCCGGAAGATAGGTGTAAAAATAACAACCAGCACAAGATTGAGTACGAGGGACGAAACTGCACTGTAGATGCCGAATTGCTGTCCACCGATGTTGAACATATACACTGATGAATAGTTCGCCGCGATGAACATCCAGATACCAGAGATCATACCGGCAGCCCAGCCCACGATCAAAGCTCCACGGTTGAACCAGTTGCTGTAGAGACCGAGGAAGACTGCTGGCAAAGTCTGTATGATCAGGATGCCGCCCAGGAGCTGGAAGTTGATGATATAGGTCGTGGGAACGAACAGAATAAAGAGCAGCGCTCCAAACTTCACCACAAGGGAGGTGATTTTTGCGACATTAGACTCCTCGCGGTCGCTGTAGTGCGGGCGGAAATACACACGGTAGATGTTACGTGTGAACAGGTTGGCAGCCGCTATCGACATGATTGCTGCAGGAACAAGTGCGCCTATGGAGATAGCGGCGAAGGCGAAACCAGCAAACCATGATGGGAACATTTGAGAGATAAGCGCCGGTACGGCAGCGTTAGATCCATAGGCCTTTGGGAGGGACACGTGTGCGGCAATTGCCATATAGCCTAGCAGCGCCAGCAAACCAAGCATCAGCGAATAGATAGGCAGGAGGGCGGCGTTACGCTTAACCACGGTGCGGCTGTTGCTACTGAGCGTGCCTGTGAGTGAGTGTGGATACAAGAACAGCGCAAGCGCCGATCCTAGCGCTAACGTAGTGTATGGAAGATACTGCGATGTAGAAAGAATATCATGGAACACAGTCGGTGGTGTTTTATGCGCCGCCGTGGCTACCTTAGCAGCAGCGGCGGTAATAACCGCCTTTTGATGAGCTGCCGCAAAGATCGCTCCGAAACCGCCTAGCTTGATAGGGATGATAATGATCGCAGCGAACAGCACGATGAAAATCATCGTGTCCTTGACCAACGCGATCAATGCAGGCGCTCGTATCCCGCTGCTATAAGTGTAAGCCGCCAGGATAAGAAAGGCGATAATCAAGGCAACTTCAACATTAACGCCCATCTGAGCAATAGAAACTTCAATGCCAAACATCTGCAAGGCGATATAAGGCATCGTTGCCACAATACCTGTGAGCGCAACGACTAGTGCGAGAGTACTACTACCAAAACGGCCCTGTACAAAGTCAGCAGGTGTAACATAGTTATTCTGCTTGCACACCGACCAGAACTTGGGCATTAAGAGGTAGATCAGTGGGTAGACAAGGATAGTGTAGGGAACGGCGAAGAAGCCCTGCGCTCCCGTAGCATACATCAACCCCGGCACGGCGACGAATGTGTATGCAGTGTAGAGATCTCCACCCAACAGGAACCATGTCACAATCGTCCCAAAGCGTCGTCCCGCTAATCCCCACTCATTGAGCAGGCTAAGGTCACCACGACGCCAGCGAGCTGCTATAAACCCAAGGACTGTCACCAGTAGAAAAAAGAAAATGAATACGGATAATGCCACCCAGTTAAT
>WNGP01005659.1_pt1 | contig 10431 bp, 11 predicted proteins | sample 5407671 | NCBI WGS metagenome assembly WNGP01 (sample SAMN13153381, study PRJNA577476) | soil metagenome | isolation source: 40 cm soil or saprolite under Garry oak tree replicate 2 | place: USA:California | collected 2016-06-15
GCCCTTCGCCATGTGCTCAGCTCTCCTGAGATCGGACTACTACGGCGACTCCGTTATCATAGACCTCTCGGTCCTTAGACAATCCCATGTTCCGTGAGCAATCTACGTGTCGAGCGTCCTTTAGGTAGTCTACTCATCCTTTGAGCATATCCCGTTGATAGCTCTGCTTCTCCCAGAGGTGTCTCTATCGACCATACTAACAGAGACAGGAGAGAGTGCCGGTTTCAGACGCTTTCCGGCAGGTTGGCTTCTAAACCCAGTCAGGATTAGACTTCGAGCAGTCTAGCTCTTACCATGGGACGCAGGACTTGCCGTACATTTCCTCGTTGCGTCTCGTGGAAGTTACGGCGTTTCCAACCTGCTATGTTCCCTTGAGCCTTTCAGCATCCGGTAAGTTGGTTGTCCTTAGAAACTTCCTCTGAGTTTCATTTGCTGACTGCGTCAGCGATAGGTTGCTACGTGACATGGCGCACATGGTCGAACCCGGTATCGGTTCATTCCAGACTGAGTGCGTATTTCCACGCCAGTCGATCTCGTCCAGCGAAAGCCTCCTGACGATCGGTCAAGCCTTCCAGAAATTGAAAGATCGTCACGAGTGCCAGCCGCCACGGAGCGAAAGCGGGTTGACCATGGGTTGGAAACAGGTCGGCAAATGCCTCATCAGTGTAAATCGTTCGAAGACGCGTCACGTATCTGCATGAACACATTTCCACGAGGAAAGACCGCATGAGCAATACGAACGACTTCTTCTGGAATCGGCGGAATCGGCAGCGATTTGAGTGACATGGATGACCTCCCTATCAACAAGCAACAAACCATACATCTTCCTCCACATTCATTGATGAGATCCAGACCCTCTTCTTGACTTCGCCACCAGGATCCAAATTGGCCATCAGCCATGGAATTCCAAAATTTACACCCCAGGTCTTTTGACATGGATGATGTCTTTCTTACCTACAGGGAATGATTCCATACGTATGATGAAAGCAAGCAGGCAGAGAAGAAACGCGCTCCTCATGCTCTTGACCTCCGGAGAAAGTTCCTCACGTGCAGGCACAGTGCCAAAGCGAGCAGCGGCACATGGATCAGCACGAGATGGGAAGCAAGAAAGCCTGGCAAGTAGATGTCGGTCACCGAACCGCTCGCGGCTCCAAGGTTCTCCGCCAATCCTGTCAGAGGGCAGCGACACCGGTTCCCCAGAAAGATGAGACTCTCACCTCCAACGACTCCGGCAGCCATCGCCGTTCGTCTCTCCTCCCGCCCCTTCAGCCCTGCGTAGATGAGGTACCCCATGCAGAACTCGATGGCAAAGTAGAGAAGCGAATGCACGGCCTTCACACCGACCAGTGCTGACCCTCTCCAGGATGGTGGAAGCGAGATGCCCGCCGAACCCGGTGGGACCGTCGCTCGTTCGGAAAGAGATCGCTTCTCAAGCAGTGTCGCCATATGCCTTTCCTCAACAGGAGATGGTGCCTTTTCTCTCTGCTCCCGTTTGCCTTTAGGCGTGACTGACATGCCTGGTTGGGAAGTGGTAACTTCGATATTCGGTCATCCAGAGGGAGGAACTCAGCACAAAGATCGCCAGACCGAGCGCGAAGTAGAAAGCCTGCAGGACCACAGCGAACACCAGCTCGCTTCCACCCATACGGTCAATGACGGCTGCCTCCACGATCTCGAAGATCATCATGGCGAGCCCGGCGAAAGCTGATGCCAGCACACCCATTTCGCGCCCGGTGAGGATGGTTGCTGCGGCCAGGAGCATGCTGCCACCCACAATGACCATCAACGACAAGGCGGGGACGGTGTAATCAACGAACAGCGAGCCTTGCAGCCCGTTCAGTGAGGCTGGAATCGCTCCTGTCAGCAGACCTATGCCCCCGGCGACGGCACCCAGTGCGACAAATACCTCTAAGACGACCAGCGCGATGCGGATCAGTTTCTGTTTCATGATCGTTCTTCCTTTTCTCCTGGAGTGGAGAAAACCTGCCGAACATCACCTTCCTTCTGGAAGATCAGGATGTTCCATTAGAAGCATACGCTCTTGATCTCACCGATGGATCACAATGAGTCGCTGGCTTGGCACACAACCATCACAGTTCGTATTTCTGTATCCCAGCGCGAGATCACATCTGCCTCACACATACCTTGGGAGTTCTCACCGTTCGCTCACATGTTCCGCTGATGCCGCTTCGCCCAAGGGGCCGCTCTGAGCTTCCCCGCTAGAGGACACATCTGGGGAGAGGGGAAGCGTCGTAAAGAAGGTCGATCCCACCCCTTCGGTCGATTCAAACCAGAGCTGCCCTCCATGCTGCTCAATGAGGGCGCGGCACAGATAGAGGCCCAACCCGGTTCCACCGATCCCAGCGGCTTGGGCATTGTCCGCGCGCATGAAGCGGCCAAAGATGCGCGCTTGCTGATACGCAGGAATACCCATGCCACTGTCCTGGACCTGGATTTCCACCGCTTGTTCAGCCGCACATGTGGAGAGCGTCACGCGTACGAGCCCTCCCTGCGGACTGTACTTCACGGCATTGGTGAGCAGGTTCGTCAGCACCTGCTCAATTCGTCGGGCATCGACCTGTGCTTCAAGCCTGGCCTGGTCGGTGGAGCATTCCAGGCGGTGCCTGCTCGTCGTCTGCTGAAGGTGCTTCACCACGCGCTGGGTGAGGGAAACCAGATCGGTGGTCGCGCGCTGCAAGGACAGCCGACCGGCTTGCAACCGAGAGACATCGAGCAGGTCGTCGATCAGGTTGGTCAGGCGATCGGTCGCCAGGTCCAGATCCTGTAACATCTCTTGTTGCCAGTCAACCAGAGGCGTCCCATGTCCCCGCGCGGTTTGCAGCAGCAGGGTTCCCACGGCCCCTTTGAGGGCGGCCAGCGGCTGGCGCAACTCATGGGCGGTAATGCCAATGAATTCCTCTTTGAAATACTCGGCCTCTTTGAGCAGGCGCACATCTTGATAGATCACCAGGGCCAGCGGCTCTCTGATCCCCTTCCGCCCAGGCTGGCCGCGGCCCTGCTCGTCTTGTACCCCCAGGCTCTGCCAGTGGGCCGAGGTCAGCGGCACGGCATTGACCAGGACGGGTAAACTGGCCCCCGAGGGCTGGCGGATCACTTCCTGATGCTGGAGCACCGTGTCTCCGTCCAGCAGCGCGCGCATCGTGGCCCAGGCATCCTCGCGCAGAGCGCGTCCTGAAGCCTCGACCAGGCGAATGTGGCGCTCCTCCAGAAACGCACGCATCGGCTGACCAACAGGCCACGGCGTCCCCCAGATGCTCGCTGCCGCGTGATTCGTCAGCAGCAGGCGAGCCTTGCGTCCATGCACCACAAAGACGCCACTGGGTAAGGCATCCAGCAGCTCCTGCAGAAAGGTGCGCTGGGCCAGCGTCTCGGTAGAGACAGTGGCTTGTGCCTGTTCCTGCCTGCGGCGCTCCGTGATGTCGCGGGCAATGACGAAAATCGCGGCGGGATGGCTGTGCTCATCGCGGATGAGCACTCGACGGCAGTCGACCACCAGCGCGCGTCCCTGCCGGTCCGTCTGCACAAGTTCTCCCTCCCAGCTCCCTGCGCGTTCCAGCTCGGCGTCGACTGCCGCCTGGCTTTCGGGAAAGTGGGTCTGGAGCAGGACATGGGCCACGCGCCCCAGCGCCTCTTGCGCGGTCCAGCCATAGAGTTCTGCGGCGCCACGGTTCCAGAGCAGGATACGACCAAGCGGGTCCTGCACCTGAATGGCGTCATGAGCCAGATCGATGAGGGCGGTGAGCTGGGAGATGCGGTCGGTTTGCAGGGCACGTTCGCGTTCCAGGAACCGCTGGACGGTGATATCGCGAATGGCACCTACCACGTGGAATGTTTGCTCCAACAGGACGGGCCGTAAGCTAATATCGACCGGAAATTCGCTGCCATCTTTGCGTCGCCCCACCAGGTCAAGTCCCACGCCCATCGGTCGCGGGAGAGGCGCGGTAGCGTAAGCGAGCCGGTGGGCCACATGCGCCGCGTGCAAACGCGTGGGAAGAAGCCTTTCCAGGGGCTGACCAACCAGTTCGGCCTGGGTGTATCCAAACAAGGCCGCCGCTTGCCCATTGACCAGGACCATTGTTCCCCCTGCATCGATGAGCACCAGGGCATCAGGAGAAAATTCCAGCAGTCTTGTTCCATCCGTTCTCGTAAGCATTGGAAGCTCGGCGTCACGGGTCAACTCATCAGGCTTGCGCGGGGTCGCGGCCCGTGCCTCTTGTTCCAGATCCGAGGAGCGATCGGGTTGCTCGTTGCCCATCGGGATATCGTCCTTTCGTGTCACGCTCCCCACAAGAAAAGATTCTGTGCTCAGAACCCTGGTGGGGGGCACTGCCCGAGAAACACGTTGGTCTGATCGTATAATTTTTTGGTTGCATGCGTGAGCCCGCGCCTTTTGGACACGCAGTGTTCGATAACGTTTCCTCTTCTCATGCGTCGCGCTCTGCCTCCGGTTCACCGACAGCATACCGCTTGGGTTCCCCAACGCGCCTGGTGCGCTTTGGCTTCGTGGGAGAGACAGCATCAGAGGTCTCAACCAATCCCGAAGAGGTCTCGCTCTCGACATTTCTCGGAGCCTTGACGCGCGTCTCGCCGTCCACCACCACTTGCGCCTCAGTCTTCTTCTCTGGTGGAAACGCCACCTCTCCCACTGGGGCACGCGTCGGGGCGGCAGGTGGTGCCTGCTCCTGCGCCGCCGTCACCTCAGTGTTGTCAATGACGGGTATCCGGGAGCCTCTGCGAACCGGTCGCCACGCAGAGACAGGGTGACCGACCTGCTCCACCTGGCGCACCAGGGTTTCCGGATCGGTCATGCCCGCCTCGTAGGTCACCCGCACATTCTCCGCGGTACCCAGCACCTGCAAGCCCAGCACACCGTCGGTACGCTTGAGGGCGGTCACCACATCCTGGCTGCATTCGAGACAGCACAGACCAGGCACGGCCATTTCGACGGTCCTGGAAGTCGTGATCGTCGTCATCCTCGCTCCTCCTCCCGTTCCATCTCGCTACTCGCTGACCTTGAGGTGTGCTCGCAGCAGGGCGTCAAAATCTAACGCGGCCAGGGCACGATCAATCGCCACCAGCTCATCGCAGTGATCGCAGTCACCCGGGCAGGCAGAGAGTGCTGCCCGAATCTGCTCGCGAATGCGCTCCATTGCCTGAGCATTGACCAGGAACGTCGCTGCCGCTCGTGTGGCCTTCTGCAGCGCCATGAGCTGCACCAGGATGGCGGCAGCATCCTGGCCCTCGTCTACCATCTTCTTGATGCCCCGTGCTTGCCCTTCGATGCGACTGAGCCGTTGGCCCAGGTCACGTTGCTGCATCTCGTCCATAGGCACAACCTCCTCTCGCGCCGAGTCAAGGAGCGGTCCACTCCTGTTTTCAGATACCCCTGGAGGTATGCTCTTACAAAAAAGCATACCTACCCCAGGGGGTAGTTGTCAAGGCCCCCAGGCTTTCCAGAGAAGCAACGCGGAGAACCAACAAAGCCAGGCCACATGCGCATTGAGCAGCCACCGCACGTGTGGTGAATCCTGAACCAGAAGTATCACAAGCAGATCACATGTCAGACAGGGGGTTCGTCCCATGACGCATGGCCCGCCAAGCCAGAAGGATGGCACAACTCGGTACACGAACGAGGCACGGATCAGGAGAAAGGGAGGGAGCCGCAGTCGTATGCAGTACGACGTACAAACGGGTGTTTCTGGGCCAGTCGCGGAGGCGCTGCCTGGAGGATGGGTGGATACCACTTCTGAGGCTGGATGGCTGGATGATGTAACCAGCGGGAAAAGCGGCGCACACGGCTGGCTGCATCCTGTGCATGGCTCTCAAGTATGCGGGTCGCACGGTCTGGGTCAGACAGAGGCCAGTCAAGGCCCACACCAGAGTGCTCACGCGACGAACATCATGGTAGGCTGTTCGGGGCAAGATGGGAAGCAATGCAGTCATCCGATCGTGATGCATCTGTTTGGCTTCGTTCATGGTGACACCTCCATGCGCGTCAATACACTTCAATCGCGTGCCCCTCTTCCCTCTCTTCCAGAGGACTTGGTAGCTCTACTCCCTTGCTCCCTCTCATGTTAGATGAAATTTGTCAGCCAATCAGCACGCCCCCATCACTCCGGTCGTTTCCAGCGTCACAGCCAGGTCTCACTATTCCAATGCAAAAAATAACGATCAGATCACAATACGCAAAAACGAGTCTGGAAAGCTCCTTCACCAAGCCTCCTTAGGGTACTTCCGCAAATAAGCTGATCATGTATCTTGAGGCTTGATGGTGTAGTTCCATTCGCCGTGGAAGGAATTCCTGGAAAGATTGAGGGCTGCCAACTCGTCATCAGAAACCTTGATGCCTGTTGGGTAGGTATTGCTATCCTTAAGAGCGGTCACCGTCAAGCCTTCTTTGGTCGTCGTATGAGAGATAAGCTCAAGAACGACCTCAAAGGAGGTGAGGGGTTTGGCGAGCCTTTTGATGGAGATGAAGGAAAAGAGTCGATGCTCGATCTTATTCCATTTACTGGTCGCAGGTGGATAATGAGCCACGGTGATCGAGAGGCCCGTCTCATTGGCCAACTGTTGCAGTTGCTGCTTCCACAAGCGATTTTTCGCCCCATTGGAGCCACCTCCATCAGCAGTGATGAGCAACTCCTTCTTCCCCGCATAGAGCGCCTTGCCCAGGCTTAGCCACCATCTTCTGATGCTCTGCACAGCGAACTCAGCCGTATCATGATCCATGCCCACATTGACCAAGCCACGGTTGTGCACCAGATCATAGATGCCATAGGGCACCGCTTTGCCTGAAGCCAGCGAGAGAAAGTCATACACATTCACGCTGGTTTGTTCTCCTTTGGCTTGCCACTCCCGCCCGTTGTTCTTAAAGGTGCCAATCAGTTCTTTCTTCTTGCAATCGACGGAAATGATAGGAGCCCCTTGCTGCTCAAAGGCTTTACACGTGCTGGTGATATGAGTGAACTGCCCATCCCGATCCGCATGCGATGTGCCCTCAATGCTCTTTTTGTTGACATGCAAACGGAAGCCCTGCATGTGCAGGATCTCTGCCAGAGCCGACTTCTTGATCGCATGTCCTTTGGCCTCCAGAGCTTTGACCAGGTGGTCCAGCGACTTGCACGTCCAGCGCAGCAAGCTCATTGGGTCCCCTTTTGGTTCGAGTTCTTGCTCCAGATCCAAGAGCAGCGTCGTATCGGTCTCCACCAGCTTTTTCTTCCCTCCCCCCACCTTTCGAATGCGCCCTCCTGGCTGATAGCTCTCGCCCGCTTCTCGTTCTTTGAGACCTCGTTTCACCGTATTGAGCGAGACGCCTGCCTCACGTGCCACAACGCTCGCGCTTCCTCGCTGTTGGGCTTCCACAGCAAGATACTGTCTCCATTGCTTCTCATTGAGCATTCTCCGCATCTGTTGATAGGCTCGCTCATGTGATACCTTCTCCATGCCGACCAGCATAGCACCTGTTTCCCAATTTGTCAATTTATTCGTGGAAGTCACCTTAGGATACAATGTAAGGAGGGAATATGCCTACCGTATCTTTCAGAAAGGAGCTTCTCTCAAGTCACCGCTACTCGCATTGCCCACTGTCGATGGTGTAGAGATCACCACCATCATGGATAACTCGCTTGATCTCCTGATGTCCTCAACGCCAGTGGCTCGACGTTTCCCGCTGCCGCAATATGGCTTCACGCGTCCTCAGTTACGTGCAGAGCATGGCGTCTCGTTGCTGGTCACCGTAATTGACCAGGGAAGGCGCGAGACGATTCTTTTTGATACCGGAGTGACGCCCGATGGAGCATTACACAACCTGGCGGTGCTGGGTATCGATCTCAATACCATCCAGGCGATTGCCCTGAGCCATGGTCACACTGACCATACGCATGGACTGGACGGCTTCCTCGACAAACTTGGCAAACGGCGGATGCCTATCTTGCTCCATCCAGATGCTTTCCTCAAGCGCCGTATCATCTACAACGATACTAGCGTCCTGGATTTACCACCTCCTTCATTGCATGACCTTGAACGAGAGGGAATAGAGCTCTTGGTTGAACGTGGCCCATCGTTTGTGATCAATGGCAAACTGCTTGTTACAGGACAAATCGAGCGTACCACGGATTTTGAGCAGGGATTGAAGAATCAGCAGGCGGAGATCGATGGAACCTGGCAACCTGATCCGTGGGTCTATGATGACCAGGCGATTGTCATCAATGTTCGCAATAAAGGCCTGGTGGTAGCGACCGGTTGCGGACATGCAGGCGTAATTAACATTCTCCGGCAAGCGCGTACGCAGACAGGTATTGAGCAAATCTATGCCTTGTTAGGAGGATTCCATCTCAGTGGGGCGCTCTTCGAGCCAATCATCCCTCAAACGGTTGAGGCATTACAGCAGATCAACCCGGCGGTCGTTGTGCCTGCCCATTGCACGGGATGGCGCGCTACGCAACGGATTGCTCAAATGATGCCGGATGCATTTATGCCCAATAGTGTCGGGACCACCTTTGTGTTCATGGGGTAGTACCGGTATCGCATCCTAGATGAGCCCTGTTGTTTTTACGGGAGTGAATTTTCTTGTGTGGGAGGGTGGATGTGTTCAAAAGCAGTACGAGGAAAAGCCACAATCGGGCCAATGAGTAACGGCGCCGTTATTCATTGGCCAAATTTTTCGAGAGCTACTCTATTCTTATCCTAGCAGCTTGTCGGAGAGAACAGAGCAGTAGTCCACTCAGTCGCTCAACCAGGGAACACATCCTTCATGGCACGGGCAGAGGCGACTTGCTTCTGTTCCATCGCCGACAGAAGAGGGGCGGAAGTGGTGGCCACATGACCTGGAAGGAGGCCAGCGTCCCCGTCTTACACCCAGGATAAGGTATGGAAGCGCTTGAGATTGAAGGCCAAACAGACCAGGCACCACTCGCCTGCCGCCGCCGAGATCCCCCGCAAGCAGAACTGGCGGAAGCCCAGCACCTCCTTGATGATGCCGATCACCGGTTCGACGGGGCATTTGCGTGCCCCGTAGATGGCTTTACCCAGCGCGGTCCTGAGCTTGTAGGCCATTTTGACCTGCGCGCTCGCGTCCTCCGGCGGCGGGTCAGGTAGCGGTGCGAAGCGCTGCTGCCAGCTGGCATGATGGGGATCACGCCCCGTGGCGATGTACGGCTCGATGCTGCGTTTGGCACAGGCTAGCAGCGTCGCGGGGCCGCTGTACCCGGTATCCAGCGCGGCGGCCTCCGGGGTGCCGAGCGCGGACGGGATGGCAGAGAGAGTCGGCTCAGCTTCTTGACTCTCGTTGGGGTGATTGGACAGGGCCCATCCCACGATCAGCAGGCTCCCCTGATCCACGGCCACCTGCGCATTGTCATCCTGCTCAAAGCCGGCATCCGTCGGGTTTTTCATGATGCGCGACTCCGGGTCGGATTGGGTAAGGACACGGCGCGTTGCATTCCTTTTGAAATGTACGTTTCCGCATCCTCCCCGCCGAACCCGGCGTGCAAGTTGTCCCTGCACCGGGCTCTCCATCATCCTTAACCCGATAGGCTTTCTTTTTTGAACCTCACTTTGTTTTGGTGAATGCGTTCGGCTCTATGTTCTTTGACATGACATTCAAAGCATATTGCTTCCAGCATCTCTGGACGGTTATCCGCTTGGCTGAGCTTTCGTTTTCCCGTTTTCACCCGGTTTTTATGGTGTGTAAAGAGCTTCGTTGCCTTTCCGCACCGCTCACAGCAACCTTTGGCTCTTTTCAATGCCTCTCGTCGATTGGCTGCATAAATCGGTGCCTCACGGTTGCCATGCCAGATGTTCTTGAACGTTGGTAAGACGAATTGCTCTACTTTTTTCTTCTCTAGATAGGGGTTCGGCCAGTGTCGTTTCCAAGAAGGGCGATAATGTATCAGCTTCGTGTGCATCGCTCGCGCACGCCAAACCCAATTTCCTTCTGCATCCTGAGTTGCGAATTCAGCATAGCCACCTTCTGGTCCCCCACGATGCCGCATGTACTGTTTCCTGACTTGGAACGAACTGATACGATACTTCTTTTGTAGCCATCGTCTCAGGCGTATCCAGACGTATCGGTCCAGTTTGTCGAAGATTCGGGACGGATTGACTGCTCGGTAGTAACTGGCCCAACCTCGTACCAGAGAGTTGATGGCCTCGAGTTTGTGCAAGTAATCATCATTGAGGGTCTTTTTCTCGGTCATTTCCTGAATCTTCTGCATGGTCCGCTTCAGGCCCTTCTCTGTCGGTTGCATAAACACCCCGATGAGGTAGTGGTCGGTAGTGGTCAAAAAGAGAATGATATGGTAGAATACGGCCCTCATTTCTTTTCTCCAGCGAGGGTATCATGATAACGATCACACTTCATTGTCCGCATTGTCAGAGTGAGGCGCTGGTGCGCAACGGTCGAGCGCCTAA
>WNGP01005662.1_pt1 | contig 10430 bp, 8 predicted proteins | sample 5407671 | NCBI WGS metagenome assembly WNGP01 (sample SAMN13153381, study PRJNA577476) | soil metagenome | isolation source: 40 cm soil or saprolite under Garry oak tree replicate 2 | place: USA:California | collected 2016-06-15
CGTTATTGCCGGGCAGAAGTCGAATCCAGCGTTAGGTGGGGGACCCTCGCGGCCAGGCGATGAACTCGCTCTTTTTTCAACTATATTGCAGATATTTGACTTGATAAGATTTCGCCGCAAGAGTACTAATCGCTACACATCACTCTCCCTCAATTTGGCGAAGCGCGCCAGTCGCAGCTTGCCATTGTATCAGCCGGTACAGTTGGAGGGGGTCAGGTCAGCGGTCGTGCACAGCACGTTATTCACGCCGCAGCGCTACGACAGGATCCAATGCTGTTGCTCGTCGGCTGGCAACAAGTGCTGATAAAAGCGTGGCAGCAGTTACAGATAGCGCAGAACTGAGAAGAACGTGCGTTGCCGTGGACGACACTCCATACAGCATGCTCGCAAGTAGCCGACCAGCCAAAAGCGAGCCTATCACTCCAAACAATACACCGATAAATGAGAAGGTCAGCGTCTCACGGAGAAACATAAGCAAGATGTTAGATGGACATGCGCCGACTGCCATACGTACGCCGATCTCGGGAGTACGAGAGTTTACGGAATAAGATACAAGCCCAAACACTCCGACCGTGGTTAGTGAAATGGCGAGCACGCCGAATAGGGTAATCACGAGCGTATTCCATCGTCGAGCGGCCAACTTGTCGTCAACGAGCTGTCGTAAGGTTAAAACGTTGCCCACGGGCTGTTCTCTATCGATATCCGCGATGGTTTCGCGAATACCACGACCCAAACTTGATGGATCCCCTGAAGTCTTGACAAGTAACACAACTAAGCGTGCGGGGTCGCTTGCCTGTTCAGCCACAGGCAATTGATTTGTGAGCGCGTAGATCGTAGCGGCTGGCGGACTCTCTGGCGAGTTTTGGCGGACATCGCGAGCGACACCCACTATTGTGAACCATTCAGGTGAATTCAATCTACTAAGCCGAATGCGTTTGCCCAGAGACTCCCATCCAGAAATCTTCCGTGCTGCCGACTCGCTGATTATGACCACAGGAGGGGAATCTGTGCGATCTGTCGAGTCAAAGCTGCGTCCTCGCATCACTGAAATGCCCATTGCGCGCAGATAGTCCGAACTTACGTTAGAGAAAGACGCACTTTGAGCTCCTGGTATTCCCTCAATTTCAAAATCGGTATTTTGTGACATCACTCCCATTGGAGGAGCTGAATTGGTGGCCGCGGACAAAACTCCCGGGAAAGCCGAAACACGTCTTAGCAACTCCTGTCGGAAGGCTTCAACACGCTCTGCCGTTCCATACCTACGTTTGATTAAATCGACCTGGATCGACAGTACACGCTCGGTACGAAATCCTAGCTCTACGTGTGTTACGTGCCAGAGACTCTCGACAAGCAATCCCGTGGCAGACAACAACACAACAGCAAGCCCTATCTCGACTGTTACCAACGCCTTTCGCAACCGCTGGCGTGTCGTTGCGCCGCCACTGGACTGAAGGCGCGTTGTGCCGCTTCTAGCAAGTCGTAATGCTGGGAACATACCCGATAGGAGTGCAGCCACAAAGGACGCAGCTGCCGCGAACGCGAATACGGCCGGACGCAGTCCGACTTGGTCTATGCGAGGCGCATCCTGTATGAGCGCTTTGAAAACAGAAAGGCTCCAGAAACTTAATAATAAGCCTAGCAAACATCCGATGCCAGCAATGAGGCAGCTTTCAGCTAACACCTGAGACATGACGCGGTGAATGGGAGCGCCAAGAGCCCTTCGAATGGCGATCTCACGGGCTTGCGCCTCGCCCCGAGCAATAAGAAGACCAGCGACGTTTGCGCACGCGATGAGGAGTACCAAGCCCGCAGCTGCCAGAAGAAGCCACCATGTCGAACGAAGCGTCTTGAGGTTCCCCCATTCGTCCAGAGGGGACACCCTCGCGGCTGGCCATTCAGCATTCTCCTTCGGATAGGCTTTGGCAAGCTGGGTTGTTATCGTTTGCATCTCCAGCGCAGCCTCTTTCAAAGACACCCCATCCTTCAAGCGGCCAATCACTGAGAGGGAATGACTGCTACGGTTTCCGGCGACCTCGGTGGGGAGATTTAGGGATAGCCACATCACGGGTTTCCACCGATCCATTAGAGCCGGAAACTCGAATCCATTCGGCATGACACCAATAATGGTGAACGCGTCGCCATCAATCAGGACCCTACGCCCCAACACGTGCTGGCTGCCGCCGAATTGCTGTTGCCATAATGAATGGGAGATGATCACTGAATGTGGTCCCGACGCGTTATCCTCATCCGCGACAAACCATCGCCCAAGCAAAGGCGGAACGCCAAGCACAGGCAATGCTGCAGATGAAAGCCGCCACGCGTGGACCTCGCTGGATGACCCGTCACTACTTAGAGCTACGAAAAATTGGGGACGGTGTGCCGCAAAACCCCGGAAAGAATGGCTTGAAGCTGACCAGTCTTTTAGGTTCAGCAGTGACGTCCCTGCCAATCTCTGCTGGCCAACTTGCGCCATACTGACATCGACCAAGCTCGTTGGGTGCGGGTACGGCAGCGGCGCGAGATACATACCGTACAAAAAGCTGAAGATTGCAGTGTTCGCACCAATACCCAAAGTAAGACTAAGCACAGCGACTGCAGCGAAACCGGGACGCTTGGAAATACTCCTAATGGAGTACTTGAAATCGCGAAAGATATTCGCAATTAGATTCACCTGCTTGCTCCAACAGGCATAACGCTCAAGCCGTGCAATCGAAGGTGGGCCGTTTCATCTCGCCCTTCTTCGTCCGGACCAAACCGCATTTAGAGTTTACCCATATCGTAGTAAAGCCCAAAGTCATGAGCGTTTGCCTTTCGTGCGGCGCTTTCGATGTCGCCATCCGTCGCCTCGGGCGTGCCATAGGCGATGTTGTCGCGAACAGGCCGTCAAAAAGAAATACCTCCTGCTGGACCAACGCTGTCAGACGACGATATGAGGCCAGTCGGAGATCTCGAACATCATACCCGTTGAGCATGATACGCCCGCTTGTGGGGTCAAGAAAGCGCGCGACTAAGTCCGTGATGGTTGTCTTTCCGGCTCCACTTCGACCCTCAAGCGCGATCAATTCTCCGCGGCGCACCGCTATCTCAAAGTTTTTTAATTACACGGATACCTCTTTCATATTCGAGGTCGACGTTTTCAAAACGCAACTCGTATCGAAAGAGCGGCCTTCTCCCCATGCCCGTTTCTCCGAGGGTCGGGGCGTGAAACGAATGGGCATCTCGCGACACTACTTTCGTAGAAAGGCCAAGAACAATCGAAAGACCCGGCTACATCTGATGACATTGTGCCGTGCGGTTGATTGTCACCTTTGGCTGGTTGACGGGTGGGGACACGCTTGGGAGAGTTGTGTTTCCACCCTGTCAGTCATCTTCGATTCTTATCTTCGTTCTATCACTGAAATCCCACAAAGGTCCGTCGGGCCGCCTACACGCGTGCTCCGGACCAACGCAGCGATTTTAACGTCCATTCCTCAACGGCGGCGGGCAACAAGGTAGGCTGCCAGGGCGAACAGGGCATAGTAGAAAGCGGCATTTGCGGCGATGGCGATGCGCAGAAACCAGCCAAACGTCCAGGCGAAGGATTTTCCGGTTTCCGGCGTAACGAATTCGGCGAGCTTCAGGCCCGGTGAAAAAAGAGCGATCAGCGGCGCGGGAACCTGCGGCTCGATGGGCACGGCGATGGCCAGCGCAAGAAACCCGGCAACCAAACCAAGCACGGGGAGCAAGACGAAACGGAACAGCTTGAGCTGCGGCATCGCACCGATTCTAGCAGAGGATTCCCCGGCGCCCGGCCTCCTTCCTATGGGAAAATAAGCCGGAAAGTCCAAAAACAAAGGGGTGCTATGAAATCCCGGCGCAGCTTCACTTTTCTCATCATCGGTATCTCGGTAGTGGGTGGACTCTTGCTCGTATGGCCCTGGGCGGCGATGACGTGGCAAGAACAATCTTCGCCGAGAAGCCAGGCGACACCGACGATCGACGAATACCAGCCAAAATCCACGCTGATTGCCAGGGAACACATGATCGAGCGGGCGAAATATCCTTTCATTGATATTCACAGCCATCACTGGAATCCCACGGCGGGTGAAGTGGATCAGCTCGTCAAGGAGATGGACACCATCAACCTGCGCGTGATGGTGAATCTCAGCGGAGGTACCGGAGAGCAACTGAAGAATACGGTGGCAGCGATGAAGGGACGGTATCCGAACCGGTTCGTGGTGTTCGCAAACATGAGTTACGACGATTTGAACACGCCAGGATTCGGGAAGCGCGTGGCGGAGCGGCTGGAACAGGACGTGAAGAACGGAGCGCAAGGGCTGAAAATCTTCAAGGACTTCGGAATGGAATTGAAATACGCAAACGGCCAGCGGGTCCACGTGGACGATCCGGAATTCGACGCGGTTTTCGAGAAATGCGCGGAGCTTAAAATCCCGGTGTTGATTCACGTGGCCGAGCCTTCAGCGTTTTTCGATCCGTGGGATTACCACAACGAACGCTGGGAGGAGTTGAAGGAATTTCCAAGACGCGCACGGCCACCGGCGAAGTACCCGCCGTTCGAAACGCTGATAACGGAACGCAATCATTTGTTCGCGAAGCACCCGAAGACGAATTTCATCGCGGCGCATCTGGGATTTCACGGGAACGACCTGGAGCGGCTGGGAAAATTGTTTGATAGCTATCCGAATGTGTACGTGGACATCGCCGCTGTGCTGGCGGAGCTGGGCCGGCAACCGTATTCGGCGCACGATTTTCTGGTCAAGTATCAGGACCGCGTGCTGATGGGCAAAGACATCTACGAAGTGAACGAATACAAGTGGTATTTCCGCGCGCTGGAAACGCGGGACGAGTATTTCGAGTATTACCGGAAGCGCCATGCGTTTTGGCGGATTTACGGTTTCCAAGTGCCGGACGAAGTGCTGAAGAAGGTTTACTACAAGAATGCGCTGAAACTTGTGCCGGGAATTGACGCGAAAGCGTTTCCGGAGTGAAACCAAGGGCGGAGTAACGCGCAACTTAATTTCTTCTTCAAATTGAAAAAATAGCGCGGTTTTTCCGCTCTGCCACCTACTTGCATCAAACTTTTGGCAACCTTTCTTCGTCTATACAGAAAGCAAATCGACCGTTTACAAGGCCGCAGCGAGAGCGGTCCGGGTGAAGAGTCCCCCCGTGGACGGACTGTGGTGAAAGACAGTTCTGTTCTGGGAGGCTCCGATGCTGCGTGCGCGCAGGGGATTTGCCGTCGTGTTTCTTGCTTTCACGTTGTCACTTATTTCCGGCGGGACGGCGCGTTGCCAAAATCAATCAATCGCCTCTCTCAATTCATTGGCCCGCTCACCGGTTGTTGTCAGGCCGTGCAGTGAAAGCCATCCGGCTCCTGGCATCACACGAGAGACCAGGTTGGCGCACGGGACGGACCTTTCGGGCAGTCCGTGTGACGAGCCGGCATTGGATCGGCGAACGACCGGGTCACCGCGGGTTGCAGACATTCGGGAAAAGGCAACCGAGGACCCTGTTCTGGAAGAATTGACAGCAATGGGCGAACGGGGACGGATCATTGAGCGGGCTCGCCAGGAGGTTGTCGAGATTTTGGAAGGCCCCAACCGATGCGCGGCCTGGTTCGAGCAAGCCGAGCCAGACGCTGCGAGAAAGTTCCGATCGCTGCGGTACGCGATCGACGAAAGCGGTCCCCAATACGCGTTGAAAATACAGAACTCTGCCGGGCAATGGCTCTATCAGCAGCCCTATGTGGCTAGTTCCATCGAGAATGCGAGCGCTGGTTCCACGATCACGATCAATGGCAAGGGAGCTTTCTTTCGACTCAGAGCGGGCGTGCACATTGTCCCGAAGGATGGAGGACCGGGTGGGCTCAGCACATCCCAACTGCTGCATCTCGATCTGTACGTAGGAGGGACGCTTGACGCCCAGGTTGTTACGCTCTTGCATGAATTTTCGCATGTAGTTGGGTTGCTTCCCGCAGACGGCGAGAGTCTCCCAGGCCAGGAACTCTCCACACAAAACACCCAGATTGTGTTGCAACATTGTCGCGCGCAAGTGGAAGGAGCCGGGAAACACAAGGGACTGCTCTTGATTCCCGGAACGGAAGCGTTTCCACGCCGATAATGAGAACACTCTCGCCCGAGATGGTCAGAACGTGAACGGGAATTGGGCGGGCCTACAGTTGAGTCAGTGAAGCGTAGGCGGGATGTTGCGGGGCTTGCTCTGCGCAATTCATTCATCTAGAATGGTCATCTAGATTGATAGAGCAAGAGGTGCCGTGATGCGCAAAGTCGGACTGTTTGAGGCAAAGCAAAAGCTTTCAGAGTTAGTGGAGCGGGCGTCGCGCGGGGAGAGGATCGGGATCACGAGGAGAGGGAAGCTTGCGGCACAGATTGTTCCCGCACAAGAAGAAGTGGACCTCAAAAAGGTGTTTGCAAAGATGGATGAGATCAGGAAGCGAGCGAAGAAAGTGCCTGGCGTGACAGTGAAGAGCCTGATTGAAGAAGGACGCATGTGAGTCGTTTTGTTCTCGATGCTTCGGTATCAGCTGGCTGGATAATTCCAGACAAGTTGACTGATTATGCGATTCAAGTGAGACAGCAACTTGCGGAAGGGGAAAGGGCGCTCGTGCCGGGGCTGTGGGCCATCGAGATGGCGAATGTGCTGGCGAAGGCGGCGCGCCATGGAACTCTTACCGCGAGCGATGCCGAGCATGCAATGGGTCAGTTACAAATCCTCCTCATTCCAGGCCCGAAGATTGAGATGGAATTGACAGCACCGTCTGTCTGGCAGATTTACGATGCGGCACGGAGATATCAACTATCGGCGTATGACGCCTGCTATTTGGAGCTTGCTCACCGAGAGAGGTTGCCGCTGGCAACGCTGGACAAAGGACTTCGTGCGGCAGCGGCGAAAGCCGGGGTGGCGTTGTTGAAGTGAGTGGCAGCGTCATTCGCTTTATTGAAATCTTGGCGGTAACGACGACACCCTCGGTTCCCGAGTCGCGACAGACTGACCGCCGCTGATCGGCGTCAGCCCACCCTCAGGGTACGAATCTGCCACGGCCGGAAAGCGACGGGATTCTGAAGCGGAGCCAAAGATTCTCCCGCCAGATTCACTTCTGTTAGATGTTGATTTTTCCATGCGCGCAGGTTGATTGCCGCTAGGTGGCCGGTATGCTCGTGGAGACGCAGGAGCAGCGCGTCGCCTTGCCGATAGACTGCGGAAACGATTATCTCATTAGAGGCAAAAGCGATGGGTTGAAAAGTCTGTCCCAATTCTCCATTGCCTGGTTCGGAAGCAAGTCCCACACACGGGAGGTTGTATTCAAGCGCGTGCTTGTGCAAGCCAGCTTCCTGCCAGGGGCCCTCGAACGGCCAAAGAGAGAATTCGTAAACGAATTCACCGGAAAGCATTCGAGTTCCCCAGATATAGGAGTTGGCAAAGACCAAGGGAATACTGAAACCGCCGTCAGCTTCGCCGACAGTTCCCATGGAGCCTCTGTTGAACACGGCGAGCCCGGTGCGCCCGTCGGAAACGGCAGCCCAGTAGATGCCGTTTACATAGGGCTCCGCGGTTTCCGAAATGACGAATGGCAGATCGCGGACGCCAACGGCGGAACCCGCGACCGCGGGAAACGTCTTGAAACGAAGCTTCTCTTCGTGCACGAAGGCGGAGCGAGAGTCACGCGGCTCGCTGGTGACGGCGCCGATTTTCTGGCCGTCAAAATCGAAGCGAACCCGAACGTCGAGGCGGGGCGAATCAGCCCAAACCGTGAGTTCCAACCGGTACGGGATTGTTCCCACAACGCCCGTTTCCACGGCCAAAATGCGCGGCAGTCCTTCCTGCCCCGGCGGGAGATGCCACTCCCCCCGTGATTCTTCTTTCTTGCCCTCGATGGTGCCGGTGAAGAATCCACTGCGTTTGCCAGGTTGGAATAGTGGCTTTCCTGATTTTCGGCTTTCCAACATAGCAAGACCGCCTTGCGGGTGCAGACGTAATTTCCAATTCGTGTTTCCGATGAAGAGCTTCGAAGCCTCCACTTTGGGACTGGGCACGTTCTCTGGCTGGCTGGAAGGGCCGAGACTGAGAGAGCTCACACTGAGCGGCGGAAGCTGGGTATGAATGGCAATAGTGCCACCCCGGATAGCACTCCCTGAGCCCGCCAGCGCCGAAGTCAGCACCGCAGGAACTCGTGCGCCTTCGTCGCGCACTTCCAGTTGCCGAGTCCACTCTCGTGGCGCCACAAATTCCACCTCGACCCAGCCGTCATAGATCCAGGAATGCGGATTGAATAATGTCAACTGAAGAGGCCCGGCGCTCTTCATTTTGGCGGCAAAGAAGTCCAAGGCCGAGGCCTGGACACGTTCGGAAGCATCCACGGAGGCTGTCAGATGGCGGCGGGCGTCCGGAAGTAATCCGCAAATTTGCACGTCGTGATGCTGGGAGATGAGCAACTCCTTCCAGGCTATTTCGAGTTGCGCTTCCTGCGAGGTTCCTCCGAGCAATGACTCAAAGGCCGCCAGCCGCTCTGCCCGCAACACCGCCATCTCTGCTTTTCGACACCCGATCCAAATCTCGTTGCCGCAGTAGCCCCAGGGCATGCGCGTCTTGAAGTCGTTGGGTTGAGTCTTGAGTTCTTGTTTCGGAGCCGGAAAGACGGCGGCAAGGTCTTCGAGGAGCACCCAGCGGTAGCCGCCATGGACTTCGGTTTGCTTCACGAGTTCTTCGCGCCGCAGGGCGGCGTCGTCCGCTCTTGTGGCGATGAGAGGATGAAGGTGCGCAAACTTCTTAGCAAAATCTTCAAGCGAATTGCCAAGGCATTCCGGGCCGGGGCAGCGCGTTAGAATCCAATTGTCAACGGGAGTTCGGCCGAACTCCGCACCTTCGCCCTGATAAGTAGGAATGGCCCAGATGCGGGTGCCATCGGCACCCACCCACAGGCCCACGCTGGCATCAAACGTGGGATTGTAGCCGTACATCATATAGTGCGTGCGCATGATGGCGCCCTGAAATCCAAATCCGCTGAGGATCTGCGGCATCTGGCTGTGCATGGCGTGCTCGCTCATCAGATAGATTGCAGGCGTAACACCGAAATGCTTGCGGTTCGTCTGTTGAGCGTAGTGGATTTGACGGATGTTGCTTTCTTCATTGATGTAGGTTGATAGAGGCTGGCCGTACGTGCACGTGCCGATGCCGAACCGGCCCTTGTACTTCTTCAAATATCCGCGCACCTCCTCAAGAACCGCAGGTTGGTGCTCGGCCAGGTAGTCATAGGTATAGGCTTCGTTTTCGAGGCCAATTCTAAAACCTGGATATCGATCCAGCCACTCGACCGCCTGCCGTAAAGTTGCAACCAGATGGGGGATCCCCCAGAGAACCAAGCCCCCATGATCGTAGCTAAGTAAATAGAGCGGAGACTCCTCCGCTGTGGGAGCGGGGAGAGCGGCGAGTGTGGCGAAGCACGAGGCAACGAAAGTCCTCCGGCTCATTGGGGGAAAATGAACCGCAGCACCTCCGGACTCATGGCGCTCGAGCAACGGCGAATTGTTTTTCCGTTCCATTGGGCCGGATTGTATCGCAGGGAGGCCGGTCCCGGGGAATGAAACGATCCTTCACACGTGCGGTGGGGCGGCGAGTGAAAGCATCCAAACGTTAAATGAGTGAAGAATTTGAAGTTGGGATTCTTTTCCGAGGAGTCGGAATCTTGCGACAAGGTCGAGACAAGTCGATCGCTCGTCCCTAGCCCGATGCCCTCAGAATGACAATTCTGACCATTTTAGAAATCTGATCGCGATTACGACGGTCGCTCTATTGGATTTTGGCGGTGACGACGATGGCCTCGGTTCCCATTCCAGCGACGAATGGAGAGCCGCCGATTGGCGTCAGCGCTCCGGCTGCGCCGATACTGAGAGCCCGCACACTTCCTGGACTGTTGTCGGCGACGTAGAGAGACTTCCCGGAGGCATCAACAGCTACCCCCAAGATGCCGGCTCCCCCCGCGAAGGGAGAACCGCTGATCGGTGTTAGTCCACCGGAAGCGCCAATGGTGTAACCGGAGACTTTTCCATCACCAAAGGTTCCGGCAAAAAGGTATTTGCCTGACGGATCGACGCAGAGGCTGCGTGGGTCGGATCCGGTAGCGAAGGGCGAGCCTGATAGTGCCGTCAGCGCACCACTGACTTGATCAATGGCGAAAGCGGATATGGTTCCGTCCCCTGTGTTTCCGAGATAGACAAATTGGCCGGAAGGATCGACGACGATCCCGAGAGGATTCTTGCCGACCCCTGCTGTGAACGGCGAACCAGTGACTGGGGTCAATGCACCTGACGACGGATTGATAGAGAAGGCCGACAAATTGTTCACATTGAAGCCCGTGGAGTAGAGGAACTTGCCGGCGGGATGCACAGCTACTGCAGCGGCAGCAGAGGCGA
>WNGP01019665.1_pt1 | contig 10430 bp, 9 predicted proteins | sample 5407671 | NCBI WGS metagenome assembly WNGP01 (sample SAMN13153381, study PRJNA577476) | soil metagenome | isolation source: 40 cm soil or saprolite under Garry oak tree replicate 2 | place: USA:California | collected 2016-06-15
GACCGCACTCCAACTGGCCCCTCCATTGGTGGAATTAAAGGCACCTATAGCCGTCTCGTTGGCGTTATCAATCGGCACAATCACGGTGCCATCTGGGCGCACAACGGGTTGTCCGCCGATGACTCCAGTATTATTGGTCTTTGGAGCACCCCATGTTTGGCCACCATCAGAAGAGGTACTCATTTGGAGAAGGTTGCCGGCTCCATGATTATCCCATTCTGTGTAACAGTTGCCGTAGAAGGGACTTGTTGCCGTATTGTCACAAACGATCCAGTTCTTATCCAAATCGCTCCCGGTAGCTGTCGTGAAGGGATTGCTCCATGTGAGACCATCTGTTGAACGGCTGGTCACAACGCTATTGCCGTGAACGCCACCTGCCTCCAAAAGCGTTAACGATGAGATGAGCCACACGCCATGCCTGGCGTCATAGGCCACTGAAGGATCAGTAGCCCGATCATTAGGACCTCCAGCGGCGTATTTGGTGATCCCGGGGAGCAGGCCACTTGTCCACGTCGCTCCATTATTCGTGGACGTAGCAAAACCAGTGTCGCAGCTGCCTCCATCAAAGATACGTCCCACTTGGAAAGTGGCGACAATGGTTGAACCATTCGAGTACGTGTCCGGTTCCACTTCGGTATGGTGGTTTGTGGTGGCTGAGGCCGCACAAGTAACCTGTGTGAAAGGATCAGTACTGAGATGTACTGTGGCAGCATAGGCAACAAGCGCGGGAAAAGCTACGAGGGTGAGCAAAATAGCGACGGTAAGTGCGGGGATAACACGGGTTCGCCACCGAAGTCGAGAAATAAAGGACGACATTGTTCCTCCTAACATTGTGCGCTGAGAGCGACAGTGGACAATACAGTGAGATAGCCCTACAATGTGAACGAGGCTACAAGGAGAGTAATACTGATAATCTTATGATAACATGAGATATTTTGATCTGTCAATTGTTTTTGGCTCTCTCTTGACTTTTATGAAGTTTAAATAATTATTAGGGTATAGGTTGCACTTACTTATACTTCCATTAATTTCTTAAGGCAAGATTCAAATCTATGTGACAAATGATTAAAAGCAGATGTTCATAAACGGGCTTGTAGAGCTATGCAACATTTTAGTTTCACTGTTCAAACTGTCACATTGATCTGTGCTTACTTTGAACCATGCCTAAAGTGCAAAATCGATCTGGAGCCACGTGGAAACTGCTTTTTTGGCTTCTGCTGCCGTATGATGAGGGCAGGAGTCTCAATGGATGAGGCTTCCCTTTGGGGATTGAAGGACAAAAAGCACCCGCTAGAAAATCTGGCGGGTGTTCTGTTTACTTTTGAAATCTTTACTTGCTCAGTCCTCACGTCGCACAATTTTCCTTTTCGATGTAGGTTTAGCCTCAAATTTATCAAAAACCGCTATAACTGCCTCTGGAAGAGCCTATAACCTGTCAAAAGTGTGGTTATACAGCCTATTTTTAGAAAAAGAAGATTTTGGTGTTTTTGATACCGCACTTGAGCCACCAACTGGCCCTAATGATGATCCTCATCACCTGGGCCAGTTTTTCAAAAAAGTGTTCCTCGACACCTGAGCCACTTGTGCATTTTGCTCCAAAATGTTACGCTGGCTCTGATGAGTATTTCATAAAGAAGATATCCCCTGAGGATGTCTTCTTAGTTTGAGAATCTATCTATCCTTGCAACAGAAAGGCATACATTCTTGAGTTCATTGGAGAGTCCTACCGCTTCCGGCAACGACTGTTGCAAACGGAGGCGGGCTAACGGCTGGTCTGCGCTAGTTTGGTCTTGTTAACAGAACACCAGGGGGTGCGGGTATCCCCGCACGGTTGGAGCTCCGCTCTCGCTCCCTCTGTTCTTGCGTCTGCCCAGGAAGAAAGGAGGAATGCCAGCAACTCAAAGAGCATACAACTCAGATCACATCGTCTTTCGCGTTTCGTGCAGACCTCCTCCATCCGAGAAAGGAACCAACTCAGAAAGGAGTCTTTCCTATGTCAACCCAAGACAACAAGGCCCTTGCCCGGCGTCTTATTGAAGAGGCCTGGAACCAGGGGAACCTGGCCACAGTGGACGAGCTGATGGCCCCCGGCCATGTTGGTCACCACTCTCTGGTTCCCAACCAGCCACCTAGCCGCGAGTTCTACAAGCAGTACATCGTCAGGACGCGTGCCGCCTTCCCCGACTTCCACGCCACGATTGAGGAACAGATCGCCGAGGGAGACCTGGTCGTGACGCGTTGGTCAGTGCAGGGTACTCACCAGGGGATGTTTCGGGGCCACAGCCCAACCGGCAAGCAGATGACCGTGACAGGGGTCGTCATCGACCGCATTGTGGACGGCAAGGCGGTGGAAGGGTGGATGGAGATGGATACCTTCCATCAGATGCAACAGCTTGGCGTGATCCCCACGCCCGGGTAAGCGAGTGAGTGACCTCTCTCACCCTTTCCAACTCAAGGCGAGGAACTCGGTGGCGTGATGCTGCCGAGTTTTTTGTTGCAAGACGTGTGCTCTTCCTGCGAATACAGTGATGTGTGGGTTGCTCTGATGAGGAACAACTGGCACCGATGTTGAGGATCATTTTCAAAAGCTGATCTGCAAAATGGCCCTCATGCTGATGATCTTTTGGCCCAGGTGTTAAGGATCAAAAACACTTTGGAAAAAACCGGCATTTTTGACGAAAAGGGATCGTCAGAAATTGCCATAGGGATTGGTCTGTATAACCGAGGATTTTCAAAACCGCGAAAAGAAATAGGGAGGTGTAATTCACTAGTAATTAGTGTAGAACGCAGCTCGTTACAATTGCACCTAATCCTACTGCTTTCAGTTCATGATGTTGAACATGATGTTGACGACTATGATGGCAAGGCAAACCAGGGCCAGCGCGAGGATTGAAAAAATCCCGGAGAAGATGGAGGTCCCTAAAATGATACCAAGCAATGGCACGAGGATTGCTATCGAAACAATGGCGAGAGCCAGGCGTTGCCCAGCTGTGGCTCCTCTGGGGTGCTGCGACCCACCCTTGAATTCCAGGCGCAGTCTCTGCGCGATTGCGTCGGCCAATTGATCGTTGTACTGAGGATTTCCTGTGTACCCTTCGCCATATGCAGGACTACTTCCGTGATCAATGTAGGATGAGGATTGCCATTCGCGCTCATCACGCGGTTGAGGTGCCGGCTGTTGATACATGGCTGATCACTGCCTCCGTTTCATATGTGCGCCAGGAACATCTTTGATGGCAAAGATAAGCAAGAACAAGAGGTTTTCCATGGTATATACGCTGGAGGGTTGCGGTGGTTGCAAGTAGGAGAGCAATTGCCAGTGCGGCCATCCCCATGCCCTCGGATGGCCGCACTGGCAATTGCTACCCGCCAAACAAGCCTGGAAAAATCGTGCTTAGGATAATCAACAACGTCAGGACAGTCATCACGATGGTCGTGACCCAGACTACCACATTTTTTAGCCGTCCATTGACAAAACGGCCCATCAGGCGGCGGTCATTACAGAGGAGTATCATCAGTACGAGGATCAAGGGCAGGAGCATACCGCCGACTACATTGGGCAGGTTGAGCACGAAGACCAGGCGATCCCTGGGCACAAACAGGGTGATGCCCGCGCCCACTACGATGATAAAGGTGTAGAGTGTCAGAAACTGTGGAGCCTCTCTGAAGCTGCGCCCGACGCCGCGCTCCCAGCCGAAGGCTTCCGCAATCGAGTAGGCGGTGGAGAGCGGCAAGACGCTGGCAGCCATCAGCGAGGCGTTGAGCAGACCAATACCGAACAGGATCTCTGCGATCCGTCCATTGCCCTGCACGAGCGGTGCCAGGGCTAACGCAGCATCCTTGGCCTCGTTGATCTGGATATGGTGGACAAACAAGGTCGTTCCTGTACATATTACGATAAAGAAGGCCACGAAGTCTGTGAGGAATGAGCCGACGTAGGTATCAATCTGTTCGTAACGTAGATGGGAAATCTTGATATTCTTGTCGGCGATTGCAGACTGCTGGTAGAACTGCATCCACGGCGCGATGGTGGTGCCGATGACAGCTACCAGGGTGAGCAGGTAGCCCTGGTTGAGTTGTAGCTGTGGAAACAGCGTTTCATGGAAAACCTGTCCCCAGTTGGGATGAACGAGAAAGCCGCTGATTACATAGCTGAGGTAGATCAGGCATAGTGCCAGCAATATACGTTCGACATAGCGATAGCTGCTGCGAATTCGGCTACGGTCGTGGCGGCGTTGGCGACCAGCAGCAGCAGCATGCTCCAGAAGGTGATGCGCACGCCGAATTTTTCGCGAATCAAGTCGGCCAATCCTTTACCGGTGACGACGCCCATGCGCGCCGCCATTTCCTGCACGACGGCAAGGCTGAATGTGACAAGCACGATGGCCCACAGCAGGCCATAACCATATTGTGCACCTGCCAGTGAATAGCCTGTGATGCCGGTAGCATCGTTATCGACGTTGGCCGTGATCAGTCCAGGGCCGATTACGGAAAGCAGTATCAGGAGTTGGCGCATCCAGACGCGGCGCACTTTGCGCTGCCGCGTCACAGCGACTTTGTTCATAGGACACCTCCTTGTGGGGGCATGGGTCCATAAAAATGCCCCCTTACAAGAGGGGGTATTACAAGAGCGTTCTATGTTTCCCCCTCTAGTTGAGCTTTGGCACTGTATGACGTAAGATAGCTCACGACTATCCAGCCACTTCGGGTCTCGCCTTATGCCGACGAGACCTGGCCTGATCGTTGGCGTCTCTCGACGTTTCCGATCAGTGGCCTGTGTTCATACAGCCGCCTCACCTAACGAGGTAAGACAGTATATTTTACCTACTGCCTGTACTATAGCGCTTATGCGCGAGTATGTCAAATCTGATCAAATAGGAGAAAAGTTGTGAAAAGCGGGCTCGTAGCGCCGTCCGCTTTTCACAACTTTTCTCCTATGTAGGTTTCTGCCGTTCGAGGGAGCGTTTCAGCAGGCCGAGGAGGGCTATGGTGCCAAACCAGGCTGCAACCAGAATCCAGGGTCGTTTTTCGTTCATGGATGTTCTCCTTAACACCTGATTCTAAATGCCGAGTAAATTGAGCACGTAGGGACACTGTCTTTGTCTATAGTAACACAAAACTTGCTGTTTTGTCTGAGGCCCGCGTCAGTTACCAGACATTTGGAGAGAATGCCTGTCACCCTGAGCGCAGCGAAGGGTCTGGCGAGCCTGTCGCAGAGATCCTGCGCTGCGCTCAGGATGACAGCCAGGACACCGCTCACGTCCTCTCACGGGAAGTCTTCTCTCCAAACGTCTGGTCAGTTACCCCTTGTCCGGCAGAAAAGTCAAGCATAGAGGATGTGTGTATCTTGTTTTATGGAGATTAACGAAATAGTATGAAACTTTACAAAGGCAAGAGGCCCAAAGGAGCAGCGCGATTTTTTACGCTGGCACTGGCCTTTCTCTTCGCTACAAATACGCTGGCTGCTTGCGGTGGTTCCTCCAACCAGAATCAAAGTAGCAACGGAGATATCCACAAGATCAAGCATGTTGTTGTGATCATGCAGGAGAATCGCTCGTTCGATACGTACTTTGGAACGTATCCGGGGGCGGACGGTATTCCTGCAAATATCTGCGTGCCTGATGCTGTTACGAACCGGTGCGTGAAACCTTACCATGATCCGTATGCTAAGAACTTCGGTGGCCCGCACGGAGCGAGTAATGCAGTCGCAGACATCGCTGGGGGAAAGATGGATGGCTTCATCCAGCAGGAGATTCAGGGTCGCGCGAAGGCATGCAAAAACAATTTGGATCCTAACTGTAGCTTGAACCAGCAGCAGCCCGATGTGATGGGCTACCACGACGCACGCGAGATTCCCAATTACTGGACCTACGCCGAACAGTTTGTGCTCCAGGATCGCATGTTTGAGCCTAACGCTTCGTGGAGCTTGCCCGAGCACCTCTTCATGGTGTCGGAGTGGTCGGCCAAGTGCAGCCAGCCGGGCAACCCGATGAGTTGCCAGAATGCGTTGCAAAACCCTGCTTCGCTGGGACAGGGCCGCAAACAAGGACTTGTGAAGAGGCCCGACTATGCGTGGACCGATCTTACGTACCTGCTGCACAAGGGGAATGTGAGTTGGGCGTATTACGTAGCAGATGGGACGCAGCCGGACTGTGAAGACGATGCGATGTTCTGCCAGGCCAAGCCGCAGCACGCGGGAACGCCTGAGATCTGGAACCCGCTGCCCTACTTCGATACGGTCAGGCAGGATGGCGAGCTTGGCAATATCCAGCAACTCTCACAATTCAATGCTGCCGCTAAAAACGGCACGCTGCCGGCGGTTTCCTGGATTACACCCAACGGGAAGACCAGCGAGCATCCCCCGGCACTGGTGAGCGCTGGACAGGCATATGTAACAGGTCTGATTAACGCTATCATGCAGGGACCGGACTGGAGCAGTACGGCCATTTTCCTCGCGTGGGATGACTGGGGCGGCTTCTACGATCATGTTGTGCCACCTCACGTTGATGAAAACGGCTACGGTCTGCGCGTGCCCGGCCTGGTGATTAGCCCCTATGCCAGGAAAGGTTATATCGATCACCAGACATTGAGTTTTGATGCGTATGTGAAGTTTATCGAAGACGATTTCCTTGGTGGGCAACGCATCGATCCTAAGACAGATGGTAGGCCTGATCCACGGCCTGATGTGCGGGAGAACGAGCCAATACTGGGCAACTTGCTGGCGGATTTTGATTTTTCTCAGCCGTCACGGCCTACTTTGTTATTGCCAACGAATCCTCCTCCAGGGCCGGCGTCGACTCCGCCGGGAGGGACTTCGTCGTAACATAACGAATAGCATACATTCATCCAGATGCAGGATGAGACGAGGGGATGCGGGCATTCCCTCGTCTCATCCATCCATGATTGTTCTATGGAAGCCAGGATTGCTACTGCTGGCCGGGTCCACTTGAGGCCTCTAGACGTTCTCGCATCTGGTCGAATGTGGCTGCATCGATCTCACCGCGTGCATAACGCTGGCGAAGTATCTCTAATGCGGATAGCTGAGTTGGCGGCACGCCAGGATTTGGGAAAGGCGGTGTTGGCGGCACGCCAGGGTTATATCCTGGCCATTGGTATGAATGCCAGTGCTTATATCCTGGCCATTGATATGGATGCCAGTGCCTGTTTCTTGAGGCGAACCGGCGTATCAAGGCCAGGATCAGTAGAACCAAAATTACCCAAAAGAAAACCCGACCAAGCAGAAACAAAGGCAGCAGTAGCATAAAACCGTGTCCAATTCCCCAGAACATGGGCATTTCTCTTTCTTTATTGCCTGCTGCCGGTAGCATGCAATGTTGCCATGCTACCGGCAATATACTATCTTTTTACGTGATACATTTTGTGATGTCACCACTCATCATCCATATGTATTTACGTAGACCATGTGATCAGGGTTGTACCTTGTACTTCAACCTGTGCGGCTTTGACCAGGAAATGAGCAGATTGCATCGCATAGTACTCATGAACTGCGATCAGGAGGGTCTACAAAACGCAGCCTTGTAACGTTGTTGTGATTCGGCAATAATAAGGCTACGTATCCGCTCATCCTATGTTCAGCAAAGGGGCCTGGCGATTCGGTCGGCTCGAGGACACGCCATGAGCGTTCTCCGGGCTGGTCCGCGGGCCTGATTAAGACACTCACGCCAAGCTTATTCATTACGGTCATGTTGCGCTGGGCTAAGAGCTGGTGAGGCACATAGGCGTAAAGGGAGGTCTGCATCTCGGCCAGTTGTTCCTCGATCTGGCTGGGGTTATGCTCGTAGCGGGCACACGCTGTCTGAACCTCCTGCAGCAGTTTATCCTCCGGCAAGGCAAAAAATGCGGCCAGGGCTTGCATCAGGTTCATGCTACGATTGAGCAGGACGAGTCGCCCATGCTCTAAACGCTGCGCCCACTCCTCATTCTGGAGCACATAGCGGGCTTCGTGGATCTGCCGTGTGATATCGGCAAAAGGCAACATGTCCAGTTTGCGATTAAGGAAATCTACCACGCTAGCGGTATCCCCTTCTTGCCAGCGTCGTAGAAGCTCAAGGCAGTAGCTACCTTCATAGCGCTTGATGTTCTTGTAAATGCTAAGCAAGCGGTCTTTGCATTCACATACCCAGAGTGCATGTAGATAACGTACCGAGTTTGCAACGGGAAATAAAGTGAAACGCTGCTGGCCGTGCACATCCTGCACGAAACGAAAACTGGCTTCAAATTCGCCATAGAGTCGTTCGAAGGCTGCTAGCTTCTGCTTAATCAGTTCCGGCGTTACTGGGGTGGTCAGGGGTTCCGACATGATCGCCTCCTGTTTTGGGTAGAATGATTCAGGCCTCTCCTCTATCTTGTTATTGTTCGTCTACATAAGTATACGTTTTGGCGCGGAGGAATGATAGTTGTCTACGCCATAACCAAATAGTGCATTTGGCATGGTTTCGTTAACCTACGTCCGTTGAAGTCGCTGGGTGGTCCCACAGGCCCAACTGGACGGGGGGACATACTACACATGCCCTATTTTTCTGCTTCCATTCCTCATGCCGCTTCATGAGGAGGGCTTTGACCTCTCCTTTGTTCTTGCACCCTGCCAGTGCTTTGTCCCCAAACCGGCTGGACAGATTCAGAGCCGCATTGTGGTCTGCATGCTCGCGGTGATGGCAGACCACACAGAAAAACGTGCTCTGGTCAGGTCGATTGGCGCGATCGACACAATGGCAGCGATGGCACTCTTGTGAGGAGTAGGCAGCTTTAACCGTATGCGCCGCCACCCCGCGCTTGGCGGTGGCCCAAGCGATCTGTTCGGGGATGTGGGCCAGATGGGAAGCATACAAGTAGGCGTTCATTGCCTTTGCTTTGAAACGCATGGAGGCGACCGAAAGATCTTCATAGACAATGCGGGCATCAGGATGATCCAGGATCATCTGGTTGACTGCCCGATTGATCTCCTGACGGACATGGCGACTGAGGCGCTGGCCGCTTGTGTTGCTCGTCGAGGGGAGCTTTTCCACCCCCTTCTTCTTCAAACAGGCACGCAGTTTCGCTTTGCGCCGCCGCTTCTCTCGGTCACGCTTGTGCCGCTTCGCCAGCTTGCCCTGAAACGTTCCGTAATGCTTGCCCGTCGAGGTCGTGATGAAATTGGCGATCCCCACATCGACGCCCACGCGAGGAGCTGATGGCTCTGTTTGAAGAGGAACGTCCTCATCAAAACTCAAGGTGAGCCACCAGACGCCTTTGCGCCTGAGGAGGGTCGTCGAGGTGTTGATCGTGCGCCCGTGGAGGACCTTGCGATGATAGGGGGCCAGTTTGACAGGGACATGCAGGGGATTTCCCTTGTCCAGGGTAGAGATGCGTAACCAGTAGTCAAAGGTGGAGTCTTGCGATTGCTCAACGACCACCACATTAGCATTCGCCTGGATACAGGGAACACGAAGCTCCGGGATATGCCATTCTTTCCAGGTAGGTTCCTTGCGCTTGGGGTCCGGGGTCTGTTCCTGTGCGAGGTTCCAGTCCGCCACGTCTTCTACAGTCGAGCAGGCTAAAGTGATTCACATCTCGAACAGAGGGAAACAACTTTCAAAAACGAAAGTCTTCGCATATAAATCACTCCTACCATACCTTACACGCTCAAATCCACCACGTAACACAGTAGGAGCGATCCCTGGTGATTGCCCTGTTCCTGAAATTCCCCCATCGCAGGGTAACCACACTTGCAGTATAGGATACGTATGAGGCCTGTGCCATCTGCTACGTGGCTAGTATGCTATAGGTCAGATAACCTATTTTTTAACTGGCTGAGGAAGCAAAGCGGTATGTGTCAGGTGGTTGAAACAAACAAAAAAGATGCACTATGTGCATATGCAAGCACATCAAAATAGTTCACTTTTATTCTCTCAGCTACGGTGATATTATATCAAGTAGGATCGGAGTGCTTGGAAGAACCGGTGCTCCTGATATCAACGATGCAGGGACACCCGCACTATTGCTAGTATGGATTGCTTGTATGGACAGAACACCGGCACGGAACAATAATAAAGAGTATCAAGTGCAGGTCGGTAACGACATTACGCTTGAGGGCGAGCTGGACCTGCCTGACAATCCAGGTGGGATCGTGCTATTCGTGCATGGCAGCGGAAGCAGTCGCCATAGCCCACGCAACAAAATGGTTGCCCAGGTATTACGCGAGGCAGGTTTTGCGACGCTGTTGATCGATCTGCTCACTCCACAAGAGGAGGAACTGGATAGATTTACGGGCAAACTGCGCTTTGATATCAACCTGCTCAGCGAGCGTGTTGTGGGCGCTACGAATTGGCTCAGAGCGAACCCGCTTACCAAAAACCTCAAGATTGGCTACTTTGGCGCGAGCACTGGTGCTGCCGCCGCCTTAGTCGCTGCAGCTGAACACCCTTTAGCTG
>WNGP01011296.1_pt1 | contig 10429 bp, 12 predicted proteins | sample 5407671 | NCBI WGS metagenome assembly WNGP01 (sample SAMN13153381, study PRJNA577476) | soil metagenome | isolation source: 40 cm soil or saprolite under Garry oak tree replicate 2 | place: USA:California | collected 2016-06-15
CCGGGCATCATCCGGGCTGCCCTGGACGGGCTGTGCGTGCGGGTGGACGGCTCGCCCGCCGCGGCAAACACGGTCAGCCGCAAGCGGGCGGTGTTCCACGGCGCCCTGGGTTATGCCGTCGAGCTCGGGCTGCTGCCCGGCAACCCGCTGATCCTGGTGCGCTGGCGCGTGCCCAGGGCCGCCGTGGCCGTCAGGCCTGCCGCCGTGGCCAGCCCGGCGCAGGTCTGGGCGATCCTGGCCGAGGTCTCCCGGGTCAGGCCGGAGCTGGCGGCGTTCTTCGGCTGCCTGTACTATGCGGCGCTGCGCCCGGAAGAAGCCGTGGCCCTGCGCCGCGATGACCTCCTCCTCCCGGCCCGCGGCAGCGGGAAGATGGTCCTCACCGCCGCCTGCCCGCGTACCCGGCACCGCCTGGACCAGTACGGGCACCCCGTTCGAGCCGCGCGGCCTCAAGCACCGCCCAGACGGCACCATCCGCATCGTCCCCATCCCGGCCGTCCTGGCCGGCATGCTGCGCCAGCACCTGGCCGGATCCGGGACCGCAGCGGACGGGCGGCTGTTCCGCGGTGCAAGGGGCGGCGTGCTCAGTGAGTCGGTCTACGGCCGCGCCTGGCACGCCGCCCGCCAGGCCGCGCTCGGCCCCGGCCTGGCTGCCACCGCCCTCGCCCGGCGCCCCTATGAGCTGCGGCACGCCGCCCTGTCCCTGTGGCTGAACGCCACCGGCGCGCCCGTCGAGATCGCCGCCCGGGCCGGGACCAGCACACGCGTCCCGCACGACGTCTACGTCCACTGCATCAGCGGCCAGGACGACACGGTCAGCCAGCGGATCGAAGACGCCCTCGACCCAGGCGCCGGCGTGCCAGGGTCGTCACGGTGCGGGAAAGCGAGCGGTTATGCGCACCGTCGGCACCACCCCAGACCCTGTCCGCTCCACATGGCGTTTCGCCGTCGCCTGGGCCCGACGATAGGCATCGGCCATGAGAGCGCGCTACCGGTTGAGTGTGCCATCCTTGCGCGGTGCCCGGCCGGCGCCTGGGCCGGGCACCCGGAACCTGGCCGCTACCTGATCAGTGCCTGTGAGGCTCGCTCGACGATCGCGTTCAGGTCGTCCCGGCAGGCCGTGCGGTAAAGCGGTCCCCCGCCGTCGGCCAGCAACTGGCTCACCATCGCGACACCCCGGGCCGGCACCGGGCCTTGCGCCGCGAGGCAGCCGGCCAGCGCCGCCAGCCCCGGAGCCGACCTAGCGATCTGGTCCCGGCGGAGCGGGATGTGCGGCTGCCGCGCCACGCGAGCGGATAGCCGGGCGTCTGGGGCCACGGGCGCGGCTGCCACCACCATCCGCCGCAGGTTCGCGGCCAGGCCTCGGCGGAACCCGGCCGAGGTCAGGAACGTAGCCCGCGCAGCCAGGATGGCGTTCGCCTCCGGCCGGGCGCCGGCGGCCAGCTGGCGGTCCAGGCGCGTCGCCAGGACCCGCGCCAGCAGCCGGTGCCAGGGCCGCAGCCGCCGGAGGGTCAGGCGGCCGTGATCGTCGTCGAGCAGGACATGCATCGTGCGTCACCACCCTTTTGTGACCCCTCAACCAATTATACTGGTCATGCATGACCTGTAAAGAGATTTAACAGGTCATGCAAGGGAATGCGGGTATCACGGGGTGAACCCGCCGGACGCGAAAGCTGATGATCATGACGGCTAGCCTGAGCGGCATGACGTTGCCGTCGTGGGCGTCCCATCTCGAGCACAAGCTCGCGCCGCCGCCGCTGCTGCTCGTCCAGGCGTTTGTCAACACCCTCGACCTGGACCTGCGCACCGACGTGCTCGCTCACGCCGACGAGGCCCGGGCATGGCTCACCGACGCCGGCCTGCGTGACCCGGAGCAGCCGGGCTTCGCCGCGGACCTCCAGCTGGCCCGCGAGGTCAGGGAGAGCCTGCGCGCCATGATCGCGCTCAATACCGGCGGCCCGCCGCTCGCCGACGCCGAACTGCGGCCCCTGGAGCAGGTCACGAGCCAGGCCACGCCCCGGCTCGAGGTGACCGCCGCCGGCCAGGTCAGGCTGGGCCCCGTGGTCCCCGCTCACCGCCTGGCCGACGGCCTGGCCGGGCTGCTGCTAACCGTCCGCGACGCGCAGGCCGACGGCAGCTGGGACCGGCTGAAGCTATGCGGCAACCCGGACTGCCTTTGGGCGTTCTACGACCGGTCACACAGCCGCCGGGGCGCGTGGTGCGACATGGCCTCGTGCGGCAACAGACTCAAGAACCGGACCCTCCGCGCCCGACGTGCCCAGCCCAGCTAACCGCCCGGCGGCGCGGTAATGACGGTATCCGCAGAACCCAGCGCCATGAACATGCCATCCGGCAGTTCCGCCAGATCCAGAGGCTGTCCCCCGAAGAACGCACGCCGTGACGCTGGCCAACGCGCTGCTGCGCTCCCGCCCGGGCCGCCCGGCGTAAGGAGCGGCATTGGTGGGTTGATCAGGGTTTCGGGGTGGATTTTGTGCACCATAGGGGCTTCGAACAAATCCCCCACGGCGCCGGGGTTCCCGGCGGCGGCTTCGATGCTGTCATCGTATCCGTCCTGGCTGGGGTCCAGGATGGCGGGGAGGGCGCGGAGGGTGGCGTCGGTGATCTCGGCGAACACGGTGGCCTGGGCGCCGGGCTTGTTCCACAGGATCTGCAGGTCGAACGCGTCGAATAGGCGGGCCTTGAGGTCGGCGGGGAGGTCGGGCAGGATGTCCCCGGCCAGCGGCAGTTCCTCTAGCAGGTTGGGGTCGGCGGCTTTGGGGGTGGTGGCGGTCAGGGTGTCGAGCTGGGCCTGGGCTTGCTCGCGGTCGGCGTGGAGCTCGGCGAACCGGGCGGTGATGCGGGCGCGCATGGCCGCGGCGGCGGTGCCGGCGGGGTCGGCGGGGAGTTGTTCCAGGGCGAGGATCTGGGCGTTCTGGGCGGTGTCGAGCTGCCTGAGCCGGGCGGTCAGGCCGGCGGTGCGGGTGTCGCGGTCCGCGGCCGCGGCGGCGTCGGTGGCGGGGAGCTGGGCGGCGAGCAGCTCAGCGCGGCCGGGGCCGAAGATACGGGTGCTGAAGAACAGGGCCACGATCTGGTCGAGGCGGGTTTCGGGGGCTTTGACGGTGCGGGGGTGGGCGGGGCTGGCGGCGGCGTGGCGGGGGTTCTTGGGGTTGTGCGGGCACTGGTAGTAAACGTTGGCGTGGTCGCGGCCGTAGGCGTTCCCGCCCATGCGGCGGCGGCAGTCCCGGCACCGGATCCGGCCGCGGTAGTCGTAGGTGCGGGTCGCGGCGGGATGCCTGCTCATCCCGTCGCCGTCGCGGCTGGTGCCGTGCCCGGCGCTGATGGCCTGGGCGGCTTGCCAGGTGTCCCGGCCGATGATGGCGGGGTGGACCGGCTCGGGGGACCACAGCCATTCGGCTTGGGGGACGGTGACGCGGTGGCCGTTGCGCTTGCGGATGCGGCCGTAGACCATGTGCCCGGTGTACTTGGGGTTGCCCAGGATGGCGTACACGGTCTGGGTGGTCCAGCCGTTCCCGCCGGGGGCGGGGTAGCGGGCCGGGTCGGCGTTCAGCTTGGCGGCGATGGCGGGCATGCCGAGCTTGTCCACGGTCCGCCAGGTGAAGATCTGCTCCACCACGGGGGCGCGGGCGGGGTCTTTGGCCAGGCGGGTTTTGGTGCGGCCCTGGCTGGCCTTGACCGGGACGGGGTGCGGGATCCGGTCAGCGAGGTAGCCGTAGGGGGCGGGGCCGATGTTCCACCCGTCGATGCAGTGCTCGACGAGCCCTTTCCAGGTTTTCTCCTTGATCTGGATCCTGAGCCATTCCGCGACGCCTTGCTTGACCCGGCGGACCAGGACGGTGGTGGCGTTGGCGCCTTCGATGAAGGCGGGCTCGTCGGTGGCGAAGAGCAGGATTCCCTGGCGGGCGAGTTTCTTTTCCAGTTTCAGCGCGTTGAAGGTGTCGCGGCCGGAGCGTTCGATGTCCTCGCAGATGACCGCGGCGAATTTCGGTGCCGGGGCGGCGGCTTCGGCGAGCAGGTCGGCCATGCCGCCGTCTCTGGGGATGCCCGCGGCGGCGAGGGCCTGCCAGGCGTGGCCCTGGCTGCGCTGGTCCAGGTCGATGCCGCCGGATTCCACGTCCCAGTAATAGGCGGCGATGAACCAGCCTGCGGGGAGCCAGCCGCGGGAGGCGCGCAGCTGCCGGTTCAGCGAGGCGCGGGGGTCTTGCATTTCCAGGGTGGAGGTCCGGCCCAGGAACGCGACCGGGACCGGCTCGGGCTCACCGCCGCTGCCCGCCGGGGCGGCGGGCCTCATGACGGTGGCGTTTGCTGGCGTTGCCATTGGAGTACCTCCATAATCACTTTCGCCTGGCGCGCGTCTATTTCCCTGGCGCGTTTCCCGGTGGCGATGCGGATCTTGAACCGGACCTTGATTCCGCCCGGCCTTTCCCCCTCACTCACATTATAGCTGATCACCCGCCCATTCACGCCTATTCCCGGCGAATTACCATGGTGATATTCCTGGCTTTCCCTACGCTTTCCTTGATCCATTTACCGCTCTTTTCGCCGGGCCTGTCCTGTGTGATTCTGCGTGGTTTTCCCGGGCGCGACCGCGCCGGAGTACGGCCGGTCCATCCCGTCACCGTCGGCCACCCCCAGGGGTGCACGCCGCACGGCGCCGGGCAAGGTGGAGCACCCTGCGGCTGAACGACCTTGACCGGTGACGGGCGGCGTGCTCGGCTCGCCTGGCCGGCGGGGACGGGATGGGCCCCTTCCCACCCCAGCCGCCTACGGCGGGCGGGCCGTGGCGCGGGCCTGGTCCATCCTGGAGCCCGAGGCCCCGCCGGAGGCATTGCCCTTACCGTTCGGGCGGGGGTGCCAGGTCCTTGCGCCCGGTCAGCACGAACCAGATGATCAGGCCGGTGATGTCGGCGGGGGCGGCGGGGGTGCCAGGGATCAGCTGCAGAACGGCCAGCGCCAGCGCGGCGGCGATGGCGGCGCGGATGAGCAGGCGCCGCAGCCGGCCGCGGCGGATCCGGGACGGAAGGTGCAGCACGGCGGCCAGCGGATGCCGGGGCAGCGCGGAGGGCGCCGGGCCTTGGGCGGGGATGGCGGGCAGCGGGGAGGTGTCCGGCTCGACCTCGGCACCGCCGGGGGCGTCGCGGCCCTGGGCCCAGGCCTGCTCGGCCAGGTCGGCCCAGGCCTCGCTGCGGGCCCAGGGGGTGCGCAGCTCGGCGAACGCGGCGCTGGCCTGGGTGTAGCGGGCCAGGTCGCCGCCGTCCGGGCGGTCGGGGTGGGTGGCGGCGGCAATCTGCCGCCAGGCGGCGCGGACCTGTTCGTCGTCCAGGTCGCGGCGGGCGGGCAGGCCGAGGGTCTCGAACGGGTTCATGTTCATCGGGGGGCTCCGGATCCGAAGATGTCATCCAGGCTGGCCGCTGACGGCCAGGACGGGGTGGCGGGCTGGTGGCGGGGCTCGGGCACCGGGGACGGGGGCGGCGCGGCGGCGGGCGGGGGCAGCAGGGTCAGCGGGGATGCCACCGGGCGGGCGACCTGGACGAAGGTGGCAGCGCCGCGGTGGATGTAGCAGGCCTGCCCGGTCTCCTGACGGCGGACGATGTCGGGGTCGGCGGTCCAGGCGCGCTGCTCGCGGGTGGTGCCCTCATCGCCCCAGGTGTTCCCGATGAGCTTGTGCGCGGTCTCCAGCACCCGCCGGGTCCCGGCCAGGGCGACCAGGGGTTCGGGGTGGGGGGTGTTAAGGACGAAGATGCCGCCGTCGGCGGTGGCCGCGATCCGGTACCGCTCGTCCTCATCGGCGCCCAGCCCCTGCCAGGACTGCGCGGAGACCTGCACCCCGATGCCGAGGGAGCGGCCCCGCTCGTACAGGTTCGACATCGGCACCCGGCGGGACACCGCCGAGTAGTCATCGGCGGCCAGCAGCATGGCCCGCTGTTCGCCGTCCAGGGCGGTGGCGGCGTGCGCGGCGAGCTCGGTGACCGCCATCGCCTGGGCCTCGGCGACCGATGGCTCGCGGGTGCCTTCCAGGATGAAATACCAGGCGTCGGCCCCGGCCAGGGTGCCGGGGCCGTCCAGGGCCGGGCCGAGCCGGTCCAGCAAGGTAGCGTAGCGGAGCTGGATGTCGGGCAGGTGCCTGGCGGCGGCGCGGGCCCGGGACGCCTCGGCCGGGTACCGGGCCGGATCCCACGCGGTTTGCAGCCAGCGGGCGTCGAACCGGTCCAGGAAGGAGGCAGTATTGTGCGGCGGGCCGCCGGGCGCGGTGACCGCCAGGACCACGGCCGCGTACATGATGTCGGCGTAGTAGGCGGCGGAGCCCGTGCCGGACTCGATCATCTGGTAAAGCAGCACGGCCAGGTCCGCCGGGGGCAGCTCCCACATTGACAGGCGGGCCTCATCGGGCCAGATCGCGACCCGGCGGGCGCCGGCGCCGTAGAGCAGGCGGCGGGTGCGGTCGGCCTTGCGGCGGGCGTCGCGGCCGCCCTTGCAGTCCAGCACGATCAGCAGCGGCCGGCCGCCGCGGCCGGCCCGGGCCTGCTGGAGGGCGGCGGTGAACCAGCCAGCCCACAGCCGGATCATCAAGTTGGTCTTCCCGCTGCCGGTCGAGCCGACGATGACCATGTGCCGGGCGCACGCGCCAGGCTCGAGGGTGAACACCGGGTGCCAGGGGTGGCCGATGGCGCGGATGGTGCCGCCGACCGGGATCTTGTTCCCGCGGGCCAGCAGCGGGACCGTGCCCGGGGCGTGGGTGAGGCCCTGGGCGGTGCGGACCTGCCGGTTCCACTGGCGGGCATCGAAGGTGATCGGCGCGGAGGCCATCTTGCCGCCGAGCCCGGCGGTGATGGCGTAGTTCCGCCACGCCCACACCAGCCCGGCCAGCGCGAGGCCGGCCGGCAGGACGGCCGGGGCCAGCGCCGCGAACACGTTCGCCAGGCGGGCTGTGGTCAGGTGGTTCCAGCCGCCCGCCCAGGTCCGGCCGGGGTCGCGGGCAGCGAGGAAGCCGGGCACCTGGATCTCCAGGGTGATCAGCCACGCCGCGGTGACCGGCAGCGACCAGGCCGCGGCCCGGTACAGCCGGACCGGGGGCCACCCGCGCAGCCACGCCGCGACATACCCCGTGGCGGTGACGACGGTTACCGGCCAGGCCGCGATGGCGGCGACCGCCAGGAGCAGCCACCAGGCCAGCCGGAAGGCCTTGCGGATCAGCCACAGGCACGCGGTCAGCTTCAGCCACGACATGGTGTCGTGGGCGTATGCCGGCATGGTCATTTCAGCCTTCCCCGCTAGTAGCAGGAGGGCCCCGGCTGCCCCACGTGCTCAACGATGCACTAGATGTGACGATTCTTGCCCCGGGCTCGCTGTGCGGGGTACGGTCAGCCCATGATCGTAAGCGCACCGTCACAATTACGTTCCGTCACGACGCGCCAGCAGGGTCACGCGCAGCCGTGCGGGGCAGGCCGGCACTATGCGGGCCGCTGCTCGGCATCCAGGGTTACAACGACACGCGGACCACCGACGAAAGCCCGGAACGCGTCGCGCTCATCCAGCAGGCCACCCTGGCGTACCTGCGCACCGCGCCGGCCCTCGACGACGGCGCGTGGCCTGCCGCGCGTGAAACCCTGGCCGCGGCTAGCTGCTGAGCGCTCAGGCTAGGGCATGGCCGATGAGGTGGCGATTCTTCTCCACGGACCCGGGCAGCACGATGAAGTGGACTTGCCCGTCGCCATCGACGGCCACCACCCGGACGACCGCCTGCGCCTGTCGGTTCCCGGCGACTAGCATGACGCCGGGACGGATACGGGCAGGATCACCGGCCTCGCTCAGCGTAGACCAGCCGAGTCCCTCATCGTCCTCGTCGTTGAGGTCAGCTACCAGGTCGATACGCGCATCCATCGGGTTCCTCCGTCATCCAGGTTACGCGTCGTAATAGACGTTCGGCACGACCTGGTGCGCGAAGCTGGCCAGCTGCCGCACGCCGTCCTCCAGGTCATCGAAGCCGAGGGTGTAATGACGCGGATTGCGGCCGGTTGGCTCCAGCCTCATACCTGCGGTGAGAACTTCCCTGACCGTCAGCAGAGTCAAGCGATCAAAGCGGACCAGCGGCGCTTGCTGAGCGAGCTCATCGATGGTGGCATCGCGGACGGCAAAGACCGAAATCCCATTGGCTGTATGAGTTGAAGGGGTCAGCCGATCAGGCTTACGCACAGCGCGACAACTGCGAGACCCTGCAAAACGGCTCTGGGAACGATGATTCGGTCCCAGTCGCGTTGCAGCGCGCGGGCGTTAGACGGCGTCTCGTGAGCGTCAGCAGCCGCAGTGAGAGTGCGGTTGATCGGCGCGCTAATGCGTAGGTAAAGAACCACCCAGCCCACCAAGAGGAGGAACGCCGCTGCCGCTGTCGCCGATGCCGCGGTCCGGTCGGCTGCTGCGGCGAGACCGGCAGCTGCGGCGGCTGCGACGACACCGAGGATTCCTGGAGCGGGCATGCGGCGATCTGCGAAGCGGTGAACGTTCCCCATGACTGCGGTGAGGGTGGCGTCGTCAACCCTGGCGAGCGCCGGTCGCTGGACGAGCGCGCAGAAAACGTCGGTGCCGTAGACCACGCCAGTGTCCACGATTGCGGCGAGTGCGGCGAGTTGGGACAGGAGCGTCATGCCTGGGCCTCGGAGCCACCGCCGAGCGGCGGCAACGCGCCCATCTGCTGAAACACCTGCAGGGTGTTCAGCTCGTCCCAGTGCTCGACGAACATGCCATCTTCGATGCGCCAGATGTCGATGGACCGCATTTCGACAGCGCTGCCACTGGCGGGGATGCCCATGAAGTCTCCCGTATGCGTACCGCGGTAGACGAACCGTCCCACCACCCGGTCGCCGGAGATCACCAGGTCTTCCATGCTGGAGCTGACGTCGGGTAGCGCCACGAAGAACGCGTGCCAGAACTGACGGTTCGCTTCGCGGCCGTCAGCGACGAACGCGTTGTGGTTGATGTAGTCCTCAGCCACGAACTGGTCGACCAGGTCTGGATTGTGGGTGTTGATCATCTTGACGAAGGTCTCGGCCAGCTCTTGTCCGTGCGTGTCCATGTCTTTCTCCTTCTCGGGTTAGCACTGCTAGCGGTAGCAACGCTATCGCCGCGAGCCGCGCTAGTCAATAGCAGTGCTTGCGTTGGTAGCTGTGCTACCCTTGAGCTGTGACCATCAAAGATCGTCGGCTGCGCGAGCGCACCGCCCGGCGTCGGCTCATCATGGCGACGGCACGAACGTTGGCCGAACATGAAGGATGGGATGCGGTCACGACGCGCCGTCTGTCGACGGAGATCGAATACAGCCAGCCGGTGCTGTACAAGCACTTCGGATCGATGGAGGAGATCGTCGAGGCCGTCGCGTTGGAGGGCTTCGGCGAACTCGCAGAGACGCTGGGCGCGGCTCGCCGCAGTGCGGGCGCCGCCGGGGACGCGCTGACCCGGACCGCCCGCGCGTTCAGCAAGTTCGCCATCGACAACCCAGCGCTTTACGACGCGATGTTCTCCCGGGCCACGCGACTGCGCTTCGGCTCTGACTCTCCAGCGCCGCTACATGCGGCGTTTGGCGAGCTGCGCGCGGCAGTCGCCACCGTGGCCCACGACCGAGACAGCGAAACGTTGACCGAGGTGCTCTGGGCCGGGCTTCACGGCCTGGCCACCCTCAGCCGCAGCGAACGGCTACGCCCGGGCCATGACGACGAGCGCATCGAACTCCTTGTCGCTCAGTTCGGCGTTACCGGCTCTAGACATCACGGCAACGGCGATACATCCACATGAACAGGCATCCGCGCACAGGCGCGATTGAGGATGCGATGAGATGAGCGCCCAGCCGCTATGGCTGGCTACAGTGAGTGAGGGAACGGGCAAGGACCTTGGCCCTTAAGCGTCAGCTGATGGCAGCGACGGCAGCAGCAACCGGATAGGCCGACTCTGACAGTTGTTACCGACACCCAGGCGCCGGGGTGTCCATGATCCCGCTGCCGAATTGTCCAAGGCCCGGTCAAAACTCGTCAGGGCCACCTCCCCGGGCAGCGCCGACGCGCTAGGTCTGGTAGCTGAGCATGGCCATCATGCCGCCTTGGGGGGCGTGGTAGATGTTATGGCAGTGCGTCATCCACTGGCCGGGGTTGGCGGCGTCGAAGTCACAGGCGACCTGCTGACCTGGGCGGACGATCACGGTGTCCTTGCGCGGACCGGCCAGGCCGAGCTGGAAGGTGTGCCCGTGGATATGCATCGGGTGGTACATCGTGGTCGTGTTGGCGAAGATCATCCGGACCCGCTGGCCCTCGGCCATGAGGAACCGCAGCGCGCCCGGGCGGGACATGTCGAAGGACTGGCCGTTGATGCCCCAGTCGTAGCGGGCCATCCCGCCGGTCAGCCGGAGCCGGTAGGTCACGTCGGGCTT
>WNGP01005663.1_pt1 | contig 10427 bp, 5 predicted proteins | sample 5407671 | NCBI WGS metagenome assembly WNGP01 (sample SAMN13153381, study PRJNA577476) | soil metagenome | isolation source: 40 cm soil or saprolite under Garry oak tree replicate 2 | place: USA:California | collected 2016-06-15
GTGTCGCGCATGTAGATGCGGTCGGCAGCGAGCGCCAATTCCAGCAGAGTGCCAGCAAAGCAAGAGCCAGTTTCAACAATTGCATAGATGGAGCGGGACGTGACGTCGATCCGCGCGAACGTCCGCCGCATCATTCCAAGTGCTTCACGAACAAACCAATTGTCCTGGTGATTCAAAATGAACTCGTCCATGCCGAGAACGACGTCAGGATTTCCGGCGGTCTTGATAATCCATAGTCCCAAATCCAATTCGCTGACGCGCAAAGTCAGGATGGCATCATCCAGCTCCCGGGCCATTTGCAGTGGCCACCAAGTTGCGCCCGCCGCAATGACCTTCTCCAAGCTATCTTCGGTTATGAATTCCGGCGTGCGAACTGTGATCGTTGCGGTGCGAGCTTCACGATTGCATTGCACATCGACGTATTCGTAGTGCAGTCCCACTCCATCGACCGTTCGCTTCAAAGGCGTCAAAGTCACACCTTTTGCTCCGACAGGGCGATCGCTCCCTTCGGCAAGTTTCAAGGCGCGCTGCTTGGTGTGCTCCGCAAACTGCTGCGGCTTGACCGCCTCATCTACCAGTCTCCACTCCTTCGCTCTTTGCCCGCGAACGCCGTCCGGATTGGTACAGAACATATCGGCGTGGTCACGGCGCACCCTGCGCTTGTCCGTCAACCGAGTGAGTCCGCCCGTTCCGGGGAGAACGCCAAGCAATGGCAGCTCCGGCAGACTCACCGCCGAGGAGCGGTCATCCACGAGAATGATTTCATCGCAAGCCAGCGCCAACTCGTAACCGCCACCCGCAGTCGCGCCATTGCAAGCAGCAAGGAATTTCAATCCGGAATGGGCGCTCGCGTCTTCGATCCCATTTCGAGTTTCATTGGTGAACTTGCAGAAGTTCACTTTCCACGCGTGGGAAGAGAGACCGAGCATGTAAATGTTGGCACCGGAACAAAAAATGCGGTTCTTGGCGCTGGTAATGACGACCGAACGAATTTCGGGATGTTCGAATCGAATTCGCTGCAAAGCATCGTGCAGCTCGATATCTACTCCCAGATCATAGGAATTGAGTTTCAGTTTATAGCCCGGGCGGATTCCGCCGTCCTCGGCGACATCCATCGTCAACGTCGCTACGGGGCCGTCAAATGCGAGACGCCAATGCTTGTATCGCGAAGGATCGGTCTGAAAATCAATCGGTTCGGTCTTTCCCTGTGATTCTTGTGTGGCCGCAACGTCCACGAAATCCTCCTACGGCAAGTTAGCCTGCAATCTTGTTTTCAGCCTCGAGAAACTTTCTTCGACCGAACAGCCCGAAGTGTCGAGTTCCATGTCCGCTTGCCGATACAGCGGTTCTCGTGCTTCCAATATGCGCCGCAGGTCTTCCATCGACTGGTCGTTCCCGGCCATGGCGCGAAAATCACCTTGTTCAAGCACGCGAGCCATGTGCTCCTCGGGCTGCGCCTTGATCCAAACGGTGTAGCAATGGGAAAGCAGATAATCGAAGGTCTCCTTTTCAGACACCACGCCTCCTCCAATCGATAGCACCGCACAAGAATACTGGTTGAGCGCTCTTGCCAGCGTACGCTTCTCGATCGCGCGGTAGCCGGATTGTCCATAGAGAGAGAATATTTCCGACAAAGGCATTCCCGTATCTTTCTCAATTTCGCCATCCAGCTCAATGAAGGGGATGGTCATATCACCTGCAAGTTTGGATCCCAGCGTTGACTTGCCGGCGCCGCGCAGTCCAATCAGCGCAATGCGCTTGCGGCGCACCTTTTCTCCCGGACTGAAGTCGCGCATCAGCCGGAATACCACGTCTTCCAGGCGATGATTTGGGAGGCGTTCGAGGAATCGCTGAATCATCTGCTTTTCGGCAGGCTCGTCAACTTCAGGGGCAAACAACTCGAAGAGCGAAGTGCTGAGAGCCGCGGCAATCCTTCGCAGCAGCACGATCGAGACGTTTCCTTCTCCGGCTTCGAGCTGCGCCAGATGACGCTCTGACACATCCGCTTTCCGCGCCACCAACTTGCGCGTCATGCCGCGGAGGTTGCGTAAGTCACGAACTCGCTTGCCAAGGAAGAGCAGAAAATCTCCGTCGCGCATCGGCGCGGCTCGATGAAGACTCGCGACTCTAGAATTGGCAGTGGGTGTTGCGCTCATGAGCTTGCTAAACGAATATGCATTATAATACATGTGAGTGTCGCAAGGTCAAGAGACATGGGAATTTTCTTTTGGCTTGCTGCGGAGCATCTACTTGGATATTCATCGCATGGACATAACATGTTCTTTTTCATATAGTTATGTGATGGGATGCCAGGTCGGCTTTCCGAAGAGTTGTAGTTTCAATTCATCCGAATATGCAGTATTATTCCCAATCTAGATTAGGTCACTTTCGTCACGCTGGTAGCGTTAAGAGTTATTACTTGAACTTGGTGATTGCCAGGTCAGTGGAGGTTCGCGAATGAAGCTGCTCAACTATGTCTCCGGTCGTTGGACTGAGGGTCTTGGCACCGGAGAACCGCTGATTGATCCCGTTACCGGAGACGAATTGGCGAGAATTTCCTCCCAGGGCGTTGATCTTGACGCAGCCCTCCAATTCGCGCGGTCTCTGGGCGGACCTGCGCTGCGGAATCTCAGCTATGCTCAACGCGCGGAAATGCTGGCCAAGATGGTGGATGCCCTGGCTGCAAATCGTGATGAGTATTTTCGGCTCTCGCTCTTGAATCTAGGAGCCAATCAGGCCGACGCCTCATTTGATGTGGACGGCGCGATTTACACCATGAAGTATTACGCGAAAATCGGCCGCGCGCTGGCAGAAGGGAAAATGCTGAAGGAAGGTGCGCAAATTCCGCTGTCGAAGAGCAACGTATTTGTTGGACAACACTTTCTCATGCCTACGAAGGGCGTGGCGGTTTTCATCAACGCGTTCAACTTTCCTGCTTGGGGTTTGTGTGAAAAGGCCGCGCCCGCGTTGCTTTCCGGAGTCCCGATCCTGGTGAAGCCAGCTTCACCCACGGCTTGGCTGACGCAAAGGATGGTGGAAGATATTGTGAAAGCAAATATCTTGCCGCCCGGAGCGATTTCCGTCGTTTGTGGCTCTGCTCGCGAACTGCTCGGCCACGTTCGAGAAGAGGACATCATTTCTTTTACTGGCTCAGCCGATACAGCATCGCGCATTCGCTCTAACGCCAATGTCCTGCGCCGCTCGGTTCGCGTAAACATCGAAGCCGACAGCATTAACTCCGCCATTCTTGGGCCGGATGTTGCCCCCGGGACTGATCTATTCGACCTCCTTGTGAAGGAAGTCGTTCGCGAAATGACGCTCAAAGCCGGACAGAAATGCACCGCCATCCGCCGGGTCTTCGTGCCGCGCCAGCAGCTCCAAGCCTTTGGCGATGCCGCTGCTGTACGCTTGAGTTCCATGAAGGTCGGCAATCCGCGAAACTCCGAAGTGAAGGTCGGACCCGTGGTGAACAAAGCGCAACAGTCCTCATGTCTGGAAGGATTGAGCAAGTTGAAGGAGGAATGCTCGCTTGTCTATGGAGGCGAGGAACGTTTTCAACCCGTCGATGCCGATCCGCAAAAATCTGCCTTTGTGCAGCCCACTCTTCTCTCCTGCAAGGATGGAACGGGCGCAAAATACGTCCATGACGTCGAAGTGTTTGGCCCGGTTGCAACGCTTGTGCCATATGACGGCCGGGAGGATCTCGTGGCCCTCGCCCGTCGGGGATTGGGTTCACTCGTCGTCTCCCTATTTTCCGACGATCACGACTTCATCCGCCAAGCTGTTCTGGGAATCGGAGACCTCCATGGGAGAGTGCTGGTAGTTGATTCAACGGTTGGCAGTCAGCACACCGGCCACGGCAATGTCGTGCCGAGCTGCATGCACGGTGGTCCTGGAAGAGCCGGCGGTGGCGAGGAACTAGCGGGTTTGCGAGCCTTGATGTTGTATCATCGCCGTCTCGTGGTGCAAGGACCGGCTAATTGCATTGCCGACTTGTCGGGATTGTGCGTGGACGCCAGCCTTCTGTACTCATAGACTTGCCGGAACGGGCACGCGCGCGAACCTCAGCGCTGTTGTTCATTGCGAAAAGTGCGACCATAACCTGAAACTCCGTTAGAGGGCCATCCAACCATGCCACGAATCCAGACCACGGAAGACCGCCGTCTCGAGGAAGCGCGCACGCGAAAAAAGCATTGGAAGCGCTGGGGGCCGTATCTCTCCGAGCGGCAGTGGGGAACAGTCCGCGAGGATTACAGTCCTGGCGGAACCGCTTGGGAGTTTCTCCCACACGACCATGCGCGTTCGCGCGCCTACCGTTGGGGAGAAGACGGCATCGGAGGCATCAGCGATCGTCATCAGATGATGTGCTTTGGACTGGCGTTTTGGAATGGTCGCGACCCCATTCTGAAGGAGCGCCTCTTCGGTCTCACAGGGAATCAGGGCAATCACGGCGAAGACGTGAAAGAGTATTACTTTTACCTCGATTCAACGCCCACCCACAGTTACATGCGCATGCTCTACAAGTATCCGCAAGCCGAATTTCCCTATGAGACTTTGATTGAAGAGAATCAGCGCCGCAGCCGTGGCCAGGCGGAATTCGAGCTGCTCGACACCGGTGTTTTTTCCGGTAACCGTTATTTCGACCTCTTCGTCGAGTACGCCAAGGCCGATGTGGAAGACGTGCTGATCAGGATCACCGCCATCAATCGCGGGCCGGAACCCGCTGCGTTGCACATGCTCCCGCAGTTCTGGTTTCGAAACACGTGGTCCTGGGGCAAGGATTTGCGGCGCCCGGTTGCGCGAAATGCAACTGAGGCGGCGGGAAACGCGTGCGCTGAATTGCAACACTGGCAATACGGAAAGCGCTGGCTGCTTTGCGCTGGCCAGGCAAGTTTGCTTTTCACGGAAAATGAGACCAACAGCGCGCGTCTCTTTGGGGGAAGGAACCGCTCTCCCTACGTGAAAGACGCCTTCCACGAATTTGTGATTCGCGGCAACAAGGCGGCGGTGAATCCCGATCAGATGGGAACGAAAGTCGCGGCTTATTACGCGTTGCAACTCGATCCTGGTCAATCCGTGACGCTCAAGCTGAGACTCACCGACATCGACCCACTAGGGGGAATGGATCCCAGCTCCGGAAAAGTTGGCACAATCAATTCGCCGGGACATGCGGAGCGTGCTGAAGGGGTCCCCGGCACAAACGACTTTGACGCCGGATTCGACGGTCTCTTTGCGGCGCGCCAAAAAGAAGCCGAAGAGTTCTATGCCTCGCGCATTCCGAAAGAGCTTTCTGAAGACGCGAAGGCCGTCATGCGCCAATCTTTTTCAGGAATGCTCTGGTCCAAGCAGTTTTATCACTACGACGTGCGCACTTGGCTCGAAGGCGATCCCGCCGGCCCCAAACCGCCGGACAGCCGTTGGGACGGCCGCAACAAGGATTGGACGCATCTTTACAACGACGACATTATTTCCATGCCGGACAAATGGGAATATCCGTGGTACGCCGCGTGGGACTTGGCGTTTCATTGCATTCCGCTGGCGCTTGTGGATCCGGATTTCGCCAAAGAGCAGCTCATCCTTCTTCTCCGCGAATGGTACATGCACCCAAACGGCCAGTTACCGGCCTACGAGTGGGCCTTCGGCGACGTAAACCCGCCCGTGCATGCCTGGGCCGCGTGGCGCGTCTACAAAATCGAGCGTCGCGTGCGCGGTGTCGCCGATCGCGGATTCCTCGAAAAAGTTTTTCACAAGCTGCTACTGAATTTCACCTGGTGGGTGAACCGCAAGGACCCCGGCGGCGCGAATATTTTTCAAGGCGGATTCTTGGGACTCGATAACATCGGTGTCTTTGACCGCTCGGCACCCTTGCCGACGGGAGGTCAGCTCGAGCAATCCGACGGCACAAGCTGGATGGGAATGTACTGCCTGAACATGCTGGCCATTGCGTTGGAACTGGCGAAAGAAGATTCCGCATACGAAGATGTCGCTAGCAAGTTCTTTGAGCACTTTGTCTACATTGCACATGCCATGAACGATTTCGGCGAGCGCGGACGCTCCCTGTGGGATGAGACCGACGGGTTTTATTACGACGTATTGCGGCTGCCGGACGGCCAGGAACATTTCCTGAAAATTCGCTCCATGGTGGGACTGATTCCACTCTTCGCCGTGGAAACTCTGGAACCCGAAATCGTGGATCGCCTGCCGGGTTTTAAACGGCGCATGCAGTGGTTCATTGACAATCATCCGGACGTGCCGGAGCACATTGAAATGACCCAGCGATCGGCGCGCGGGGTGAGACGACTGTTGTCGCTTGTGAATCGCAAGCATCTCAAGCGTGTGCTCAACCGCATGCTGGACGAGACGGAATTTTTCTCGCCGTATGGCGTGCGCGCCCTTTCGCGCTACCACAAAGATCATCCCTACGAAGTTCACGTGAACGGAAATGCCAATCGCGTCGACTACGAACCCGCCGAATCCTCGACCGGCCTGTTCGGCGGCAATTCGAACTGGCGCGGGCCCATCTGGTTTCCGGTGAATTATCTCCTCGTCGAATCCCTCCAAAAATTTCACCACTACTACGGCGACGATTTCAAAGTGGAATGCCCCACACACTCACACACGCAATCGGATTTGTGGCAAGTCGCTGCGGAGATTTCCCGGCGCTTGACCCACATCTTCTTGCGCGATTCGAACGGCCGCCGCCCCGTCGCCGGTGGCACGGAGCTTTTTCAGAGCGACCCGCATTGGCGCGATCTCATCCTTTTCCACGAGTACTTCCACGGCGATAATGGTGCTGGCATCGGCGCAAGCCATCAAACCGGCTGGACCGGCCTGGTCGCAAAGCTAATTGAACAAAGCGGAGAGTAGCGTGCTGTGAATCCCTGTGGCTAAGGAGCGGCAGTGCCGGAGCGGGCGGAAATAGAGTTTGGCCGCGAGATTTGTGGTGACCTAGCCGCAGCGGAATCACGCGAATGGCTCGTCACCAACGGAATCGGCGGATACGCCTCCGGTACCGTTGCCGGTAGTCAGACCCGGCGCTATCACGGTTTGCTGATCGCAGCACTGCAGCCGCCGGTGGGCCGCACGCAACTTGTTTCGGCCATCGACGAGATCGTTCACTACGCCGGGGCGGATTTTTCTCTTGCCACCCATCGATGGGCTAGTGGCGCCGTCGATCCCAAAGGATTTCTACTCCTGGAGGATTTTCGCCTGGAAGGCGCGACCCCCGTGTGGACCTACGCTCTGTCTGACGCTCTTCTGGAGAGGCGTGTCTGGATGCGCCAAGGTGAAAACACTACTTTCCTTCAGTACACGCTCGTGCGTGGAAGCAGTGCCCTCGAATTGGAACTCAAAGCGCTCGTGAACTATCGCGACTTCCATTCTTTGACCCGTGCCGGCGGCTGGCGCATGAAGATCGAACCGGTCGAACATGGCGCAAGAGTGCTGGCATTTGACGGAGCAGTTCCTTTCTATCTGAAGAGTTCTTCGTCAACTTGCGAGCCGCGCCACGATTGGTACCTTGGCTGCTATCTCGGGGAAGAAACCGAACGCGGCCTTGATGACCGGGAAGATCGTCTTTTTGCCGCCTTGTTCCGGGCAAAACTCGATCCCGGTTCCAGGGTCACGCTTGTGCTGACAACGGAGGCGGCAGCCTCCCTGGATGGCGAGACTGCCCTGGCCGAAAACGAGAATCACCATGTGAAGTTGTTCCAGGATTGGCAAGCCAAGAACGAAGCTTTTGCCGAAGAAGCGCCCGCATGGCTTTGGCAGCTCATCCTCGCCGCCGATCAATTCATTGTGAGGCGCAGCCTTCCGGAGGAGTCGGATGGCCGCAGTGCGATCGCTGGGTATCATTGGTTCGGCGACTGGGGTCGCGACACCATGATTGCGCTGCCGGGACTGACGCTCGTGACTGGCCGCGCCGACGTCGCCAGGCAAATTCTTCTGGCTTTTTCGCGGTACGTGGACGGCGGGATGCTCCCCAACAATTTCCCCGACGCCGGCGGTAAGCCGGATTACAACACCGTTGATGCCGCGTTATGGTATTTCGAAGCCATCCGGCAATACTTTGAAGCGACGCAAGATATCGTGACGCTGCAAAGACTCTTCCCGATCCTCGCGGGCATGATTGATACGCACGTCGCGGGCACCCGCTACAACATCCATGTCGATCCCGCCGATGGGCTGCTCTACGCCGGAGGTCCCGGCGTTCAACTTACATGGATGGATGCAAAAATCGGCGACTGGGTCGTCACACCCCGCGCGGGCAAGCCTGTGGAGATCAACGCGTTGTGGATCAACGCGCTCGAAACCATGGCAGGATTTGCCCGGGTGCTGGCAAAACCCGTCAATGCTTACGAAAATCTCGCTGCCAAAGCAAAGAAAAGTTTCCAGAAGTTCTGGAACGCACCGCTCAATTGCTGCTTCGACGTGATCGATTCACCCCGCATTGGTAACGATGCCACGCTCCGGCCTAATCAGATTTTCGCCGTCTCCTTACCGGTCAGCCCGCTCACGCCCGATCAGCAAAAAGCAGTTGTCGATGTCTGCGCGCGGCACCTTTTGACCTCACATGGATTGCGAAGTCTCGCGCCCGGCGAAGCTGGATACACAGGCCATTACGGTGGCAGCCCGCGCGACCGCGACGCCGCCTATCACCAAGGCACCGTGTGGGGCTGGCTCCTTGGTCCCTTCGCTCTCGCGCACTACCGGGTCTACCACGACCGCGACGCGGCTTTGCGTTTCCTCGAGCCGCTGGGCCGCCAGGTCTACGCCAGCGGCCTCGGCACTTTGAGTGAAATTTTCGATGGCGATGCCCCCTTTGCCCCTCGCGGCTGCATCGCCCAGGCTTGGACCGTCGCCGAAGTCTTGCGGGCTTGGAAAGAATTATCGGTAAGGAAATAGTTGCAATCAGTTGGAAGTACTTGAATTTAGTGAACCCGAAAATCTATCCGCGAGGTTGCAATTCATACAATTCGATAAGCACCCTGCCGCCGTCCGGAGACGGAACGAGGAAAAAATTAACTCGCGTGCCGTCCGCCCCATTCCGCGTGGCAGGATAAACAGGTTCAACTGCGAATTTGTCTTTCAGTATTTGAGCGGCGCGATCAACGTCTTCGCAGCGATATTCCACCTGTTGCACGCCTTCACCAAACTTGGCCAGATACTTTGCGATGGCCCCGGAGCCGCCGGGCTCCCGTGTTGTCACGATATCCAGCGACACGCCATCCGCGAAATGCAGCTCGAATTCCTCGGCATCCTGATCGGGTGGCACGTCGGCAAGCCTGGGCGTGCCATTGGCAATACGAATGCGTCCAAAAGCATCGCGTTGCACGGCCAGTCCAACCGTTATTTCCGGCTTCGGTCCCAATAGTAGCGCGGAGAGCTCGTTCTCGGTCCACCATTCAGAAATGGCAGACCCTCCCGTTGCCCGTCCCAAGCCATATATTTCGCTTGCGGCCGCGAGCCTCTTGGACGCATCCGTGGAAGCGAGATCCGCGATGAATTGATCGACGGGGCTGGACATGGGACCGTCAGGAATTGTAGCTTGAGCGCGGCACGAAAAGAAACCGAAGCTATGCCGCCATCCTCGTAAGACGCAACGAAATCACGTGCGCCGCATCTGACGAATATGCCAAAGCCAGTTTTGTTAACGGTGGACGACGACCCGGAAGTCCTTCGGGCCATCGAGCGCGATTTGCGCAGCCGTTACTCGGATCGCTATCGTGTGATGCGCGCAAATTCAGGCAGCGCCGGCCTAGCCACTTTGCGGGAATTGAAAGCGCGCAACAATCCAGTGGCCCTTCTCTTAGCGGATCAGCGCATGCCTCAAATGGACGGCGTTAATTTCCTCTCCGAAGCCATGGAGATGCACCCGCTTGCCAAGCGCGCCCTGCTTACCGCCTACGCGGACACCAGCGCCGCCATCGACGCCATCAACGAAGCGCGCGTGCACTACTACCTGATGAAGCCGTGGGATCCGCCCGAAGAAAAGTTATTTCCCGCCCTGGACGACCTGCTTCACGAGTGGACCGCGACGTTTCGCCCCCTCTATGAAGGCATTCGCGTTCTCGGCACACGCTGGTCGACGCGCTCCTATGAGTTGCGCGACTTTCTCGCTCGAAATCAGGTGCCTTACCAATGGATTGACGTCGAGCTGGCGCAAACCGATCCTGAAGTGCGCGGGCTGGTGAACTCACTGGGCCCAGAAGCGGAGACGCTGCCCCTGATTCTTTTTCCCGATGGCGCGCGGCTCGCCGAGCCGCCCCTGCCCGCCGTGGCCGAAAAGATCGGCCTGCGCACGCACACGCAGACCAGCTTCTATGACCTCGCTATTGTCGGCGGCGGCCCCGCTGGACTCGCTGCCGCCGTTTATGGCGCCAGCGAAGGCCTCCGCACGGTGATGATCGACCGCGAAGCGCCCGGCG
>WNGP01006740.1_pt1 | contig 10427 bp, 14 predicted proteins | sample 5407671 | NCBI WGS metagenome assembly WNGP01 (sample SAMN13153381, study PRJNA577476) | soil metagenome | isolation source: 40 cm soil or saprolite under Garry oak tree replicate 2 | place: USA:California | collected 2016-06-15
CAGGGTGGGTGACGGACGGGAAGTTCACGACGGCTGCCGGGGTCTCGGGCGCGATTGATATGGCCATCGGGTTGGGCGCAAAAATGACGAACCAGGCCACTGCTCAGTTCGCCCAGTTGATGATCGAGTACGATCCCCAGCCGCCCTTTGGCGGAATCGACTACAGGCACATGAAACTGTTGCCCCGCGTGATTCGAGGGATGAGCAGCCTCAGGGCTCCCTTCTATACCCGAAAGCCCCGCCAGTTGACCCGTCTGGGTATGTAAAGCAACACTATTGATCAGCTTGAAGCGACGTCAACGATCCAGGTGCTCACTTCTACCTGCATGTTGGTAGAGACCAGGGGTATTCCCGATGGCTGGAAGCTCGCCCCCATGCTCGTGTCGGCAGGGTTGGACACCGGGCAAGTGGAGGCCCTCGAAGCGCGGGTGGGCGCGAGTGCGCTCGGCGAGGTGTTGGCCTGGCTCGGAGAGATAGTGGTGATGTTCAGTCTGGTACGTCTGGTCGATCAAAGCACGAAGCGCATCTCCGATCTGGTGCAAGCGGTCAAAGCCTATCCCTATATGGATCAGGCTCCACTCCAGGCATTCCTCCGGAGATCCAGTCCCGCATCTTCGAGCCGTTCTTCACGGCCAAGCCGTTCGGTGCAGGAAATGGCCTGGGTCTGGATATCGTCCTTCATACCATCGTAGAGCGACATCAAGGTACCATCTGCGTTGTTTCCAAGCCAGGTGATACACGTTTCCAGGTGCGTCTTCCCATTGGACAATCGTAAGCAGATGGAATGAAGGAATGAAGTCCGATAGACTATATGCTTCCAGAGAAAAGTTGCGGAAAGAGCTTTGTCTTCTTCCGCCTTCTGCTATACTATGCCTGGGTTCCATGGAACGCTATCACCGATGACTAACGAAGCAGGTGACAAGGGGTGAGAACTTATGACACAATCGTACTCATCACCTTTATCCTTCCTGTTTTGCCGGTGCTGTCAGAACGGCGCTCAACTGGTCGGCGAATGCTCTGGGGTGACTCACGTAGCCAGCATGATGGCTGGGAAACTCCACGACGGCTTTTCCGAGGCGATTTGCCAGGAGGGTATCAATCTTAGTGACATTCATCAAACCCCTCCTTTTTGATGGGAGTTGAGATATAAGGAATTTCATAGACTTCTTCAAAGGCTCCACTGAGGGCCTTAAAGGCTTTCTCACGATCTCCTGGATCATTGCGGCGGACCGACTCTCCCGCCTGCCGAAAGGCTGACCGCTGCTCGTTCGTCAGAAGCGCAACCGGGCGGAGCTGAAAGCCGATCTTCCCATCGGGGGACCGCTTGATGCATCCATATACCTCGTCCTGGGGTCCGAAGAACCGCAGGGTGTAACTGACTTTGACGATGGGAAGCTGGACAAGTTGTGCGAAATGCTGGCGTAACCATTCCTGGCGATCCATCCCAGCAGCACGCGCTCGCTCAGTGAGGGCATCAGCTACCTCAGATGGCACATCACGAACGAGAAGATCAGGCATAGTTTTCTCCTTCTCCTATTGTTTCAACACTTGTTTAGAGATATCTGAGATATCTCTAATTGTAAGATATCTCAGATATCTCTGTCAAGTGCCAGGGTCAAGAATTTAGTCTAAACTCCAACTAGAAAGCCATAGAAAAAAAACAAGAGGCGCGCTCGTCTATATAACTAGGAAATGCCCTCGTTGTTCATTGTTCTGCAGAAATGCTCTGCACAGGCTCACTTGTCGGAAGTGTGAGAGGAGGATGTGTGTACGCAAGAATCGTTTGAAGGAGAGGTCTATATTCAGGGATAGAAGCGAACCTCGGTCACTCACACAGCTACCCTTTCAAGCACGTGATCTCCACGCTCTTTCTCCTGATGGCTGTCACCTTCCTGCGGTGGCCGTGGCTCAAGCAAGTCTCATCCGCAAAGAAGTCATTGTTGCGTTATGGCCTGAGGTAGTGGACGATGAGAGTGCCGTCAGAGCAATGATCATCTCATGCAACAGCCATTCCCAGGCCCTGTGGTGGATACAGCATAGAAATGAGGCCACCGACGCGATCAAACATCAGATACACCGGTTGCTTTCCTTGCGGAGCCTGGCCCAGACCGAAAGGCAAACATTCCAGCTCTGACAGGAGGAATACTCATTGAGTTGCTGCCTGGGATGGTCTCTTCCTTTTTAGCGTCCTTTAAGTAAAACGGAACACTGTCTGGGGAACAGGTATATGCACAGTGTACCTGACCCAACAACTACTTCATACACCCCTTTTATCGAGCCCAGGTGTGGGGTTCCTTTTTTCTCAAGTATCGGATAGAATAGTATAATTGATGGCTTTATTCTTTGTTCGCTGGATCTTCCGGAAAGCGCTCACCTGGAACTGCTGCGCGGAAACGCTGTGATTGTCGATGGATCCTCGCCAGAGTTTCCGTCGCTGCTGTTGGATATCGAATATGGCGCGTCCGCAGCCGTGCAGCACCTGCTATCCCTGGGGCATCGCAGGATCGCCCACGTGGCGGCGCATTTCGACGTGGAAACCTTCCGCGTACGCCAGCGGGTCTATGAACATCTGCTCAGCGAGGCGGGTCCCCCGCTGCGGGCGGACTACCAGGCGACTTCGGGCGTGGATCTCGAGGAGTCTTGTAGTGCCGCGCTGGGCCTGCTGCTCGGACCAGAGCTGCCGACCGCTATTTTTTGCGATGATGATCTGATGGCAGCCGATCTCTCTATCATGGGGGTTCTGTGATGGCCTGGTGGCGCAACTGTTAGATCCGCCGTTAACGACGGTAGCCATCCCGGCGCTCGCTCTTGGCCAACGAGCCATGGAGCTGTTGCTGGCCGGTCTGGAAACGGAATTGCCTCCTTTTGTGGAGACCATCTCCCTGGATTTTGTGGTGCGCGCATCGACGACTCTTCCGCGAGAGGATCCTTCGTGAAGAGAAAGAAAGGATATTGCTGTGCGCGTCCGCGGATTTCTCTTTTCGCTGACAACCGCCTGTATGTTCGGCCTGGGGGCTGTTCTGGCCAAACTGCTCGGTGAGACGTTTCAGCCATTTTTTGTCTCCTGGCTTGCCCTGTTGGGCGGCGGCCTGTGCGTCTCCGCCTGCCAGATTCTCCGGCGCAAGCCGCTGCTACCACGTATGACGCGCGCCAGTTGGGGCGATCTGTTCTTGTTTGCCAGCATCGGGACGGCCCTCCCACTGGTCTGTGTCATTGCGGGCCTGTCCCAGACCGGCGCCATTACGGGCAGCTTTCTGCTACAATTACAGGCGCCCGCGGCTCTCCTGTTTGCCCTGGTCTTTCTCAAGGAGAAAATCGCCTGGAAACAGTTGGCGGGCATCGCGCTTCTTCTGCTGGGCGGCTTGCTGGTCATTCTGCGCGACCTGCATGGCCAGATGCAGATCAGAGTTGGCCAGGGCGATCTGCTGGTGCTGATTGCAGCCGTGGGGATAGGCTTCTCTTACATCCCTGGCAAACGTCTCACCGAGCACGGGGATGCTTTGCAGATTAACCTGCTCCGCCTGTTCGCCGGCTCATTCCTGCTTTTACCATTGCTTGCTTTACAGACAAATGTGCTGTTGGCGCCACTCTCGTGGTCTTTGATTGGCGTGCTGGTCCTCTACATCGTGACCAACTTTGGCCTAGGGTATATTCTCCTGCAGGCTGGTCTTAGCCTTTTGCAAGCCTGGAAAGCCTCCGCAATCTTGCAAACCATGCCGCTGTTCTCAACCGTTTTTGCTCTGCTGCTGCTCCATGAATCGCTGACGCTCGTGCAGATTGCCGGCGGCTGTATCATCCTGGTGGGCGGTTTCCTGGTCATTTAATCGCTCCCAAAAAGCACGCAGCAGCAGAAAGAAAGGAGTCTCAGAGGTCAAGGCCTTTCTGAGCTTTCGTCTAGATAATTTGTCTCCGTGATAACCCTTTTAAGAGTGATATCAGCAGGGAGTGCAGGGGAACGGCAGTCTTCTAGCCGGGGGACTGTGGGTCGCCAGGTCACACTTCTCCTTCTCGTTCGCGGCTGCAGGAGGGATAAGTCAGGGAACTGAGGAGTTATAACATACCAAAAGGCAGGGAAAAATTATGGATCTTGGCACACCTTTAGGACTTGCATTCGCATCTGGCATCAACGCCTACCTGCCAATGCTTTCTTTTGCCGTATCAGCACGCTTCTTACATCTAGGCAAAGTCAACCCGCAATTTGCCTTCATCACCCAGGACTGGTTTATTATCGCGCTCGTTATTCTTACGCTCATAGACTTTGTAGCAGACAAGTTCCCAGTTATCGATCACACCTGGGATGCTATTCATACAGTGATACGCCCTATAGCAGGAGCGCTTGTTGCCGCGGCAAGTTATAGTCAGTTCCACCTACCAGGAATAAAAATCAGCCCTGCCAGCAGCCAGATTCCCCAGGCAATCCTCACCGACATGAGCAGTAGCCATATCCTGGGAACAATTGTTACTGTCTCCAACACTCTGCCTGCCCTGGGCCCTGGGCTGCTTATCATACTAATACTTGGCGGCCTGCTTGCCCTTATGAGTCATACTGTCAAAGCAACAACACGGTTGGCTTCGACATTGACAACTGCCGGCATCCTCAACGTAGGGCTGAGTCTGGCCGAGGATATACTGGTCTTAATAATCGTCCTGCTCTCCCTGCTCGTTCCTATCGTCATGCTCATCCTGTTAGGACTTTTCCTTATTGTCTTTGGTCCTGGTCTCTTACGGGTGTGGAGCAGGCCGCTGAGGAAACGTGGAGGTGCCTTCTAAGTAGCAGCAGTTCTATCAATCGTGGTCATTGATGCTCCTCCTACCTCAGTACCCTGGCGGAACAGGAAAGCCACCGATGCCGCGAATCCCTGCGATGCCGCCGGCATGGGTCAGGGCATGGGTCAAGGCAGCGCTGAGCGCATCACCCGCCTGCTGCTGCCCCCAGGGAAACGTCACCTCTTTGTCCAAATCACTCTCGGAGAGTCCGCTCACTACTTCATCCACTTGTGTCAACAGTGTATCAAGCGTCGCCACCAACTCTCCTGCCGAGGTAGGTCTGGTCAGCCTGGGAGGCCAGCCATCCAGCGGATAGTCCCGCAGTTCCCAGTGCTTCCCCGCTGCAACGAGGGCATTGCCCAACAGAATAACGGCAGCATGCATCGCCACCTCCGCAATCGGCCGGTCATCGATCAAGGGGGTGCGATAGTCCAACTGTTCGGGGCTGAGATCTTCCAGCGTGTGCTGGAGCCACCATTTGAGGCGGCCATTCGTCGTGATGAAGAATGTCCTGGTATCCATGTGAACACGTTCCTTTCTTTGCTGGTTTAACGCGAAAACGTACCACTGTTCCGTTCTAAGCTGGCTTTTGCAGGGCATAGACGGCGACGATTTCGCCATCATGCCATTCGGGTTCACTTGTGAGCAGTGGCAGCCACTGGCGATAGCGGGCATCCTGCTCAGGACTCTGCGCATTCGCCCAATACGCCTCTTTGCTGGCGAATACGACCGCGAGATAGTAGTCGTTGGGGTCAGCATCTGTGCGATAGATGTAGGTTGCTACGAACCCCGGTACCTGCCCAGCTTCAAATGCATGCATTTGTCCCTCGATGAGCTGTCTGAACTGGCCTTCCATGCCTGGTTTGATGGGAAAATGGGCAACGGTTCCGTACATGTTGGTCTCCTCTCATTGTTACTTCTTATAGAGCGGACTTGATGTTCTGATTCACGCGAAAGAAATTCGCCGGGACCTCGGCCCAGATAGCCTCGTAGCTCCACACTGTGTCGTGCTTGCCACCCGGTGCGCCGCTCTATTGACCGGATAGAGGTGCAAGTTCGAAAGCATGTGACCGGCGTTCCTCCTTACATTATAAATAGTGGGTAAAAGCGTTCGGCTTGGACCTCAAAGATACGATTAAACGGGGTCGTGATCGCCCGTCAGAAACTGTTCAAGCCTCCGGCGTACCACACCTCGCGCAGTTGTTGGTCTGTCGCCTGGTTTCCAAGCGCCATGCCACCAGAAGCCAGCGCGTTTGGTGTACAACAGAGAATCGAGCCAGCCGAGTAGAGGCGTCCCACCGGGTTCAGGTTGTCTTCGATGTGTTCCCCAGCCACGGCTCAACGAGGAGAACGGTCCCCTCTTTCGCCAGGGCGGCAGACGCATGGGTCGCCACCTCAATTGGGGTACCCAGGTCATGTAAGCAGTCGAAGAAGGCGATCAGATCCTACCCCGATCCTTGACTGGGGTAATCGGCCGCTGTGGCTCTCTCAAACGTGACACGGTCAGTGACGCCAGCCTTAGATCATGAAGACTCACATGAAAGACATGCGCAAGCCTCCTGTATTTGACAATCAAGTGCTCAAGTGCTCGTTCTGTGAAGGCACCTCGGGTCTTTTCTGAAGGGAAGAGATACGTGCTCTCCTTACTGCTCTGCTATCTTAGCAGAAGAGCATGGAAATGTAAAATGATTTCACTGGGCATGTAGAAAGGAAGAGGAAACTCTTGACTGTGGCTTCCCAGCTAAACATTGCTGAAAGGAGGTGTGCGCTATCGGTGTACAGGTCACGAATGTGCTCCATGAAATTCTCACTCGCTTGCTCTCTGGTTCTTGACCAGACTATCTTACTCTCCTCTGACGAAAGGACAGGTGCTGAAAAGACTGTCCTATTTTGCGTACCATATCCGAAATGAAGCATGAGATCCCTTGACTCTGACATTAATGTCATAGTTTATACTTACGTCAGGCATTCAAGAAAGGAGAGGTGCTCATGCGTATTAGTGAAGTATCCCGACGCACAGGAGTGAGTATACGCTCCTTGCGCTATTATGAACAGAAACGGCTGCTGTGCGCTCGCCGGCTCTCGAATGGCTATCGCGACCTCGATGAGGAGGCCGTCAAACGCGTGCAAACGATCCAGATGTACCTGGGTCTCGGCCTGACCACCGAGCAGATCGAAGAGATTCTCGATTGCACTGGAACCTCCCCTTCCCCGCACCCGTTGCCGGTCTGTGAAGAGGAGCTGCTGGCGCTCTATCAAGACAAACTCCAAGACATCGAACACCAGATGGTGGTGCTGGCGGCGCTCCACACGCGTCTCACCGAACGCGTCGCCTGTCTCCAGAGGCAACTACGGACAGAATGAGGCAGGAGGGTGAAGAGGTGAGGTGTAAAGGAGAAAAACCGAAAGGAGTCTCTTCTATGTCAACCGAAGCAAACAAGGCTCTCGTTCGTCGTTTCTACGACGAAGTAACGAATGGGAGAAATGTGGCCGTCCTGGACGAACTTCTGGCCCCCAATTTTGAAGGGTTCAAAGTCGAAGGCGCAGATCACGGCCAAAACCGCGAGGAATTCAAACAAACAATGACAATGGTGCTCAATGCCTTCCCAGATCACCATCAGACCATTCACGACTGGATTGCCGAAAATGACAAGGTCGTCACCCGTTGGACTGTTCAGGGAACACACCAAGGCGAGTATGCCGGTATTGCGCCTACAGGCAAGCAGGTAAAAATCACAGGGATTGATATCTTCCGGGTCGTTGATGGCAAGATCGTGGAAGTATGGGCCGAAGTTAATATGCCTGGCATGATGGAACAACTCGTGCCGCATGATCATCACGGAACGCACTCCACCGCAACGCCCCAGCGCGAGTATCGCCGTGAGCAGCGGATATCCCGAGAAATTCGGTGCGACGCGAGTCGGTATCTTTATAAGTTGGAGTAACACGATCCAGTACCCGACCAGGGCCATGATAGAGAGCAAACCAGCCACCACTGCCCAGGCAAATACCTGGCCTGGCAGTCGCCTGGCTCGCATATAGCGGCGCCGTGCTTGTGAGGTGCTCCGCGGCCACCACCTGCCGCCCATGTACTGCCACATCACCCATAAGAGAAGGGCCATCACGGCGACCGCCCATGGAATTGCCGGGCTGGTGACCGTGTTAATGGTGATCAACACGGTCCAGATCGCTCCGAGAGAGGTAGCGAGGAAAAAAGCCATGATCCCGGACCACACCACCGCCGGAATCCGGGCCAAGAGCGTGCGCCTACGGTTCATGCCGCCTTGATTATTCTCCCCTGGCGTATCCATCGAGGTGTTGGGGACTCCTGCTCTCTCTTCAATGTGTGTGTGGTCAGCTGCTTGTTGTTCTGACATTACGAAAATGTGTGTTTTCATAACGAATACTCCTATGAGAAGTGAGGTGAACGATCAACAAGTTCAGTGCAAGCATACCCGGAAAAGGCGTAGGTGACGGAGTGAAAGAAGAGCTATTTCTGGCATCGAACGGACTATTTTCCATGGGCGATGACCATAGGGGCGGATAGCCAATCGTCCTATGCCGATCGACTCTGACAGGTCGCCGAAAGGCATATTGTTCGGCAAGAGGTTTTCATGTATGCTTCTTATCAAAGAGGCAAGATAACCAGAAGGCGAGTACAGTACCATGCAAGAAAAGATACGGCCATTGACCGGGAGGCAAAACCGTCACCGACTCTGGTGGCTGATGCCCAAAGCATTTGATTGGCTCTCCTCCACCTTTTATATCGGCGTGTTTATCGTCGCCTTTCTGCCATCGCCGTCGCGCATAGCATGGTGGCAAGTTCCTTTGCTCACAAGCGTCGTCTTCACCTTGCTTTTCATCGATCGCCTGGAATACTGGCGCTATGGCGAACAGGTTCCGCTGAGAGCGGCTGTGCTGCTGTTCGTCGGGCGTATCGTACTCATTGCCTGCACCATACTGATCGAAGGGTTTGACTTCACCCCTTTCCTCTTTCTCATCCCTCCCTACCTTGCGGTGGTGTACTTCGGGAACAGAGTCGGCTATGCGATAGCTGCGCTTGCCATCGCTGGCTATCTTGTGCCGGCATGGCTGCACAATCCACACTGGTATCTGAACCCACTCTCTGCCTTCCTGGCCATCGCCTTCTCCTTTACCGTGGTATTTGTGGTGTTGATGGCACGCGTTGTCTGTCTCGAAAAGGCAGGGAGAGTCCGAGAGCAGGTCAGCCGCGTCCGGGCAGAGGAATTGCTAGCGGAAGTGGAACACGCTCACCGGCAACTGCAGGCGTATGCCGAACGAATTGCCGAACTTGCGACGACAGAAGAGCGCAACCGCGTGGCGCGCGAGATTCATGATGGTCTGGGTCATGGGCTCATCGCGATCAGCGTGCAGTTGGAGAAGGCGCTGGTATACTATGACAAACAGCCTCAGGAAGCTCTCCAGGCTATCAGTGATGCGAAGCGGGTGGTGAAAGAGGCCTTGCAGGATGTGCGCCGCTCGGTCCGTGCACTGCGGACCGAACAGGAGGTATTTGCCTGCATCCAGAGAATTACGATTTTGGTAGAACAACTGCGCGAGACCGCTCTGGCAGTTGATTTCGAAGTGACCGGCAGCGAGGAACAATTTTCGAATGTGGCGCTTCTGACGTTCTACCGTGTGGCTCAAGAGGGTTTTACGAACATCCAGAAGCACGCCCAGGCCAGTCATGTTCAGGTCAATTTGCATTTCGCTGAAGAGGAGGCGCGCTTGAGTATCCATGATAATGGATGTGGCTTCGACACCGAGCGTCGATTACCGTGACAAGAACAGGGTTGGCGACACGTATCCAGAGGGATATGCCGCAGCGTGTCGTCGTTTCAAAGTAAGGACGGTCAGTGCTTGTCTATGGAGGAAGAGCGTATGATGACCCCGAATCCAGAGGAAGAACGGCACGCTGCGGTGCGTGTGCTGGTGGTGGACGATCAACAACTGGTGCGTGACGGGATTGCTTCTTTATTACGTGTGCAGGATGGAATTGCTGTGGTAGGGACGGCGACGAACGGACAGGAAGCGCTGGAGCAAGCGCTAACACGGCAACCGGATGTGATCTTGATGGATGTGCGCATGCCGATTATGGATGGCGTGCAGGCAACATTCCAGATCCTCAGGCAGGTGCCTTCCTGCTGCATTCTCATGTTGACGACCTTCGATGACGATGAGTATATCAGGGATGCCTTACGTGCAGGGGCACGCGGCTATTTGCTCAAAGATCTCCCGGCGCAGGACCTGGCACACGCGGTCCATGCAGTCGTGCAGGGGGTCTATCAGTTCGATGCGTCGGTTATGGAAAGGATGATTGAGGCGTACAGCAAGCCAGATACGGTTCAGCAAGGCGAGACCGAGGAGCGTATAGCATCTTCTCTTCCCAAAACGAAAACAAACGCTATTTCTGTTTCGCTCGATGCAGCGGGTTTGACGAACCGAGAAGTCGAGATTTTGCGTTTGATTGCGACAGGAGCGACCAACCGGGAGGTGGCCGATGCCCTGGTGATCAGCGAGGGGACCGTGAAAAATCACCTATCCAATATTTTCGGTCGTTTGGGGCTGCGCGATCGGACTCAGGCCGTAATGTATGCTCGAGAGCATGGTCTTCTCTGAAATTGTGCAAGAGCATTCCG
>WNGP01012141.1_pt1 | contig 10426 bp, 9 predicted proteins | sample 5407671 | NCBI WGS metagenome assembly WNGP01 (sample SAMN13153381, study PRJNA577476) | soil metagenome | isolation source: 40 cm soil or saprolite under Garry oak tree replicate 2 | place: USA:California | collected 2016-06-15
TCGCCCATGCCTTTGAAACGGCCACGGCCTATCGCCAGTATCTGCACGGTGAAGCCGTCGGTTGGGGAATGATTGCCGCATCCCGGCTGGCCGCACGCATGGGCCTGCTGGCGCCCGAGAGCGCCGCCCGAATTGAGCGACTCGTGCGCCGTCTCGGTCCGCTTCCTGCTTTACCAAACACAACACCCTCGCGACTGCTGAACATTATGCATGCGGATAAGAAGACGCGCGGGGGCGAGTTGCGCTTGGTTTTGAGCCGCAAAATCGGCAGCGCCGGAACCTTTGGCCCCGTTGCGCCTAAGCTGGTGGTTGAAGTGCTCGGCTATCTCGGCCGGCAAACATAATCCGACCATGAACCCACCCGGTTCCAGTCGCGCCCGCTTGTCCGGCACGCGCCCGTCAGGAACCCACGACGAGACCGCCGCCTCGCGTGAGGTGCGGGAAATGTTTAGCCGCATCGCGCCGCGTTACGACCTGCTGAATCATCTTCTCTCTCTGCGCTTCGATGTAATGTGGCGGAAGCGCTTGGCGCGCCGCTTTGCGCACATCCTCGCGCGACCTGACGCCCGCGTTCTCGACGTCTGCTGTGGGACAGGAGACCTCGCGCTGGCTCTGGCGAACGCGCCGATCACTTCCGCCAGTTCCGAACCCGCTTGTTTGGTGGGCGCGGATTTTGCTCACCCTATGCTCGGGCGCGCGCGGGAAAAGGCCGCCGGGGGTGCTCGTCGCAGGCTCGAATTCCTGGAAGCGGATGCACTGTCGCTTCCTTTTCCCGGCGCTACGTTCGATCTGGTGGCCACCGCCTTTGGATTCCGCAACCTGACGAACTACGCGGCCGGACTCCGTGAATTGCGGCGTATCCTCGCACCCGGCGGCTCGCTGGCAATTCTCGAATTCGCGGAACCGCGCGGCGCGCTCTTCCGCCATCTTTTCAACTTCTATTTTAAGCGCGTGCTTCCGGCGGTGGGCGCTGTGGTTTCAGGCCACGCGCAAGCCTACAGCTATCTGCCGGAATCGGTGGCGCGTTTTCCAGATCCGAGTGAGCTTGTGGAATTGATGAAGCGAACCGGTTTTTGCGAAGTTGCTTTCGAGTCTTGGAGCGCCGGAATCGTGACGCTGCACAGCGGGCGCGCCCGCGGCAACAGAGCTTAGCCACGCATCGTCTTTCATCTCGCCCTCCCGAGCAGACTTAAGCTAAATAGCACCGCCGAAAGGACCGCGATCGTGGGTCCGGCGGTAGAGAATTTGAATACCAAAGCATTCAAAAGAAACCCTGCCGTCACCGACAGCAGGCCAGCCACTACTGCGAGAAGAAAGAAGCGCGAGAGCTTATTCGTTAGCTGCCGGGCCGTCGCTGAAGGCACGATGATCAAGGCACTCGCCAGCAGCGCGCCCATGAAGCGAAGTCCTACGAGCACCGTCAGGCTGAAAAGGAGGAGAAAGTAGAGGTCGAGGCGGGCGATACGCACGCCGGTCGCGGCGGCCAGGTCTGCGGAGAAAATGCTGAGCGACAATTGATCCCTCAGGAGAAAAATGCACAGGATTACAAATAAGACGGCGGCCGAACCTAGAAAAAAACCGGTCAGCGAAATCCTTTCTAGCTGGCCGAAGAGAGATTGGGCCAGGTCCTCCCTCGGTGTAACGGCAGCTCCGATGGCCAGGGCTGCCGCAAAGACCACGCCTATGGCGGCTTCGGTGGCCAAGCCGGTCTTTTTCTGAAGCTGCCAAACCAGGAACGTCCCCAGAAACAACGTCGCGGCGCCGCCCATCAGCGGATTTAGTTTGAAAGCAAAAGCGAGTCCGAGTCCAGGGAGCGCCAAATGTGAGATCACGTCGCCTGCGAGAAGCATGCGTCTCATCAGCGCGATACATCCCACCAAGCCGGCAGCCAGCGAAAAGAACAGCGCAAGCACGAGCAGCAGGCCCTGGTCCCTCACGATTTTTCGCGCTCCTGCGCGATTCGCGAATCGCGCTCTCGCTCGCGCTCGTGGACATGTTGATAGTATTGCGGTGGTGAGGCGTACAACTCCTGCAGCATCGCTGGTGTGAGGATCTCCTTGGGCGGACCCATGCACGTCTTGCCTTTGCTCAGGCACAGGACCATGTTCGCATTTCGAAAGACGATGCTCAGGTCATGCGACACCAGCAGAATCGTCATCCCGCGGTCTTTTTGCAACGAGTGCAGCAGTTCGTAGATGCGTTCTTCCGTGAGTTCGTCGAGGCTGGCCGTCGGCTCGTCAAAAAGCAATACGTTCGGCCTTCCCAAAAGGGCAAAAGCAATCAACACTTTTTGAAATTGCCCTCCCGATAAGGCCCCGATGCTTGTGCCTAGAAGCTCATTCGTGAGACTAAGCTCGGCTGAAACCTCCCGCAATTCCGTCGCCGGCAAGTTTAGGAATCTGGCTTTTGCGGTGAGCAGGTCCTTCGCGCTGAGGGGTAACTGCCGGTCCGCCGCAACCTTCTGCGGAACGTATCCCAGCCGAGCCTCAGGGCTCCAGCGAATCTCTCCGCGATAGGGAATCAGCTTTAGCAGCGCTTTGAGCAGAACGGTCTTTCCAGCGCCGTTCGGTCCTATAATCGCGACGCAATCGCCCTCCTGCACCTCGAAGCTCAAGTCATGAATGACTTCACGATTCTCGAAGCCGGCGTTCAGGTGCGTGACAGTCAGCAACCGATTTGTCATGGCTACATTTGCCTGCGAATGCATTCAATCCGGCTCTCGCCGGCACACCAGGGCGAACTGTAAGCATAATTCAGAATACGCCTGCGGATCAGAAGGAAGTGATGTTTCTGTCGCTCGACGCAGCCGTGGGCTTCACGCCTTTGAAGGCGTTCCCGCATGGTCAGCAGGGGGGCAGATCGCCCGGCTTACAACGTATGACGCCGTGGCGCCGGGCGGGTGCTGCGAGCCCGGGAAGAGAAGCGAAGATCTGCGCTGCATGGCGCTGCATACCCTGTTGCTTTTGCTGCAGGCTGGACCGGACGTGCGCTACAATCCTCTGCCACCGACCTGACGGGAAGGAGATCAACATGTTCAAAGCAACGCTCGGCGGTCTCATGCTTCTGCTGGCGTCCTCCGTACTCGCGGCACAGGATGTCCGGCCTACCTGCAACAAGTGTCCCGCTACCTACATTCCGAATCAGGAAATTCAGGCCTATGCGAAGAGGGCCATCGCCGACAAATTGATCGATCAGCAGATTCGCGCCGTTGACGCTGGGAAGACCAATGTCGACGTCGGTCTCGTCTATCGCGGCAAACTTACGGCCCCGGCGCCCGATTCCGTCGCCGAGCACGACCAGGTGAGTGAGGTCTATCACGTCATCGACGGCTCGGCAACGCTCGTCACCGGACCGGATCTCGTTGGCACGAAGCGGAGACCGGCCGACGATCGCGCCGTCAAGATGTTAAACGGGCCCGGCAGCAATTCTGCCTCGATTCGTGATGGCGTCACGCATCAACTCAAGGCCGGCGACGTGGTCATCATTCCCGCAGGCACTGGGCACTGGTTTACCAAAATCGACGATCACATCACCTACCTCATGGTGCGCATCGATCCCGATAAGATTACGCCGCATAAGGACGAAGCGGCATCGAAGGCGGACCTTGCCAGCAGCGGGAAGTGAACTCGATTCGTATTGAACGCTCCTAGAGCTGTCATCCCGAGCGACTTTGCAATTGGGGTTGTCGGGCGCCAAAAGGCCGTGGCAATCACGGCGCTTTTGGCGCGTAACAAAGGCCGAGGGATCTGCTTCTTCCTTGGCGATCAAAAGGCGGTCACGGAAACTTCAGGAATTGGCGCAAGCTCTGCGGCGCATTGCCGATGCCGCGCGCCAGGCTCAGTTTGGCCACGTTGTGCGCAAAGACGCTGTTGATGTAATCAAGTTCCGCGCTGGCCACGGATTCCTGTGCTTGCGTGACCACCACGTCATTGCTCACGCCGGCCTCCAAGCGCTGCCGCTCTTGCGCCAGCGTCTGTCGCGTGACTTCCAGATTCTGTTGAGCCACTTGCACCTGGCTCGAGGCGGCCTGCAAATCCAGATACGCGTTGCGCACTTCGCTTTCGATCTGGCTTTTCTGATCTTCCAGTTCTGCCCGGCGCTGCTGCAGCGCCGCGTCGGCTTCTTCGATGTCTCCCGCGGCGCGGCCGCCTCGCCAGATCGGCACGGTAAGCGTGGCTACGGCCGTAAACGTCGCGTGCGCCTGCCCGGGATTGGTTCCGATCTCCCCATAATCGGCGCTGACGGAAAGCGTGGGATAGCGTTCATCGCGCGCCGCGGTGAGCGCGCGTTCCGCCGCGCGCACCTGGGCCTCCGCCGCTTTCAAGTCGGCACGCTGGTCCAAGGCTTGCTTCACCGCGTCTTCCAGGCTGATTGCCGGCGCCGCTGCGAAGGGAACCTCATCGGAGATGTCGTACCGCTCGTTTGGCGGCAGGCCCGTGAGACGCGCCAGATTGATTTTTTGTTTGGCAACGTCATTTTGCAAGGAAACCAGCCGCTGCTGTCGCGTCAGGACCTCCACCTGGCTGCGATTCACGTCTATCTGCGGGACTTTGCCGAACTGAAGCTGCATCTGCGTCTGCTGGAAAACGGCGTTGGCTGTCTCGAGTTGCGCCTGCGCGGACTGCACGCGCGCCTTCGCCGCGATCACTTGCAGGTAAGCGCCGCCCGTTGCCAGGACCACCAGGTCGCGGGCATCCTGCGCTGAGAGTTGCGTGGCGCGCAAGCTCTCCTGAGCGGCACGGTAATTATTCAGCGCGGTAAAATCGGCCACCGTCTGCGTGAGCCGCGCGCGCAGGTCCATGTAATTGAATGGCCCCACCACCGTCGGTATGCTGAAGCCCGGGAAGCCGAAACGCACGCCCAGCGCGGCCAGGTTCACGCTTTCGTCTGTTTCTGAAAAGTCTCCGTTCACATTCGGAAGCAAGGCACTGCGCGCAACCCTGGTTTGGCCGTGGACCTGACGCACCGCTTGCATCATGCCTACGGCTCCAAGGTTGTACTCGATGGCTCGCTCCACGGCCTCTTGGAGAGAGAGCTTGCCGGAAAAAGGCCTCGTCGCCGTGCTGTTGGCGCTTCCCGAGTAAGCCCCGGAAACTTGAATGGTGGGATTCAGTGTATTCACGCTCGTGGTGGTTCCCGGTATAGCTGTCTGAGTGGCTGCCACCCCGCCACTCGCGCCGCTGCGTCCGGAAAGCGGCAGCGGATTCGCCTGCGAGCCTTGCTGCGACTGAGCGGCTGCCGCGCCGAATTGCGCGTAAGCCGAGCCGGTGAATAGGCACAGTGCGAATGCCCATATCGCCGCGTAACTGCCCATTCGGGCTGTGAACTTTGCGAGTTTGCTCATTTGCCTTGGTCCACACCTTTCTGGATCGCCGACGTATTTGCGGGAATGCCGCGGCAAAAGTCACCTACAGGATGAGCTTTTGCCGCTTCACAAAGTCGCGCTAGATCTGGCGCTTGAAGAGCGCGATACATCCGCTGATGAGAACGATAGCGAATGCGGACAGAATTCCCACATCCAGATAGATCCCCTCGAAGCCGGTATTCTTGAGCAAAAGATTCTTCAGCGCGTGCACGGCGTAAGTGAATGGATCGATCACGGAGATCCATCTCAGCCACACGGGAAATCCCTCTGTCGGGTAAATGGCCCCCGAAGGAAAGTAGAGCAGGGTATTGAGCACGCCGAAGATGGCGCGCGGCACGAGCGGATCGCTCACTCGGACCATCAGCAAAAACATGAAGCTGATCATCGCCAGCGCCGTTACCCCCAGGACGATCACCAGATACACCAGCCGCACCGGGTCCCACAGCCGCTCGATGCCGGCGATCAAGCCGCCGATGATGGTGATGGTGAATCCGGCCATCAGCCCCTTGATGGCGCCGGAAGAGACCAGGCCCAGGACGAGATCCGCTTTGCTCAAAGGCGTCGCCAGATAGCCTTCGTGCAGCCCGCGCGCTTTGTCGTCGATGAAGACGATGCCGCCGCCGATCATGGCCACCACGAAAATCGAAATGGAGATGGATCCCGCCAGCAGATACTTGATGTATTCGATATAGGGATAGACTTCCACGGTTTGGATTTCGATTTTTCCCGGCAGCCGCTCGGGGCTGAACATTCCGCTCATGCTGGCTGCCAGCGATTCTCCGGGCTGCAAAGGCGGCAACACCGGCCCGTTCAGACTGGTCTGAATCTCTTGGATGCGTTCCAAAATCCCGCTGGCCGTAAAGTTGTCCGTGTTGTCTTCGATGAAGGCCAGCCGCGGCTTTTCATTGCGCAGCACGCGCTCGGAGAAGTCCGGCGGAATGTCCAGAACAGCCTTCACGAAGCCGGCCCGCAGATCGGTCATGGCCTCGGGCAGATTGCGGTATTCGGAGGTGCGGAAGGTTTGCGGGCCCTGGGCAATCGCGTTCAGCCGTCCGCGCAGAACCCGGGATTCGGCGCTGCGGTCCTCGTCCACCAGGGCCAGGCGCACGTTTTTGATTTTCCCGCCGAAGGCATAGCCCAAGACGATGAGCTGCATCAGCGGGAAGACCATGGAGGTCATCATCAACGCGGGACTGCGGAAAAACTTGCGCATGTCGCGTTCGATGATGGCCTGCACTCGATAAAGCTTCATCTCCGTCGCTCCTGCTGGTCAGGCCTCATTTGTACAGGTGCCCTCATTTGTATAAATGCTTGATGTCCAGCCGCGCTCCGGCCCCTACTTCGTCGCGGAGTTGGCGCCCGGTGTAGTGCAGAAAAACGTCGTCCAGCGTCGTGCCCTGCACGGTGACGCGTTTCACGGTGACGCCAGCCTTGCGCGCGGCCTCCATAAGGGCGCCCACCGTGTCCGGACCGCTGTGCGAGGAGATGTGCGTTACTCCGTCGCGCTCCGTTACGCTAACCACCTTCGGCAAGGCCTTCAGCGTCTCTTGCCAATGGGGCGGCTCATGGGCAAACTCCGCCTCCACCAAAGCTTGTCCGCCTCGTCCATATAGTGTGTCGTCAGCAGGATCGTTAAGTGCGAGCTCTCCTGCAGCTTGTCGATCATCTCCCAGACGTTGGTTCGCGAGACCGGATCGAGACCCGTGGTCGGCTCATCGAGAAAGAGAATCTTCGGCGAGTGCACCAGGCCGCGCGCGATCTCCAGGCGCCGGCGCATGCCGCCGGAGAATGTTCCCACCAGGGCCTTGGCGAATCGCGTCAGGTCCACGGCTTCCAGCAGGTCGCGGATGAGCTTGGTGCGCCGGTTGGCGGGCACTCCATAGAGCTTGGCGTGAATCAACAGATTTTCTTCCGCGGTCAATTCCGGATCGGAAGTGAGCGCCTGGGGAATGACGCCGATGGAATTGCGCACCCCGTCCGCGTCTCTTCGCACGTCATGTCCGGCCACGCGCGCCGAGCCTTCCGTAGGGGGTGTGAGCGTGGTGAGCATGCGAATCAACGTTGTTTTCCCCGCGCCGTTCGGTCCCAACAAGCCAAAGATTTCGCCCTCTTCCACGGTGAAATGAACGTGGTCCACGGCCACGAAGGTGCCGAAGCGTTTCGTCAACCCATCCACTTCGATCGCCAGCATCACGCCGTCCTTTTCCGCTAGAAGTGGAACCAACGGCGCTCCCTGGGTGGCTGGGGCAGCAGCACGTATGCGGTCATCCCCGCGAACAGGCGCCGGTCCTGATTGGGAACGGCAACTTTGATGGTGAACGCTTTAATATCGCGTTTGGTCCGGCTGACGTCTCGCTGCGTGGCGAAAGCGCTTTCCACGCCTTTGAAAAAGACGGTTCCCTCGATGGTATTGCCGGAGGGCAACCGCACCTGTAGCTTTTGCCCAAAACCGATCTGGTCGATGTAAGTCTCTTCCACGTCGGCCTGCACCCACAAGTGGTCTACGTCCAGGACGGTGACGACGGGCCCTCCGGCTTGCACCACCTCGCCTTGGCGAGCCACGCGAACCGAGACGATGCCGCTGATGGGTGCATCAATTTTCGTGTAGCCCAGTTGCGTATCTGCCTGATCGCGTTGCGCCGAGGCCTGCGCCAATTGCGCCCGCGTGGCGGCTATGTCGGCCTGCTGTACGTCCACTTGCTGGCGATTGGCTCGCGCCGCCTCGAGTTGCGCCTCGGCCGCCTTGATCTGTTCCTCGAGCGCTTTCACATTCGCCTGCGAAGCAAGATAGTTGGATTCGGCCGTGTCGCGGTCCTGCGCGGCAATGGCCCCGCCTTGAAATAGTCCTTGATTGCGTTTGTAGGTGACGTCATTCAGGGCTAGGGTAGCTTTCGCTTGTTCCAGTTGGGCGCGAGCGGCCGTCAGCGAGGCTTCCGCCTGCTGCACTGCCGCCGCGGTCTGCCGGTCATTCATGGCCAGCGTGGTATTCGCCTGCAGCAACCGGGCCTGCAGTGTGCGGATATTTTGTGTCGCCGAATCGCGCACCGTTTTGAGCTCGGTTGGGTCGATCTCAGCGATCAGTTGCCCCGCCTTCACTTCCGACCCTTCGTCCACCAGCAGCTTCTGCAGCCGGCCCTGGACCAGCGGGCTGACGATCGCATCTGTTCCCGTGACGATGCCGGTCAGCTGGATTTCTTTCGTGCTCGGCGTGGTAATCATGTAGATGACGAGAGCCACGCCGAAAAGTCCTGTCAGAAAGAAAAAGAACCGCGACACCTTCATGGTTTCCTCGCTGCGGGCGCAAACAACGCGTGCTCCACAAAATCCAGAATGGCCCGGCGCCTGGCCGCCACGCGTCGCGGCGCCAGCGGGTCGCAGTGCCAGAGCTGGGTCAACACCGGAGCCGCGGCAAAATAAAGAACCGTCATGGCCACCAGGCTGAACAGCGTATGTTGCGGGTCCACCCGCCGGAACTCGCCCGCCGCGATGCCCGCGCGGATCACGCCCGCCAGGCGGCGGTGCAGAGGCCGCAGGTGTTCCTGCACAAGTCCCACCAGCCGGGGCTCCTGGCTCATCAGCTCGCGCTCGAAGAGGCGCGGATAATTCGGGTGCGCCACCATAAAATCGAAATAGCTGTTGATGTAGCGCAGCAGCTGCTGGCGCGGTGAGCCCGGGCGGTCCAGCGCCGCGCTGCTTTGCTCTCGAAGCTGGCGAAACAGCGTGCTCAGCGTGAATCGGTGCAGCTCTTCCTTGCTCGAAAAGTAGTAGTAGAGCAGAGCCTTATTCACGCGCGCGGCCCGCGCAATGGCCCCGATGCGCGCGCCGGCCAGGCCGCGCTCCGCGAAATTCTCTTCCGCCGCGCCGAGGATGCGTTGCACCGTATCGGGACGTCTGGAATGGGCCAGACCTGCGGGCAGTTTGTTTTCCGCCGGGCGGGATGCCGCGTTCACTAAGGGAGAATGGATTGCGCCAGCCATTGTATTTAACTAAACGGTTAGTCTAAATGAGGACGGCAAAATATGTCAAGGCCAGTCGGATGAAATCGAGCGAGCCGGGAGGAAGTCGCCGCACACACGCGGGAGGCGCGGTCCGGAATTGGCATCCGCACGCGCACAGGGCGCCCGGCTGAATCCGTGAAGAGTTCTTGTTGGTGCGCCTGGAATGAACTAGAATCGATTGGAAGGCGTTCCGCCCTGGGGGTGGCCATTGAAACCCACCGCGCTTCATCCAGCCATGGGCCTCAAAACCATCTGCGGGATCCTCCTGGCATCTGCGCTGGCGCTCGCGCCGGCGACCACATTTGCTCAGCGCGGCGCGGCAGGAGCCCATGCTGGAGCGGCAGGAGCCCGCGCGGGAGGGGCCAGGCCCGGCGTATTTCGAGCGCCGCAAGCGCCCGTCATTCGCGCCCCGGCGGCGGGTGTTAGCCATCCGAGTGCGGCGACTCCTGTGATCACTCGCCCCATCATTACCCGTCCGGCGGGCATGACTCCTCTGAATTCTTTGCGCAGCCCCGTCACGCCGTTGCGCCTTCCGCTTACCTCCTCCGGCATCTTTTTTCCGTCGCGACCTCCGCGGCGATTCCCGATTAGCCCAATTGGCCCGATTGGCCCAATTCGGCCAATTGGTCCGTTCCTGGGTACCGCTGGTTTCTTTGGGCTGGGCTTTAACCCATTTTTCTTTCCGAGCTGCAATCCCTTTTGGGGAATGGCGTTTGGCTGCGGCATGCTGTCGCCGTATTACGGTTACGGCATCGGCTATCCGGCAACGGTATATCCAACGTATCCGCCCGAGCCGCCATATCCGTCCGAACCCGCGTACTCTCCGCCGGAGCCCTCGGCAACTCTCCAGTACACTCCGCCCGTGAATCAATATCCGCTCGCGGAGAGCTTGCCGGCGGAAGACTTGAATGCGCTGAACGGCGTCAACAGACAGTTGCGAAATGAGATTCTGCTTTACCTCAACGACGGCTCGGTGTTCTCCGTGGCCAGCTACGCGGTTTCCGATGGCCGGCTGCATTACCTAAACGCTTATGGCGAACAGAATGACCTAGCCGTGGATCTC
>WNGP01005664.1_pt1 | contig 10425 bp, 9 predicted proteins | sample 5407671 | NCBI WGS metagenome assembly WNGP01 (sample SAMN13153381, study PRJNA577476) | soil metagenome | isolation source: 40 cm soil or saprolite under Garry oak tree replicate 2 | place: USA:California | collected 2016-06-15
AAATGATTCACTTCGCCGGGGGGCACGCCGAACACTTTGGCGATTTCGCGGATCGCCAGCCGCGCGTGCATGGTGCTAAAACTTCCGATCATTGCCACATGCTCCGCGCCCCAGCGCTTGTACACGTAATCGAGCATCTCGTCGCGCCGCGCGCCGCAGATGTCGATGTCAATGTCCGGGCAATCGCCGCGCTGCTCGTTCAAGAAGCGCTCGAAATAAAGCCCCCAGCGCAGCGGACACACGCGCGAAATCCCCAGGCAATACGTCACTATCGAACTCGCCGCCGAGCCGCGCGCCACCGCCGGAATCCCGCGCCGCCGCGCTTCTTCGACGATGTCCCACACGAGCAGAAAAAACGGCGCCAGGTTGCGCTTCTCGATCACTTCGAGCTCGTGCGTCAGCCGCGCGAGCACCTCCGGCCGCAAAGGCCGATAGCGCCGCAGCGCGCCCTCGCAACTCAGCTACCACAAATACGAAAACGGCGTCTCGCCCTCCGGCACGGGAAATTCCGGAAAGATCAGCTTGCCCAGCTTGAGCTGGAGGTTGCAGCGCTCGGCAATCTCGAGCGTCGCGCGCACGGCTTCCGGATGATCGGCGAAGAGCCGCTCCATTTCCGCCGCCGGCTTGAACCACGCTTCGCTGCTCATGATTTCGGGGGGCGCGACGGTCGTCAGCAGCCCGCCGGTGCGGATGGCGTTCAGCGCGCGATGGTGCAGATGCTCTTCGGGCCGCAGAAAATGCGCGTTGTTCGTCGCCACGAGCGGCACGCCCAGCTCGCGCCCGAGCCGCTCCGTTTCGCGCAGCGCCCGCCGGTCGCCCGGTGAAAGAAGCTGCGCCTCCAGATAGAGCTGTTCGCCAAAAATCTCCTTCAGCCGCGCAATCCATTCTTTCGTAGGGGCACGATATATCGTGCCCCTACGGTCGCTTGCATTTGGCCACCTACTGGATGGCGGGCACAGCGCAATCACTCTCTTGCTGTGTTCCGCCAAATCCTCGACCGTCAGCGGCTCTCCTTCGTCTTTCGCCGCAACAATTGCGCCTTCCTCTTCTTCTGCCGTGGTGTCTTGCGCCGTCGCACGATTCCGCGCTGCCCCAGCCGTGCCTTCTTGCTCTGCGCTATCTCGGCCGATCTGCCGCCGCGTTACCAGCCGGCACAAATTGCTGTAGCCTTCCGCATCCGCCGCCAGCAGCACCATCGGCAGGCCATGTTTTTTTTCCTCATGCCGAGCGGAGGCTCGATGGTTTTCGTTGGCCCGCAATCTGGGGATCTCTCCCCCATCGACGCTTTGATCCCTTTCGACATCCACCGCCACTCCCACAATCGGTTTCACTCCCGCCTCGTGCGCCGCTAGGTAAAACGGCACCGCGGCGTACATCCCGTTCGTATCCGTGAGCGCCACGGCCGGCATCTTCTGCTCGGCCGCCGCCGCGACCAGTTCCAGCGGCGATGCGACCCCCCTCAGAAACGAGTAGTGGCTGTGACAATGGAGATGAACGAACATCGGTTGTCCGATCGGGAGGGGAAACGGAAGAGGAGTTAAAACTACTCCGGAAACTAAGCAATGACTGGTAGAGAACTGCCTATAGTGACGAGGCGTTCAGTTCGTTTGGCTTCTTTCCATTCAGAGCGCCGCTCTTTGACGATCGCGTCATTACGTCCCAGCAGGCAATGGCAACCGTTGAATTTCATGCCTAACGCTTTCCATAGTGCTGCATCTTCTTTGCATAGAGCTGGTGAGATGCCTGTTTTCAGTCGCTCGATTGCGAAACGGAACATTTCCACTTGAGTCCCGAAAGGAATCCGGTATTTGAATCCGGAAGGGTCTTTTTCTTCGGTCAAATAGTCGAAGATGCTGGCGTCTCGGCCGTTGGCTTTTGCTGCATTGCGCAGTCCATGATAAGAAGTGGCCCGCAGAGCGCCCAGCGTGACCATTTCGGGCGATAGCACGTTAATTCTTTTTATGGCTTCGGAGTACCCGCGCTTCCAATCGGGGTAGGGAATCATCGGATCGAGCCGGAATCGGATGGGCCATCCGGCTTTTTTCATCTTTTCCGCTGCTGAAAATCGTTCTGAAGGAATAGGAGCGCCGTGCTCCCAGCGCTTTCCGATCTCCTCTGCATTGACCGACCAGGAAAAAACGACCTGTGGGCTCGGCGGAAGCTCCAGGGCATATTGAATCTGTGTGGATTTGGTCAGAAAGATGAGGCGATGCTTCTTCTGCGCCGCGAAGAGCGGAACGATCCGATGGGTCAGCGGAGTGCCGGTCATCTTCTTATAGGCAGCATCGAAGACCAAGCCGTCTTGCAGTTCTCCAGCAATCATCATCTTTGGGGAAGGATCGGCCAGCCATTTTGTGATCTCAGCAACCATGTCATCCACATTTGTATAGACCAGCCCGTAGAGCTCATCTGGGTGAAACCGAAACCACGGCACCGTCTGGAGGAAACAGTATGCGCATCGATAGGGACAGCCGCCCGCCACCACAAGCTGCCAAAACTTGAAGCACACAATCTGCGAGTCTTCCCCCGGCCCCCCAAATTGCCGGATGAAGTTTGAACCTCTCTCTTTGGTGAGCATCAGAACCCCGGCAACTTGCGTTGCCCGTGTGGATTAATGAGACCGATTTTGTGCCAAAACTCGGTACCCTTGGGATCTTTGCTGGCAAAAAGTAGATAGTAAAGCAATGTGTCTTGGTCGGTTTTTATAGGTATCCGATCACTGTCAAAAGCAAGATAGCCCAGTTCACGAAGATTCTCCATGTATTCCTTAACTATGGCTCGATATGTTTCCGATTTGGACCGTTGCTTGAATTTGATTTTCCATCTGTTACTTCCCATGAAGGAAGTCAAAGCATTTTCATCAGTTTTGGTGTACTGATGCAAATTCATGCGGATACCCATGCCTTCATGGAAGTTAATGATGAGATCTATCTTCCGTCTGGCAGTTAGTTTCTTGATGGTTTCAAAAGGTAACGGAGAAATGCCCGTAGGATCGACGAAAGCAACGCCCAGACTTGACGGCGATGGGAGACTAACCTTTGAGACTTCCTCGTTGCAATCATCTGGTACAAGTTCGACGTTTTTTAGCTTTTCAGGGGCTCGGTTTTTGATTCTGGTTTCAAGCGCCTTGAAACAAGGCGGATCAGATTCAAAGAAAAAACATTTCGTGAAGTTAAATTTGAGAGCTATGAGAGGTGAGCCATCGAATTCTTCTTGCGTTTCAGGTATTCGGCAGCGGCCAGGGCCTGCAAATAGGTCGACATAGTAGAGCTTGCCTTTCCATTTCTTACTCATCCCCACCGAAAAAATGTCGAGATAGTGCTCAAGATAGTAGAGCTTCTCTTTTGCCCAGACACCGCTCTCACGGGCGAGTAGACCATCGGCCCCAAGAATAGGTTGTTCTGACATAACAGGTGTCAGGCTTATATCATACGTAACGTCTAGATATGAATATTCAACGCGACAAACACGGCGTCGAGAGCACCAGTCCGGCCGGCTTTTCCGCGTAGTGCTCGCGCAACGCAAGCCCTTTGCCGTAAAACAGTGCGTTCCAGCCGAACCGCCCGCGCACCGCGTCCACGCCGCGGTTCAAATACCACCGCCGGTTCGCCTCCCTATCGAACAGCTCGTTCTGCCGCCGGTCGGGCTCAAGATTCGTCACGCTGACGTTCACCAGCCGCACGGCCACGCGCCGCGTGAACAATTTTCCGAACAGCGTCATCGCCGCCACAAGCAGCGCGCGCTCGTCGTTCGTCGGCCGCAGGAGCCGCTCGGCGCCGTGCGCCGACTAATAGTCCTCGTACCGCAGCCGCAGGCTGATCGTGCGCGCTTGGCGTTGATGGAGGCGCAGCGTCGCGCCGATGCGCTCGCTCAAATACTCGATCAGTCCGCCGAGAAACTCCGTGTCGATCGTGCCGCCCTCGATCGTCGTCTCCCGCGAAATGGACTTCGGCGTCGCCGTCAGCACCACCTCGCGCCCATCGAGCCCCCGCGCCCGCTCCCAGATCTGCCGGCCAATCGCTTCGCCAAACGCCGCCTCGAGCGCCGACCGCGGCACCTGCCGCAATTGCCCGATTGTCGCGATCCCGCGCTCTTCCAGCAGCTTCGCATGCGCGTGCCCGATCCCGTGGAGTTTCTCGACCGGCAGCGGCGCCAGGAACTCTTCCTCGCTGCCCGGCTCGACGATGCGGAAGCCGCGCGGTCGCTCCAGCCGCGAAGCAATCGCCGCCACCACTTTTGTCGTCGCGGCGCCGATCGAAACGCTCAAGCCCGTCCCTTCATACACCGACGCCTGCAGCCGCCGCAGCGCCGCTGCAAAATCCGGATAGAGCCGCTCGGTCCCGCGAAAATCCAGGTAAAAATCGTCCAGCGCCGCCGTCTCCACCGTCGGCGTGAAGCTTTCCAGGATGCGCCGTGCGCGCTCCGCAAATTCCGCGTAGTGCTCGTACTGCCCGGGCACGACCACTGCCTTCGGGCAAATGCGCAGCGCCTCGCGAAAGCTCATCGCCGTGCGCACGCCGAGAAACTTCGCCTCGTAGCTCGCCGAAGCCACTACGCCGCGCCCCACTAGCACCGGCTTCCCGCGCAGCCGCGGGTTCAGCACCTGCTCGACCGACGCGAAAAACGCGTCCACATCCGCGTGTACAATCCCGGGAATTGCGTTCGTGTGGCGCGGGACGTCAGTTCCCTGGCTTTTCTCTTCGATGCAGGGTTCCATGGCGGTTCTTGGCAGGGAAGCGGAGCCAATATGCACTGTCATCTCTCTTCGTGGCACAGCCTTCAGGCTGCGCGATCCTCGCGCATTTCCCCGCAACGCGGTTTCTACGGGTGGCGGCCGGCTCGTGAGAGTCACAAGGACAATGGAGCCGGCGCGCCAACCCGTCTCCCGTTTCCTCTACCGCCCGCACTATAGGCGAATAAAAAGCGAAAGTCAAGCCTTTCCAGAAAGGGGTAGTGGGCCAGTTTGAATTAGGCCGCTTTTTCGGAGGCAGGGTGAATCAACTCAACGATCTCACGAAGTTCCCAAACGTGGTCACTGACGCCTGCTTCCATCGCCGGGGTCACTCTGAGCGATTGGTGTATCCGGCAGAAGTTGTAGAACATGAAATACAGCGCCAGCGCGTGCTGGTGATTCTCAACCTTCTTCGAGAACCCATTCGTCAGCCGAGTGAAGCGGCGCATGTGCATCCGCATCGAAAGGTTCTGGCGCTCGGCGTAGCTAGTCGAGATGTGCTTCCTGTCAGGATTCCCAATAAGGGGCGTCGCAATCGCGCCGATGCACTGCGCTGGACTGTAGCGCGTCTCTTCCCCCTTCGGGTCGTTGCCGTACAACTTGACCAACATCGCGTAGTCAATCCCCGTCCCAAAGGCCAGTTCCACGGCGGTCAGATAAACCCGATGGCCGTCCGTAGTCAATTGAACGCGGTTGGCGAGGCGAGAGGCCAAGTCGTGCATGAAGTTCTGTGCATTCCACGCATCGCGTCCGCCAACACGCCAGCAGGGAATAATCTTGGTGTCAGCGCAAAGAGCCGTCCACGTCCATACGTCGCCGTAGCCGAACTTGCCGCGCAGGTCGGCGGGAACGTTCTTCTCTTTCGCGTAGCAGAAAGACCAAATTTCATCGCACTGGATTCGCTTGCACGGCAGGTTGCGCAGAGTCTTGTTCTGATACTCCGCACAGGCTTGACCGATGCGGGCCAGCAGCTTAATCACAGTGTCTTTCGCAACTCCCGTCATTCTCACCGTAGCGCGAACCGAGTTCCCTTCGACAAGAGCCGAAATCACTGCGATTTGCCGTTCCATTGGGAGGTTGTTCATGCGTAGAGTATGCACGACCGCTCAAGCATTGTCAAGCACTATTTCTTATCCGCTCAAGCATGTGGTAGACTCACGCCGCGCTATAGGTACGCAAGGCTTTAGGCTACCGGAGCCTAAGCTGCGAGATTGGGGAATGGGCGTGACGGTTTGTATAGCGGCTATCTGTAAGTGGGACGAAAACACAGAAGCAATTGTGACCGCTTGTGACCAAATGCTCTCCCTTGGTCAGTTCTCTGCCGACAATATCACGACGAAGATTGATCCGGTTCATCCCGCTTGGGAGGCCATGTTCGCAGGCGATGACATCACACGGGTAGATTACGTTCTCGATGCCGTGCGCGAAATGCTGTGCCAACCTCCTATAAAACCACGGAGCTTCGTTGAAGTAAGCAGGGCCTTTTCCATTGCACACAGAAAGGTGCGCCGCCACGTTGTCGAGAGCACGGTTCTTGCTCCGTACTCGATGACCATGAAGCAGTTCCTACGGGACGGGATGACCCAGTTTGGAGCAGAGAATTTCACTGCTCTATTGCAGGCCATCCAAGGAACGACTCTCGGGTGTACGTTTTTGGTCTGCGGATTCGGGCAGGACGGAGAGCCGCGCATTTTCACGGTTTCAGAGAGTGGTGAGTCGCAAATTTACGACAGACCGGGCTGCTGGGCGATTGGGTCAGGTTAGCAAAGTGCTCTGAGCAGCCTATTTTTCCATTCCTATAACCACCTCTATGATTACAAGGCTGCAATCTATCACGTTTGTGAAGCGAAATTCATGGCCGAAACCGCAATCGGAGTAGGGGAAAAGACCTTCCTTTCAATGTACCGACACCACCAGCCGAGGCTCTATACCCTGGAGTCCTCGATTAATGAGATACGCCAGGCTTGGGAAACCGATGGCAAACCTCGCGTGCCCCATTGGATAAAGGACCGAATTCCGCAAATGCTCATCGATCCTACAAAATTAGACATAAAGATTTAGGAAGAACAGGAATCAACTAATGAGGATTTTTCCATCGAGCCGCAGCCGCAAGTTTAGCAATTTCCCGTCTTTGCTCTGGACTCAGCCGTGCGGCTCGGGCTGCGCCGCCCTTGAGTCCCCCTTTGCGCCCAAGAGCGACGGCATGGGGGTTTTTGCGGCGCTTCCGCGGTTTCGGGGTCAGTGGGCCGCCCGTAGCGGTCTCAACGACCCGCAGCGCGTTCTTGATAGGGTCTGAATTCCTGCTTGAGCGTTTTGGCATGATGGAAACAGCGTGGCACAGATGAACGGCCAAATCAAGGGGGCTAAAAGTTCAAACTGGCCCACTACCCAGAAAGGTTGGCAGGTGCAGCCGGTTATCCGGTCGCGCTTATGGCTCGAGGGGAACACTCACAATCGGCACATCCGAATGCGAAATCAGAATCTCGAACCGCCGCTGCTCCTCGCGCTTGAACGTCTCCTGATCGGGGAAAAGTTTTCTAATGAGCGCTTGTTCGTTTCCCGGATCATTCGACGCGGTGTAGTTTTTCCACGTGATTGTGACCCGATAATCCCAGCGCCCGTCTTCGGTCTGGTGATACCGCGGCCGGTCGATGGCGATGTCCAGGATGCGCCCTTCTTCCTTCAACGCCTTGAGCAGCGGCAGATGATTTTTCTTGAACAGCGCGAGCCATTCGTCCGCATGGCCCCACTGCGTCTTGTAGTAGTACTCGACTTTGTACGCCAGCTCTTTCGCCCCGGCTCCTGCCGGGGGCGGAGTTGGCGTCTGCGCCCACGCTGAGCCTGCGCCCAATACGCTCAGAAGCAACGCGAAAAGCCTCCCCCGGCTCAGCCGCTTCCTTTTCATCCCTCCGTCCATTTTCTCGTGCATCGCGTTCTCTCCTTTTTCTCCGCTCCCTTGTGAGCCCTCTTCAGTAGGTCGCCAAAAAACTCCACAGGTGTCATTCCGAGGAGGTCGCCGCGGCGACCGACGAGGAATCTGCTGTTTTCTGAGAAATTTCGGAGAAAGCAGATTCCTCACTCCGCTCGGAATGACATTCTAAAACGCGTTTCAGCAACTTCTTAGAACACCCGCCCCAACTGGAAAAACCATTTCTTGTGCCCGCTGTCGCCAATGCTTCCGCCGAAGAAGAGGGGCCCAACCACCGTCTCCGCCACGATGCCGGCCGCAAAATCGTTCGGCAGTTTCGCAGCGGTGGGGAAGCCGTACATTTTTGCCAGTTCGTACTCGCCGATGACGAATACTCTTTTTCCCGCGAACGGCGGCAGTAGTAGCAGGTCGTGCAGGTAGCCGCCGCGAAACAGAAAATACTGATTTCCGCGCAATTCGTTCAGCCCGTACGAGCCCAGCCGCTCCGGCCCGCCCAGGAAAAACTGCGGCGTGCCGGTGGCCTGCCGGCCAAAAGTTGTTCCGCCGCTCGAAATCGCGAAGAGCGATGCCGGATGCGCGATCGGCTGGAAGTACCCGACGCGCGCATCCATCACTGGAAATGCCTCGGCCGCCCCCGGGCTCGTGTCGAACCAGTGGAAATTCGTCTCCATGTGCACGCCCCGCCGCGGGATCACCGGGTCGTCCGAGCCATCATAGAGAAACCTCAGCCGCGCCGCGCCCGTGCGGCCATTCACAGCCGGGAATTGCAGCGCGCCGATGCGCAGCTTCGACTTCAACCATCCGGCGTCGTAACCAACGCGCACTTCCGCGAACCGGTTGAACGCATATCCAATGCTTACGCCGATATTCGCGCGGTCCACCCCGTAAATCGCCAGTGGATCGTTCTTCTGATAAATCTTGAACGTCGAAATGCTCGCCGCCCCTTCCGGCGCCAGAAACCATCGGCTCCCCGCCGTCAACGGCCGGTAGTATTCGCTGTGCGCGCCGTAGGTCGAGCCAAACAAAAAGTCCGTGCGCCATTCCGCCCGGTAGCCGCCCACGTCCATAAACGTCAGCCGCGCGCCCAGCGTGAAGTTCACGTCGCCGCTTTCCGATCCATCCACTTCAAAGCCGGGCTGGATCATCGGCGGCGCATACGCCGTTTCTTCGACGGTGACCAGCAAACCTTCTCTTCCATCAACCTGCACGATGCGGTACCCCGCGCGATCGTACTTGCCCACTCCGGTCAGCCGCGTCAGCGCTCCTTCGAGCTTCTTCGTGTCCAGCGGCCGCCCGGCAAAGTTCTGGAGCGATCTTTCAAGCTGCGCCGCCGCATCCGGATATGTCCCCGTCACCTTCACGAATTGTGGCGCTGGCACTGCCGTTTTCACGCGCACTTCCCGCTCGCGCCGATATTCCTCCCAGTCCGCCTCCGGCAGCCGGTACGTTTCCAAAAGGCGTGCCTTCTCCTCGGCCGCCTTCAGCCCTCGGTTCATGATCGTCTCGGCGGCTTTGTAGTCCGCCAATGTATATCCCGCTAAATCCGCGCTGATCACGATGTCCGCGTCTTCGAGCCCTTTCTTTTCGTTGTTCGTTACCACGACATCGACCGTCTGCCCGAGTACATCCACCAAAGACCGGATGTTTTTCGCTTCCGGCGTGGAAGTCTTCAGGTGCACGGCGATGACGATGTCGGCGCCCATCCTGCGCACCACGTTTGTCGGCAGGTTGTTCACCAACCCGCCGTCCACATAGATGGCGTCGCCAATTTTCGCCGGTGTGAAAACCCCGGGAAGCGACATCGTGGCCCGCAGGGCGTCCGCCAGCGGGCCGTCTTGGAAATCCTTCTCATCGCTCGTGACCAGGTTGGTCGCTACGCAACGGAACGCAATCGGCAACTCGTCAAACGACGCAATTCCGGAGTACGGCAGCGTCTCCTTGTCGATAATCAGGCTGATCTGGTGTCCCGCACTCAGCCCGGCCGGGAGCGTCGTTCCGCCTCGCAATCCCAGCACAATCGCATTGGGATACGCGCGCAGGTCTTCTTTGCGCCGGAATGACAATGCGCCATACGGCGTCGGACCGATGATCCCATCCCACTTCTTACTTACCGTCAGCATGAGTGTGCGCAGTTCGGCCGGGCTTTTCCCGATCGCATACATCCCGCCCATCAGGCCGCCCATGCTCGTTCCCGCCACGTAGTCCACTGGAACATGGTTTTTCTCGAACCATTCCAGCACGCCGATGTGCGCCAGCCCGAGCGCCCCACCGCCTTCCAGCGCGAGCCCGATCTTCAGTCGCCTCTTCGCCGTCGCTTGCTCTTGCGCAAACAGCGAGCAGGGAAACAGGATCAAGAGCAGGACCACCAGGGTGCGCTGCATCAGTCTCTCCTTGGGCGTTTGAGACGCGAGTTGACCCCGACCAGGTCGGGGTCACACATAGTTAAAATTGAGTGTGGCCCACCCTCCCCCGCCGCGCAAGCTTCCGCAGACGCACTCGCGTCAAGCAAACAACAGCGGCATTGGCCCAAAAAGAAAACGCCTCGCGGCGTCATGCTGGATCAGTGTTGGCTGAACGTCATTTTCTGAGCCATCGATTCTACGTTTAGTTCTCTGCCGGTGACGCTTCATAGACCCGCTTACATGAGTGGTTCCCGGCCGATTCTGGCACATGGCTAGGCCCGAGTCTCCGATGGGTCGGTGCAACGTGATCACAGGAGTGCCGAAAACCAAGGGTTTTGAAAAGACCGACTAGATGTAATTCA
>WNGP01006262.1_pt1 | contig 10424 bp, 11 predicted proteins | sample 5407671 | NCBI WGS metagenome assembly WNGP01 (sample SAMN13153381, study PRJNA577476) | soil metagenome | isolation source: 40 cm soil or saprolite under Garry oak tree replicate 2 | place: USA:California | collected 2016-06-15
CGGAATGTACGCTGGGCCTCACTGATGGCACTCGGAGTCGGGATCCTCGTAGCCGCATATCTCCACACAGCCTTCTCCGTATCCAGCACAACCATCCTCGGTGTTGTCTTCATCATCACCATTCTGATCGTATACACACTCCTGAGATTCGTCGAAGATACCCTCGAGTTCATAGGAACAGTACTCGCATTTCCACCAGTCGCGATAGCAGTAGGACTAGTAAGCATCTATTTTGGAATCATAACCTACGGAAGCTGACAGCCAAGATTCCGTGGAACCAAGTTACAAATTCGACGAACTTCCCGCAACTCTCCGCATCCAAAGGAAGGATAGAGACGAGATCAACACGACCACAACCAGCGCGACTATTATGGAGATGTACGGCGCACCATCGGACCCAGCACGGCAAACGAGAATGACCGGGAAAGGCCAGAAGAAACAGCCTCCCGCGGAACCCGACATTACCGAACCCGACAAAACAAGAACAGAGCCAACAAGAATAAGCCCAAACCCGACGATGAGAAGAAGCGGACGGGTCTTCGGCAGGGCCAAGGTCCCACTCTCTAGAAATATCCTTGAAGCAACAAAAACACTATGAGTGCGGCGACTAGATTCTCTGTCGCTTCCAAAGATAATAGGGAAGGGCCCGACGATTACGACCGCTCCTCCTCGCGCTTTCACGTTGTCTGTCTTAGCCATAGAGAGGATCACAACGAATAGGGCCAGCAGGACTCCTGCTATGATGAGGATCATTCCAAGAGTTACAGGGCTCAGATAGGGAATGTGCGATTCCCCGGTCTCTAATACAGCTAAAAACTCGTTAGCTTTAAATAAAGTCCGACGGGGCGGGCTGGACACTTCAGCGTCGGAAGCATGATAATTAGATGGATATCAAGGTCCTGAACAGGGAACAAGACACCTTACGCTTTGTTCTTTCCGATGTTTCGCCAGCCTTCGCGAATGCTATCCGACGAGTCATCCTCGCGGAAGTCCCAGTTATGGCGATCGATGACGTCATGATTCTCGAGAACAGTTCTGTCATGTACGACGAGATACTCGCCCACCGTCTAGGGCTCATCCCAGTAACCACGGACCCAACATATAACCTGCCAGAAGAATGCACCTGCAAGAGCGAACTGGGATGCGAAAAATGCAGAGCATCATTATCGCTTGAGATTGAAGCCTCGGACCCGGTCGAAGTAGTGTACACGTCGAACCTGAAGCCGGAGAATCCAGAGGTGAAGCCCGTCTCAGACAAGATCCCAATCGTAAAACTCGCTCAGGGACAGAGGGTGAAGCTTGAGGCATACGCTCGGCTAGGAAGGGGAAGAGATCACGCAAAGTGGCAGCCGGCCTCAGCTTGCACGTACAACTATGACGAGAAACTACGAACTTTCAGTTTCTTGGTGGAATCAACCGGAACACTGCCGCCAGAGAAACTCGTACTCGAAGCAGCACGACTGATCAACGGAAAGACACTCGGCTTTGAAGAAGGACTCGGAGCAGTGGTCGAGAAATGAAAAAGCCCGAGTCACTTCCTCAGTCAGAAGAGATCGTTGACGCGTCCAACCTCATCCTTGGAAGAATGGCGAGCTACGTGGCCAAGAAGGCTCTGGAGGGAAACCGGATCGTTGTTCTCAACGCGGAACGAGCAGTAATCTCAGGTACTAAGGAGAGAGTTGTCGCTAGGGCCAAACAGAAGCTGAAGACCAGAACCCTCGGAAACTTGGAGAAGAGCCCAACGCACCCACGAAAGCCGGACGGCTACGTCCGCAGGGTCATCCGAGGAATGCTCCCTTGGAAAAAACCTTCTGGAAAGCAAGCGTTTCACAGGGTCAAAGTCTACATTGGGACACCAGACGAATATCGTGACCGACCTGGAAAGACAATCGAGGGCGCAGAATCATCTAAACTCAGAGTTCCATACATTACAGTGGCGAGATTATCCGAAGAAATCGGAGGATTCGTGAGTGAGTGAAAAGAAGAAGGTCGCCCTTGAGACTGGGAAGAGAAAAACGGCCGTCGCAAGAGCGATCGTCAAGCCCGGAAAGGGACGAATCTACATCAACGACATCTCACTCGAATACATGTCCCCAGAGGTTGCAAGGATGAAAATCCAAGAACCTTTGATGATAGCAGGCGACAGGTCGAGGCAGGTTGACATCCGGGTCAACGTTGAAGGCGGTGGAGTAATGGGTCAAGCCGAGGCTGCTCGAATAGCAATCGCCAGGGCGCTAGCAGGATGGACAAAGAGCACCGAACTCAGAAAGAGCTTCATGGCGTTCGATAGGGTCATGATTGCAGGAGACCAGAGGGTCGCAGAACCCAAGAAGTTCGGCGGACCCAGCGCAAGACGGAGAAAACAGAAATCGTACCGGTGACAAGCCCAGAATGATAATTCCTGTTAGATGCTTTACATGTGGCAAGCAGATCGCCGACAAGTGGGAGACCTTCAACCAGCGAGTACGCGCAGGCGACAAACCCCAGAAGGTCCTCGACGAGCTAGGACTCAGAAGATACTGCTGCCGGAGGATGATGATAACGCACGTCGAAATAATCGACGAATTCCTAAAGTATGCGCAGGTAACAGCGAAGAGACGGAGCGAATTAGCCTAGGTCCTGCTGGATGGAGAGCCAGGACTTCGACGAGAGAGAAGCAATACCGAGAGCCGAAAACCTTCTCTTATCACTTGAAGAACTGTTGGCGGCGGGTCTCCACATTGGAACTAGGATCAAGACAGTCGACATGGAAAAGTACATCTTCAGAGTCCGCCCTGATGGACTGTTCATCCTAAACATCGGAGAAACAAACGAAAAGATCCGTATAGCCGCCCGGTTCATGGCGCGCTTTGAACCTACCCGGGTCATGGCAGTATCATCAAGACTCTACGGCAAAACACCCGTGGAGAGGTTCGCCGAGGTGGCAAAGACGCTCCCGGTGGTAGGCCGGTTCATGCCCGGACTAATCTCCAACCCGCTGCAGCCAAAACACGCCGAACCACAAGTCGTGCTGGTGACCGATCCAAGAGCAGACTGGCAAGCCATCAAGGAAGCAACTGCCGTAGGAATACCGGTCATAGCTTTGTGCGACACGGACAATGTTTTCTCAGGAGTCGACCTTGTCATTCCTGTAAACAACAAGGGACGAAGAGCCCTCGCAGTGGTCTACTGGCTCCTAGCCCGGCAGGTTGTGAGAGAGCGTGGAGAGATTCCACAGGATGGGAATATTCCGCTAACAATAGATGATTTCGAGACGAAGCTCGCCGCCATGCCCATGGGACGAGCCGGTGGCGAGGCGTGAAGAGACGCCGGCCAGCCCAAGCGGGAGCCTTCTACCCAGACACAGAAGGGGCTCTTAGAACCCAGATACAACAATCCTTCCTCCACAAACTCGGACCAGGATCGATCCCAGCAATCCCCGGAACTCCAAACAAGAACCTCCTAGGGCTCATAGTTCCCCACGCGGGCTATGTCTATTCCGGACCAGTGGCAGCACACAGCTACCACCATCTCGGATTAATGGGACTTGTCGGGTCCGTAATCATCTTGGGGCCCAACCACACGGGCATGGGGAGCGGAGTCTCAACAATGACCGAGGGGGAATGGAGCACGCCTCTCGGAGATGCCCCGATTGACGAGGAGCTCGCGAGGGAGATTGTTGATGACGCGGACATAATCGATGTCGAGGATGAAGCGCATCGAAACGAACACTCAATTGAAGTCCAGCTGCCCTTCCTCCAATTCATCTATCCAAGACGATTCAAATTCGTCCCGATCTGCATGATGCTCCAAGACCTCCAGACAAGCATCGAGGTAGGCAAAGCAATCATGGGAGCGGCAGAACGACACAACGCAACAATCATCGCATCCTCCGACTGGACCCACTACGAAGCCCAAGAAATCGCTGCGCCGAAAGACAGGCGAGCAATCCAAGCGGCACTCGAAATGGACGAGAAAAAATTCCAGCAGACCATAGAAGAGGAAGTCGTATCGGCATGCGGATACGGCCCAGTCACAGCTATGATCCACGCAGTAAAGCTACTCGGCGCCAAGAAAACGAATTTGCTTTCATACCAGACAAGCGGAGACGTGACTGGAGACAGGAGCGCCGTTGTAGGTTATGCCGCAGCAGCGTTCGAGAAGTGAACCCGGCTCGACGAAAACAAGAGAAGCATTTCCGGTACGGGCGCGCGCTCCTGGAAAAATAATCCTATCTGGGGAACACTTCGTAGTGCTCGGTGCCCCCGCCGTAGCTATGGCAATCGACTTCTACTCAGAGGTTGAGGCTAGACCGAATGACAAAAGCGGGGTCAGGATTGGAGTGGATGTCCCTCTAAGATTCCTCGCAAAATCTGACCGAGCTTCTCGAGTAGTAGAATCCAAGAGTTTTCTCGAGCCACTCAGGATCGCCGCTGAAGCCACGCTGGACCGAATCGACAGGCCGACACAGGGAGTCGATCTAAATGTGGACTGCGAGATTCCCATTGCCGCTGGACTCGGCTCCTCTGCATCTACGACCGTGGCGATCATCTCCGCAGTATCCAAGTCGCTTGGAGTGGATCTAGGAAGAAAAGAGATCTTCAAACTGGCCTTCATACCAGAGGGCTTCCTGCACGGCAAACCGTCTGGAGTGGACCAGGCGACCTGTATCTATGGCGGAACAATACGGTTTAAGCGGCCCTCCAGCGTGAGGCCGGTCCAGATCGAGAAAGATCCGTTGCTCCTCCTCTGCGACACTGGAATACACCACGAAACCAAGAGGCTCGTCGGATCAGTAGTTAAGAAGTCAAAGGCCGAGAAAGGACACTTTCGCAATCATCTGGCGCAGGCGCGCGAGATCTCCAGAGGAGTATTGAAGGCGTTGAAGGCTGGAGACATGGAAGACCTTGGTTCTCTCATGTCGCTAAATCACGAACTTCTGAAGAAGATTGGAGTCTCACACCCGAAGCTCGACATGCTCGTCGCAGCGGCAAAACGTGCGGGTGCTCTCGGAGCCAAATTAACTGGTGCTGGTGGAGGAGGATGTATAGTTGCTGTGTGTTCGAGCGCAAACTCCCGTGAAAAAATTGCGAAAATTCTAGGGAGACAGGGTGGAACACCATACAGGATCTCACGAGACCTGCACGGCGTCGACGCACAATTCACCTAAGCCCTCAAATAGGCTATCCGCAACGCACGCTTACAGCCGTCAAGGAGAACCGGGATGTCGAAACCATCCAGCATTTCATCTTTCTACAAGCTGTCTCTGGAAGAGCGACTGGACAAGCTCAGAGATTTCTCAGGACTCTCTGACGAAGAAATCGAACTAGTGAAGAATGGCAAGCTATCTCTTTCCACAGCCCAGCGAATGATCGAAAACGTTGTAGGAGTCCTTCCGATCCCGCTGGGAATCGCAGTAAACTTCCTCATCAATGGCAGAGACTATCTCATACCAATGGCGATCGAGGAACCCTCCGTGGTCGCCGCGGCCAGTCACGCTGCCAAGCTCGCTCGACCATCCGGTGGGTTTCAAGCGTCTAGCACAGACCCCATAATGATTGGCCAAATTCAACTCGTCAAGTCGCGCTCGCCAAGAGACGCTGAAAAACAAATTCTCGCTTCGAAAAAAGAGATCTTGAACATAGCCAACCAGCAAGATCCCATGCTCATCTCAAAGGGAGGTGGGGCCAAAGATCTCCGGGTCAGAATTTTGCCCAGCTTGACGGGCACGATGGTAATAGCCGAGCTAATGGTCGATTGTCGAGATGCCATGGGTGCCAACGTTGTAAACACTATGGCTGAATCAGTTGCCCCCGTGTTGGAGAAACTGTCCGAAGGAAGAGTCAACCTTCGGATCATTTCAAACCTCGCAGACAGGAGAGTCGCCAGAGCGAGCGTCCGCATATCGAAGGAGGCCTTGGGCAGCGAAGCTGTCGTTGATGGGATCGTGGACGCCTACGCCTTTGCAGCCGCAGACCCTTACAGGTGCGCAACTCACAACAAAGGAGTCATGAACGGGGTCACAGCTGTCTGCCTGGCAACGGGAAACGACACTCGAGCCATGGAGGCCGGAGCACACGCGTACGCCTCCAGGACCGGCCACTACTCCCCGCTCACCCGGTGGAATAAGAACGACAATGGCGACCTTGAAGGATTCATAGAAATCCCCACAGCGGTAGGAATAATCGGCGGAATAACCGCCGTTCACCCGACCGCCAAGATCTGTCTCAAAATCCTTGGAGTCAAGAGCGCCAAAGAGCTGGGAGAGGTAATGGCCACTGTAGGGCTCGCCCAAAACCTCGCAGCGCTAAGAGCGCTAGCGGCGGAAGGAATCCAACACGGGCATATGTCCCTTCATGCGAGAAACATCGCTGCGATGGCAGGAGCCGAGGGAGACATGATTGATCTAGTTGCCGCCGCAATGGTTTCGGAAAGGAAGGTAAGATTGGACCGAGCTAAAGAACTGGTCGTGGAGATGACCGCTTCAAAGAATCGGGCTTCCCCCCATCAGGAAACCCACCAGCCCAAGAAGCATCCAAAATAGGACCTGCGTCTTCACAGCGCGCACCGTCTTCGGAGTCTGGTCCCTAATCAGGCGGTACGACGAGTAGAGGAAGCCGAGGTCTGCAGCCGCAACTCCGGGGTAGTAGAATAGCGACACATTATCGAAGAGAGGCGCTGTAAAACTGAGTAACACTGCAATGGCGAATAGAGCAGCAGTCATCCGGGCTGCTGAGCTTGTTCCCATCGCGACCGCGACGGTTCTTACTCCCTTGGCACTGTCGCCTGCGACGTCGGCGATGCCCTTGGCAATTTCCCTAGCCATATTGGCGAGGAAGGCGAGAACAAAGAAGATGAAGAGTAGCGGACGGAGATTGTCGACGGCCAGTCCACCAAAGAAGAACGGCAAGGCGACATTGAAGCTGACAACCGCATTTCCGAGGAGCCCCGTCTTCTTTCCGCGAGTATTGTAGTAGGCCATAAGGGCCAGAGCTATCAGAGCAGTGAGGAGCGTGAATACGCCAAGGAACGCAGAGAATATGATAGCGAGACTTGAGAGAACAAGCGACAGGGCGTACGCCTCCCTGACTCCGATTTTGCCCGAAGGAAGCGGTCGGTTTGGAGTGTTTACTATGTCCATCTGGATGTCTTGGATGTCGTTCAACACCATTGTTCCGGCGAGGAGTAGCGATGCGGTTAGGAATCCAAAGACAGCGTTCCCGAGAGGGGGAAGGCCGCCTAGTGCTATGGTCTCCCCGACTATGACGGCCAGTCCGATCATGAGGCAGTTTGGAACCCTGACGAGGGTGAGGTAGGCACCGATGTGAGATGATAGCGAAGGATTGAACCTTCCAGCTTCTATTCCAGAGGAAGAATTTGTGGATTCCACAAGAGACCCGTTTCAGAATAAGGCTAAATAAACTGCGGGGAGGGGATAACACGTTCGTAAGCTTATGTCGGTGAAGAAAGAATCCACTTTATTGGAAGACCTGAACCAAGCCCTTGCTGGCGAGACTTTGGCGGCGTTCCGGTATCTGTACCTGAGCAAGATTGCCAACGGGATCAATTCTCTCTCCTTGGCAAATATGTTTCAAGAGATCGCTAGGGAAGAGTGGGCTCACGCGTCAGCCTTCATGGGAAGAATCGTACAGCTTGGAGGAGTGCCAGTCTCGAGACCGGCTGAGATGGAGAAGAGAAGCTTTCTTTCATACTCCGAACCGCCCCGGAGGGGTAACGATCTGAAGGCGCTCGTCAAGGACGGCTTGAAGCTTGAGAGAGCCTCGATCGACTTCTTTCAGAAGCTCGCGCTAAAGACTCGGGACAGTGATCTGATTACCCACAAGATGACAATGGATGTATTGGCCCATGAAGCAGGCGACGAGCAGAAGCTCGCCGCTTTACTCGACTAGTTTTTCTTGAGGGGTTAGCTTAGACCCATCCGCGTACCTTCATAGCTTCTGTTACTTTTCCAATAGCGTAAATGTAAGCGCCCGTGCGCATATTCACGTTGTTCTCTTGAGAAGTCTTCCATACCTCCGCGAACGCCTTCTTCATTATCGTCTTCAGACGTTGGTCAACCTCCTCGGCACTCCAGTAGAGATGCTGGAGATTCTGGACCCATTCAAGATAGCTCGTGCTGACGCCGCCAGAATTTGCTAGGATATCAGGTATCAGAGTAACGCCTTTCTTGAAGAGAATATCATCCGCCTCTGGAGCAGTGGGCCCATTCGCGCCTTCTGCAACGAGTTTCGCCCTTATCTTGTCTGCATTCTTGTCCGTGATAACGTCTTCGAGAGCGGCCGGGACAAGAATGTCCACGTCGAGTTCGAGAAGTTCTTCGTTGGTAATGGGTTCGCTGCCGGGGAGATTTAGAACGTTGCCCGTCTTTTTCTTGTGAGCCGCAACCTCGTTGAACCAGATCCCACTCTTCTTGAGTGCTCCACCCTTAGAATCTGAGACTGCAACCACTTTTACCCCCGCTTCTTCAAGGAACATGTGTGCGTAGGATCCGACGTTGCCAAAGCCCTGAATCGCACACGTGGTCTTTTTGAGATCCACTTTGAGATGGCGGGCCGCCTCTTCGACACTAACGGACACACCACGCCCAGTCGCTGAATCGCGCCCCAATGAACCTCCAATTATCAAAGGCTTCCCCGTTACGACTGCGAACGGGTTGTTGCGATCGTTCTTGCTGTACTCGTCCATGAACCAGGCCATGGTTTGAGAGTCCGTGTAAACGTCTGGAGCAGCGATGTCCCGGAAGGGCCCTACTATCTCGCTGATCAAGGAGAAGAATGATCTCGACAGTCTCTCCAATTCTGCCCGCGACAGGCTCTTCGGATTGACTGTCACACCACCCTTTGCGCCCCCAAAGGGAATGCCTGCCACGGCGCACTTCCAGGTCATCCACATTGAGAGCGCCTTCACTTCGTCAATGGTGACGTTAGGGTGGAACCTTATTCCGCCCTTGTAAGGTCCTAGAGCGTTGTTGTGTTGGCTCCTGAAACCCTGGTATAGGAGGATCCTTCCATCGTCCATTCTGACTGGAAAGTTGACGCTGAGAATCCGTCTAGGTTTCCGCAGAATCTCCTGAACGTTCGGGTCGAGCTTCATGATATCTGCGGCTCTCTGGAACTGTTCTAGAGCCATGTCGTACTGAGTCTTCTGCATTCCCAGACTGGCCGGCGCGGCCTCGTGCTTCGACGTTGTTTCCAGCAACAAGCAAACCCTGATTTTGCACCGGAGCCGAGAAAATCTCCATTTAGACCTTTCTTTGTTGGTAGGAAAAAATGTGAGTTGAAAAATCTGGTTACAGGTTTCTGTGTAGCGGACAAGGCTTTTTATAAAGACCTAGGGGTTTCATCTCTCTGTTTCACGATAGGAGCGAATGAGCTAGATCATGTCCGCAAAGCCCCATCTCAACCTGATCGTGATGGGTCACGTAGACCATGGTAAGAGCACTCTGACCGGCCACTTGCTCTTCGATGCAGGCTACATCGACCAGAAGACGATTGATGCATATGCGAAGGAGTCTGAGAAGACCGGAGCAGGCGAGACCTTCAAGTTCGCATGGGTTCTAGACACCATAAAGGAGGAGCGGGAGAGAGGAGTCACGATCGACCTCTCGTTCCAAAAGTTTGAGACAACAAAGAACTTCTTCACCATCATCGATGCGCCCGGGCACCGGGACTTCATCAAGAACATGATCACAGGCGCCAGCCAGGCTGATGTCGCGATCCTAGTTGTATCTGCAAAGAAGGGAGAGTTCGAGGTTGCCATCGGCCCCGGAGGCCAGGCACGAGAGCACGCGTACCTCGCGCTGACGCTCGGGGTCAGACAATTGATCGTCGCCATCAACAAGATGGACGACCAGACGGTAAAGTATGGCGAGGAGCGCTACAAAGAGGCGAGGAAAGAGCTCGAAGGTCTTCTCAAGACCGTCGGCTATGATGTCTCCAAGATCAACTTCATCCCGACCAGCGGATGGCTGGGAGACAACCTGGCGAAGAGCAGTCCGAATACCCCGTGGTACAAGGGACCTACCATTCTGGTAGCGCTCGACCAGATCATTCCCCCTCCAAAACCTCTAGACAAGCCGCTGCGTGTTCCCATACAGGACGTGTACACCATTACCGGTGTTGGAACGGTCCCGGTGGGACGTGTCGAGACTGGAGTGTTGAAAGATGGTGACAAGGTAATCTTCATGCCTTCAGGGAAGCTTGGTGAGGTGAAGACGATCGAGACTCATCATGTGAGAATGGCCAAGGCAGAGCCGGGAGACAACATAGGGTTCAACGTGCGCGGGGTTGCAAAGAATGAGATCGGGAGAGGTGAGGTCATGGGCCACACCGACAAGCCACCTACCGTCGCAAAATCGTTCATCGGCCGGATCATCGTCATATACCACCCGACGGCGATTGCGGCTGGTTACACGCCAGTTCTGC
>WNGP01012214.1_pt1 | contig 10424 bp, 6 predicted proteins | sample 5407671 | NCBI WGS metagenome assembly WNGP01 (sample SAMN13153381, study PRJNA577476) | soil metagenome | isolation source: 40 cm soil or saprolite under Garry oak tree replicate 2 | place: USA:California | collected 2016-06-15
TGTCCGAAGAGCGTCGACTCCAGCAACTCGCTGGGCATGGCGCCCGTATTGATAGGCACAAACGGTTTGTCGCGCCGCGGCGAGTTGGCATGAATCGCCTTCGCGATCAGCTCCTTGCCCGTGCCGCTCTCGCCCTGGATCAGCACCGTGAGATCCGTGGGCGCCGCGCGCTGGGCCATGTCGAGGACGCGCTTGAGCGCCTCGCTCTTGCCGATCAGGTCCTCGAAGCCGCCCGCCGCCTGCCCTTCCCGGAGGGCCCGCACCTGCATCTGCAGGCGTCGCCGGTCGAGGGCGCGGGCGACCACGACCTGGAACTCGGCCATCTTGAGGGGCTTGGTGAAGAAGTCGTAGGCTCCGCGCGTGATCGCATTGATGGCGATCTGCCGCGTGCCGTGGGCCGTCATCACGATGATGGGCGTCTCCGGGGCGAGATCACGGACGCGCGGAATGGCGTCGAGACCGTCCATGTCGGGAAGCCGGACGTCCAGCAAGATGAGATCGTACTGGGCGGCCTTGAGCCTGTCGAGGAGCGCGCCGGCCGTGGGCGCCACCTCGGCCTCATAGCCCTGACGCACGAGCGCCTCGCGGATCACGAACGCGAGGTCTTCGTCGTCCTCCGTGATCAGGATCTTCTCGCTCACGGCTTCGCCCCCACGGTCATCACGGGCGCGCTGGTGGGGAGCTCCACGACGAAGCTGGTCTCCGACTTGCCGTCGCTCTCCACGATGAGGGTGCCGCGGTGCGCCTCCACGATCTGCCGCGCGATGGGCAGCCCCAATCCAGTCCCCCGTGCCTTCGTCGTGAAAAACGGCTGGAAGATGCGCTCGTGAAGCTCGGCCGGGATGCCGGCGCCGGAGTTCCAGACGAGGACGCGGACGTAGTCGCCCCCACGCGGCTCGACGCGGACACGGACCGTTCCTCCCTCGGGCGCGGCCTCCAGCGCGTTCTGGATGAGGTTGGTGAAGACCTCGGACAGGTGGAACGGGTCGCCCCACACTGGCGGCACCGCATCGGAGTCCACCCGCTCGAGGAGCAGCCGGGGATCGGGCGGCAGCATCCGTACCAGCTCCCCGAGCGTTTCCGGCAACGACATGGCCTGCCACGTGCCGGGCTCGGGCTGGGCCAGGGTGAGCAGGTTCTCCACGAGGCGATTCTGGCGGTCCACGCCGAGGAGCACCCGGTCGATGTACTGGCGGCGGTTGTCGCCCGGGGGCAGGTCGGCCTGGAGCAACTCGAGAAGCCCGCGGATGGTGGCGAGAGGTGTCCGGATCTCGTGCGCGATGCGGGCGGCCATGCCGCCCAGGAAGGCCAGCTGGTCCGCGCGGCGGATCTGCTCGCGGATGCGCCTCTTCTCGGAGGCATCGCGGACGACGAGGACCTGGGCGGTGGCCGCCCGTCCCCAGTCGCGCCGCTGGGCCGTGATCTCGAGCAGCAAGGCATGCCCCTTGGCCGTGACGATGGGCACCTCGGTCTCGTGGACGGGATCGAGCCCCGCCGCCTCGTCCTCGAGAAGGCGGGCGAGCGGGTCATTGCCGGCCGATAGGGGAAGGGCCCCCGTCTCCGACAGGATAGGCTCACCCCGGTACGTCTCGAGGGACAGCCCGAGAAGCGCCTCGGCCGTGGTGTTAAAGGATACGAGGGTGGCCGAAGGCCCGAGGAGGAGCATGCCCTCGGGCAGCCGCGCCAGGATATCGCTGTCGCGGATGAAGCGGTCCATGGAAAGGGTGAGCCGGCCGACGGCCGCGTCGAGCACGCCCAGCTCGTCCCGCACCGTGGTCGGCTTCCTGCGCACACCCAGCTCTTCGTCGACACGCGGCGACAGCGCCTCCGCCTTCTCGACGATGCCCCGGATGCGGCCGGCCAGGTTCAGGCCGACGATGAGGCCGCCGATGGCGGCGAGCGCGCCGGCCACTCCGGAGCCCGTGAAGAGGAGCACGGTGAGCTGGCGGGTCTGGGGGCCCGAGAGCTCCGCCGCGAAGGGACGGGCGAGGTAGAGCATGAAGAGGCTGCTCGCTGCTGCCGCCGCCGCCATGAGCAGCGAGAACACCACGTAGAGCCGGAGCGACACGCGGTACGAAGGGCTCGCCGGACTCGTCATGGGTCGGCAGCGCCGCTACCTGACTCCGCCTTTCATCGCCTGCCCGAGATTGAAGATCGGCAGATACAGGGCAAAGATCACGCCCCCCGCGATGCCGCCCATGATCACGATCATGATCGGCTCGATGAGCGAGGAGAGCGTGGCCACGGACTGGTCCACCTGCTGCTCGTAGTAGGCGGCGGCCTTGGCGAGCATGCCGGGGAGGGTGCCGCTCTCCTCGCCCGTGGACACGAGCTGGGTCACCATGCTCGGGAAGTGACCCGTCTGGCGCAGCGTCTCCGCGATGGTGCCGCCGTCGCGCATGCGCTGGGTGGCGTCCGTCAAGGCCTGCTCGATGACCGAGTTGCCGGCGACCTTCGACACCGTCTCCATGGCCTCGATGAGCGGGATGCCGGCATTGAGCAGCACGCTCAAGGTCCGGCAGGCGCGGGCGAGGATGGACTTGCGGATGAGGCTGCCGAAGAGCGGCATCTTGAGCTTGCAGGTGTCGAAGAAGCGGCGCCCTCCCACGGTTTGGTACAGCGCGAAGAGGAGGGCGGCGAGGACGAGGACGCCGAGGATGACGAGGAGCAGCCAGTTCCGCATGATGTTGCTGATCTGGATGAGGATGCGGGTGGGTAGCGGGAGCAGGGCGCCGGCCTTCGAATAGACACTCTCGAAGACGGGCACGATCTTGACGATCATGAAGATGACGATGAGGGTAGCCACGGTCAGGATCACCGCGGGGTAGGCGATGGCGCCCTTGACCTTGCGCCGGATGGCGTCCGTCTTCTCCAGATAGGTGGTGAGCGTGTCGAGCACCACGGGGAGAGAGCCCGACACCTCGCCCGCGCGCACGATGGAGACGTACAGGCGGTTGAAGACGTGGGGGTGCTGGGAGAGGGAGTCGGCGAAGGTCGCCCCCGCCGTGATGTCGTCCCGCACTCGCTCGAGGACCTTGCTGAAGACCTTGTGGGTCGACTCGGCGGCGAGGGCGGTGAGGATGCGGACGAGGTGGAGGCCGCCACCCAGCATGGCTGCGAGCTGCCCGGTGAAGAGCAGGATGATGCTGAGACTGACGCCGCTGGACATCCTCTTGAAGGACTCGCGGAAGCCTTCGGCCACCGACTGCATCCCGATTCCGTCCACGGCGGCCCGGGCACCCGCCGTCTCCCGGAGGGACAGCACCACCTGTCCTCGCTCGCGGAAGCGGTTGATGAGCTCGGCCTGCTCGGTCGCCTCCGCGGTGCCCCGGCTCACGGCGCCCTTGCGATCGGCGATCTCGTACTGGAAGACGGGCACGGCTTAGTCCAGGTCCGCGGCCACGGTGAGGACTTCCTCGAGCGTCGTCAAGCCGCGTGCGGCCTGGCGGAAGCCGCACTTGCGAAGCGTGACCATCCCCGACCCCATCGCGTAGCGCTGGATCTTGTCGCCATCGGCACCGTCGATGAGCATGCGCCGGACCTCTGAGTCGACGGCAAACACCTCGTAGAGGGCCATCCGGCCCGCGTAGCCCACATTTCGGCAGCTCTTGCAGCCGCGGCCGCGATAGAGCACCTCGGGGCCGGGATCCGGCGCGAAGAGGGCGAGCTCGTCCGCGCTCGGCCGGTACGCCTCCTTGCAGTCCTTGCAGATCTTGCGCACGAGACGCTGGGCGGCGGCCACGTTGACGGCGGAGGCGACAAGGAACGGCTCCACGCCGATGTTGACGAGCCGGATCAGGGTGGACACGGCGTCGTTGGTGTGCAGGGTCGAGAGCACGAGGTGGCCGGTGAGGGCCGCCTTGACGGCGATCTGCGCCGTCTCCTGGTCTCGGATCTCGCCGACCATGATGATGTCGGGATCCTGGCGGAGAATCGAGCGAAGCGAGCGCGCGAAGTCGAAGCCGATCTCGCTCTTCACCTGCACCTGCTGGATGCCGGGCTGACGATACTCGACGGGATCCTCGACGGTGACGACGTTCTTGCGCGGCGACTTGATGAACTTGAGCGCGGTGTGGAGCGTGGTGGACTTGCCGCTGCCCGTCGGGCCCGTGATCAGCACCATGCCCCAGGGGCGCCGCACGCCCTTCAGGAACAGCTCGAGCTGCTCCTGCTCGAAGCCGAGGTTCTCGATGCTGTAGCGCTCGACGATTGCCGCCTTCTCGAGGAGCCGGAGCACGACCTTCTCGCCATAGAGGGTAGGAAGGGTGGAAACGCGAAAGTCGAACTCCTGGCCGTGGATGCGAGAGGAGAAGCTGCCATCCTGGGGCAGGCGCCGCTCGGCGATGTCGAGCCGGGAGATGATCTTGATGCGGGAGACCACGGCGAGGTGGAGCTGGCGCGGGATCTCGAGGAGATCGAAGAGGAGGCCGTCGATGCGGTACCGGACGCGCGTGCGGTCGTCGTGAGGCTCCACGTGAATATCGGAGGCGCCGTCGAGCGCCGCGCGGCCCAGCACGTAGTTGACCACGCGCACCACGGGCGGATCGTCCGCCTGCGTCTGCAGCTGCTTGATGTCGACCACGCCCTCGGCCGCGCTCGTGACGGGACCGACGTTGAGGCCGAGGTCGACCTTGAGAGCGTCGTCGAGGCCCTCGGAGGTCACGACCTTGGTGACCTTGCGGTACGTCTTCTCGATCGCCTCCTGGATGGCGCTGGCCGGCCCGATGCGGAAATCGACCTCGAGGCCGGTGGCGCGCCGGAGGTCGTCCATGGCCATGACGTTCAGCGGGTCGGCAGTGGCGACGATGAGCCGCCGGCCCGAGCGCTCCGCCGCGATCACCCCGTACTGCCGGGCCACTTCTTCGGACACGAGCTTGACGACGTCGGGGTCGAGGGCGGCCAGGTCCTGACGGGTGATGGGGTCTTTGCGAAACTGCGCGCCGAGGTACTTGAGCAGGATGTCCTCGTCGATCAGCTTCATGTCGATGAGGATCTGACCCAGCCGCTCCCGGGTCTTGCGCTGCCGCTCGAGGGCCTGGTTGAGCTGCTCGGTGGACAGAAGCTTGTCGTTGACGAGCATCTGGCCCAGCGGGCTCCACGCCCAGCGATCGGGTGCCGTGCTCATTCGTTCGCCCTGCGCGCTCCCAGCTCTTCGAGGCGGGCGAGCACCTGGGCGCGCTCGATGCCGCCGGCGGCGCTCTTCTGCGAGAGAAACGCGCGGTAGTGTCGCGTCGCCTCCGCCGTCCGTCCTTGCCGGTCGAGGGCCACGGCGAGATTGCGGTGGGCCTCCGAGTGGGCGGGGACGGCGCGCAGGGCCCGGCGGAAGGATTCGATTCCCTTGCCGGTGTCGCCCGCGCGAACGAGGACCACGCCCAGGCTATTCCAGGCCTCGGCGTCGGTGGGGTCGAGGTCGACGGCCTTGCGGAAGGCAGTCGCGGCCTCGTCCATCTGGCCGCTCTGCGCGGCGTCGGTGCCCTCGCGCATCAGGCGCGCCACCCGATCCACGACGGGCGCGGCCCGGGGCGCTTCGAGTGCCGCCGCATCGGCCGCCGTGGCCGCTCTGACCGGCTCGACGACGGACCGGGACGCGATCGGATGAGGTCGAAGCGCGATTCCGGCCACGAGAATACCCATTAGAACCAGGATAACCAAAGTCCCCGCGATAAGCCATTGACGGCGTGGTTCGGCCGACTCCCCCAGGTGGGGGATACCCCCCAGGCCGGGACGGGGCGCCCGGCGTTCGTCCATGCCCATCAGACGGTCAGCCAGACGGCTCACTGGGCGCCGCCCTCGAGGATGGTCGGGCTGAAGCGGCCGCCGACCACGCGAGAGAGCGCCATGGTCGTCCGCGGACCGACCATGCCATCCTCCTGCAGTCCCCCCACCGCCTTCTGGAATCGCCGCACCGCTTGCTGGAATCGGCCGTCATAGGTCCCGGGAAGAGGCCCCGTCAGGTATCCGAGCTTCTGAAGGCGCAGGGCGATGGTGGTGAGCACCGTCGGGTTCATGGCCTGCCAGGGATCAGGCGGGAGCTGATCGACATTGCGCCACACGATCCAGGCGGAGCGTGTCCACGCGGGATCGAGCGAGTTGAGGGCGAAGCGCGCCTCCTCGCCGGACGGTGAGATGAGGGCGGCCGTCTCGGCCCCGATCGATCTCAGCAGGTAGGGGCGCCCGGCCGGCGCGTCGGCGAGCTCGACGAGCGCGGGCAGCCCGATGGCGCGGAGATCGGCGAGCGACGTCGAGGGCAGATAGGTCGCCGCGAGCTGATAGCGCGCCGCCGTTCCGGCGATGTCGAGGCTACCGTCCGGCAACGTCGGCCACGCGGCGAGCGCTCGATCGGCGGAGGCGTCCCGCACTCCCCACAGGGCGAGCAGTCGAGCCATGAGCTGTCGCTGGGCCTCGAGAACGGGGCTGCTCAACTTCGCGTCGATCGGGGCGCTGAGGGCAACCGTGGAAGCCGCCAGCGAAGAAGCCGCAGGCGGGATGACGCCTGGAGCGACGGGCGCGGCCAGTGGGCGCGGCGGTACGGGTACCGCGGGCCCTAACACCGTCGGGCTGCCGCTCGAAGCCAGCGCGGCCACACTGGGCGCGGGCATCGGGGCAGGTGTGGCCGTGGGCTCGGGCGTCGGAGGAAGGAGCGGGCGAGCGACTGCATTTTGAGACGCTCGAGGGGGCGCCATCATGGGCGCCGACGTGGGCGGTGACACCGGCGCGGGGAAGGCCGGCGCCGGTGCCACGGGAGACGGGGGCGCCGGGGAAGCCGACGCCGCGGGTACCGTGGCCGCGGGCGTGCTCACCGCGGGCGCCGGGGCCGGGGCGGGCTTGGCGAGGCGGTCCGTCAGCTTGAGTGGGCCTGGGTGCCACCCGCCCCAGTACGCGGCGGCGCCGCCCGCGCCGAGGACGGTGAGTGCTCCCGCGACGACCGCGACCCGATTGCTGTAGCCGGCCATCAGGGCGCGGTCACATACGAGGTTGATGACGCGGGGGATGCCGTGGCTGTACTGATGGATCTTGCCAAGCGCGGAGCGCGTGAAGGGCAGCGCCCCGGGCAGCCCCGCGATGCGCAAGCGGTGCTCCACGTAGCGGTACGTCTCCTTGCGCGGCAAGGGCTTCAGATAGCAGCGGATGCCGATGCGCTGGTCGAGCTGGCGCAGCTCGTTGAGCTTGAGCTTTTCTTCGAGCTCGGGCTGGCCCACGAGGAGGATCTGCAGGAGCTTGCGCGTGGCCGTCTCCAGGTTGGAGAGGATCCGGATCTGCTCGAGAGACTCCACGCTCATCTGCTGCGCCTCGTCGACGATCACGAGGACCGTCTTGCCCTCGCTGCCCGCGGCGAGCAGGTATTGCGACAGGGTGGCCAGCAGCTCGCCCTTGGCGGTGCCCCGCCGCTCCACCCCGAGGTCGTCGAGAATGGTCCCGATCAGCTCGGCGTCGGAGAGGTGCGGGTTCAGCACGAGCGCGCTCTGCACGCTGTCCGGCAGCTCGCGCAAGAGGGTCCGGCAGAGCGTGGTCTTGCCCGTGCCCACGTCGCCCACGAGGGCCATGAGCCCCTTCTGGCTCGTGATGCCGTAGAGAAGGGCGGCGAGGATCTCGTGGTGTCCCTTCGAGCGGAGGAGAAACCGCGGGTCCGGCGTCAGGACGAACGGCGGGTCCTCGAGGCTGTAGAACGCCTCGTACATCGGCGCCTACCTCGAACGGGTTCTGGAGCGCGACATTGAGCGTCTCCTACCTGGCCATGGCCCGGGTGGGCGCGGGAGCAGGACAGGCCGGCGTGAGGGCTGGAGCTTCGGTCGAGATCACGGTTGGCGTCAGGAAGATGACCAGCTCGCGCTTCGCGTCGTCCGTTGCCTTCTGCCGGAACAGCCAGCCAAGGACTGGAATGTCGCCGAAGAGCGGCACCTTGCGGTCCTGGCTTCGGCTGATGGTGCGATGGACGCCGCCGATGACGAGGCGCTGGCCCTCCATCATGGCCATCTCTGTTTGGACCCTCTGCGTGTCGATGGCCGGCGGCGTCCCCAGCTGCGTACCGAAGTTGACCGTGGGGCCGCGTGAATTGTTGGTAACGAGCACGGCCATCTTGAGCTTGTACAGCCCGCCGTTCTTGGTCGCCTGCGCCTCATCGCGGCAGATCACGGTCGGGATCACCTCGAGCTGGAGCAGCGCGTCCTTGAACTGGATCTGCGTACCGGCCGCGCTCACCGTCGCGTAGGGAATCTGCTCGCCCAGGGACATGAGGGCCTTCTGGTTCTCGGCGACCACCGCCTCCGGGCGGGCCAGGGTCTGCGACCGGTCCTGCGTCTTCAGGGCCTCGAGGGCGAGGTTGAGGTTCAGGCGGCTGCCGACAATGCCGAAGGCGATGCCGCCACCGCCAGCCGGAACCGTTGACTCGAGGAGGGTCCCGATGGGCAGGTTGACCAGATTCCCGGCGGTGCCAAGCCCCGTCGCGGGGTCCGCCGGAATCACCGAACCGAGACTGAGGTTCGGATTGATCTGGGTGCTTCCGATGCCCGACGTCCCGATCCCCGTCGTGCTCGTCTGGTTGCTCGTGAAGCCCCGGCCCACGACTACGGTGCGGCTATTGACCCCCAGCAGGCCGCCACCACCCCACTGAACGCCCATGGCGAAGAGGTCTTCGCGGTTCAGGTTCTCGATTCGCGATTCGATCTTCACCTGATGCGGCGTGAGGTCGAGCTGGCGATCCAGGGCCTCGCGTACGCGCGTGAGCTGGTCGTCATAGAGCCGCAGGATCAGGCTGTTGGTCGGGCAATCCGTGCGGACGACTGGCGAGTTCTCGCTGCTCGAGAGAATGGAGAAGCCCGTCCCTCCGGGCTGAAGCTCCGTGGGCGGGACCGGCGCGACAGGCTGCGGCCCGAACAGCGCGGAGAATGGGGGAAGCGCGCCCAGGCCTCCCGGCGGCCCCGTGTATCCCGGCTGTTGCTCGGCGCTTCCCGGCTGACCCTGGAAGCGCGCATACGGATTGCTGGCCCGAGCGAGGTTGACGACGCTCCGCTCCTGCTCGGCGGTCAGGCTGGTGCCACCGCCTCCCTGCGGATCGACGGCTTCCACGGCGATCTTGTCATCCTGCTTCCTGATTCGACAGGGCGATACGGTCACGTTGGGACCGATGCCCACCATGGCCGCCACCGTCTTGGCGATCACGCCTGCGTCGGCGTACTTCAGCCGGATGATCTCCTGCTTGATGTCGCCTCGCCTCGCGAGAAGGTCCGCCTGCTTCCTCTGCACCTCCGAGGCCGCCGTCTGGATCGCGGCGTCGGCCGCCTGCTTCTGGATGTCGGCGATGCGCTTGCTGACCTCGAGATCACGAGTGGCGCCCAGAACCTGCGCGTCCGCCCGCCCCTTCTCGTCCTTGACGAGGCGGTCGGCCGTGCTCACGCGCAGGAGCTCGCCCTGACGCACGCACACGAGGCTGCTCGCGTCGAGGATGGCCTGGAACACGTCGCGCACCGGCGCGCGGAAGAAATCGAGGGTCACCGTGCCCGTCACGTCGTCCGTGACCACCATGTTGACCTTGTAGTTCTGCGCGAGGAGCCGGAGGGTGCTCTGGGTGCTGGCATCGCGCAGGCTCAGGTTGATGGGGTCGGTGGGCAGCCGGTCGTAGCAGGAGCTTGGCCGCGGGACCGATGGAGTGGGAGCCTGTCCAGCCGCCTGAGAAGCCAGAAGGGGCGGCAGGACGAATACGGCGGCGAGGACCAGAGTCGTCTTCGTCCACGAACGCATGGCTCGACTTACCTCCTTGGTCCGCCGGGAGCAGGCGGAGCCGGGGTCGGGGGCGCGGGTGCCGGAGGTGCGGGAGCGCCACCGGCTGGCGGCGGGGGCGTTGACGGGGGCGGGCCAGACGGTCCGCCCGGCTCTGCCGGCTTGCCGGCGGCAGGGGGCTGCTTCTGACTGCTGACGGCGCCGATGTCCGCGAGCGAGAGGCGGCGTGGCGTCCCGTCGGGCTGGCGGAGCAGCACGGCTGAGTCCGTGATGTGCTCCACGGTGTGGCCGGCGAGGCGATCGCCCGCTCGCACGATCTGGTTGTTCAGGATGGCGAGGTGGCCGCCCGGGAATCCCACGATGCCCTGTAGGTTGAACAGGGCGCGCGGCACCGAGGCCTGCTCGGCGCGTGGCCGATCCGCGGAGGCGCCGAAGACGAAGGGATCCCGATACTCGGAGGCCGGCGAGGGCACGGGCAGCGCGAGTCCGGTCTGTGGCGTGGGCGGCGTGAGGGACACCCCGCTCGCGCGGGCGGCGTCGTCGATGATCTTCCGCGCCTGGGGAGTCAGCTGCAGCGCGGTGACGCGGAAACGCGCCTGGATCTCGGGGTTGATCGCGGCGCCCCGCTGCCCCGGAGCGGGCGCGGCCTGGGTACTCCGCGGCGGCACGTCGATGGCCATGGCCTCGAGCGTGCCCCGGTCGCCCTC
>WNGP01005668.1_pt1 | contig 10423 bp, 10 predicted proteins | sample 5407671 | NCBI WGS metagenome assembly WNGP01 (sample SAMN13153381, study PRJNA577476) | soil metagenome | isolation source: 40 cm soil or saprolite under Garry oak tree replicate 2 | place: USA:California | collected 2016-06-15
ACCGAATTTTTCCAGCAACTGATTAACGGGCTCTCGTTGGGCGCGTTCTATGCGCTGATCGCGCTGGGTTACACGATGGTTTACGGTGTCTTGCGCTTTATCAACTTCGCACATGGCGATGTTTTCATGATCGGCGCTTTTTGCGGTTACTACCTGAGCCCGCGGCTGCTGCCGCATTTTACCGGAGGGCTCACGCCGCTCGGACCGGTCGCAGTGTTGATTCTAACCATGCTGATTTGCGCCCTGCTTGGCGTCACGATCGAGAAACTCGCCTATCGTCCGTTGCGTCAACGACCAAAACTTACCGTGCTCATTACTGCAATTGGCGTCTCATTATTTCTCGAATACGGAGGCCAGTTTGTTTTCGGCGCTGATCCAAAATCATTTCCAGAATTGATGCCGGACCGCGCGATCGCGGGAACCGGCGCGCTGACGATCACGACGACCCAACTCGCGGCGTTTATCGTCACCATTTGTTTGCTCGTCGCGCTTACGTTCATCGTTAAGCGGACGAGACTCGGAATGGCTATGCGCGCGCTCTCCAACAACCCCACCGCAGCCGCACTCATGGGTGTAAACATCGATGTCGTGATTTCATTCACCTTTGCTCTCGGCAGTGCGCTCGCTGGCGCGGGCGGGATTTTGTATGCCCTCAGCTATCCATCGATCGATCCGCTTATGGGTCTTCTCCCCGGGATCAAGGCATTCGTTGCGGCTGTTCTCGGCGGCATCGGAAACATTCCGGGCGCCGCCGTTGGCGGAATTATTCTCGGCGTTGTGGAGACATTTGTTGGTGGCTCGGCTTTTTCAACCTATCGCGACGCGATCGCATTCTCGCTTTTGATCGTGATTTTGCTTTTCCGTCCAGCCGGAATTTTCGGACGTGCGCATAGTGAGAAAGTTTAAATCGGGCGCGTAGTCGGCCCGAATGCAGCAATGAAATATCGCCACATCAAAAAATGGATACTGCTCGCCGCCATTATCCTGAGCGGCATCGTGTCGCACTTTTCCGGGGGGATCAATTCATATTATCTGCAAATCATCATCTTCATCGGCATCAACATCACGCTCGCTGTCGGTCTCAATCTCATCAACGGATATACGGGGCAGTTTTCGCTCGGTCACGCCGGATTCATGGCCATCGGTGCCTACGTCGCGGCGTATCTCTCTACCGAACACAGTGCTGGCCTGTTCCGAGCGCTCGGGGGCGCAAACTTTTTTAGCATTACTCTGCTTTTCATAAGCGCGTTGATCGCTGGCGGTCTCGCCGCAGCCGCAGCCGGCCTGATTGTCGGCGTTCCCTCGTTGCGATTGAAGGGCGATTACCTTGCAATCGTTACCCTTGGCTTCGGCGAAATCATTCGAGTCGTGATCCAAAATACCGATGCCGTCGGCGGACCGCGTGGCTACAGCGGGATCGCGAATTACACGACTCTGTTTTGGACGTATTCGGTAGCGGCGATCACGATCTACGTCGTTGTGAGTTTGATCGACTCCACTTACGGTCGGGGATTTCTTACGGTGCGGGATGACGAGGTTGCATCTGAAGCCGTTGGAATTAGTACGACGCGCTACAAAGTCACCGCCTTTGTGCTTGGCGCGTTTTTTGCAGGCGTTGCCGGCGGACTTTATGCGCACAGCACGACTTACATCAATCCGAGTGGTTTTGATTTCCAACGGTCGATCGAGATTGTCGTCATGGTAATCCTTGGTGGCATGGGCAGCACCGCCGGCGTGGCTTTCGCCGCTATTCTTTTGACGCTCTTGCTCGAGTATTTGCGTTTCGTCTCCGGCTACCAATGGCTTCCCGAAATCATCCGGCGCATTGCGGCGAATCGCGTCATCATTTATTCGCTCGTGTTGATCGCCCTCATGTTGTTGCGTCCGCAAGGACTTTTCGGCCGGTTGCCGCGAAGAGGAATTCCAATTGGCGGCGCGACGAAACGAGCGAAATTGCCGGCCCATTCCGCTTAGATCTACATGCCGTCTCCGCTCCTCGACCTTCGGCAATGCACTATCAGGTTCGGTGGCCTCACTGCCGTGTCGGCATTTGATCTGCAAATTGGCGCGGACGAGCTCATCGGCCTGATTGGCCCGAACGGGGCGGGGAAAACTACTATCTTTAACGTTGTCACCGGGGTTTATCGGCCGACAAGTGGGACAATTATTTTCGAGAATAAGCCGATCGCTGGTCTCAGGCCAAATACGATCGCCCGGCGCGGTGTTGCGCGCACTTTTCAAAATATTCGTTTGTTTCCCACGCTGACCGTATTCGACAATGTGCGTGCGGGATTCAATTTGCGCTTGCGTCACGGCCTCGCGCACGCGCTTTGGCGGATGGGCACATTTTACCGCGAAGAAAACGAGGTCGCGCGTCAGGTGGACGAGCTTTTGGAGATCTTTGACCTTGGCAAATTTCGCGATGCCCTTTGCGGAAGTCTCTCCTACGGGGATCAGCGGCGCTTGGAAATTGTGCGCGCACTCGCGACGCGGCCAAAGCTTTTGCTGCTGGATGAGCCCGCTGCGGGGATGAACCCACGAGAAAAAGAAAAACTAATGGAGCTGATCCAATTTGTGAAAAAGAAATTTCAGATCGCCGTCCTACTGGTCGAGCACGACATGAGAGTAGTCATGGGAATTTGTCAGCGCGTAACCGTACTGGATTATGGAATCAAAATCGCGGAGGGAACCCCGGCGCAAGTGCAGGCGAATCCGAAGGTCATCGAAGCATATCTGGGAGAAGAAACGAAGAAAGCGTAAGGTCGACATGTTTTGGATTCTCGTAATGCCGGACGGAGCGCAGCGAACTCGAAGATCTCACAATTCAGAATCATTTAACTTCTGGTCACACCAAACATGCTTGAGTTAAGCAATCTCGCAGTTAACTACGGATCGATTATTGCACTGCACGACGTGTCCCTGAAAGTTGAAAAAGGCGCAATCGTAACTTTGATCGGCGCAAACGGCGCCGGGAAATCGACAACGCTGCGCACAGTTTCCGGCCTGCTCAAGGCGCGCCACGGAAATATTCGTTACGAAGGCGAAGAGATTGGCAATCTTCCGCCGCATCGGATCGTCGAACGCGGCATTTCGCAGGTGCCGGAGGGTCGGATGATCTTCGCCAATCTCACCGTGCGCGAAAATCTACTAATGGGCGCCTATCTTCGCAAAGATCGACACAAACTCAGCGCGGAATTCGATTTTGTTTTTGAAATCTTCCCGCGATTGAAAGAAAGATCGCGCCAAGTCGCAGGTACACTGTCCGGAGGTGAGCAACAAATGCTGGCGATCAGCCGTGCGCTCATGAGCAGGCCGCGTTGTTTAATGCTGGACGAACCATCCCTCGGGATCGCCCCGATTCTTACAAAAACGATTTTCGAAAAGATCGTCGAGATCAATCAGTCGTTGGGCATCACCATTCTGCTCGTTGAGCAAAACGCGAACCTCGCGCTGGAAATCTCGCATTACGGTTACGTCCTCGAAACCGGTCGAATTCTCCTGCATGACCGTTCCAGCGCCTTGCGCGCGAACGATCGCGTGAAAAGCGCGTACTTAGGAGGCCGCTGAGGCCCAACTACTTTCGCCAAATCCACCGCGCGGGCTGGCCGAGCCGGAACTGAGAATCGATTCCGCGCGTCTGCGTAGCGTCTCGTAGTCGGCCTGATTCAGAAACGCCCGCCAAGCGACCGCGGTGTTTAATAACGAAAGGTCCATCGCGCGAAGAATTGTCTGCTCTTCCGGGCTCAGTAACTCGCGCTCTTTCTCATTCAAAGCGCGCTTCTGGAACTGAGAAATAATTTCCGTCAAGGCGGCGCCATTCGACACCCGAAATAAATCAAGGAGCTGTTGAAAACTGAGATGAAGTGGGATCGTAGCAACATCGATATCTATATCGGTCGCCACGTTGTCAGGCGGCATCGTTACTTCGTCGGAGACCGCGACGGAATTCCAAACATCTTCAGGCTGATAATATCCGATCTCAACGCGATAAACGCCGCGCGGCTGTGAAACCGGCAGGTTGGAATTCCCAGCCATCGGTTCGACCGCAGCGCTCGTCTCCTGTGCCCCGTCAACCGTGTAAACGCGCAAGTGGACTTGCCGGTCCACGGGCATCGCTTGAGCGAAGATGGTTGACCAATCGATGCTCCAATAGGTGAAGATGGTCTGTGGATCGCGGGCGATGGCGAATAAAATCGGCGCGCCAAAAGCTCGCGGGAGCTCGACCATATCACCCAAATCGTCGTCCTCTCTTTTGGCCACCTTTGTCGGGCGTATGACCGGTCCATTGGAAATGCGGAAGCCATCCGTCATAGATTTGCTCTTACTTGGTTTGCGACTCTTGATAGCCATGTGGGGATTCTCTCCTAGTTTGATCCAAATTAGCGAAAGCGAAAACTGAAACTCGCGCTTAGGGAGCAAGTTTGATTATCGTAGCGTGAAACCATATATCATTTTTAATCCGATCGCGGGGTCGATTGTTAATCGAAGCCGTCTTCTAAAACAGCTTCGCCGACTCAATCCGAGGAAACTGCGTCTAACGCAACGTGCAGGCGAGGCAGAAACTTACGCGCGCGACGCGATTCGTGCCGGATGTGATTACGTTATTGCGGCGGGCGGCGATGGGACGTTGAATGAGGTCATTAATGGAATTGCGACGCCCCATCGCACGCGAGGGGTTTGCGTGGGCCTTGTGCCACTCGGCACGGCAAATGATTTTGCGCGATCAATTGGATTGCCTGCAAGCGTCGAGGACAACATCGATATCCTGCGCGCCAAACAAACAGATCCGATTGATCTCGTCCGCGTGACGAGTGACCGCACGCGTTACTTCGTGAACGTGTCTGCCGGGGGCTTCAGCGGTCTCGTCGATGAGAAATTGACGCCCGAAATTAAATCCACCTGGGGGCCGCTCGCTTATCTGCGCAGCGCTGCGGCAGCTCTGCCGGAATTGCACGCATACCAGACGAGCATCGTTTTCGATGATGTGGAGAGATTAATGATCGAGCTTTACAACGTCATCATTGCGAACGGGCAATTTGTTGCCGGCGGATTGCCAATCGCCCGTCAGGCCGATCTTCGCGACGGATTACTCGATGTTGTACTCGTCCCCAAACGTCCACCAGCGAAAATGGTGTTGCTGGCCGCTGAAATGCTCTTAGGCAATCATCTCTCCAGTAATGCGGTTATTTTTCGACGCGCAAAAAAGATCTCGGTGCGTTCGCAGCCCGGAATGTGGTTCAATGTCGATGGTGAACTGGTCGGAAATGAGCCGGCCATTTTTCAAATCGTTCCCCGCGGATTAGAATTTGTGATCAGCAAACGATGAACGTCAAGATCATCGATATCGATCAATTGGCGGAGTGGGCAAGAGAGTTGCGCGGGGCTAGGAAAAGACTGGTCGCCACGAACGGATGTTTTGATTTGCTGCATGTGGGTCATGTGCGCTATTTGCAAGCCGCGCGTGCGCTGGGTGACGCTTTGGCAATCGGCTTGAATGGTGATCAATCAGTTCGAGAACTGAAAGGAGCCGGGCGTCCGGTGAACAACGAAAGTGACCGCGCGGAAATGCTTGCTGCACTCAAGTGCGTCGATTTCGTCACGATTTTTCCCGAAATGCGCGCGACCCGATTCATCGAAGCGGCGAGACCAGCCATTTATGCCAAGGGTGGGGATTACACTTCCGAAACGCTGGATGCTGAAGAACAGGCCGTAATGCGGGAAATCGGAGTAGAGGTCCGCATCCTCCCATTTGTGCATGGGCATTCGACCTCCGATTTGCTGGAAAAACTGCGAAAGATCATTAAATGAAAGATGTTCCGCTCGGCATTCTCGGATCAGGCAAGGGAACGAACTGCCGCGCGATCCTTGAGAGCAATAGGAGCGGCGTTCTCGCAGCCGAGGTCCGCGTTGTCATCTCAGATGTGTTCGACGCGCCGATCCTCGACATCGCGCGGGAATTTTCGATTCCCAACGCCTATTTGCCGCCCGGTAGGTTCCACACGCGACTGGAGCCGCAAGCCGAAGTCGATCTTGTGCGAATGTTTCGTGATGCCGGCGTCCAACTTGTAATTCTGGCCGGCTTCATGCGGGTTCTCAAGTCGCCGATGCTCAGCGCGTTTCCGCGTCGAATTTTAAATATTCATCCATCGCTGCTGCCTAAATTTCCCGGGCTCGAGGCGTGGAAACAGGCACTTGTCGCTGGCGAAACAGTGACCGGCTGCACCGTCCACTACGTCGATGAAAAAATCGATCATGGAGATATCATTGCGCAACGCGAAGTGCCGATTCTGCCTAACGACACACCAGAAGGCCTCCATGCTCGAATTCAGATTGCAGAGCACGAGTTATATCCAGCCGCCATTAATGAGGTCTGCCGCAAGTTACCTGACTAGTTAGATTTGCTCCGCTTTCTGATCGCGCTCGAGTAATTCCTGCATCGCCCGAACTGGCACTTTCCCCTCGTAAAGCAAACCGTTGACCTGATCGATAATCGGCGTCTCGATGTTGAGTCTGCGCGCGCATTCGTGAGCGCTTTTTGTCGTTGGAATTCCTTCGGCCACCATTTGCATTGATGAAGCGATTTGCTTTAGCGTTTGCCCGCGACCGAGCTGCTCGCCGACGCGCCGATTACGGCTGTGCTCGCTAAAGCAGGTCGCGATCAAATCGCCAGCGCCGCTCAGTCCATAGAAGGTTTTTAAGTTTCCGCCCATCGCCGTGCCGAGCCGAATCATCTCGGCGAGCGAGCGCGTGACCAGCGCTGCCTTCGTATTATCACCTAAACCAAGCCCATCACTCGCGCCAGCCGCGATCGCGAAGACATTTTTCAAGGCGCCACCCAATTCAATACTGGTGACGTCGTCACTCGTGTAAATGCGGAAACGCGAACTGCCAAGAAAGTCTTGCAAATTCGCGGCGCACTTAAGGTCTCGGCAGCCTATTACAGTCGCAGTAGGCAGACCGCGAACTACTTCAGCTGCAAGGTTTGGTCCCGACAACACCGCGAGTTCATGCCGCGGAAAAATGTCATTCAAAATTTGGCTCATCCGCATTCCGCTGCCGTGCTCAATTCCTTTTGTGCAACTGAGCAACATGGTGCGCCCCTCGCGGATTACTTCCCGTAAACGCATGGCAATTCCGCGCAGAGCGGTCGATGGCGTGACAAATACGACGAGGTTTGCCTCGGCGCAGTCGCGCAGCTCATGCGTAACATTTACCGAATCAGGTAATTGTAACCCTGGAATGTAATCGCTGTTCTCACGCGTTCTTTGCACGCGCTCGACCCGATCTGCGCTGTTTCCCCAAAGACAAATTCGTCGCCCATGTTTCGCCCACAACCACGCCAAGGCGGTTCCCCAGCTCCCGGCGCCCAAGATTGCTATTTTGTCGATCTTCACTTCCGCTTGAACCGCGGTTCGGTCCCTCGCACCAACCGGCAAAGATTCGAGCGATGCCGAAAAATTACAAGCGCGGCTAGCCCAATGGAAAAGTACAGAAGAGCCGCCCCGTCCGTTTGTTTTAGAGGCATCAGCATCAAAATGCTGATTGGCACCGCCAGTGTGGCGGTAATCGAGGCAACTGAAACGTAGCGTGTAATTTGGAACGTAATGACCCAGACCGCGCCCCCGATTAAGGCCACAAAAGGCATCAGTCCAAAAAGCCCTCCCATCGAAGTCGCGACCCCTTTGCCTCCTTTAAAGCTCAACCACACCGGAAAGGAGTGCCCGATCACGCAGGAAATGGCCGCGATGATTCCGATTAGCTCAGTCGGAACCGATTGTGGCTGGGCACGCTTTTCCATCAAAATCGACAGACTAACTGCCATCAAGCCCTTCAGGAAATCGACAATGAAAACCGGATAGCCGTAACGCTTTCCGAGAACCCGCGTTACATTCGTCGCGCCAATGTTGCCGCTTCCAGCATGGCGAATGTCGACCCCTGCGATACGGCCAGCGAGATAGCCGGCGGGGATCGACCCGAGCAAGTAGCTGACGAGCGCGACAGTAGCAAAAATAAGCATTGCTAAGCGTTGGATCTAACGGCCTTTTGATCCTTATTACCAAAAATCGCGACATTAGTAGCACTAGGTTGGCACTGTAAATTATTCTTGATAAGCCAGATAGAAATTATTGCAATGTCAGCTGGGGTTATGCCGCTAATGCGGGCCGCCTGACCAAGCGAAACAGGTCGAACAGCTGTTAACTTCTGTCGGGTCTCGGAACGTAAGCCGACTATTTCTCCATAGTCCAGTCCGTCAGGTATGGGTTGCAAGTTTCGGCTGGCTACTCTTCGATTCTGCTCAGCTTGTCGACTGACATATCCTTCATACTTCACGTCCGTCCCAACCGTTTCCCAAATTTCGGCTGGTGCCAAGGTCCGGATTTCCTCTGGTAAATTCGGAATGCCAAAATCCGGCCGCTTCAATAGTTGGCAGAGGGGGATGCCACCGAGCTTCGTGTCGATTGCCAGTTGTCGGACCCAGCCGAGAAGCTCCAGTTTCTGCTGAAAGTGTGCCCAGCGTTCCTTTGAGATGAGGCCTGCGTCAAATGCCCGTTTGGTCAATCTTTGATCGGCATTATCATGCCGAAGAAACAAGCGATCTTCGGCTCGACTGGTGAACATGCGGTACGGCTCCTCGGTGCCTCTTGTGACTAAATCGTCGACAAGAACTCCGATATACGCTTCGCTTCTATCCAAAACGATCGGTGAACGACCCTGCGTTTTTAGGGCCGCGTTTGTCCCGGCGATCAAGCCTTGCGCCGCCGCTTCTTCGTAGCCTGAAGTGCCATTAACCTGTCCAGCAAAATAAAGCCCCTTAATCAACCTCGTTTCCAAGGTCGGAAAAAGCTGAGTGGGAGGGAAAAAATCATATTCCACCGCGTAACCCGGCCGCATGATTTCAGCCCGCTGCAAGCCCGGAATCGAATGCAAAAACTCCAGTTGCACATCGTATGGCAGACTCGTAGAAATTCCGTTTACATAATATTCCTCGGTATGGCGACCTTCCGGTTCTAAAAAGAGCTGGTGACTCACTTTGTCGACAAACTTAACGACCTTGTCCTCGATTGAGGGACAGTACCGCGGCCCGGTTCCTTTTATTTGACCCGAATAGAGGGGGGATCGGTGGAGATTGGCCCTAATGATATCGTGCGTCTGCTGGGTAGTATGAGTAATCCAGCACGGCATTTGTTCCACGTGGAACTCTCCTCGGTCGTTAAAATTGAGGGTAAAAACCTCGTTCTTGAGTTTCCCTGCGTCGTCACAAAACGCGAATCGCGGAGGTGGTTCGTCTCCGAGTTGGACGTGGCATTGCGAGAAGTCGATCGACCGACCATTGAGCCGACAAGGGGTGCCGGTCTTGAATCGCCCGACTGTAAAACCCAATTGTCGAAGAACTTCGCTTAATGCCGAACTAGCATCGGCCATGCGTCCACCCGGCTTAGTGTTCTCACCTATGTGCAAAAGCCCGCGCAAAAAAGTACCCGATGTGATTACAACACTGCGCGCCATAATCTTTATGCCAAGATCTGTCCCAACGCCACGCACTATCCGGTTTTCGACAAGAACACTCGAAACTGTCGCCTGTTTTAAGTCCAAATTATCCTTGGTTTCCAGGATGGCTTTCATCCGAAACTGGTAGGCTTTTTTGTCGCACTGGGCACGCGGTGCTCGCACTGAAGGTCCCTTTGCCCTGTTAAGCATCCGAAATTGAATGCCAGTGGCGTCCGTGTTTATCCCGATTACACCGCCCATGGCGTCGATTTCGCGAACAATATGACCTTTTGCCAAACCGCCAACTGCTGGATTGCACGACATTTGCCCGATCGTGTCTAGATTCTGCGTCAACATCAAAGTCCGGCAGCCAATGCGGGCTGCTGCCAGAGCTGCCTCGATTCCGGCATGCCCACTACCCACGACTACGACATCGTATTCTGTGGGCAGCTTAAGCATTGCGAAAGGACTCCAGATCAGTCACGCTAGACTGTTGGCTCTTGCAGCTGATGGTCGATGCAGTGATTTTCATCGTCGAATTAAACTCCGCCACGACGTTGGCGACGGGTTCTGCGTTGCACGGCCGTTTCGTCCGAAATCGGCATCCTATTGGCCACTCCAACCAAATCCTTCCCGCTATGGGGGCACGCTGGCGCCTGTGCTACGTTCTCTAGAGATTTAGTTATATACATAAATACTTGATGTTGTTATTGATATTATCTAGATAATATGTTTGATTCTATCGAATGCTCTGGTTTTTCAAGCTGCAGCAATTCCTGCGATCTTCGAAGTGTATGGAGTGCGATTCGTGTCAACAAAATAAACAGGAGGGCAGTGGTAAGAAACGCACCGCCCCAAGTCCAGTACTCAACCAGTCGCGGATGGCTTCTCCCCCGCGCTAGATTCAATCCGAGCTGACCGAGCGTTCCAAGGT
>WNGP01007337.1_pt1 | contig 10423 bp, 7 predicted proteins | sample 5407671 | NCBI WGS metagenome assembly WNGP01 (sample SAMN13153381, study PRJNA577476) | soil metagenome | isolation source: 40 cm soil or saprolite under Garry oak tree replicate 2 | place: USA:California | collected 2016-06-15
ATGTGGAATCCGTTTGCGAATATGTCGACGCTGGCGGGCAAGGCGATCACGATCGTGCGCGGCGAGGGCAGCACGGTCTACGACGCCGACGGGCGCGGCTACCTGGACGCGCTGGCCAGCCTCTGGTACTGCAACGTGGGGTACGGTCGCGCCGAGCTCGCCGAGGCGGCCGCGGCGCAGATGCGCCAGATCGCTGGCTTCCAGACGTTCGAGCACTACACCAACCGGCCGGCCGAGGCGCTCTGCGGCCGGGTCGCCGACCTCGCCCCGATGCGCGGCGCCAAGGTGTTCCTGACGCCCGGTGGCGGCTCGGACGCGGTGGACACGGCGGGCAAGCTGGCCAGGGCATACTGGCGCGCGGTCGGTGAGCCGACCCGCCAGGTGATCATCTCGCGGACGCACGCCTACCACGGGATGAACGCCTACGGCACCTCGCTCGGCGGCATCCCGTTGCTCACCGAGACGTACGCGCCGCTGGTCGGCCAGGTGGAGCAGGTGCCGTGGGACGATCCCGCCGCGCTGGAGAAGACGATCGAACTGCTCGGCGACGGGCGGGTGGCCGCGTTCTTCTGCGAGCCGGTGATCGGCGCCGGGGGCGTCTACCCGCCGCCTGCCGGTTACCTGGAACGGGTGCGGGACATCTGCCGACGGCACGACGTGCTGTTCGTCGCCGACGAGGTGATCACCGGTTACGGCCGGACGGGCGAGTGGTTCGCCAGCGGCCGGTTCGGGCTCGACCCCGACCTGATCACCTCGGCGAAGGGGCTGAGCTCCGGCTACCTGCCGATCGGCGCGGTCATCGCGTCCGCGCGGGTCGCCGAGCCGTTCTGGCGGGCCGGCAGCACCGAGGTGTTCAGGCACGGGTACACCTACTCGGGTCACCCGGCGGCCGCCGCGGTCGCCCTGGCCAACCTCGACCTGATCGAGCGAGAAGGGCTGATCGCCAGGGTCGCGGCGCTCGAGCCGGTGCTCGCCCGCGCGTTGGCGCCGCTGGCCGCGCATCCCGCCGTCAGCGCGGTCAGGTCGGGCATCGGCCTGCTCGCCGCGGTGGAGATCGCCGAGGACGTCCGGGCCGCCGACCCGATGACGGGGCAGCGGCTCGTGCTCGCGATCCGGGATCGCGGGGTGATCACCAGGCTGCTGCGCGGCGTGGCGCTTCAGGTTTCGCCGCCGTTCGTTGTCACCGAGGCGGAGCTGGCCAGGATCGCCGAGGCGTTCGCCGGCGCCTTCGACGAGGTCACGACCGCTCGGTGAGCACCCGCAGGCCGCTGCGGTTCGGCCTGGCCGGAACCGGCTACTGGGCCAGGACCGTGCACGCGGAGGCACTCGCGTCCGCCGACGGCGTCGAGTTCGCGGCCGTCTGGGGCAGGAACGCCGAGGCCGCCGCCCCGCTGGCCCGACAGCACGGTCTGGCCGGCCAGCACGGTGTCGCCGGCCAGCACGGTCTGGCCGGCCAGCACGGTCTGGCCGCGTTCGGTGACTTCGACGCCTTCCTCGCGGCGACGTGCAGGCCGGCCTCGCGGCGCGCGCCGCGGCCGCTGGTCGGCATCTGCTGCTGGAAAAGCCGGTCGCGACCTCGCTGGAAGCCGCGGACGCGCTGGCCGGCGCGGTGCGGGACGCGGGCGTGGCGTCGGTCGTGTTCTTCACCGCGAGGTTCCAGCCCGACGTGCGGGCCTGGCTCGCCGAGGTGGCCGGGCAAGGCGGGTGGGCAGGCGGTAACGCCGTCTGGCTCGGCTCGGCACTGGCCGAGACCAGCCCGTTCAACACCGCGTGGCGCCGGGACAAGGGCGGGCTGTGGGACCTGGCGCCGCATCTGGTCTCGCTGCTGTGGGCCAGCCTCGGTCCGGTGCGGGCAGTGACCGCCGACGCGGGAGCCGGCGACCTGACGCACCTGGTCCTGCACCATGACGGCGGCCCGTCGAGCACGGTCACGGTCACCCTGGCCGCCCCCGAAGCGGCCGAGGGCGTCGAGGCGTACCTGTGGGGCGAGGCCGGCCGGTCAAGTGCCCCGGCGGAGACCCGTCGGCCGGCCGACGCGCTGCGGCTCGCGCTGGCCGAATTGGTGGCGTGCGCCCGCGACCGGACCCGCCACGAGTGTGACGCGGCATTCGGCCGGGACGTCGTCCGGGTGCTCGCGCAGGCCCAGCGTCAGATCGACGAGCGGCGGGGAGCCGACCAGGTGCCGCCTACTGGCGGGTGACCGTGGCACCCGAGGGAAGCTGGAACGCCGAGGCCGGCGGCGACGAGGTGTAGCTCTTGATCTCGAAGCTCGTCGACTGTGCGGCGACCTTGACGTAGCCGAGTATGTCCTGGGCCGTGGTGCAGAACGTGCTCCTGCCCTCGCCCTGGGCGAACAAGTCGACGCAGTGCATGCTGAAGCCGTTCACCGTCTTGGTCGACCTCGTCACCTTGTCCCCGGCCAGGCCGGCTCCGATGGACAGCGCTTGGAGGAACGTGACCCAGTGCGAGGGGGTGTAGATCGCGAAAAGCTCGTGCTGGGCGATCGCGCTGGCCTTGCCGAGCTTCTCGCACGTCCACTGCGCGCCCTGGGAAGCCTGCGAGCAGGAATAGGTTCCCGAGGAGTTGGCGATCAGGTTGGTGGCGCTGGTGCCGTCGGCCGTCTCGGAGAAGGCGATGTTGCCGGGCGGCTGGGCGGAGTAGACGACGGTAGCCGGGGAGTCGCCCGTGGTGACGTAGGTGACCTGGAACGGCGTCGTCGTGGTGTTCTTCAGCCCGTCGGTGAACGCCTTGATCGTGGCCCGGTTGCCTTGCACGGTGTGCCGGATGCTGTTGATCTTCCTGACCACCGAGCAGCCGGCCGACCCGGCTCCGAGCACGACGAGCACGCAGGCGACCGCGGCGAGCCTGGTCCAACAGGGGCGGATAGACAAGGCTCTGCTGGAGCGTGCGGACATGACTGCGGTCCTCCCGTGACTAGGCTGCCGAGGATACGACATAACGCGTGCAGCTCGCTGGGCACGTCAACGTAGCAGTCGCGGCACGAACACGGCAATGGCGACGCCGACCGCCGCCGCCGAGGTGACGAGCACGGCGCCGGCCGCGCCGTCCTTGGCCACCTTCGCCAGCGGGTGGAACTGCTGCGTGTGCAGGTCGATCATCGCCTCGACCACCGTGTTGACGATCTCGGCGGCCAGTACCATCCCGATGGCCAGGGCGACGCAGGCCCACTGCACCGCGCCGATCCGCAGCACGATCCCCGCCGTCACGGCGGCGGTCGCGGCGGCGAGGTGAACGCGCATGTTGCGCTGGGTCCGCACCGCATGCCAGACCCCCTGGCCGGCGAACGTGAAGCCGCGCAGGAACGCCGCGACCGGCCGACTCGGCCGTGGGTCGCCTGACTGGCGACCGGGCGGCGAGCTCACCGGATCACCCTAGCGCCTGGGGCAGAACGAGCCGGCGGAACCGCGCTAGGCGGCAGGCCCGCCGGACCCGGCCGGCGCGGCGGCTCGTCGCAGCACGGCCGCCAGCACCCGCCAGCCGAGCAGGAACAGGCCGAGGAACGCCAGCGCGACCGCGAAGAACGCCGCTGCCGTGCCCTGGCCTGCCGCGACGCGCAGCGCCATCCCAATCCCGACGGTGCTCAGCCAGACCCCGACGCCGACCGGGATCAGCGCGGTCGGCCGACGCCAACTGCGGGTGAGGACCTCGCCAACCGCCGTTCCGGCCAGGAACGGCCACGCGGTGCTGGCCAGGCCGGCCAGCCCGCCGCCCGCGTGATGACTGGCCCGGCCGATCAGCACGAACGCCAGGACCAGGCACGGGTCAAGCGCCAGGGCCAGCGCCGGGCTGTTGCGGATACTGCGCACCGGCCAAGGTTATCCACTGGCCGCGGCCCGGGAAGCCGGCGAGCACGCCGGCCAGGAACCCGCCCGCGTCGGTCACGCCGCCGCCGCCCAGGTGGCTGCCGAGCATGCTAGCCAGGAACCCCGGCCCAGCGACCACGGTCCAGGTAAACGTCGCCGAGCCGGAGGCTCCGGTCGGGTCCGTCGCGGTCACCCGCACGCTGTACGCGCCCGCCATACCCGGCCGTCCGGTGATCCTGCCGGTCGCGCCGCCGATCGTCAGTCCAGGCGGAAGGCCCGTGGCCGCGTAGCTCAGCGGCTGCCCGGCGGCCGAGTCGGTCGCGGTGATCGTCAGGCTGACCGCGTCGTAGCGGACGGTGCGCTGGTCGCCCGGGCTGGTCACCGTGACCGTGTCCCCGCCCCCGCCGCCTCCGCCGCCCGCGCCGCCGTCCGTGACCACGGGATGGCTGAACTCGCAGGTCGCGGGCGTGCCCGCGGTTCCGTTGATCCACAGCGGCTGCATGGCGAACGTTCCGGTCGGCAGGGTCAGGTCCGCCAGCCTGGCGCCGGGACCCGAGTTCCACTGGCACAGGTCGGCCGTCTCGTCGCCTGCCTGGTCGGTCCAGCCGCCGGCCGGGTTCTGGTCGGTGATCGTCTCGGCGTACTCGTGGCCGCCGACGATGGACACGCCGTCGAGCACTCCGGCTCCGCCCTGGTTGACGAGGTGCTGGCCGCAGGCCCGTCCCGCGTCGGTGACGTACGGCAGGTTCGTGAACGCGATGTGCCCGTAGGGCGAGGCGACCGGGCCGCCGGGCAGCGTGCTGTCGCCGTTCCAGTCGTGCCAGCCGCAGAATTCACCTGTCGCGGTGTCGAACCCGTCCGGGTGCGTGCCGGTCGGCGAGACGATCAGGTACTGCGCGTTCCGGTTGGCGTGCGCGCTGACGTTGCCGGCGTGAGCGGCGGCCCGGACCGCCTCCGCGCCGATCTGGTGCGCCGTCGCCCGGCTCGGGGCCGCGGCGCTCTCGTCCGCCCAGACCCCGGCCAGCGCGCCGCCGGCCGGGTAGGCCACGCGCTGCCGGTTGCCGCCCGGGCACGAGGTCGCGCCGGCCGGCACGCCCTGGCAGTACTGGGTCGCGACTCCTGACCAGGTCTCGCCGCCCCGGCCCAGTCCCTTGAACAGCCGCTGCAGGTAAGGCGCGGCGCCGGACGGGTCGCCGGACAGGGTCAGGTCGCCCGCGGAGTCCCGGCCCTTCGCGCCCCACTGTGCGCCCCAGAAGACCAGGTAGACCCTCTCCCGGCCGGTGCTGACGCCGACCCCGCCGGTGCCGCCGCCGTAGCTCAGCTCGGTGCCGGCGATGGCGCGGGCGCCCGCCGCGTGCCGACTGGTCCACGACCGCATCCGCGCGAGCCTGCCGACGGACGGGATGACGCCGTGCCGGTAGGCGTGCCGGTACGCGGGAGAAAAGGGGTCGGCGGTGCTGTTGTGCCGCCGGCGGTCGCCGGCGCGGCGCGCGTCCGCGGACCCACTGGCTGCGGACGGCCTGGCGCCCGCATGCTGGCTGGCGCTCGCGGACAGGCTGGCGCTCGCGGACAGGCTGGCGCCGGCGGACTGGCTGGCGCCGGCGGTCGCGGCACCCACGGCCAGGACCGTCGCGGCGGTGAGCACAGCCCCGCGAGCGGGGCGGCGCACCGGGGGTAGCGGCATAACGATTTCCTCGACAGTTAGCGACTGGCGGTACTGCATCGTTTTCGTGGCCGAGCATAGCTAAATGAGAATAGAAATTCTGCCGCGATTACCAACCTGCAGTTCTATTACTGTCGTCACATTTCCAGAGCTGTTTCGCTAGCTTGCCGAAATGTAATAAAATCCGCGGGCGGACGAATAGCGCAAATCCGCCCCGCTGGTCAGCGCGGGTCCGGGCGGTCGGTGAGCCGGAAAACGCGCGCCGCGTTGCGGCCGAGCGCCGCGGCGACCTGGTCCGCCGTGCAGCCCGCCTCGAGCAGCGCCTTCTCCAGCGTCCTGGCGTTGTGCTCCACGCTCGGCACGCCCGGCCAGTCCGTTCCGAAGATCATCTTGTCGGCGAGCCTGCTCAGGGCGGAGCCGTAGTACTCGGCCAGCTTCTGCGGCGGCAGCCCGGACACCTCCAGCCACACGGTCGGCTTCATCAATGCCAGGAACGCGGCCTGGTCGTACCACCAGCCGCGGCCGCCGTGGGCCAGCACGACGACAAGGCCGGGAAAGTCCCTGAACACCTCGTCGAGCAGGATCGGGTCGGCGCAGGAGTTCACCGAGCCGGCGAAGGTGGACGTGCCGCAGTGCACGATCACGGGCAGCTTGTGCGCCTCCGCCCACGCGTAGGCCGGGTAGAGCATCCGGTCCCGCGCCTCGAACCCGCCGTGCACCGGATGGATCTTGACCGCGACCGCGCCGAGGCCGGCCTGCCTGGCCAGCTCGGTCGCGACGGGGTAGTGCAGGTGCGGGTTGAGATTGGCGACCGGCCGGAACCGCTCCGGATTCTGCCGTACGACGGGCAGCACGTCCTCGATCGGCTGAATTCCCGTGACCTTCGGGCTGTGCTCGGTAAAGAGCAGCACATGATCGGCGCCCTGCCGGGCGAAATGCTCATCGAGCGCGGCCGGGATCGGCACCCCGGCCGAGTCGAAGAGAGCGGCCATCGGCGTCTGCGTGCCGAACGTGCGCGCCCAGGCCTGCCAGTCGGCCGACAGCGTCGGCAGCCGGGCGACGTGCACGTGCGCGTCGACGAGCAGGCGTCCGTCGAGCATCAGCGGCCCGCCAGGCCGGGCCCGGCGAACTGGGCGTGCGTCACGACGTCTACGGTAACGGCGGACGAGCCGGCCGCGGCCGCGGCCTGCTTGACGGCCGCCGGCTAGGCGAGCAGCCCCCGGATGTCGTCGGCGTCCAGGCCAGCCCCGAAGGCGTTCCCCTCGTCCAGGACGCTGGCGAACAGCTCGGCCTTTCTCGCCTTCAGCGCCATCACCTTCTCCTCGATCGTGCCCCTGGCGATCAGCCGGTAGACCATCACGTTCCGCTTCTGGCCGATCCGGTGCGCGCGGTCCACGGCCTGGGCCTCGGTCGCCGGGTTCCACCACGGGTCGAGCAGGAAGCAGTAGTCGGCCTGAGTCAGGTTCAGCCCAAAGCCGCCGGCCTTGAGGCTGATCAGGAACACGGGGACCGTGCCTGAGGCGAAGCGCTCGAGCACCGCTGCCCGGTCGCGCGTCTTGCCGTCGAGATGGCAGTAGGCGATGCCGCGGTCGTCGAGCTCCTGGCGCACCACCGCGAGGAACCGGGTGAACTGGCTGAACACCAGCGCGCGGTGGCCGCCGCCGATCACGTCGCCGAGCTGCTCGATCAGCACGTCGACCTTGCTGCTCGGGATGGCTTCCTGCTCCCCGTCGACCAGCCCGGCGTGCAGGCTGAGCTGGCGCAGCAGCGTCAGTGAGCGCAGGATCGTGAACCTGTTGGCGTTCAGGTCATTGATCAGGCCGAGCACCTTCTGCCGTTCCCGCTGCAGTTGGAGCTGGTACAGCTTGCGGTGCCGCGGGTGCAGGTCGACCTCGAGCACCTGTTCCTGCTTGGCGGGCAGGTCGCGGGCCACCTGTTCCTTGGTGCGGCGCATGACCAGCGGCCTGATCCGGCGGCGGAGCTGGGCCAGCAGCTCGGCCTGGCCGGACTTCTCGATCGGCTTTGCGTAGTAGTCCCGGAACCGGTCGGGGTTCGGGAACAGCCCAGGCGCGGTGATCGACAGCAGCGCCCAGAGCTCCATCAGGTTGTTCTCCATGGGAGTTCCGGTGATCGCGAGCTTGAAGCTGGCCGGCAGCCGTCGTGCGCATTGGTAGAGCTTGGATCGGTAGTTCTTGGCGAACTGAGCCTCGTCCAGGAACAGGCCGGCCCAGGCGGCCGCCGCGTACGAGGCGATGTCGATCCGCAGCAGCGCATAGGAGGTGACGACGGCGTCCGCGCCGGTGACGACGTCGCCAAGCGGCCGGCCGCTGCGCGCCTCGGTCTCGCGGACCGACACCACGCGCAGGCCGGGCGCGAACCTGGCCGCTTCGGCCGCCCAGTTCTGCACCACGCTGGTGGGCGCGACGATGAGGAACGGCGCGCCGTCCGGGTCCGCCTGCCTCGCGTGGCAGATCAGCGCGAGCGACTGGAGCGTCTTGCCGAGCCCCATGTCGTCGGCCAGTATGCCGCCGAGCTTGTGCTCCCACAAGAATGCCAGCCAGCGGAACCCGTCGAGCTGATACGGGCGAAGCTCCGCCCGCAGGGCGGCGGGGGGCTGCCGCGGCTCGACCGAGCCGGGCGTGAGCAGGCCGTCTACCTGACGCCGCCACGCCGCTGCCTGCCGACTGACCACGCCGAGTTCGGTGAGTTCCTCCCACAGCCCGGCTTGGAACCGGCTGATCCGCAGGTCGTCGCCGGGGACGTCCTGAAGGGAGCGTGCCTCGGCGATGAGCCGGGCGAGTGCCTGAAGCTCGGGCTTGTCCAGCGAGAAGTAGGCGCCGTCGGGCAGCAGCAGGTGCGACTGGCCCTGGCTGAGCGCGACGAAGACGTCGGCGAACGGCACGCTCCGCCCGTCGACGCTGATCGTGATCCCGAGGTCGAACCAGTCCGCGTCACCGGATATCGCGTCCGCGGACACGCCGATCTCGAGCGAGTCGCTGGCCTCGCGGTAGTCGGCCTGGTCCCCGGTGACCTCGACCGCGATGCCCGGCTGGCCGGCCAGCAGCGGCAGCACTTCGGTGCTGAGCCGCATCGTGTCGATCCCGTCAAGCCGGATCGGCGGGACAAGCTCGGGCCCGAGCGGATCGGCCGTGACCAGCCCCAGGCTCGCGACCGGGCCGTCGAGGCCAGCCACGATCTCCCGCTCGGCCGCCAGGTCACGGTAGCCGCCGTCCTGGGCGGCCGCCCGGTCGGCCGGTAGCCGCGGCCGGGCGTCGCCCACCTGGTAGGACCACTGCCAGCCGACGTCGACCCGGTGGCCGGGCAGGTAGCTGGCCCGCAGCACGAGCGTCGGGCCCGAGATCACCGGCGGCGTGAAGGTGCCGTCGGTGCAGATGACCGGCGCCGCCTGGCGCAGCCGCGGGTAGTAGCCGTCACGGAACGTTGACCGCTCGGCCGCGGGCACCTCCAGCCGCTCGCCCGCGAGCACCATCCGCTGGAGCGGCGCGGGAACCGCCTTCGCGAGCCTGGCCAGCCCGATGTGCCAGCGGCCGCAGTCAGCGCTGGCCTCGGTCTCCGCCCGGTCAGCGTAGACGAGCCCGTGTCCCTCGCTGCCGATGAACCTGACCGGCACGCCATGGGGCGGCAGCCCGTCCACGGCGGGCGAGATCACCAGCGCGCCGCCTGGGCGGTCGCTCACGTCGAGGCAGACCCGCGCCTGTCCGTACTGCGGCACGTCGCCGAGCTTGCTGCTCCGGTGGACCAGCCGCAGCCCGGCCGAGCCGGCGTCGTCCAGCAGCGGCCAGAGCTGCCGGGACTGGAACGCGCCGACGTCGATGTACTTCTCGTCGCTGTAGCCGTAGTAGCCAACCCTGCCGCTGCTGTACCGGTACAGGGCGTAGATCTCCTGGAGCACCCGGACCTGCTCGGCGCCGTAGCCGCCGTAGCATCGCAGCGAGTCCAGCTTCGCCCAGCTCAGCGAGCCGCCCACCCAGCCGGTGCCGCGCGGCTCGACCAGCCGGGCGGTCAGCCGGGGCGGGGGATCGGGCTCTGGCCGCCGCGATCCCCGGTGTCCCTGCGGCGCCGCGGGGACGAGCGTCAGCTCGATTGCCAGCGGCACGTCGCCGCGGCCGGCGGCGCCGCCGGGCGACGAGGCGAGCAGCGAGTCGATCGTGGTCTGCCAGGGCGGCACCGGCGGCGGCTGCGGGACGGGCGCCGGCCGGGCGACCGCGGCCCGGCCGCTGCCGGATGCCGCGGCGCGGACCTGGCGGGCCGCGTGACCGGCGCCCTGGCCGGCCGCGGTCAGGACCAGCGCCACGACGTGCTTGCAGTCGGCCGCGACCGGGCAGCTGCAAACGCCGCTGGAGAACCGCAGCGCGGCCGCGGTGCCGGGTGAGGAGGCGGCCGCGGGAGAGAAGTAGGCGATCGTCGTGTAGAAGCTGCCCGAGCTGCCGCGCACGAGGCCCTGGAGCGCGTGCTGGGACTGCTCCCACCGCATCTGGATGACGGCGCCCTGGCCGGCGTACCGGACGCCGCGCAAGTAGGAGCCCGGGTCAACCCCGGCGCGCAGCGACGCTGGCTCGATGTCGGGCAACTCCGCGGACCGCATGGGCCGAACCTAGCCGCTGGCACCGACAGCGTCCGCCTGACTCGCCGCAGCCGAGCGGCCGGCTGCTAGCTGCCGTTCCTGCGGTCGGTGTTAGCTGCCGTTCCTGCGGTCGGTGATCGCGCCGGCCATCAGGCCGAGTCCGATGCCGAGCATCCAGACATCCTTGCTGACCCCGATGCCGGCCTGGCTCGGCCAGATGCTGCCTGGCCTGCGCAGCGCCGGGGTGCGCCCGTACATGGCCAACAGCGCGCCGGAGAACCCGGTCAGCGCGGCGCCGGCCAGCGCGCCGGGAATGACCGGCACGATCAGGGCCGTTCCGACGACGATCTC
>WNGP01008790.1_pt1 | contig 10422 bp, 15 predicted proteins | sample 5407671 | NCBI WGS metagenome assembly WNGP01 (sample SAMN13153381, study PRJNA577476) | soil metagenome | isolation source: 40 cm soil or saprolite under Garry oak tree replicate 2 | place: USA:California | collected 2016-06-15
TCGGGCAAAATCCAAAGCGCCGTCGCCGCTCCGCTCCGCCGGCGCACTCCAAATTCACGGCCGCACTCCCGCGATGTTCAGACGAATGCGATACAAGCCGGAACGTGCGCAGAGATAAAGCGTCTTGCCGTCAGCATCGCCCCAATTGAAATTGTGCGCGTGCTTTGGCGTGATGATTGTGCCGAGATGTTTGCCTTCAGGCGAGATCACCCACAGCCCGCCCGGCGCCGAGACATATAGGTTGCCCTTCTGATCGACCTTGATGCCGTCGAGGCCGTCCTCGCCCGGCGCGCCGGTGAAATCGAAGAACAGCTTTCCATTCTTCAAAGTGCCATCGGGCTGCACTTCGTAGCGCATGATCGCTTTGTGCTTGTCGCCGATTTCACCGACGGGCTCGTCTTCTTTGCGAAGCTCCTGACCAACAAGTGAACGCGGCCAGTTGCCTATGTACAGATATTTTTCATCGGGCGAAAACGCGATGCCGTTCGGCCCGGTTAAGTCCTTGCTCACCAGTTGCAGCTTGCCTTTGTAGATCGAATAGACGCCGCTGAATGGAAGCTGCTTGCGCGGGTCGTTGAAGAACTTGGGAAAGCCGAATGGCGGATCAGTAAAGAACAGCGTGCCGTCCGATCGATAGACCAGATCGTTGGGACTGTTGAGCCGCTTGCCTTGATAACTATCAGCCAGAACGGTTTGGGTTCCGTCCGTTTCATCCCGCACAACGCGATGATTACCGTGCTGGTTAATCGTGAGTCGTCCCTGCGGATCGAGCGTCAAACCATTCGATCCGGGTTGGCCATACTCAGCAATGTCGGCGCCTGAGTAGCCGCTCAGTGTGCGAAACACGTCGAGCTTTCCTTCTGCGTTTCCGTTGGGCGCGTATTTGTAGATCGTGTTCGCGTTCGGATCGCTGAACAGAAGGTAGCCGCCGTCCTTGTTCACCCAAATCGGGCCTTCCGTAAACTTGAATCCCTCGGCAAGTTTGAAAACTTTCGGATTCGGTCCGACGACCTCGTTCATTGCCGGGTCGTTTCGCACAACCTCGACATTAACCTCGCTCGGTGTGAGCGCCACCGGACCAGGCTCAGTCTTGTAGAACGAGAGCTTCGCGTAGCGCAGGTAAATGAAATTTGTCGGCGGATTCGAAAGCGGACCGTTGATACCGAAGATGGCCAGTTGAATTTGCTGGCCGCGTTTCACGTTGCGCCCAATAACCAGATGGTTCTCGGAGCCGGCGATGACTGAACCGCCTGTCTGGCCCAGTGCGCGTGACAACTCGCCGTCAACCCAGATCTCGGCGTAGTCGTCGAGCGACGTTTCGAACACGACAGTCATCCCGGTTGGATCATAATCACCGATGCGATCCGGAAGCGTCAGCTTAATGCGATACCAGTTGAAACCCAGCCGGCCGTGGCCGCGACGTTGGTCCAACGTGGTCGGCCCGATCGCTTCCCACTTCGAATCATCGAAATCAGCCCCGCCGGCATGCGGCGTGTAATCATAGGTCTTCACCGGCGCACCAGTCGGCTGGTTGTCTGGTCCGGCACTAACGAAACTGGCTTCGACAATCTTTGTATCGCTGTAGCGCCACTCGCCTTTGACCGCACGCACGCCATCAACTGTGGCGAGATCGATCATCGCTTCGGGCTTTCCGGTTGGAACATCCGCGGATGTCTTCGTCGGCTGCGACGCATGTGTCAGGTTTCCCGACCAACCAACGTACAGCGCAGCCGCGATGATTAAGAAGAATGCGCCCCTAAGCATTAGGTTCAATTTTCGCGCGCTCATTTGTTGCCTCCTTTGATAGCCGCAGCCGCGTAATCGGCTCCGACCTTCGCAATGTCTTCGTCTTCCTGGGGCGAGTTGCCACTTACGCCAATCGCGCCGACTACTCTGCCTTCGACGATGATGGGAACCCCTCCTTGCAGGGCCACCGCTCCCGGTAGGGCCAGCGCCGATACCCGGCCATTCTTCACCTGGTCCTCAAATACCTTGCTGGGCCGTCGGAAAATTGCCGCCGTGCGGGCTTTGGCGATTCCTACATCGACGCTGGCAACCTGTGTATCGTCGAGTCGTTCAAGAACCAGTAGGTAACCACCGTCATCGACGACGGCGATCACGACTGTCGCGCCGCGTTTCTTGGCTTCAGCTTCAGCTGCCGCCGCAATCTTCTTTGCTGCCTCAAGCGTCAGCACTTGCTTGGTTGGTAATTGGGCACCAACAGACAGAGCGCCGAGCATTACCAACAGTGTCGCTGCAAGAACCTGAATTCGTTTCATAACAGTCCTCTTTCAGTAGAGCGGCAAAACCGCCAAAACTTAGCGAACCTTGATCGTGTAGTAGAGAAACGCCCCGCCGACTTCCTTGAACCAGTGCGGGATACTGTTCGCGACGATGATCACGTCGCCTTTCGACAACTGACGCGTCTCTCCGCCTTCAATGCGGGACCCGCGAATCTCGTTGGGCGCAATCTCTTTCGCATCGACCGCTGTGCCACCCGTCACAAAGGTCGCCGTGCCCTCCATCACATAAATGATGTCGGTGTCGAGCGTATGAATCTCGGCTTGGCCGGGCCGGTCACGCCGGCTGGTGTGGACCATATAGTTGCGATTAGTGCCGTCCAGCAGCACTGCGCCTTTTGAAAATGATGCCGACACCTGGGTCTTATCAAAGAACAGCACGGGCGCAGGTTTCATCTGCATCGTGTCGCTCATTTTCATTTCGCCAGCAAAGACGTTCGCGCCGGCCATCGCCAGTTCTTCGTCCTGCTGAGCGCTTGAGGCGCCGCTCACTCCGACCCCGCCAACGATTTGTCCGTCGATCGTGATCGGCACACCACCTTGTAGTGGCGTGAAGTAAGCGTCAGGCAACGCGACCATCGCCGTCCGGCCGCTCTTGATAATGTCTTCGAATGCTTTCGTTGGACGCTTGAAGAGCACCGCAGTGCGTGCTTTGCCAATCGAGATATTGGCACCAGCCGCGAAGGTTCCATCGAGTCGTTCCAGCGCCATCAGGTTGCCGCCTTCGTCGACGACGGCTATTACTCCGCCGGGCGCATTGTTCTTCTTCGCGTAAGCAACCGCACCGGCGATGACTTTCTTAGCACCGTCAATTGTCAGCGATTTCTTCTCGATCGTTTGCGCTTGCGAGAGAGAAATCAGATTAGTAAGCGTCAGAATCATCGCGGCGATCTTAAGAGTCGGTTTCATAGTTCTCTCCTTGCCAACATTCTTTTTTTCTTACTGGAGCGCGCACTTCTTGCCTGCGATCACCGCCCAGATCGAATCCGGGGCTGACGGCGAGCGGAACGCCCGCGCTCCCAGTAAAAATCACATACCCGGTTCAGCGGTGATCGTGACGCGAAAGAACTCGGCATTCTTGCCGGCGAACCGAGCATCTTTCACACGATTCACCACGCCATGCTCTTCAGCCCCGGTATTCGGACCCTTTTGTCTTGGTCCCTGGTTGGGGCCGATGCCGATCTCTTCGTCCACTTCCGTCCCGGCATTCCACAAGATGAACTTCTCCGTAACGTCGCCGTTGACGGGATTGCCCTTAGCATCAAAAAGCGCGATGCCATTAGCGTCTGGCGCGTAGAACCAATCATTCGATTGGCCGAACATCATCGTGCTGAAGAGTTTCATGCCCGGCATTTCGGTGAAGCTGTATTCATAGCTGTCACCAGGACGAATCGGGCCAGCACCCATAGCGCCCACCGGCGTATTGAACACGCCGTGCAGATTCGAAGCGTGATGCATCGTCTCGAGTGATTTGACTAACCCGGATGGGTCACCGTCTTCGGCCTGCATTTCCAGACCGTTGGCGCGCGCGGCCTTTCCCTCTGTAAATAGCGGCGCGTTCTTTGTGCTTAGCACAAACATGCCCGGCGACAACGCGAACGGAAACTTGACCCCGTTCGAAGCCGTCATGCCTTCCGGGTTGGAAATGTTTTCAACCCTAACTGTGAATTTCGTTGGACCCGCCTTGCGGGTGGCGACCGCGACCGTGAACTGGGCCAGGTAGCCTACGAGCAAGAGTGCCAAACCGATTACAAGCTTTCGATGTTTCATGACTTAAGTTCTCCTTCTAAGAAAGTTGTTGATGATTAGCCACAGAGAACCGGAGACCGAGGTGACATCGCGACAATTGACGACCACGTCCTTTTTTGTGTGTTGCTTCGCATTGTCCGTTTCCCCTCATCGTCTCCGCTTTTCTATGGCTAACCGCTGTCAGTTAGCTTCAAAGTTGCACCTGAAGATGCAGCGCTGGTTGTTGTGGTGGTGCAGCTTCGCGCAAGCGACTGCGCGACCCGCCTTAATCCGTCGATAAACCTCGGCCGCCAGAAGCATTCCCATCGGCGGCGCGGTGAAATAGATCCAGAGCGCAGTCCAAACATGCGCGCCAAACGCCGATCCGAGGGTGCGCGCCGGGTTCATGCTCATGCCTGAAATCGGCGCTTCGATCGTGATGTAAGTTGCGACCAACGCCCCCGCGAACAACCCGGTCCAGCGGCTGAGGCGCTTTGTATTCGAAACATTCAGGATCACGGTCATCAGGATGCAGGTAATCGCGAGTTCCGCGACGAAAGCGGCCATCACACCAGCAGGTCCTGGAACCGTCGCCGCATAGTTCACCGACATGTGCGAGACCAGTTTGCCGAGCACTAACGAGGCGATGAGCACTCCAGCTACTGCCCCCACAAATTGAAATAGGGCGTAGAAGGCTGCGTCCCAGGCTTCGATTTTGCCGAGCCGGAAAAATGTCAGAGTCACTGACGGATTGAAGTGCCCGCCCGATTGTTTGCCGAGCGGCGAAAAGATGATGGCGACCGCCGTCGAACCCATCGCGGTGCCCATAAGCAGCCGCCGGAATGTCTCACTATGAATGTTTTGAGCGACCGCTGATGCGGGGTGATAGAGCAGCACAGTGAAGGCACAAGCTGAGATCATGAACAGTCCCAGCTCCGCCCCTTCCATTAGGTATTCAGGCCAATGTTGTCTTAGCGCTTCGATCATCCGATCGCTCCACTGATTCGCGGTTGGCAGCGGCTCGATAAATCTCCAGGGTTCCGGCATCATCATTCGCCGCCGCAGGCTATCGAACACACTTGTATTGTCAGAAATCGACAGTTCCATCTGCTTCGTCGCGCAGCTCGCGCGATTCCTTTACTGATTATTGGTTTTGCGGCGACGCTCTCTTAGCCTGGAAAAGGATCGGTTAAACGGCGCTGACCAGACAGATGTTGTAGTTGTCTGTTTTGCTTGCGCGCCGACCCTGCTTGGCAAATGCCTTCCGCGCGTTCAATCGGTTGCGCTGAAGTCTCTTTCTGATTCGTAACCTGCGTCGCATAATTTTTCCCAGCTCCTCGTGAACAACTCCATGTTCATGCTAATAGTCGGAGGACTCGGTCATTCCTTACATAACTAGTGAAGATTGTTAGTGTTCAAGTGAGCCCGAGTGGAGAGCTCTCGAAATCCTTTCGCGGCTGTCATCAGCGAGCGATGGGACCAACTCGGTCGAAAGCTGCGAACTCTGTCCACGGAGAATGAAGCGGAGAGATTTGATTTGCTTGAGATAACGCGCGCACCACGCGCAAACGAATAAGTGCAAACGCAGTCCCAGACACTCACGGATTGAGAGCCGTCGCTCCAGAGACTCTGACATCAACGGAACAATCCTTCTGCAGGGCTGCAAGGTACGAAGCAGCGATCGGCGAAGGCGTCTTCTGATAGTGTTGTATGGTTTCAATGGATGGCTTTCTTAAGCATGGAGCTTCTTTTTCTCATTCAATTACTAGCAAGGAGTTTAAGCCGCCATAGCCATCCGACACCTTCATTCCATTGCTCGGATCTTCGGTCCAGCGTTTGTTGTCTACGATGAATTTGTATTGATAACGACCCGAGGCAGATGTTTTCAGTTCTACAAGCCAGAGACCCGAACCGTCTTTCTTCAGCGGATGGACAGCCTGATTCCAGCCATTGAAATCACCGGCGAGCGCCACGCTTTTCGCTGCGTCGTCGTGATAGACGAAGATCAGGTGACCGTCCTCGATTCGTGGCAGACTACAACCAACAGTATTCAGGGCATGATGCTCGTTCTTTGCCAGTTCAACTGCGCGTCTTGCGTTTACGACACCAAAACCCTGGCGAATCGCGGGCGCGTTCGAGATTCGATCAGCGGTCGAAATCAGAATGTTCTTGACTACTTCGGGCGTCAGCTTCGGGTTCGCTTCGATCATCTGGGCGACGATCGATGAAACAATCGGCGCGGCGAACGAGGTTCCATCGACATGCTGATAGTGTGACGCGACAATTTTCTCCTGATTCAAAGAACCCTCAACAAAACTGCGAATTTCGGCCGGGTCGGTGAAACGGAGATTTTCGGGTAGCTCAGCCTTCTCTTCGAATTCGCGAGCCATACTTGGCAATTGATAGTCGGGTGCCGCTGCCAAATGTGACAACGCTTCCGCTCGATCGTAAAGGCGTGTGCCGGGAAGAATCGGCGCGGCCACCCACATCGCCGGCGCGACAATTTCCGGCTTAATTGTTCCATCAGCTGTCGCGCCAAAGTTCGAGTGATAGAGATCCAGTCCGCTCCCATTCAATTGATTGTTGTCATGGTATCCGCCAACTGTGATTACTGAAGGCGAATTGGCAGGTGGAATTGAATGGCCATCGCTTGAGTTTCCTGCCGCAACCACGACCACGATTCCGTTCTTGATCGCTTCTTCGGCAGCTTGATCGATAATGCTCATTGAGCACGGAACATCTTCGTCGCCGCCTAATGAAATATTCAATACGCGGATGTTGTAGCGTTCGCGATTTTTGATTACCCACTTAATGCCACGTGCAATGTTCTCTTCGGTAATCCGGCCGTTCTGGCTGACTTTGACCAGCACCAGCTGAGATTCATAAGCGAGCCCTCGATAGACTCCGTCGCACAAATGACCGTTACCGGCTGCGGCGATTGAAGTCTGCGTGCCGTGCCATTGCCATGACTCAGATGGATCATGCGAATTGAGCGATAGGCGCTCTTTCGTCAAATCATGATAGGCAATTATTCGATTAGTTGGCTCGATGAGATCAGGATGCGGATAGAAACCCGAATCAAGAAACGCGATTGTCACACCTTTGCCGCTGTATTGCGGATCCGCATTCAAACGCACGCTGGTCGGAATCACCGCAAAGCGATTCGGCGCATGCTGATGATTGTGATTTGCAGACTTCATAATGCTTCTTCCCCTCTCCCACTGGGAGAGGGGTCAGGGGAGAGGGTCTAGCGCGCTAAGCCCTCACCCAACGCTCTCCCAGAGGGAGATGGCAATGAAAAACGCTGAGCTGCGTTCGATACTCATTGCAGCAAACAAAACAAACTGCTCCCTCCATGAGTTTGTCGGAGTGTTGGGAAGAACCTTACAGTTAGGACTAGCTCTCGCCGGCGAGTTTGCGTCTGATCCGTTCGCGGGCTTCAGCAGAAAGTGAGGGACTCGTTGATTCGAGATCGGGAGATTCAGCACCTTTCGCACGCGCAGTATCACGAATGAGTTGCAAGTGCTCCAGATACCATTGGCACCAGGCGCAGATCCATAAATGAAGCTTAAGGTCGATTCGCTCGCGCAGCGTCAGCCTCCGCTCCATCGATTGTGAGATCTTTTCGACGGTCTGCTGACAGGTGGGCAGCTTCCGCAAGAGCCAGTAGCGGATCGTATGCTTCAATTTGTCGTACGCCTTTATGGCCATGTCATCTTTCCGGCTGCTTGAACCAGTTTATTTCGAGACAGTTTCGTAGGTGCAAACGCGCTCGATGAAGCATTACCCACAGATTGTTTACGCTAATGCTAAGAATCTCGCAAATTTCTTCGCTCTTCAAACCGTCCACTTCACGCAAAGTAAAGGCGCTGGCGGTGCGCTGTGGTAGCGGCGAGAGACAGTTGCTGAAGACCTTCCAGAAGTCGCTGCGCTCGATCAACTCGGCCGGGGTAGCATGCCATTCGCTCGGGGCGCGGTCGGCGTTCCAATGCCCTACCCACTCATCAGTTCTTTCGAAGAACTCAGCATGTTCGGGACCTTCATCGAATCCTTCGCCGATGGGAGCTTCGCGCTCAATCTTCCGAAAATGATCGATTATTTTGTGTTTGAGTATGCCAACCAGCCAGGTTCGCTCCGATCCCCGCCCTTCAAATTTCTCGTAAGCCTTCAGCGCCGCGAGAAACGTCTCTTGCACGGCGTCTTCGGCAGCGGTATCGTCACGAAGTCGGAAGCTCGCGTACTTGAAAAGATAGTCGCCGTGATCGTCCAGCCATCTGCCAGGGTCGGCAGTTAACTTATCGAGATTAGGTTGGGGCGCGCTCATACCAGGTCGCGCACTAGATTAGTTCAGGTTAGGCTTGGCAGTAAATCAGAACGTGGTTTCTCAAGAAATGAAGACAGACCAGTCGATAGGCAGAAGGGCGTGTCGTGATTGCGGTCATCTGCTGGAAAACACTGCGCGCGGCTGCCCTGGATGCGCAATGAATCTTGAGGCGGAGAGAATGATCGAGCGCTTTGTGTGGCGCAGTTTGGTACTGGCTTTCACCATCATCGGAGTTTTGGTTGGTGTGGTCGTCGTTTACTTGTGGCGCTGAGGTCTGAAAGCGAAATGCACCTCGAACTCAAACGAGACCGAGGTGCAAGAATCACTATTGCTCTGGCGCTCCTGCTTAGTTTCCGCCAGCCTGCATCGCAGTCGAACTCACGACAATGTTCTGGACGCTGCCGCTAAAGGCGATTCCGACTAAGCGTTGGTCCATGCCTTCGAGGATCGTCTGGACTTCGGTATTGGCCGCCTTGCGATTGCGGTTCTCTAACCTGGCCGTCGTTTTCGCGACCACCTTTCCGTCTTTTTCGAATGAAAGCTCGCCGCTCTTTTCATCAAACCTGACGCCGTACTCGCCCTTCTTAACGATAGTGCCGTTGACTTTGATGTCCGACGAAATAGAAACGGTACGCATGTTGGTCTTGGCCAGCGCTGTCGCGCCAACCAAGGCCACGAGCGCGATGCTAACGATTACGCGATTGATTACTGATTTCATTTCTGTTGCTCCTTATTGTTGTTGATCTCTTTACTCCATATAACAGCCGACCGTACAAGCGATCAGCCGTTACTACACGTGCCTTAAGCTCACAGCACCTACATTGGTCGCTGACAGTTGCAAAACCTTACGACGAGACTTTCGTTAGCGGATCGTTCTGATATTGAGCTGCCGCGATGACGCTAAGATGACGACATTTTGTCGCGAGACCTAACCGGACGAAGCGTGACTTTGACGGCTGCAAGTGCGGTAAATATTGGTTCATCTCATTTCGTGAGATCAGGTAAGATGCCTTTGACAGGACTTAAAATCCGTGCCTTTGACAGGACTTAAAATCCGTGGTCCGCTAACGAAACTTAGCTGCTCTCCCAAATAACAATCGCGCGTCCATTAAAGGTCCAATAAGCGTTCCCGTGAGTCCTTAAAGTGCGGTAGAGTGCTATCCATGCCGCGAAGTTCCGTTGAATTACAATAGGTCGCTTCTCTTTCACGGCGGTAACCCGGCTAGACTCCCGTCTCGATTCAAAGTCCAAAGCACACCGTCGGCAGCCGACCAGGTAAGGGGGATTTCAATCCCTGGGTTTGTGCATATTGATTTTCACGATGAGGGTTACGTGCCTATACGAAGCCAGACGTAGCTTGCTTTGACGGGTGAACGTCGGTAAATACTACTTGGTAACGTGTAATAGATTGATGTGAGTGCCCTCGAAACGGGCTTAAAATTCGTGGGCCGTGGTTGCCTTTTCGAGAGTTGCAGCCACAAAGAAAAAACAATGAATTTTCACATGTCTTACAGTTGCCTAACATCCGCTATGCGTAAGGTGCCGTGGTTTTTTTGGACACATATTAGTCACTTGGGAGAACTCTTGAGAGGTCCATCGTTTCGGAGCAATAATCAGTTGCGACATTACCACGGGAGGGTAATCCTTGCCGACCAAATGGCTGAGTCTCCATGTGACAAACTGGCCGAAAAGAACAAGAGGCAACAGTAACCTGCTTGGCCCCATCCGACGATCCTAGAAGCGGCCAAATAATTGGGGTTGACGCTCGATCTGACAATCAGTCAAATCGGGTGGTAACGAGTCGCATAATTTGCTAAGTAGAGTGAAGCGTGCTCTTGATCCACAATAATGGACAAGTAGAGTTCACACTATTTGTCCTCATTGTGGCTTCGATTACCTGCGGCTGGTCGCCACAGGGGAAATAGTCTGATTTGAGCTTGAAAGACATAACCTCTAATAAGTAAAGGGAAAACGGTGAATGAAACAAACGCCAAGTGTGCACGCAAACCTCGCGATCACGTGGCGACATTCATGCCAAGGTCGAATGCAATCATGAACGCAAATGGTAGA
>WNGP01015350.1_pt1 | contig 10422 bp, 9 predicted proteins | sample 5407671 | NCBI WGS metagenome assembly WNGP01 (sample SAMN13153381, study PRJNA577476) | soil metagenome | isolation source: 40 cm soil or saprolite under Garry oak tree replicate 2 | place: USA:California | collected 2016-06-15
AAATTCCGGGTCGACCAGGATGATCTTCGCGCCGCCATGATCAAGCTGGAAGGCGATCGAGGAGGCGTCAAGCCGGATGTTGAGCGCGTTGAGTACCGCGCCCGCCATCGGGACCGCGAAATGCACCTCATTCATCGCGGGGACGTTCGGCAACATCGCCGCGACCGTATCGCCGCTGCCGATGTTTCGGGCCGCGAGGAAAGAAGCAAAACGCCGGCAGCGCGCATAGGTCTGCGCCCAGGTGAAGACGCGGCCCTCGTAAACGGCGCCGATATGATCGGGATAGACAGCGGCGGTGCGCGCCAGGAAGCTCAACGGCGTCAGCGGCACAAAATTGGCAGGCGTCTTGTCCAAACCGATGCTGTATTGGCTTTGCTGACCACTCATCGGTGAGCCTCCCTTTGATGCCGCTTACAGAAAACCGATCGAGATCCACGGAAAAATCGCCACGATGATCAATCCGATCAGCAGTGCGAGCAGATAGCCCCAGATGGGACGAATGCCCTCGGCAGGATCGACGCGGCCGATGGCGCAGGCCGCATAATAGCCTACTCCGAACGGCGGCGCGAACAATCCGATGCCCATGGCGAGGATAATGATCATGGCATAATGGACTTCGTGAACGCCCACCGTCCGCGCGATCGGAAACAGCAGCGGGCCGAACAGCACGATCGCGGGAATGCCCTCGAGCACGCTGCCCAATACCGTGAACGCAACGATCGATACCGCAATAAAGGTCGCGGAGCCGCCGGGCAGGCCGGTCATCGCGCCGGCGAGGGCGCGCGAAAATCCGGATTGGGTCAATCCCCAGGCCATGCCGGTTGCGGTGCCGATGATCAGCAGGATCGCGCCGGACAGGCACGCCGTCTCCACCAGCATCGGCATCAGCCGCCGCCAGTCGAAGTGGCGATAGACCAGGAGGCCGACGACCAGACCATAGACGATGCCGATGGTGGAAACCTCGGTTGCGGTGGCGATGCCCTCGACCACGGCGGCGCGGATCACGAACGGCAGCGCCAGCGCGGGCAGGGCAATGACGAAAGATCTGACGATCTCGCCGCCGGTCGCGCGCGTGACGTGGCTGAGGTCCTCGTCGCGGTAGCGCCACCACACCAGCGCGGACAGCGTGATCGCCAGCACCACGCCCGGCAACAAGCCGCCGGTAAACAATGCCGCGATCGAGACGCCGGTCACCGAACCGATGGTGATGAGAACAAGGCTCGGCGGAATGGTCTCGGTTTGCGCGCCGGTGGCCGCGAGCAGGGCTACGAGATCGCCGGGCTTGGCCCCCCGTTGCTTCATTTCCGGAAACAGCACGGGCGCGACCGCCGCCATGTCGGCGGCCTTCGAGCCCGAAATGCCTGACACCAGATACATGGCACCGACCAGCACATAATGCAGCCCGCCACGGACATGACCGAGCAGGCTGGCCAGAAACGCCACCATGGCGCGCGCCATTCCAGTCATCTCGATCAGCAGGCCGAGAAATACGAACAGCGGCACCGAAAGCAGGATCAGGTGGCTCATGCCCTCGTCCATACGGCCGACCAGCACCATCAGCGGCGTGCGCGTCGTCAGCGCAAGATAGCCGAAGATCGCAAGTCCAAATCCGAAGGCGATGGGCACACCGGTAAAGACGCAGAAGCCGGCGACGCCGACAAAGAAGATGATCAGGTTGAAATTGCCGAGCGGACGCAGCCAGGGCTGTGCCAGCCAGAACATGCCGATCAGCACCGCAACCGACAGCACCGCGCCCAGCACGACCCTGAAATCGCCGGCCCGTGCCAGCCGCAGAAACGCAAACAGCGCCATCAGGCCAATGCCGACCGGCAACGCCGCCGCGCGCCAGATGTTGGGGATTTGCAGCGCGGGCGTGGTGATGAAACTTTCTTCGTACGCGTATTCGTAGGCCGGCCAGGCGACCAGCAGTAGAAAAGGTGGCGACGAGATCGAGATAGGTCCGCATCGCGGGCTTCGCGCTGGCCACGATGGCGGTCATTCGCATGTGCTCGGCACGACGGAACGCGACCGCGGCACCCAGCATCGCCAGCCAAAGGAACAGGATCGACGCCAGTTCGTCCGACCAGATCAGCGGCCGATGCAGTCCGTAGCGCGCGACCACGCCGGCGAACAGGATCACGATCTCGGCGACGACCAGAAGTGCCGCCGGAATTTCGACAAGCATTCCCAGCGATGCCTCGAGCGAGGCCGCAACGGAGCGTGGGCGAGGGGGCATCGCCTCACCTTCCGCCGCTGGCGTCAATTCGGCGTGCGCCATGACGTTCCCTCAGCCCGTTTCTTGGCAGCTTCTTGGCAGCCCGTTACGACAGTTTGCCGACGGATTTCTCCAGCAACGCCCACGCCTCGTCGCCGTATTTTCCCTTCCACTCGGCATAGAACCCGGCCGAACGCAGCTTCTCGCGGAACGGCGCGACCTCCGGCTGGTTGAACGTCAGTCCCTTGCCGGCCAGCTCCTGGCGCAACCCGGCATTCAATTTTGCAACATCTGCGCGCTCGTTGATCCCGGCCGCATTGATGTTCTTGGCGACGATCGCTCGCACATCCTCGGGAAGTTTCTCCCAGGCACGGCGATTGGCAAGAAACCAGAAGCCGTCCCACATGTGATTGGTAAGCGAACAGAATTTCTGCACTTCGTAGAGCTTTGCGGTCGAGATGATGGCCAGTGGATTTTCCTGGCCTTCGACCACCTTGGTCTGCAGCGCGGAATAAACCTCGCTGAAATTGATCGAGGCCGGAGCGGCATCGAAGGCCTTGAACATCGAGGTCCAGAGCGGCGAGACCGGAACGCGGATCTTGAAACCCTTCAAATCGTCAGGATGATTGATCGGCTTGCTGGACGACGTGGTTTCCCGGAATCCGTTGTCCCAGATCTTGTCCATCACGACGAGATTGGCTTTGGTGATTTCGCCGCGAATATAGGCGCCGAGATCGCCGTCCATCGCCTTCCAGACCGTGCCGTAATCGGGGAAGGCAAAGCCGATGCCGTTGATCGATGCGGCCGGAACCAGCGTGGCGAGGATCAGGCCCGAAAGCGTGAAGAACTCAACGCCGCCAGAGCGGATCTGGCTCAGCATGTCGGTGTCGGAGCCGAGTTGATTGTTTGGAAAGATCTGCAGATCGAAGCGGCCGTTGGTTTCGGTCTTGATCGCTGCCGACATCTCCTTGGCGCGCGCGTTCATGGGATGCGCATCGGGCAGATTGTTGGCATATTTGTAGGTAAATTCGGCCGCTTGCGCGCGCGCGACAAACGGCGCGCCAATGCCACCCAATACCGCTGACGCCGCGGATGCCTTGAGTAACGTGCGTCGTGAAAAGCCCATCTGGTTGTCTCCCTGATTGTTCTTTTTAAATGCATCATATGACCCGGCAGCGCCGGGTCATCATCAATCGTCTTCGGGTGGCTTATTGCCTGCTTTCAATGGAAATACCAAGCCCTTGAAATACCCAGATTTGGATGAGCTTTTGTGCCGCGGAATTCTATGCAAGGCTGCGCGACGAGAAGCGTGTCGAGGCCGGCGGCAAAGACCGGCGCATTAACGAATACGGGGAGGGCACAATGACCGATCGCGGGGTGGCAATCGTCACCGGTGGCGCCTCCGGGATTGGCCTTGCGACCGCCAGGGCCCTGCTCGCCGACGGCTGGAAAATCATGATTGCCGATCTGACGCACGCTGGGCTCGAGGCCGCACGCGCCGAGTTGGAGCCGCTACGCGCCAATGCCACGAAATACGTCCTCATGGACGTCGCCAACGAGGCCAGCGTGATTGCGGGCCTGGACGGCTGCGAGGAAGGCTTCGGGCCGGTCCGCGGCCTGGTCAATTCGGCCGGCATCGCCCGTGACGTGCCTTTCTTCGACACCAGCGTCGAACTGTTCCGCAAAGTCCTCGACATCAATCTCATCGGTACCTTCACGGTGGCCCGCGAAGCCGGCAGACTGATGCGGGCCCACGGCGGCGGCGCGATCGTCAATATTGCGTCGATTTCCGGCCAGCGCGGCAATCTCGGCCGCTCAGCCTATGGAGCGTCCAAGGGCGGCGTCATCACGCTGACCCAGGTGATGGCCTGCGAACTGGCGCCGGAGAATATCCGGGTCAACGCCATCGCGCCGGGGCCCGTGGAGACGCCGCTGGTCCGGGCGATGCAAAGTGAAGCCAACCGAGCCGCCTGGCTTCAGGAGGTCCCGCAGCGCCGCTACGCGTCGCCCGACGAAGTTGCCGGCGCCGCCGTGTTCCTCCTGGACGACGGCAAGGCGAGCTTCATTACCGGGCATGTCCTCAATGTCGATGGCGGCTTTGCCGCGGCCGGATATCTGCCTGCCAATTAGCTTGATGGCGGTTTCGCCGCGGCCGGATATCTGCCTGCCAATTAGCTTGAAAACGCAGCGTTTTGGTACAAGTGTCTGATATTCCTATCGATATAAATATTCCATAATATACCTTATGCGAATCGGCGATTTTGGCCATACGGCATCTTGACTCCGGGCTGTATCTCTCCCAGTTTTTCCTATGCCGCACCTGTTCAAGTTCGGCGGGCTTTTTGCTCTCCGGCTTTGCAGGCACCGGAGTCCGATCATGTGGTCGGGACGACGTGCGGCAGACGCGGACGCAACGTCCGTAGGTTCACATCTGGTGAGGAGAATGACGCCACCGGGCATAAGGTATTGACCTTGCTTAACCGCAAGGTCACGGCGCAACTTGAGGTGAACAGCAGCTGCTAGCCGTCATTGCGCCGCCGAAAATCCGAACATATCCACGAGACTGAGGGCGCAAAGGCCACGCGCTTTGCAGGTCTCATTATAAGCTGGTGTGTACCAGACATTCTTCGCAAGACGAAGAACATGGGCCCCGCGATGCTCTTGATGCACCGGGGCCCAATCGTTTTGATGATGAATGTTGGTGTTTTATCTCCGATCATCGGAACCGTGGTGCCCTCGCCCGGCCCACACCTATTGTTCTCCAATGCGTTAGGTCCGGAAACTTGTTCCGAGCCTTGAGGTTACCTCAGTGGACGATGGAGACCGTGATGAAACGAAGTCTGATCTGCTTCTGCTTTCTGATGATTTTAGACCGACCCGGCTACACTCAGGCAGCGAAAGCAGCACCCGCATTTTACATTGTGCTGAATTCCTTGACGAAGACCTGCACTGTCGTCGACAAGACGCCTCGCACCGATACGCCGAACATCACCGTTGCCAGCGACACGATCTATAAGACGCGGGCTGAAGCCGAAATGGCGGTGAAGACTCTGACGCCGTGCAATCAATAAAGCGACCGTTGCCGGAGTACCCTGCTGAGCCGGAGGCGACGGCCTCCATCCGGCAACTTGAAAACGCCACTTTGCGATCCTATATTGGCTTCGTCGGCCCGGATCCGTTCGGCCAGCTCTCTGTTTTTGATCGAGCGCCGCGCCCAACTTCTTCGCACACCCATCGCAGTTCGATCGTCGCCCTTGCGGCATCGCGCCCGCTGATTGTGCGGCAGTCTGACAATTCCTCCAATCGACGTCGCGCGGCTTCCGCCGCGCGGCATAGGGACCAATATGAACGACACTTCTGAGCGTCATCCATCGGCGGCACAGCTGCGCCGAAATAGCAAACGCATGGCCAACGCAATGCCGCGAACAGCCCAATCCCGGAGAACTGGATCTTCCGGGCTCCCCCGCTCCCAGGCCAGGAGTTCTCAAAGCGCCCAGGGAAACTATCAGCGCTATCTGAATTTGGCCCGCGCCGAAGCTCTGGCGGGGGATCGGATCGCGGCGGAGAATTATTTCCAGCACGCCGAACATTATTTCCGGTCAATGCAGGAGAATGCGAGCTAAGAACGACCGACGACAAGCCCGTCTATATCGTCAGACAGGCAGTCCGCATCAGTTCCTAGCGCCCCTTGAACCGCGGCTTGCGCCGGCCAAGGAACGCCGCCACGCCTTCCCTGTGATCCTCCGTCAGGCTCGCCAGCGCGAACTGGTCGACGTCCATGTGGCTGGCGAGATCGTCGAGCGCATGCGTCAGGCGATTGACAGTGAGCTTGGTCATCGCCACCGACAGCGGCGGCTGCGCGGCGACTTTGGCGGCGAGGTCCATTGCGGCGTCGAAGGCCTTGCCGGGATCGGCCACCTCCTCCACCAGCCCCCATTCGTAGGCTTCCGCGGCGCCGATGCGCTGGTCGGCCAGAATGACTGCCTGCTTGGTTCGGGCCGGTCCCATCAGATGCAGCATGCGCGGGATGGTCTGCCAGCTCATGTTCATGCCGAGACCGATTTCGGGCACGCGGATATGCGCGTCCCGGGCCATGACGCGAAAATCCAGCGCCACCGCCAGTGCGACGCCGCCGCCGATGCAGAAGCCTTCGATGGCGCCGATCGTGATTTGCTCCATCTCCTGCCAGGCACGGCTCAATCGCGGTCCCAGTTTGAGATGCCGGCGCAACGAACCGATATCCATGGTGCTCCGCGACCGGCCTTCGGCGTCCTTCAGGTCGAAGCCGGCGCTGAACGCCTTGGCGCCGCCGGTGAGCACCACGACCGATGTTTCGCTGTCGTCCTCAAAACCGCGCGCGGCGTCGGTGAGCTGACGCAGCGCCTCGGGCGACAGCGCGTTGATGCCGTCGCCGCGGTCGAACCGCACCACAGCGATGCGCCCCTCGGGCCCGAGCCCCTTTTCGATTGTTACAAAGCCCGCCAATGTCCACGCTCCCTGCCCGTTGTTTCCTGCAACGATACCTCACAAACGCGGTCGAATGTTTCGAATACCCTATCGCCTTTTCTTGATGCGATGGATCACAAATGCCCGGCCGCGAGCAATTCCACCCAGCGATCGTCGAAACCGGGACCTTCCAAAAAAAAATTTAGGTTGTGTATCTTTCGCGGGTTGCCGTTCGTCTTGTTCGGGAACGCTGTTTTTGCGGCGCAATTTGAGCCTCGAAATAAGGAGGATTTGAGCGTGGGTCTGTCATATCGCTGGGTGATCGTCGGCGCCGGAGCGCTGATGACGTGCGTCGGTATCGGCGCAATGTTCTCATTGGCTGTGTATTTGCAGCCGATGTCGGTGGACACGGGATGGTCGCGCGCCGGGATTTCAAGCGCAATGACGATCGACTTCCTGACGATGGGGATTGCCGGCTTCGGCTGGGGCGCGGCCAGCGACAGAATAGGCACCCGCCCGGTGGTGTTGAGCGGCGCCGTGTTGCTCGGGTTGGGCCTGTTTCTCGCCAGCCGTTCGACATCGCTGATCGAATTCCAGCTCACCTACGGCATCCTGGTTGGCTTGGCCGCGGGCGCATTCTTCGCGCCGATGATCGCGGCAGCGACACGGTGGTTCGACAATAACCGCAGTCTGGCGGTTTCGCTCGTCTCCGCGGGCATGGGCATCGCTCCCATGACGATCTCGCCGATGGCACGCTGGCTGATTTCCACCTACGACTGGCGCACGGCAATGATGACGGTCGGCGTCATCGCTTGGGCGCTGCTGATACCGGCCGCGCTGTTGGTCAAGCAGCCTCCTGAAACGGCGGGTTCCGGCGGGCCCGAAGCGAACGGATCTATCGCTTCAGGAGCCGGCATGTCCGTCGGGCACGCGCTCCGCACGCCGCAATTCGCGGTCCTGGCGTTGACGTTCTTTTGCTGCTGCGCCGCGCATTCCGGACCGATTTTCCATATGGTCAGCTACGCCATGATCTGCGGTATCCCCGCGATGACCGCCGTCAGCATCTACAGTGTCGAGGGGCTATCGGGGTTGGGCGGCCGGCTTTTGTTCGGCGTGCTTGCTGACCGGCTGGGTTCGAAGCCGGTTCTGATCGGAGGCCTGCTGGTGCAGGCTTTGGCGATCGCATCTTATCTCGTCGTCGACAAGCTCGGCCAATTCTACGCGCTCTCGATCGTGTTCGGCACGGCCTATGGCGGCGTGATGCCGCTCTACGCCGTGCTCGCGCGCGAGTATTTTGGGCCCCGCATCATGGGAACGGTGTTCGGCGCCGCGACAATGGTGTCCAGTCTGGGCATGGCCTTTGGACCCTGGGTCGGCGGCATGATATTCGACACTTTCAACGACTATCGTTGGCTGTATATCGGCTCCCTGAGCGTCGGTTTGGGTGCGATGGCGGTGGCGCTGGCCTTCCCGCCACTTCCCCGGCGGTCGCGCGAACGGCTCCAGCCGGCCTAAATGCCTCTCACAAGTGCCCTGAGGACCCATGTCCGGTTTCCGGCGCCGGAAACCGGACGGTAGTCCCGATCGTGATCCAGTTGGCATTTTCGCCAGTAATATTGTGGCCGTAGATCACATCGACCGAGAAAATCTCGTTGGGCCGGTAGCGCACGCCAGTCTGAAACCGTGGCCGGACCACGCTTTGTATATCCGATGCGCCGGCCTGCCCGAACGCCTCTATCGTCAGCTGCAGGACATCAGTGAATTTCCAGTCGAAGCCCAGGCCATAGGTCAGATAATGCCGGTCGACCGTGCGGTCCCACAGCCAGCCGGCATTGATGTTGATCCGCATGGTTTCGGAAAGCCGATAGGTCGCGGGCACGACCGCGAAAGCGGTGAGATTGTCGCCGGTCAGCGCGTCGAACGATCCGCCCGCATAAAACGCAAAACCGAATTTGCCGATCCCGGTGGGAACGATATTCCACTTGGCCTTGGGGGCGATGCTGGTGCTCCAGTCGCCGTCGCTGCGAGAGCGGTTGGTCAGCAGGCTCAGTTCCACCGGCTTGAAAATGTTCGCCACGCAGGAAGGATTGGCCACCGCCGAAAAATCGGTGTTGGTCGCCGTCGATATCCAGCTTTCGACCTTGCACGATCCGACTTCTGAAATGTCGGCGGCATCCACAGCATAAGCGCCGTTGGCCGCGCGAGCACCGGCGGACGCCAATAAGGCTGAACCGGCCGTTATCGCGGCCAATGCTATGCGTATTCCCGGAATCCCCATGCGCCAAAGCTAGCAGAGTCTCCACCTCGACATGGACAGAATATTGCGGCTATCCTCAGCCCATGACCGGCCACGACCACGACCACCACGACCATGAGCATTCGGAATTGTCCGAGACCGAACTGCGCGTGCGCGCGCTCGAGACCGTGCTGACCGAGAAAGGCTATGTCGATCCGGCCGCGCTCGATGCCATCATCCAGGCCTACGAAACGAAAATCGGTCCCCACAATGGCGCCCAGGTTGTTGCCAAAGCCTGGTCCGATCCTGCGTTCAAGCGGTCCCTGCTGGATGACGCCACCAAGGCCGTGAGCACGCTTGGTCACGTCAGCCGAGTCGGCGATCATCTCGTCGCTGTCGAGAACACGCCGCAGCGGCACAACATGGTCGTGTGTACGCTATGTTCCTGCTATCCTTGGGAAATGCTGGGGCTTCCTCCCGTCTGGTATAAGGCGGCACCCTACCGCTCCCGTGCGGTAAAAGACCCGCGCGGCGTGCTCGCCGACTTTGGCGTAAGCCTGCCGAAGGACACCGAGATCCGCGTGTGGGATTCGACCGCCGAGACGCGCTTCCTGGTGCTGCCGATGCGACCCGAAGGCACTGACGGCTGGAGCGAGCAGCAGCTCGCCGAGCTCGTGACGCGCGATTCCATGATCGGCACCGGGTTCCCCAAGACGGCGGGTGCATAATCATGAATGGCGTGCACGACATGGGCGGCATGGACGGCTTCGGCAAGGTCGAGCCGGAGCTGAACGAGCCGATGTTTCACGCTGAATGGGAAGCGCGCGTGCTGGCGATGGTGCGTGCGATGGGTGCCGCAGGCGCATTCAACATCGATACCTCACGCTTCTATCGGGAGATGTTGCCGCCCCACGTTTATCTCAGCAGTTCATACTACAGGAAATGGCTGCTCGGGCTCGAAGACCTGCTGATCGACAAGGGCTACATGGCGGCCGGAGAAGTCGCTGCCGGCCACGCGTTAGAAGCAGCGAAGCCGCTCAAGCGCGGCAAGTTTGGGGTTGGCGATGTCGAGCGCATCATGGTGCGCGGCAAATTCGGACGCGCGGCCCCCGCAGCGGCAAAGTTCAAGCCGGGCGATCATGTGCGCGCGAAGAACATTCATCCCGCAACACACACGCGTCTGCCGCGTTACGTGCGCGGCCACGTTGGCGTGGTCGAACGCGACCACGGCTGTCAGGTGTTTCCGGACTCGGCCGCGACGGAATCCGGCGAGAACCCGCAATGGCTTTACACCGTCGTGTTCGACGGGACCGAATTATGGGGCCCGGAGGCCGACCCGACTGTAAAGATATCGATCGATGCGTTCGAGCCCTATCTGGAGGCGGCATGATGGACGCCGCTGCTGCGGGTGCGACCCGTACGGTGCCGGGTATACCTCGCGACACCGACGGCCCGGTGTTCCGCGAACCCTGGGAAGCACAGGCCTTCGCGATGGCGCTCGCCTTGCACGCGCGCGGGCTGTTCA
>WNGP01018128.1_pt1 | contig 10420 bp, 11 predicted proteins | sample 5407671 | NCBI WGS metagenome assembly WNGP01 (sample SAMN13153381, study PRJNA577476) | soil metagenome | isolation source: 40 cm soil or saprolite under Garry oak tree replicate 2 | place: USA:California | collected 2016-06-15
CCAGATAGTTTGATAGCTGACTTTGCTTCCGGGACTAGCTCTTTACGAACTACGGTGAAGAGCGATTCCCCAATCATCATCATACTAGACTTGATCCGTCTTCGTTGCATTCTTGAAATGGTTTCACGCAAGCGCGGTGAGAAAAGTCCGAGACAATCTGCGAACCTTCGGGATAATCTGACGAAAGTGTCCGTCTCAGGACCCTTAACCTGGAGAGAGACAAGGCCCTTTGCGCATAGGTTGATTCGTTTCTTCAAAACAGTGTTGGACAGAACGCCTGCTGTTGATATTGGTCCGAAGGCTCCCGAAACAATTCTCATCGAAGACGAGGGGATGATCCTCTTGACCTGTGCAAACCCGGGCGCTCCCGGCCGGGTCCGGATCACTAATCCTCCATAGAATGCAGACGTAACGGTTCCGAGACCGGTTCTATGCTTCACCTCAGCTCCGTGAGCGATCTGTGCAGCCTCGACGTGGCTTAGGTTCGAACCCAGCGCTTCATTGAGCGCGAGTGATAGGCTTAGCGCTCCCGCTCCACTGGTCCCGTAACCGCAACCCATGGGCAGAATGCTTCTGTGAGAGACGGTCACCCGTAGAACTTCGGATGATCTTCCCAGGTGACCAGCAACGACCTCTCGAGATACCACCGGTCGAGCTAAGGGCTCGCCATTGAACGAGATCGAAAGTTTCGCTCGCGAGGCTGGGCCGATCCTTACCGAAGTCGTTACTCCTTGTTGAAGGTTCACTCCAGCACCGGTCGATCCGATCTTCAACGGATCTTTAGGGGCATCGTGTATTCGAAAGAATCCAGTAATTTGACAAGGAGAGAACGAGATTCCGGTCCTGACCGTCAGAATCGACCTTCCAACTTGGCAGGCTACCCCTCCCTTGGACATCGGTAGTTCCAAACTATTCTGTGTCCGGCTCTAAAGACAATATAGGGGACTTACCGGTCGAAAGCTAAACAAGTCGCAGAGGATATAGTTGAGAGGCTTGATACTTGCGGGAGGTTTCGCAACAAGGTTGCGGCCTCTCAGCTGCTCTAAACCCAAGTTGTTATTTCCAATTGTTGGCGTGCCCCTCGTTGAGTGGATGGCTCGCTGGCTCAGCGCCGGCGGAGTCGACCAGATCATCTTGGCAGTCAATCATCTGTCAGATAGGCTGAAGGTAGAGCTCGGTCACGGTATCGGAAGTGTGACGGTAGAGTTTTCCGTCGAGGAGAAGCCATTGGGAACTGCAGGTCCCATTCGACTCGCGGCAGATCTTCTGAGTAAGGATGACCCATTCTTCGTGGTAAACGGTGACATTGTGAGCAATATCGACATTAGAAGCATGCTAGCGATGCACAGACAGAAGAAGGCGGACGCGACAATCGCCTTGGTCTCTGTTCCTGACCCTTCTCCATATGGCTCGGTCTTGACCGATTCCAACGGAATGGTGAAGAAGTTCGCGGAAAAATCCGGAGCCATCGCCTCTACGAGTCTGGTAAACGCAGGCGCCTACGTGATTAGTCCGAGCGTTGTAGATTCTATTCCAATCGGCCGATCCGTAAGCTTGGAGAGAGACATTTTCCCTATAATGGCTGAAAAAGGACAGATGCAAGCATGGATCCATGATGGATTCTGGTACGACATCGGGAGAGTTTCGGAATACGTACGGACCAACAAAGAACTTTTGAAGAAGGAAGCGCTTGAGCGCGATGGCCCTGTAGCTGAGGTGCAGGGTAGGATGCACGTGGTTCAGCCCACATATGTGGGAACAAAGGTGCACCTTGGAGTCGGTACGAAGGTGGGCCCTTTCACAATTCTCAGCAACAATGTCACCGTTGGAGATGAAGCAATAGTGCGGAACTCAATCGTCTTTGAAGAGACCACAATTGGTGAGAAAACGATCGTCGAGGACGCCGTCATCGGTGAAAGGGTGGTAATCGGTCGAGGATCGAGAATCGGCCGGGGATCAATAATTGCTGGGCAGCTAAGTATCCCGGCAGGGTCAGTTCTGCCTCCGGACTCAGTTATTCTCTGCTAGGACGCGAAAGAAGGATGGTTAGGAAATGGTGAGAGTACCAAGGCTCTTCGGAACCAACGGGATCAGGGGCGTAGCCGGCATAGAGATTAATTCGGGCCTTGCCTTCCGTGTCGGTTCAGCCCTTGGGACCCTCTTTCCTAAACAGAGAGTGCTGATCGGTAGAGATGGTCGCCTTTCTAGTCCGATGCTTCTCGAAGGAGTCGCGGCGGGCGTGCTCGCCCGAGGAAACGATGTCGATGATCGTGGTTTGATCACGACCCCGGCATTGGAGTTCATGGTGAAGAACACCCTACATTCCGCCGGGATAATGATCACTGCGAGTCATAACCCGCCCGAATATAACGGATTCAAAGTCGTCGATTCTGACGGGATCGAGATCCCTCGAGCGAAAGAAGAGAAAATGGAACTGCTAATCCATCGCGACAGATGGCGGGCAAGTTACCAGCCGGGTCGGCGGATTATTAACGAGGGACGAATAGAGTCATACTTCGATAAGCTGGAGAATCAAGCCCTTGGGAGAGATGCAATCCAGAATCTGAAGATAGTCATCGATACAGGAAACGGCGTCGCCTCGCTCACGACTCCCACGTTGCTCAGAAGGCTGGGAGCGCGCGTGATTGGTATTAATGACGTGATTGATGGCGAGTTCCCGGGTCGGAATTCTGAGCCGCGACCCGAAAACTTAGGCGCCCTCTCGAAGATTGTGAGAGAGGAACAGGCCGACTTAGGAATCGCTCACGATGGGGACGGCGATAGAGCGATCTTTGTCGACGATACAGGTATCGTTCAGCCTGGGGATCGGACTCTCGCACTTGTTGCGGACGAACTGCTGAGAAATCATCCTCGTGCAAACATTGTAACGCCCATCAACACCTCAATGGTGGTATCTGAGATAGCTAAGAAAAGAAAGGGCAATCTAATCCTCACCAAGGTTGGCAGCATTGAGGTTTCAAGAACAGTCGTAAAGGTGGGGGCATTACTGGGAGGAGAAGAGAATGGTGGGATCTTCTATGCTCCCCATCATCCGGTCAGGGACGGAACAATGGCCGCGGTCCTCGTCGTGAACGCCATCATCAGGAATGGCAGACCATTTTCCAAGTTATTAGATAGGCTTCCAAGGTTTCATATGGCCAAAGAGAAAATCCCCTGCAAGGAAGAAGCAAAGGATCGTGCGATCAACAAACTCCGAGCTGGCCTCAAAGGCAGGATATCGAGTACTCTTGATGGCATTCGGGTAGACCTTGAGGGACGCGGATGGGTTCTAGTTCGGGCCAGCGGCACTGAGCCTTTGCTGAGGCTCTATGCTGAAGCGAAAACGGAGGATCAGCTTCAAGAGATACTGGACGAGTTTCGACCGCTAGTCCTGAACGCGGTCAAATGATGTAAAATCGCCTATAATTAGCCCCGATCTCGAATCTGACCCTATCACGATTTTTCGCCTGAGAATCGTTCGGGAATTGAGGGTTAGAGCAAGGAAACGCCATCTCATCCAAACAGAGACTGCGCTTTGATCAGCTGAACTCGCCCATTATCGGGGCCAGACGGCAGATCTTCCAGGAAAAAAAGGGGGTCTGTTTCAATGGTTTTGCGCGATATGAGTGGTCTTCCCGGACTTGTCTGAAAGTACTCCCACTTAAGAGGCCGATGCTCTCCTTCAAACTGAGACCGGTTCCGAATCAATGCAAGGCAGCGACTGTTTTGGAAAAGAAGACATTACTCTTGACGATCATATGACATAGAGTCAGCCAGATTAGTGATATGAATCACGACCCCGATCCCGGATAGTTCGTGCAGAAAACGTGCACCCGACCGCGAGGGCCAGTCGGAGATTTCTAGATTGGGCTTGCTTCAGACCAGCGTTTGTCAAATGCGTCGGCGAAGACGCGTATCATCCCGTTGTTCTTGGTGAAGTGTGGCCGGAAGAACTTGGGGCGTCGACCGTCTCTCTCGTTCGTGGCCCATATGAGGAACACGAGCTGTTTATCGTCTGACAAGGTGCCTCTGACAGGGTACCAGTCTTCCTTGGGTTGTCGAACCTGTATGCCCAACCCCTTTGCTTCCCGGGCTCGAGAGACTGCGTCGGAATCCTTGGCTGTCATAAGAAGCCTGAATTTTACACCTCTTTCAATTGCTCGGTAGACCTCTTCCTTGACTTTGCCGAACCAGCTAAAAGTCTCTGCTGAGATCGAGACGTTTTTTGTAGCGTCAGCGATGACTCTTACTGTCCGAACCTCCATTTCTTCAAGCGTAGGCAAGGGTTCCAGAAGGTCTTCCGGTTTGACCCCGAGTCGCAACTCCCAATACTGCGGCTCCAGTAGCGATAGTAATCGTGTGCTCTTCACGTTAAGAGCATCAAGATCCCTGGACATCTCGGTCCGCCTCATGTCTTGAATTCTTGCCACGAACTGTTTGGGTTCCGCCGCCTCGAGCTTGTTGCTACTGACCCGGACAATGCCTTTCTCAACAAGCTCTTTCACTGCTCTTTCAGCCTCTCGCGATGAAAAGCTCGAGTGAGCCAGAATCTGTTCGATGGTCTCGCCCGAGGGCTTTTCTAAAAGGGAGAAGTAGATTGAGCATCCTTCTCTGGAGAACCCGAGCTCTTCCATCAGTTTCTGGGCTTCATCGTTCAATCAGCGAACCCCTCCGCTTACGATCCACACTCTTAGGCGGAAGTGGGCAGAGGAAAACCTCTACAGTCCACCTTTCCCTTCACGCGTCGAATAAAGTTAGGACACGCGAAGCACTGTGCGAAAGATACGGTCTTCGCGAGTACTGGACAGTCCACCGCTTCCTTCTTCATCCTGGCCAACTGTTTGCCACCAACAACCCCCTTCAGATCTTGAACGTATTGCTTCGGCGTCGTAGGGCTCTTTTCGGGTACAGTGACTTCCACAACGTATTTTGTTTGAGGAAGGTCTTCGCTCATCTGCTTCCAATCGGCCGTCCAGCCCGGACTGCTAATTATCCCTTTGTTACTAGAGAACGTCTACTTCGACCGTGCTGTCGGCTATTTCCGAACTTATAGTCGATCCATGATAGCAGAACCGAGGTCTTAACTCTTTGACTTATCTTTCGGTAGACCAACCGAGGCGCCTTCCAGTAACGTGTTTGCCTTACCAAGAACGATCTGGAATTCTCTCTGCTCCTCCGAAGTCAATGTATTCTGCCGCTCCATCACTTTTGCAAGCCCCTTTGCGGTTAGCACCATCAACGGGAGGAAGACCTCGCGTTCCTTGCCTGGAATAGCTTTGTAAACGTAAGGATTGGATTCGGTAAGCACCGAGGCCTCGGCGGAGTAAGCGCCTGTACGTTTAATGTGGTAGAGTCCGGCGTAGATGCTTATTGGACCTATGATGAGAAAACCGACAATTCCAAATATGTAGAGGTGAGAAAAGATGTCGTGGAGGAAAGGCACAGGGACGATGGCGAGTGCATAGATAACTATCATCGTGCTCGCAAACCCGAGCGGGAAAGCGACGTAAGTTCCGTACCCTATTCGGAAGTAGTACCAGCTTCGAAAGATCAATTTGCTGAATTTCATCGTTCGTTCGACTACTCTTTCTACTTCCCTTAGCCTGGGTTGTTTTCGGCCTCGGAGAGGTTTACGGTCTCCGTTTCTTGCTCGGACCTATAGTGAACATCACTCCCACCATCTCCAACGACAAGCCTATTGGCGGCTCGATTTTTCCCGTACTCTTCTTCAACGTTGCAGCAGTGCTAGGCATTCTAGCCGTGAGCCTCTATTCTCTCGGAGTATGGAATATAGACCTGTCCAGAAGAAAGGACAAGGCCGATCTCGGAGCACTTCTCGTATTGGTGATAGGAGGCCTCCTGCTTTGGTACGTGCCCCTTTCCTTCTTCTTCGTTGTTGCCGCCATAGTGTATTTGCTTGCGGTGAACATCGAGTAGTTTCCTTTTGCCCGTCGACGTGACGGTACTGATCTGCGCCCACAACGAAGAGGCCTATATTCGAAAATCGCTCGAAGGAATTCTACGACAATCCATTCCACCTGCACGAATTATCCTTGTCGCAGACAGATGCACTGACGATACCGTTGCCGTGTCCAAGGGCATGCTTCCAAAGAATTCGATTATCATAGAGAAACGGAAAACGCTATGGAAAAATAGCTATGCTGAGAATCTTGAAATTGGAAGAAAAAATGCTGTCGGCGAGGTCCTTGCGATTGTTGACGCAGACATACTCGTGCCGACTTCATTCTTAGAGAAAACGTCCGCTTCTTGCGCGGAATGGGCGTCGGTGTCCGCCCTAGTCCGAACCGATCCGAGCCAGGGATTGATGAATTATTTTGTCTCTTTCTGGGAAAGAAGCTATTTGTTTACACCCCTAGGTCGAGAAGCCCGCGGAGGCGCCAGAAGCATCTCAATGAGAGCACTCGCAGAAGTCGCAGGGTTTCGCGACGTCATAGCTCCCGATACCGATCTTGACATCAGACTCAAGAAACGCGGAGAGAAGGTGAAGATGGACACAAGTCTCGTCGCACTGCATCTGCGCAAGATGAGTCTCGCGTGGTCTGTGTTCTACCAGATCAAAGCAGGTGAAGCTCGAAGCCAACTCGGAGTCTCGCCATTACGGACTCTCCTTCACTCGATCCTGAGGCTTCGCCCATTCGTTCTATACGGTTATCTCAGGACCCGGATAGGCAAAGACAAACAGCGTCGAGGAATCAATCACTTGGGAGAAGGAATACTTGACCAGTAGATCGCTGTTAGTCACTGGAGGAGGAGGATTCATCGGGAAACACTTAGTTACTGAACTTCTCCAAAAGGGGTTCGAGGTCGAGGCCTTAGACAAGGTCCCGAGGCCAAAGATTCTTCCCAGCTCCAGGAGACTGACGTATTACCAAGGCGATGTGAACAGTACCAGTTCACGATTGAGAAGCAAGCCGGGCACAAAAATAGTGCATCTGGCCGCGAATACTTCGGTTCAGGAATCCGTCCGACGACCTCTATCTACCGTCCGAGAAAACATAGAAGCCACTTGTCGAATGCTCGATTTCGCTCGGAAGATAGACAGTGAGCGATTCGTATTCGCATCGACAGCTGCGATCTACGGTGAGAAGAGGTCAAGTTGCAGAGAGACAGATATCCCTGTACCCGCCTCACCTTATGCCTCCTCCAAGCTTGCCTCCGAGTATTATTGTAAGGTCTACGCAAGCTTGTATGGTGTTCCTACCGTTGTTCTCAGATTCTTCAATGTCTACGGCCCAGGACAATCAGACCGTTATGCGGGAGTCATTACCCGTTTTGTCAAGGAAGCCCTACATGGGAAACCTCCGATAATTTTTGGTGATGGCAGGCAGACCAGAGACTTTGTCTTCATCAGAGACGTGATAGGAGCAACCGTCGCCTCATTGACTCAGCGGGTCCCTGGCGGGACGATATTGAACATCGGGACCGGAAGAGCAACCAGCATCATGTCTCTTGCACAAGTGGTTCTCAACCTTTTCGACTTGAAGAAGCTCCGACCCATCCATGCTCCTCCTCGAGTCGGGGAGGTCAGACACAGTCAAGCAGACGTCTCAGTGGCTCGGGTGAAGATCCGCTTCCGTCCCGAGTATCGGCTCCCTGAAGGATTGCCTCCGACGGTTGAATGGTTGAAGTCCCTGGAGAGCCCTTCCCGAGTCTCAAGTGACATATGAGGTCAAAGGATTCCGCAGTTGAGGAACCGAATTGTGCCTGCTACCGAAAGCTTACCTATCCAGGCAAACCGATCGCTTGTAGGGCTGGTGAACATGAGCATCCGGCTCCAGTCCGAAACGAGGGATAGCTGGTAAGTCGAATGAGAACTCCTAAGACTGCTGTAATCCTCTCAGGTGGAGAAGGCCTCCGACTAAGGCCCATTACCCACGACATTCCGAAGGGATTGGTTAAGGTTGGCGGGAGACCTCTCCTAGAATGGGTTGTCGAATGGCTGCAGCAAAACAGAGTAACAGACCTAGTAATAGGCGTAGCGTATTTGAAAGAAAAAATAATGCGCTATTTCGGAAACGGGGGGAAGTTCGGGGTGGATATTCGATATAGCGTCCACACAGTTGAAGGCGGAACAAGCGAAGGGTTTCGCCTTGCTATTTCCCGTCACGTGGAATCTCCTTCGTTTTTCGCGCTCAACGGAGACCAAATAACGGATCTCAGACTAGACAAAATCTACAACAACCATCGGGAGACTGAGTGCCTGGCATCAATCGCGGTCGTACATCCTAGGTTGCCTTTTGGCCTCGTCGAGATTAACCAGAAGGGATTTTGTGAGGGCTTCGTGGAGAAACCAGTTCTGAGCAATGTCTTCATTTCAATGGGAGCATACGTTTTCGATCGCAAAGTGCTAAGCTATCTCCCCAAAAGAGGCGATGTTGAAAGAACAACCTTCCCCAGGTTGGCGAGGATGAATAAGCTAAAAGCCTTCAAACATCGCGGATACTTCATCACCGTGAACTCGTTGAGAGAGCTTGAGGAAGCTGATGAATCACTGAAGGAATTGAGGCCAAAATGAATGTCCTCATAACAGGAATAACTGGGTTCATAGGTTCAAGGTTAGCGTCTCGCCTAGTTAGAGATGGATACAACGTTCACGGTCTAGTCAGACATACATCTGAAAGAGAACTAAGCAGGATTAAGGAAGTAATTTCCCAAGTGCATCTCATAGAGGGAGACCTTGGAACATTCCACTCGGTTCTGTCAGCTGTCGAGGATTCAGAACCCGAGATAATTTTTCATCTGGGAGCGATGACTCCTGTGAGGTTGTCTTTTGACGATCCCTATCCGTACATCGCTACAAATTTCGAAGGGACAGTGAACTTGGTTCATGCAATTTTAGGAGAAGCGCCTAACGCACGACTGATCGCGGCATCTACCGCCGAGGTATACGGGTGGCAAGATGGCAACAAACCCATTGCAGAAGATGCTTTGCTAAATCCAGCTTCGCCATACGCTGTCACAAAATCAGCGGCTGATCAGTACGTTCAGATGGCCGACCGAGTGTACCATCTAAAGGGGACTGTGCTTCGACCGATCAACAGCTATGGAAGAACCGGCGAAGGAGGGTTTTACACTGAATACCTCATATCCAAAATGCTCGCGGGTGAAACCTGCTATGTAGGAGCTCCTGACTCCATCCGAGATTACATGTTTGCTGAAGACCATGTTACCGCCTACGTCCTTGCTGCAAAGTCGGCCCAAGCGGTAGGTCAAGTTTACAATGTTTCGCCCGGCAACCCCGTTACGAACTCTGAATTGGCAAAGATGGTGACGGCAATGACTGAGTTCAAGGGGAAGATCGTCTTTGGATCGTATCCACCCGGTTACCCTCAGCGGCCGAAGTCGCAAGATCCACAATATCTAGTGCTGAATAACTCGAAAATATCGAAGGAGCTGCATTGGAAGCCATCTCACAGTCTTCAGGAGGGGCTGAAGCTCACGGTCGAGATGTGGAAGTCAAAGAATAGTTAACCCGTGCGTTGAATAGGCTTTCAGTCCACGGAGGTTTAGCCTATGAAGATACTCCTGATTCACCCGCGTCTAAGCGTTAAGGGTGGTGGCGAGAGAGTTGCAATTCATTCAATCCTCGCGGCGACTAAGGCGGGTCACGAAGTCTCGCTTCTCAGTGAAGAGTTTGATGAAGCGAATTTCGAGGACTTTTATGGTTGCTCTGGGCTCTTCGACAAGGTTGACCGCTCCTATTATCCAGCGTTCAGGCCAGTCTTTAGTCCTCGGGTTCTTCTCTACCAGAGGCTAGTTTATCACTGGGTTCGGATCAGGAAGGCCGTCTCGCGAGATTCGTTTGATATCGTGCTTAGCACACAGGATATTGGATACGTTCCTTCGACGCATGCTCCAGTCATTCAGTATTGTTATTTTCCAGAATATTTCTCTCATTTGCAAACAAGCTCATTGCCGGTGTGGCGCTTGTACTATCGGCCGGCAAGTGCATACTACCGGAATCGCGTTCGCCGCGTGGGAATCCTGCTGAGCGTCTCGGACTTCACTCGAGGATTCGTAGCGAAGAAATGGAAGCGCGATTCCAAGACTGTATACCCTCCTTGTCCAGTCGAGACTTTTTCGGAGCTCAGCAAAGTGCAGTCAAGAGAGAACTTGGTAGTGACAATCGGCCGGATAGTTCCAGAAAAAAGATTTCATCTATTTGTTGAATTAGCTCGTCTCGTTCCTGAGACAAGGTTTGTAGCCATAGGAAGTCTATCAGATGAAACCTCAGTCTATTATGAGCACCTGAAGAGGACCGCGCCAGAAAACGTGTCGTTTGTTCTCTCACCGCTGAGGAAGGTGAGGCACATTCTTGGTCGCGCTATGGCCTATGTCCACTGTGCCGAAAACGAGCATTTTGGAATAACGATTGTTGAAGCAATGGCTGCTGGATGCG
>WNGP01005671.1_pt1 | contig 10418 bp, 8 predicted proteins | sample 5407671 | NCBI WGS metagenome assembly WNGP01 (sample SAMN13153381, study PRJNA577476) | soil metagenome | isolation source: 40 cm soil or saprolite under Garry oak tree replicate 2 | place: USA:California | collected 2016-06-15
GGGCTCGGAGACCTGCTGCTGCGCTCCCGACATGCGCTGCGGCTCCTCGCCCTTCGTCTCCTCCGACAGATGGGCCTTGAGCGACTGCTGCACGTCGCTCAGCCGCTGGTAGAACTGCTGGGGCTCGGCCTCGACCTGCGCCGCCTCCACAAGGCCGGCGGCGACGAGACGCTCCGCGTAGCGCTGGCGCACGGGCGGCGTCTCCCTGATCCGCTCGTACATGAGCGGCTGCGTGTACGCCGGCTCGTCGCCCTCGTTGTGACCGTAGCGCCGATAGCCGACGACATCGATCACCACGTCGCCGTGGAACTTGTCGCGGTACATCATCGCGAGTCGCACCGCCGCGAGGCACGCCTCGGGGTCGTCCGCGTTCACGTGGACGATCGGCACGTCGAACCCCTTGGCGAGATCGCTCGCGTAGTCCGTTGAGCGGCCCTGCTTGGGATCGGTGGTGAATCCGAGCTGGTTGTTGGCGATCAAGTGGATCGTGCCACCCGTCGTGTAGCCCTTCAGCCGCGCCAGGTTGAAGGTTTCGGCCACGACGCCTTGCGCAGCGAACGAGGCGTCGCCGTGGATCAGCACCGGCAGGGCGACCGTCGTGTCGGGGAGGGCTTCCTTGCCGCGCCGGTTCGTCTGGCTGGCGCGGGCCCGGCCCACGACGACGGGGTTCACCGCTTCGAGATGGCTGGGGTTGGGCGACAGCGTCACGTTGACAGGCCGCCCCGCGGCGGTCTGGTACACGCCGTCGGCACCGTGATGGTACTTCACGTCACCCGTGCCGCCCTCCGGGGTCAGCGTCTCTTCCACGTGCCGCCCACCCTCGAACTCGGCGAAGATCGTCTCGTACGGAAGTCCGACCACGTGTGCGAGCACGTTGAGCCGCCCGCGGTGCGCCATGCCGAGCACGACGCGGCGGGCGCCCTCCGCGCCCGCCAGCTCGATCGTCAGGTCGAGCATCGGTACCAGCACGTCGAGCCCTTCGATCGAGAAGCGCTTGTGGCCCAGGTAGGTGCGATGCAGGAAACGCTCGAGCGTCTCGACCGCCGTGAGCCGCGCGAGCAGCTGGCGCTGCTCGTCGGGCGTGAGGGGGGCCCGGTGCTCCCCCGCCTCGATCACGTGGCGCAGCCAGAGGCGTTCCTGATGGCTGCCGATGTGCTCGACCTCGTAGGAGATCGTGCCGCAATAGATGCGCAGCAGCTCGGGGTACGCGTCGGCCAGCGTGGCGCCGGGAACGTAGATGCGCAGGATGTCCGCCGGAATGCGCGCCATGTTCTCCTGCGTGAGACCGAGCGGGCCGGGATCGAGCGCCGGATCGCCGGGAGGATCGGAGCCGAGCGGGTCCAGTCGCGCAGCCATGTGCCCGAAGTGGCGGACGGCTTTGACCAATGCCATTGCCGCTGCGACGTGCTTGAGATCATCGAGGGACGAGGGATGGGGGACGGGGGACGGGGCCTCCGCCGCCGCCACCCGTCCCTCGTCCCTCGTCTCCCGTCCCTTGAGGTCCAGACTCTCGAGCACGCGCTCATAGAACCCATCCTCGCCCTGCAGCAGCCCCTCGATCCGCTGGAGGAACCGCCCCGACTCCGCGCCCTGGATCACGCGGTGGTCGTAGGTGCTCGTGATCGTCATGACCTTGGCGGGACCGATCTGGCGGATCGTGCCCGTGGCGATGATCGTGCCCTGGCCCTTCATCAGGCGCGGCACCGAGGCGAATGTGCCGAGTGTGCCGGGGTTCGTGAGCGAGATAGTGGCGCCGGCGAAATCGTCGGGGAGCAGCTGGTTGGCGCGGGCCTTGGTGACGAGCGTCTCGTACGTGCTGCGGAACTGTGCGAAGTCCATCGCCTCGGCGTGCTTGATCACGGGGACGACGAGCGCGCGGCTGCCGTCCTTCTTCTCGACGTCCACCGCCAGGCCAAGATGCACGGCCTGCGGGTCGAAGCGGTGCGGCTTCCCCTCGACGTCCTGGAAGGCGTGGGTCATCACCGGGAGCGCGCGGGCCGCCTGGACGATCGCGTAGCCGATGAGATGCGTGTAGGAGATCTTGAGGCCGCGTGCCGCCAGAGCCCCGTTCAAGAGCTTGCGATGCGCGTCGAGGACATCGACCGCAATGTCGCGGAACGAAGTCGCGGTCGGGACGGAGAGCGAGTCCGTCATGTTCTGCGCCAGGCGAGCCGCGGGGCCCGTGAGCGGCGTCAGACTCTCGGGACGGGGGACGGGGGAAGGGGGACGGGTGGGTTCGGCCCGGATGGACTCGTCCCCCGTTCCCCGTCCCTCGTCCCGCAGCACTTCGGTGCGGCTGGTCTGGATGACCGGAAGCTCCGCGAGTTGACCGTTATCGAAGAGGTTCCGCCAGTCCTCCCCCACCGACTGCGGGTCGCGCAGGTACTGCTCGTACATCACCTGCACGAACGCCGCGTTGTGGGTACCAAAGACGAACTCGCTCACGAAGGGAAATCTAATGCGGCGTATATTGTCTGTTATGAAACGCTTCGCGCTGCTCGCCGCGGTGTGCGCCGCCGTGCCCGCGGCACTCGCCTGTCAGGACCTGCGCAGCCGCGTCGCAGCGCGCATCGCCCGGGCACCGGCGCGCGCCGTGGGGCTCTACTTCCGCGCCCTCGGGACTCCCGACTCCCTCCTGGTCGGCGCCGCCGAGCAGTTCCATGCGGCGAGCACGATGAAGCTGCCGGTGATGATCCAGGTGTTCCGCGACGCGGACGCCGGTCTCCTGTCGCTCGGCGACTCGCTCACGGTGACGCGCACGTTCACCTCGCTCGTGGACGGCTCGCCGTACGACCTCGACAAGGCGGACGACTCGGACAGCTCGCTCTATCTGCGGGTAGGCGGGAAGGCATCGATCCGCGAGCTGCTCGACCTGATGATCACGCGCTCGTCCAATCTCGCGACCAACGTGCTCGTAGCCCAGGTGGGAGCGCCGCGCACGCAGGCGACGGCGCGCTCGCTGGGCGCGGGAGCGATCATGGTGTTGCGAGGGGTGGAGGACGGGAAGGCCTACGCCGCGGGGCTCAACAACACGACGACCGCCCGCGATCTGGGTGTGCTGCTCGCGAGCCTGGCCCAGCACCGCGCCGCTACGCCTGCGTCGTGCGACTCGATGCTCGCGATCCTGTCGCGCCAGGAGTTTCACGAGGGGATCCCCGCGGGCGTGCCGCCGGGAACGCGCGTGGCCCACAAGACAGGGTGGATCGGGGGCGTGGTGTATCACGACGCCGCCATCGTGTATCCGCCCAGCGGTGGAAGCTACGTGCTCGTGGTGCTCACGGGCGGCATCAAGGCGGATACGGTGGCGTACAACCTGGTCGCGGATTTGTCGCGCCTGGTGTACGTCGCCTCACGTTGAGCAGGTGCGAACCGCGTCCCGAAGTGATGTCAGCGGGTCGCGCGTGGGCACGAACTCGTGGGCCATGTACCCGGTGAAGCCGGTGGCGGCGATCGCCCCAGCGATGCCTGCGTAGTTCAGCTCCTGCGAGTCGTCCAGCTCGTGGCGGCCGGGGACGCCGCCCGTATGAAAGTGCGCGATGTCGCCCTGGTGGTCGCGGATGGTGCGGATGATGTCGCCCTCCATGATCTGCATGTGATAAACGTCGAACAACAGCTTGACGCGCGGTGAGCCGACCCCCCGAACCACGCCGACCCCGAACGCCGCATGATCGCCCTGATAGTCCGCATGATCGACCTTGCTGTTCAGCAGCTCGAGGCAGACGGTCACGCCATGCTCTTCGGCGAGCCCCTTGATTCGCGTGAGGCCCGCGACGCAGTTGTCCACGCCCTCGGCGTCGCTCCGGCCGCGGCGGTTGCCGAACATGGCGATGAGATTCGGAACGCCGCGCCTGGCGGCGAGGGGGATCGACGCCTCGAGCTCGCCCAGGAGCAGGGCGTGATTCGCCGGATCGTTGAAGCCCGTGGCGATGAAGTCCTTCCGGATCGCGGGATAGCCCATCGAGCAGACCAGGCCGTACTCGTGGACGCGCTCCCAGTCGTCCGGGCCGAGCAGGTCGATTGCAGCGAGACCCATCCCCGCCGCCGCGCGGCACAGGTCGGGGAGGGGGATGTGCTGAAACGGCCAGCGGCAGACGGATTGCTTGAGGCGGATGGACAGACGGGAGGACGGTCGGACGGTAGGGGCGAACGCGGTATCCAGCGGCTCGGCGAGGCCGGCGAATGCCCCAGCCGTGGCTAGAAGCGCTTGACGCCGACTCACCTTCCGTCTGTCCGCCCTTCCGACCTTCCGTCCGCTCACAACTCGCGCCGCTTCATCTGCTCCACCGCATGCGCCGCCGCCCGCGCGGTGAGCGCCATGTAGGTGATCGAAGGGTTCTGGCACGCGGACGACGCCATGCACGCGCCATCCGTGACGAACAGGTTCTTCACGTCGTGGGATTGGTTCCAGCTGTTCAGCACCGACGTCTTCGGGTCGCGCCCCATGCGCGCCGTTCCCATCTCGTGGATCGTGAGACCCGGCGGGTTGTTGTCGACGAACGGCTCCACGTCCTGCGCCCCGGCCGCGTCGAGCATTTCCGCCGCACTCACGGACATGTCCTGGAGCAGCTTGCGCTCGTTGTCGCTCCACTCGCAGTGGATGCGGAGCGACGGGATGCCCCAGGCGTCTTTCGTGTCGGGATCGAGCTCCACGTAGTTCGTGGGGCGCGGCAGGCATTCGCCAAATCCATACAGCGAAAAGTGCCACGGTCCGGGCTTGCGCAGCGCGTGCTTGAACTCGGGCCCGAAGCCGGGCATGGCCTCCCCGCGGCCCCAGCCCTCGCGGCCGGCGCCGCCCTGGAAGGCGTAGCCCCGCAGGAACGCCGCAGAGGGAGTGGTCACGTTGCGGAAGCGGGGCACGTAGATGCCGTTGGGGCGCCGGCCGTGTACCGTGCGGTCTTCCATCCCCGGGATGATGCCGCGGGCTCCACCTCCCATGCAGTGGTCCATGAGGTTCTTGCCCAGCTCACCGCTCGAGTTGGCGAGCCCCGCGGGGAAGCGCGACGTCTTCGAGTTCAGGAGCAGGCGCGTGGACTCGAGGGTCGAGGCGCACAGGAAAATCACGCGGGCGTGGAACTCGAGCGCTTCGCGGGTCTGGGCGTCGATCACGCGCACGCCCACAGCGCGGTCGCGCTGCTCGTCGTAGATCACGCTCTCCACGACGCTGAAGGGGCGCAGCGTGAGCCGGCCCGTCGCCTGCGCGAGGGGCAGCGTGACGCCGATACTGTTGAAATACGAGCGCGTGATGCAGCCGCGCTCGCATGGGCCGCAGTAGTGGCAGGCGGCGCGGCCTCCGTGCGGTACGGTGATCACCGCAACGCGGCCGATCGTGAGCACCCGCTCGCCGCCGAACCGCTTGGCGACGGCCGCCTGCACGACCTGCTCTGCGCAGCTCAGCGCCATCGGCGGCAGGAACTGACCGTCCGGGAGCTGGGGGAGCCCGAGCTTCTCGCCGCTCACGCCGACCGTCCGCTCCACGTGGTCGTACCACGGGGCGATGTCGGCGTAGCGGATCGGCCAGTCGGTGCCGAAGCCGTCCTTCGCGTTGGCCTCGAAGTCGAGGTCGCTCCAGCGATACACCTGCCGGCCCCACATGATGGACCGGCCTCCCACCTGGCGCCCGCGGATCCAGTGGAACGGCTTGGCGGGATCGAAGCTGTAGGGGTTGTCGCGGTCGTTGACGAAGAACTTGCCACTGTACTCGTCGCAGGCGTAGCAATGGCGCTGGATGAATTGGTCGCGTTCCAGTGCCTTGCGATCGCCCTTGCCACGAAAGTGCATCTGCCACGGTGGGACGTGCTCCACGTAATCGCGCGCCGGGTCGATAGGCCGTCCCGCCTCGAGCACCAGGGTCTGGAGGCCGCGCTCGCACAGCTCCTTCGCCGCCCAGCCGCCCGCTATCCCAGAGCCGACGACGATCGCGTCGAACGTGTTCGCGATCATGACAGGGGCGCGCAGCCGTCGAACGAGCCGGGGATGATCTCGTAGTGTGTTTCGGCGGCCCCGATCTCCGACGTGTAGTAGCCGTACAGGGTGAGCGACTTCATCTGACGGAAGAAGTGGCGCTGCGGCTTCGTCTTGGCGCGCTGCAGCGCAGTCGCTTCCGCGTCGAGCCCCGCGAGGAGGGCGCCCCGTTGCGGCTCCGTTGCGGTGACGAAATCGACGCCGAACAGGTCCCGGCTCCGCGTGTCTACATCGGCCAGCCCGGCGAGGAAACGAGCCCGGTCTTCGTCGCTGAACCATTCGGCGAGCAGGAGGTCGATGAATTCGTGGACGCGGGCCGCGCGCGCTCCCGGCGTGTCGGTCTCGGGGATGATCATCTCGGCGATAGTCGCCACGGTCTCGGTCTGGTGCGGATCGAGCACCCGGAGTGCGCGGCTGCGGGCGCGGGCGTGCGTGGCGCGGCCGACGGCCTCGAGCCGTGCGACCGGCAGATCGGAGAGTAGGGGTACGGCGAGCGCCCCTCCGAGGGCGCTCAGCATGTCACGGCGGTTCATGACGCAGCTCCTGGCGGACACTGCACCGCCCGCAGGAAGTGCGCCAGATCACAACGGCGCTACGCGACCGCTCGTCCGACGCCCGCGGCGTCGCGGCCGCGCCACACGAGCTACCGGGGCGGCGGTCCCCCCGCCATGCCGCGGTCGCGCATGTGCTGTTCGAGCTTCTGCCGTTGCTCCGGGGTCAGCAGGGCTTCGATCTGCTCGTGCGCCTTACGGGCGTTCTCCATCATCTGCTGCCGGATCGGCTGGATCTTGGGCCGCAGCGAATCGCGCGCGGCGGGCGAGAGATCGCGGAACCCGCGGCCGCCCGTGAGCTGGCGCATCTGCTCGCGCAGCGGGGCGTTTTGCTGCTGAAGCTGAGCGAGGATCGGCTTGATCTTGGCGCGCTGGTCGGCGCTGAGAGCGAGGCTTTCGAGGGTCGCGCTGTCGGGGGCCATCGCCGGTGGCCCGCCCTGAGGCATTTGTGCGGTGAGGGGTGCGGCGACGAGGCCGAGGGTAGCGACGAGCGAGAGTACTGTGGGGCGCATGCGACGTTCCTCCGTGGGGGTCGTGAGAATACGTGCCCCCGAGGGGGGGCGTTGAGGGCGGCTAGCTGACCCGCCGCGTCTTGCGGCGCATGAAGTCCATGAGGATGAACTGGCCGAGCGTCATCGTGTTCGTGAAATACGCCTTGCCGCGGCAGATGGCGCTCACCTTCTTGACGAACTCCACGAGGCTGCGGTCGCGCGCCAGCATGAAAGTGTTGATCAGGATCCCGCTGCGGCGGCACAGCGCGACCTCGCGGTAGGTGGCCTGAAGGATCTGGGGGTCGAGCCCCATCGAGTTCACGTAGATGCGGCCGTCGGGCAGCGTCAGCGCGGACGGCTTACCGTCGGTGATCATGATGATCTGGCGCATGTCCTTCCGCTGCGACATGAGCATGCGGCGCGACAGCTTGAGCCCCTCCGCCGTGTTCGTGTGGTACGGCCCGACCTGCGCCCGCGCCAGCTGGGCGAGCGGAATCTCCTCGGCGGTGTCGTGGAACAGCACGACGCGCAGCGTGTCGCCCGGGAACTGGGTGCGGATCAGGTGCGTGAGGGCGAGCGCCACCTTCTTGGCGGGGGTGAAGCGGTCCTCGCCGTACAGGATCATCGAGTGCGAGCAGTCGAGCATCAGCACCGTGGCGGACGACGAGCGGTACTCCGCCTGGTGCACCATCAGGTCTTCGTATTCCAGGTTGATCGGGACGCCCAGGCCCTCGCGCTCGAGCGCGCTCGTCAGGGTGGCGTTGACGTCGAGATTGAGCGTGTCGCCGTACTCGTAGGGCTTGCTCGCCGCTTCGGCCTCGATGCCGGTGGCGAGGTGCTCGGTCTCGTGCGCGCCGAAGCTCGACTTCCCGATGCTGCCCAGCAGGTGCTTCAGTGTGCGGTAGCCGAGGAAGTCGATGCCCTTCTCGGTGAGATTGAACTGCACCTGCTGCGCCGCTTCCTTCGCCATGCCGCCCGGCCCGAGCAGCGGCTGTTGGCCCGCCGGCATCTTGGGGGCCTCCGAGACGTTCAGGTAGCCGTCTTCGATGAGCCGCTGCACGATCTTGTCGAGCAGCTCGGCGAGCTGGCGCTGGAGATCGGCGTCGCGCGCCGCGTCGCCGCTCGATTCCCCGCGCAACACCTTGAGCATTTCCGGGGTGAGCTGGCCCGAGTCCATCAGCGCCTGGAGGATCGCCTGGCGCAGGGCGTCGATCGAGCGATCGCCCTCGTCCTCTCCGAACTCGCCCCAGAACGGGTGCGAATACGCGCCTCCGGCGAAGCCCGATTGGAGCAGGAAGTCGGCGAGCTGGTCGAGCAGGCCCTGGAGATTGATCGTGTCGGCCAGCTCGGGCAGGTAACGGCTGTACGTCGTGAATTTCATCGGCGCCCTACCCCAAATATCGGGGCGCGGCGAGCTTTCCCGCAATGACCGAAGCCGGTCTCACGTCGAAACTCGGCGCGCTCGCGCACCGCAACTTCCGGTTGTTCTTCTTCGGTCAGGGCGTTTCCCTCATCGGCACCTGGATGCAATCTGTCGCGCTCGGCTGGCTGGTGCTCGAGATCACCAACTCGCCGTTCGCCGTCGGCCTGAATCAGGCGCTCCGCTCGCTCGGCGTGCTCGTCTTCGCGCTGTACGCCGGGGTCGTGGTGGACCGGGTGGACAAGCGGCGCCTGATCGTGTGGACGCAGGTCCTCCAGATGCTCGAGGCGCTCGCGCTGGCCTTGCTCGTGTGGACGAAAACGATCGCTCCCTGGCACGTGATGGCGCTGGCGGTGGGGTTCGGGATCGTGAACGCGTTCGATATTCCCGGCCGCCAGGCGTTCATCGTCGAGCTGGTGGGCAAGGACGACCTGATGAGCGCGATCGCGCTCAACTCGTCGATGTTCAACGCCGCGCGCATCGTCGGGCCCGCCGTGGCGGGCGGGCTGATCGGGGCCGCGGGCGTCGGGATGTGCTTCTTCCTGAACGGCGTGAGCTACATCGCGGTGATCGCGAGCCTCCTGGCTATGCACCTTCCGCCGTTCGCGCCGCGGCCCGGCACGCCTGCGTGGGAGGGCTTCCGCGTGGGCGTGCGCTTCATCTGGAGCGACGCTCGGGTGCTCGCCCTCGTGGTCCTGGTGGCGGTGTTCAGCGTGTTCGGCTTTCCGTTCCTCGTGCTCATGCCCGTGGTCGCGCGCGACGTGCTGCATACCAACGCCCGCGGATACGGACTCTTGATGGCGGCGGTGGGGATCGGGGCGATGCTGGGCGCGCTCACGCTCGCCACGCTCGGACGGCGGGTGCGGCAGGGACCGGCCCTGCTCGAGGGAGGGGCGGTGTTCGGGGCTCTGCTCGTCTTGTTCGCCACGGCTCGGACCTTCGGCACGGCGCTGTTGCTGCTCGCGCTCGCGGGCTGCGCCATGATCGTCACCACCGCGCTCGCCAACACGATGCTGCAAACGATCGTTCCCGACGACCTGCGCGGGCGGGTGATGGCCTTCTACGCCTTCGTGTTCGTAGGGATGGCGCCGCTGGGTGCCTTCCAGGCCGGCCTGCTCGCGGAGCACACGAGCGCGCCGTTCGCGATCGCGGTGGGGGGAGTGGGGTGCGTGATCGCGATCCTCCTGGTGGCGTGGCGGGCGCCGGAGCTGCGAAACGACTGAACGCGGAACGCGGAAGTGGGAACGTGGAACGGGGCACGACGGATGACGTTCCGCGTTCCACGTTCCGCGTTCACTTCCACTCCCGTCGGCGCGCCTCGGCGACGATCAGGGCGGCGCCGCCGTCGATCCCCAGCCGCTCCGTGTTCACGACCAGGTCGTAATGCACGACGTCGTCGCGGGCGCGTCCGTAGTAGGTCTTCACGTACTGATCGCGCCGGTGATCGATCTCGGCCACGGCCCGCTCGACGGTCGCGGCGGGCACGCCCAGCCGCTCCACCGCGAGGCGCATCCGCCAGGGCTTGGACGCCACCACGTACACATGCAGCGCGTCGGGCGGGGGCCGCTGGGCGAGCACCGCCTGGGCGCCCCGCCCGACGAGCACGATGCGCCCGTGCGCCGCGGCCTCGGCGATCACGCGTTCCGTCATCTTCACGATCGTCGCCTCATCCCGCTCGACCGGCGGCGCCGCGGCGGCCGTCATGAACATCTCGGGGGAGCCGATCGCCAGCGCGCGGGCTACGCGCTCGAGCAGCCCGGGCGCGCGCTCGTCGTGCTGCGCCACCTCCTCAGGCGCGAGCCCTGCGCGCCGTGCCACCGCCTCCACGAATTCATTGTCGATCACGTCCCAGCCGAGTGCGTCCGCGACCAGCCGCGCGATCTCGGATCCCCCCGAGGCGTATTGCCGGGTGACGGTGATGACGGGAGACGCCATCAGGGCTGTCGCAGGTTCTTGCGCAGGTCGCCGATGTTCAGCAGCGGCAGCCCGCCCTCG
>WNGP01005674.1_pt1 | contig 10415 bp, 4 predicted proteins | sample 5407671 | NCBI WGS metagenome assembly WNGP01 (sample SAMN13153381, study PRJNA577476) | soil metagenome | isolation source: 40 cm soil or saprolite under Garry oak tree replicate 2 | place: USA:California | collected 2016-06-15
CTGAACCGGTGAAGACCAGCGGAGGCCACGTCTGAGCACAGGCGCCAGAGCAGGCTGACTGCGTTGCTGAATCAGGGGTGAAGTAGTACAGGGTCATCCCTTGTGCATTGGTCAGCACCGTCTCCGACTGACCTTTGACGGTGACGGTTGCCGTTTGGATCACGGCGGAGGAACCGCTGCCGCCAGTCGCTGGAGTGGAGGTTGCAGGTGGATTGCTCCCGCCACTGCCATAAGGGCCACCCCCGGTAGTGGTGCCGCAGGCGGCGATAAACATGGCTAGAAAGAGGCCAAGCGTGATCACGAAAGAGCGTTTAAGAATCATTGGATGTTCTCCTTCCATGTATCTGCTATTTGGAGCAAGAGTCTGCTCTCTAAAGAGCGTTCTGATCAGAACACTTTTCACAAGGTTACAAAGGTATACCTCTTGTTGGAGGGTGAGGACAGTCGGTAGGGTTTGGGGCCACTCCCCAACTGATGCACCTCGCCCTCTCTCGTCCTAGTCTAAGGAGGAAGCGCCATGAAAGCGCCATGAGCAGCGCCATGAAGTGCTTCCTTCTGAAGCCACCTTTCTGCCATTGAAGATCTTTCGTAAAGCACTGCTTGTTTGTTGACCTTGCACGATCCTGCATGGTACTCTACCTTCAGAGAGAGGGGTCAGGACGCAGTGAACAAGGGCACTTTCTCTTGGTTCTCAGAAAGCTGGCTCACTCGGCAGCAAGACAGCAACGCAGCTCAGCAGATGCTGCTCCGCGTTTGACTAACTGTTCGTCACGTCCGTTGTCCTATTAGGAAGAGGACATACCATGAGTGTGTTACGCCTCAACGTGCTCGGCCCGCCCGAAGTGTATCATGACGGCAGCCGCCTCACGTTTGCCTTGCGCAAGGCGCAGGCCTTGCTGCTCTACCTGGCGGTCGAAGGGGGTATGCACCCTCGCAGCAAACTCGCGGCCTTGCTGTGGCCTGACAGTGAGCCCCATGCTGCGCGCACCGCCTTGCGCAACGCCCTGACGCTGCTGCGCAGCCTGCTCGCCACCCCTGACGCCTCTGCTTCCCCGCACAGCCATCTGCTCAGTCAGCAGGATCTCCTCGGCCTGGACCCGCATGCCCCCTTTGAACTGGACCTCGACGTCGTGCAGCAGGCCTATCACCAGGCCCAGCGGCTCTCCACGTTTCCCTCCCAGGAGCCCCGTGCTGCCCTGGTCACTCAGGTGCAGCAGGCGCTCGCCCTGGTGCGCGGTCCCTTCCTCGAGGGCTTCTGGCTGCGCGAGGAAACCGGCTTTGACGAATGGGTCCGGCAGCAGCAGCAGCAGTGGCAGGTGCGCCTGCCACTGCTGCTGGATCGGCTCTCCTCCTGGCAGGAGAGCGGCGGGGAGCTGGAGCCGGCACGCGCCACGCTCACGCGCTGGCTGGCCCTCGACCCGCTCTCGGAGGAGGCCTCCCGCCGCCTGATGCGGATGAACCTGGCACTGGGCGATGCGAGCGCCGCCTTGCAGGTCTACGCCACCCTCCGGGCGCACCTGGCCGAGGAGTTGCGCGTCCAGCCCTCGGCGGAGACCGTGGCCCTGGCGGACCAGATTCGCGCCAGCGCGGCGGCCAGCCGAGGGAGCACCCCTGCCCGTCGCGCGGCCGTGGAGAGCAGGCCACCTAGCGAGCTGACCGCGCCGCTGGTGGGACGGGCCGCCGCCTTCAGCCAGCTCGTCGCGAGCTTTCAGCAGGCGCAGCGGGGCCAGCCGCAGGCCGTGCTGCTGGTGGGGGAGGCGGGTATCGGCAAAACGCGGCTGGCCAGCGAGTTTGTGGCCTGGGCCCGGGCCCAGGGAGCTGAGGTGCTCAGCGGGCACGCCTTCGAGATGGGGGAACGACTGCCCTATCAGCCGCTGGTCGAAGCGCTGCGGCCGCGGCTGGAGGCGGAAAACGCGCCGGAGGACCTGCTCGACGACGTGTGGCTGACCGAACTGGCGCGCCTGCTGCCGGAGCTGCGGGGACGCTACCCCGATCTGCCCGCCCCCACCCAGGATGAGCTGAGCGCCAAGATGCGGCTGTTTGAAGCGGTGGCGCGTCTGGTGGACGCCCTGGCCAAGCCTGCGCCGCTGGTGCTGCTGCTGGATGATCTACACTGGGTTGATGGGGCCTCCCTCGACCTGCTGCGCTACCTGGGCCGACACTGGAAAGGGCATGGCAGCCCGGTGCTGCTGCTTTGCACGCTGCGCCGTGAAGGACTGGAGCCCAGGTCGCAGCTGGCCGATCTGGGCCGTGACCTGCCGATCAGTCAGGTGGCCTTGCAGATGCTGAGCCAGGCGCAGACCTTCCAGCTGCTTGAGGCCCTCATCGGGGAGCAGGAGGAGAGCACAAGCAGTGGAGGGGAGCCGCGTGAGCATAGCCCTGTTCGCCCCTCGAGCGCCGGGCCAGAGGCCCACCCCTGGCCGGAACAGGAGAGGCCGCTGGTCAGGCTGGGCCATGTCCTGTTTGCGCAGACGGGGGGGCAGCCGTTGTACCTGTTGGAGACGCTCAAGCTGTGGCGGGAACGGCAGTGGCTGCTGCCAAAGCTGGGTGCCGATGGCAGCTGGAAGCTGGAGCCGACCCAGGACCTGGCCGCGGCCCTCAGCCAGGACCAGCCCCGGCGCAAGCTGGTCCCGCCCTCGGTGCGCGAGCTGACCCAGGGGCGCCTGGCCAAGCTCACCCAGCTAGCGCGCCAGTTGGTGAGGGCCAGCGCCGTGCTGGGGACCCAGGCGAGCGCGAAGCTGCTGTGGCAGGTAGCCGAGGTCGAGGTGCAGACAGGCGTCGAGGCCTTGGAGGAGGCCATCGGCAGTGGCATGCTGCGCGAGGAGGAAGCAGGAGGACCAGGGGTGGGCAACCTGGGCAGCTATGGCTTCTCCCATGACCTGATGCGCGATGTGGTCTACACCGAGCTTGGCGCAGCGCGGCGGCAGGTCTTGCACCAACGCGCTTTGGTGTGCTTGCAGACAGAGGGAACAGCCGCCGCCGAACTGGCGTACCATGCGAGGGCTTCAGGAGAGACCGAGGCCGCCTATGGCTACAGCGTACAGGCCGGGATGGAGGCGGTGGCCGTCTTCGCCGTCGCAGACGCCATCGGGTACTACGAACAGGCGCGCGCCTGGCTCCAGGAGCGCCAAGGGAGACAGAGCAGGCTTGCGGCCTCGGAGGTCGAACGTCTCTATGTCCATCTGGGGCAGGCCTATGTCTTCCAGAACGACTGGGAGCAGGCCCAGGAGGCCTATGAAGAGCTGCTCGCCTATGCCAAGCAGCACCAGCTGGCCGCGCTGGCCAGCATGACCCTCAACCGTCTGGCGATCCTGGCGATCCAACAGTCCAACGGCAAGCCAACGGTGCGAGCGCTGCTGGACGAAGCCTGGCACATAGCCGAGGGGAGTCACGATCAGAAGGCGCTGGCGGAAACGGCGTGGAACCTGGCCCAGATCACCGGCATCATGTGGGAGGATCTCACGAGCTCCTTACGGCATGGAGAACTTGCGCTCTCCCTGGCACGAGCACGACACGACCAGGAACTGGAGGCCAGATGTCTCTACATACTTGGAGTGATCTCTCTCTATAGAGGAGACGTTGAGGGGACTACGCACTATGTAGAAACGTCCCTGGCGCTGTATGCAACAATTCGCACCGAGCCGACCTTTTCGGGGGAGCTTTCACTTCCACACTTTGTAAGTGGCGCTCCGCTCACCCAAGCCTTGACGCATCGTACGTCAGAAGCCTGGTGCTGGGGACTTTTGGCTCTGACGCAAGTGTATGCTGGGCAGGTGCTGGGCAGCATACACAGTGGCCGCAGGGCGCTCGCGCTCTCTACAGAGAGCAAGAACGGTTGGGCACAAGTCCTCAGTACGGCCTACCTCACATATGGATTGCTGGACGCGGGAGCCTTTGAAGAGGCGCTCGAGCTCATGCAAGCCGCCATGGCGTTGGCGCGGACCCTGCCTCCAATGTTAAGCTTCCAGCGCCTTCTTACTGCCCTGGGCATGACGTATCACGCCGTGCAGCAGTGGGAAGAGGCGCGCAGCACGCTCGAAGAGGCAGAAGCTGTGGCTGAGACGTTAGACCTCGCACGATTGCGGGTGGTCACCCTGTCGCAGCTGTGCATGAACTGTGCCCTGACAGGAGAGTGGGAACAGGCCCACACCTATGCCGTGCAGGCCATGGCCCTCCGCGAGAGCATTGATCGGGCTATGATCCCGCTGGATTTCTCCTTTCATTATGAAACGGAAGCCCTACTGCGAGGTGGGGATGAGAGGCAAGCGCGAGTAGAAGTGCAGCGACTGGGGGAACGTCTAGGGTCCAATCGGCGCTTCCGCCTGCCCTACCTGCGCTCGGAGGCGTTGCTTTCAGCGTGGGATGGAGAGAGCGAGCAGGCCATCGGCCACTTGCGCGAGGCAGCATGGCTGGCCGCAGACCTGGGCTTGCCGGGCGAACGCTGGCAGATCCAGGCGGCGTTGGGAAGCTTGTATGAGGCAGCCGGCGATCCTGTGCAAGCGCGCACGGCATTTGGTGAGGCAGCGACCATCATCGGGGGGCTAGCCGAGGGCATCAAGGATGAGGCACTGCGTTCGCGCTTTCTGGCTGGGCCACCGATCCAGCAGGTTGTGCAGCAAGCCCACCGTCTCGCCAACCAGGTCCCGCAAGACCAGGCAGAGCCGAGCGGGGCACCCAGGCGCGTGGTGCTGCAGACTGATGAGTCATGGGAGGCCTCATGAGCCTACAGGGTGCACAAAGGACGTCCGGTGAGACGATCTGTATGGTTTTCGATCGTCATGGCCGCGGAAATTTCCTCCCATCGTAATCGAGCAAACAAGCAGCGATAAACAGACAAGCGGTAGACTTCAAGCGGAAAGGAGAACCGTGCTCTACCCAAGGAGTGTGCTCAATGCAAAACGAACAATGGATAGCAGATCGAGCACTCCCAAGCAGCCTGATTACTTGACCGGTGCTCTAGCCCTCCTTGCAGGCTGCCTGAGCGAGGCTAGATGCGGCAGCACCGGCCTCCTCTCTTGGGGACAGGGGCAGCATTCTGAATAGAGAGATGTTGCCATTGGAGGCCTTTTGCTTTTGGGAAGCGTGGGGAGGAAAGCTAGGTAATTCGGAGGCTTCTGGAGCCATGGGGGGAAGAAATTACACAGTTCTGTCGATGTGCTCTTGCTGCCAATGAGGTATATCTTCTGTTGAGGCCAGTAGCAAGAGATCTTCTCTGGTTACATCATAACAAGCTGAAAACAAGAGGATAAACCTATGAGCAAGCACGACGACCACGCACAACCAACGAAAGACAAAGTGCAGGTGGGCAACCTGGCCCCGGACTTTACGCTCCCCAACCAATGGGGCACACCTGTAAGTCTCGGGGATTTTCTCGGCAAGAAGCATATTGTGCTGTTTTTCTATCCAAGGGATCACACCGCTGTCTGTACTGAAGAGGCATGCGCCTTTCGGGACAGCTACGAGGCCTTCAAGGCTCTTGAAGCGGAAGTCATCGGGATCAGCTCGGACTCAGTCGAATCGCACCAGCAGTTCGCCAGAGAGCACCAGCTCCCTTTCATTCTATTGAGCGACGTGGATGGAGTGATCAGAAAGCGCTACGGTGTACCTACGGCTTTCGGGCTACCTGGGCGCGTGACGTACATCATCGATGGACAGGGCATTGTCCATCACATCTTTTTCTCACAATTCACCTCGGAAAAACACGTTACTCAAGCCCTCCAAACACTGCAATTGTTGCGTAGAGGGCAATAATCAGCTCTTTGCCAGCACCCTCAACGTGATCAATCCGGCCAAACCGGAGTAGTGGTATCCCCTCGAATGAAATAAGATGGAACAGAGAGTGAGAAAGGGTCAAGCAAATCGCAAAGTTGAAATTCTGCTCCCAGTAGAGTATAGTAAGTGCGGTGGCACTCACTAGAGAGTATCAATCCTCCTCGAGAGTAGCCTTGTCTATTGGATCAGTTTTGCATCGGTTCCTTCTTGTTGCATTCTGCCTGACTGAGAAGAAGTAGACGGGTAGCGGCGGCAATTCTGCCGGGGCAGGCAGGAGAGCCTGGGAGGTTACCTGTCCCCAGACAGGGTCCTCACACAAGCAGGATGGATAGGTGCCGAGGTTCACTTGTCAGTCCGCTCACAGGAGGAGGTGCGAGAATGGCATACCACGTAGGGCAGCAGCTTGGCAACTATCGCCTCATCCATCTTCTCGGACAGGGGAGCTTCTCTGTAGTCTACCTGGGGAAGCATATTCATCTGAACACCCAGGCTGCCATTAAAGTGCTCCATGGGCAGTTGGCAAGTCTTGACATGGAAGCCTTTCTCACCGAGGCACGTACCATTGCCCATTTACGACATCCCCATATCGTCCAGGTCCTGGACTTTGGAGTCGAGGCCCAGACTCCCTTTCTAGTCATCGACTATGCCCCGGGTGGCACCCTGCGTCAGCGCCACCCCAAAGGTGCAATGCTCCCGCCAGACACTGTCGTCACCTACGTCACGCAAGTGGCCGATGCTTTGCAGTATGCGCACCAGGAAAAGCTCATTCATCGCGATATCAAGCCGGAGAATATGCTGCTGGGGCGCAACAACGAGGTCTTGCTCAGCGACTTCGGTATTGCCATCGTGGTCCAGAGTTCACTCCAGCAGCAGGCTGGGGATACAGCTGGGACCATCGCCTACATGGCACCCGAGCAGCTTCAAGGGAAACCACGGTCGGCAAGTGACCAGTATGCGCTAGGAGTCGTGGTCTACGAGTGGTTCTGTGGAGATCGCCCCTTTCACGGAACGCCCAGCGAGTTGTATAGCCAGCACCTGTTCGTTTCTCCTTCTCCATTGCGTGAGAAAGTTCCGACCATTTCCCCTGCGGTGGAACACGTGGTGTTGAAGGTCCTGGCCAAGGACCCGAAAGAACGCTTTGCCAGTGTGCGCGCTTTTGCCACAGCCCTGGAAGAGGCGTGCAAGGCTGAAGCATCCGGGCGAACGCTCATTGTACTTACCTCTGATCTCCCCGGGGAACAGCCAGCCGAAGCTGAACAAATGGCTGGCCAATTGAACATTCGGCCCCATAACCTGCCTGCACAGCTCTCACCGCTGATCGGACGCGAACACGAGATACAAGCACTGTGTACGCTCCTGCGACGGGCAGAGGTGCGCCTCGTCACCCTCACAGGTATAGGCGGTGTCGGTAAAACGCGCCTGGGGCTCGAGGTGGCGACTCACCTGCTCGGTGACTTTCCTGACGGCGTCTGCTTCGTCCCGCTGGCTCCCATTAGCGATCCTGACCTGGTCATTGCTACCATCGCCCAAACACTTGGAATCCAGGAAGCCGGAGAGCAACCATTATTGGATCTTCTGCAAGCCCATTTGCGAGACAAGCGCCTGCTGCTGCTACTTGACAACTTCGAGCAGGTGCTGGCAGCGGCACCAGGGCTTGCGGACCTGCTGTCCGGCTGTCCTCAGCTTAAGATCCTGGTGACCAGTCGTGCTGTACTGCACCTCCATGGTGAACACGAGTTTTCCGTCCCACCACTGGCGCTGCCCGACCTCATCCACCTTCCAGAGCGTGAAGCCCTCTCACAGTATGCGGCAGTGGCCCTCTTCCTGCAATGTGCGCAGGCTGCCAGGCCCAACTTCCAGCTGACTCCCGCCAACACCCGTGTCATCGCTGAGATCTGTGTGCGCCTGGATGGGCTGCCTCTCGCCATAGAACTGGCAGCCGCACGCATCAAACTCCTCCCCCCACAGGCACTCCTGACACGCCTGGAATATCGCTTGCAGGTACTGACGAGTGGAGCACGCGATGCCCCCGTACGGCAGCAAACCCTGCGCAACACGCTGGCGTGGAGCTATGATCTGCTCGATGCCAGGGAGCAGTGGCTCTTCCGGCGGCTCTCCGTCTTTGTCGGCAACTGCACATTGGAAGCGGTGGAGGGTCTCTCTACAGCGCTCGGCGAGAAGCCAGCAGACGTGCTGGACGGAGTGGCCTCACTCATGGACAAGAGCTTGTTGCGCCAGGTAGAGCAAGAAGGACAGGAGCCGCGCCTGCTGATGCTGGCGACCATCCGCGAGTATGCGCTAGAGGCCCTCGCCGCTAGTGGGGAGATGGAGAGCACCCGGAGAGCTCATGCTGCGTACTACCTGGCATTGGCCGAGCAAGCGGAGCTAGAACTGGGGGGGCCACAGCAAGGTGCGTGGTTGGACCGCTTAGAGCGGGAACATGACAACCTGCGAGCGGCGCTCTCGTGGTCGCTAGAACAAGCAGGAGATGAGGAGGCCGGGCAGCGCCAGGAGATAGCCTTGCGGTTCGGTGGGGCACTGTGGAAGTTCTGGTGGACACTTGGTCACTGGAGTGAAGGGCGAACTTTCCTGCAGCGGGCGCTGGCGGCAAGTGAGGGTAGCGAGGCTTCATCTATTGATGCAAAGGCGCTCTACGCTGCTGCACAACTGGCCTTCGTTCAGAGCGACAATGAGAGGGCAAAGGCACAGTCTGAGGAGAGCCTGGCCTTGTTCCGGGAACTCGAAGACCAACGAGGTATCGCGCTCTCCCTCTCTACGCTGGGGAACGTCGCCTGGGTGAGAGGCGACACAGCAAGAGCACATTCCCTGCTCGAGGAGGCTGTGGCGCTCTTCAGAGAGGTGGACGACAAGGAGTTTGCTGCCTACTCGCTCTTCTCCCTGGGATTGTTGGCCAGCAGCCAGGGTGAGTACGCCAGGGCGTGCGCCTTGTACGAAGAGGGCCAGGCCCTCTTCAGGGAGATAGACCACAAGAAGGGGATCGCTCACTTACTCTCGCAATTGGCGCAGGCGCTCTTTCTTTCCCAGGGCGATCAGGCGAGAGTGCGCTCCCTGCTCGAGGAATGCCTGGCGCTCTCCAGGGAGTTAGGCTTCAAGGAAGGGATTGCGGCAGCTAGATATCTCTTTGGGCAGTTGGCTCTTGGTCAGGGTGACCTTGCCATAGCACACTCAGAGTTGGAGGAGAGTGTCGCGCTCTACAAGCAGATGGGGCACCGGCATGGCACGGCCGAGTCGCTTGCTGCTTTAGGGAAGGTCGTTGCTGCACAAAGCGACTACCCAGCAGCACGAATGCTCTATGAGGAGAGCCTGACAATCTCTGGAGAGTTGGGTGAGAAGTGGGTGATTGCCATGGGCCTGGTGGGATTGGGGGAAGTCGTTGCAGCCCAGCGACAGTTAGCATGGGCGGCACAGCTCTGGGGAGCAGCAGACACTCTCAGGGACGCGATTGGCGTCCCTATCCCGCCCGTCGAACTCGCTGACTATGAGCGCACGCTCTCGGCTGCGCGTGTGCACCTGGGAGAGCGAGCCTTCGCTGCCGCCTGGTCCCAGGGACGAGCCATGACCCCGGGGCAGGCACTCGCTGCACAGGGGCAAAAGCCAGCTCCGCGCCCGTCCACCACCGTGACTCCATCGCCCACCTATCCGGCCGGACTGACGGCACGCGAGGTGGAGGTGCTACGCCTGCTGGCTGGGGGCTTGACCGACCTCCAGATCGCTGAAAAGCTGGTGCTCAGTCCCCGCACTGTCCATGCCCATATCAGCTCCATCTACAGCAAGCTGGGCGTTACCTCACGCAGTGCGGCCACCCGCTATGCCATTGAGCACCATCTTGGCTGACACGGGCGACCGTTGAACAGATCTTCGGCATCGCTAGCAACGAACCCAGGAAGCCAGCACACGCGGAGGAGTTCTAATACCCGTAACCCCCACTCGTCGATCCGCCACCTTGTACAGCCAGATTGGGTGTGGCCACGAACCACATTCCGAAAAGGCCCTCCCCATTGGTCTGACCGCGGGCAGTGTCCCCTGAGAAGGTGTAGAGTGGATGTCCGTTATACTCGACCTGACTCCCATTTGCATCCATTTGTACACTCAGTTTCCCAGCCAGGGAAGTCGCACTGCTGGGTACACCTGAGCTTGTGAAGAGCAACGGAGGCCACATCTGAGCACAGCTGCTAGAGCAGGCTGCCTGCGCCGCTGAGTCACCGGTGAAGTAGTACAGGGTCTTGCCTGTGGCATCGGTCAGCAGCGTCTCCGACTTACCCTTGACACTGGCGGTTGCCGTTTGAATCACGACGGAGGACTGGCGGCCGCCAGTCGTGGGAGTGGGATTAGGGCTGCCGCCACCATAAGGGCCACTCCCGCTAGTGGTGTAGCTGCCGCAGGCTGCCAGAAACAGTGCTATGAAGAAGCTAAGAGCGATCACTAAAGAGCGTTTAAGAATCATGGTATATTCTCCCTCAATGTATTAACTATTCGGAGCAAGAGTCTCCTCGCTGATGAGCGGTCTAATCAGAACGCTCTTCCTTAGGTTACATTCGCAGCAGGTTACACCCTTTCGCTTTTGGGAAGCCTGAGTAGGCAGTGAGGCTCAAGCTCAACAGTCAGTGGTACCAGGGTGAAAC
>WNGP01006624.1_pt1 | contig 10415 bp, 11 predicted proteins | sample 5407671 | NCBI WGS metagenome assembly WNGP01 (sample SAMN13153381, study PRJNA577476) | soil metagenome | isolation source: 40 cm soil or saprolite under Garry oak tree replicate 2 | place: USA:California | collected 2016-06-15
TGGCTGAGAGCGAAACCGAGAGCTCTTGAATGGTGCTCATACACAGCGGGTAACAAAAGATAAGCTTTCCTCCTGGGTATGCGAGATGCCGCTTGAGCGCGAGGGTGCGGGAAACCGCGCACCGTGGGAAGGTGCGGCGAGACGTCACTCAACTCACAGAACTGGAAGCCAGTGAGTCGAGCATCTCGCCGCTCGTCCGACCTCAACTGCCTCCCCTAGCCGGGTTGGTGATCGCGCTGAGCCGACTTCTGGAGGGCAAAACGCCGGTAGAGCGCGAACGGGAAGAGGCCTGTTCTCACCAGTCGATGCTCGAGCGGAGTCTCCGCAAAGGGCGTGAGGGCCTGCTGTACTGGCTACTTGGGACATCTGTTCGGGAAAATCACCATAAAAGCGAGAGAGCAAGCCTTCACTGGTTGCCAAAAGACGTGCTGCTGAGGTAAACTGTGAGGGCGAGAACAGGTGCTCGCCCAGCCACAACAACCACGACCCATCTTCTTGAAGGAGCAGCCCATGGTGATTCTTCCTCATCTCAAGCGGCTTGTAGGTCCTCTCGTCTTAGGACTGCGAGCTCGCTTTCTTCAGTGGACCGCGCCACTCACTTGCTGCTTGCCGCTTGCAACAGTCGCCGATCTTGCTCGAAGCAAAGCAGAGCTGGTGGCAGAAAATGCGTTATTACGACAGCAACTCATCATTCTCAAACGGCAGGTGAAACGGCCAGCATGCTCGAAAACAGATCGGGTGCTCCTCGTCCTCTTGGCACGAGTGGTTCGGACCTGGAAACAAGCCCTCTTCATTGTTCAGCCAGACACCCTGCTGCGGTGGCATCGGGAGCTCTTTCGCTTGTATTGGAAGCGCAGGTCAAAGGCCTCTTCACACCAGCCAAAGGTAGCCGCCGAAGAGGACGGTTCGCACCCACCAACCAAAGGGACAGACGTGGGCGACCTTTTTGCACACCCACTGTGCTGGCTACTTGGAAGGTCCGTTCTAGAGTCTGTTATGAACTTTTGGTAAACTAGGGGATATGGAAAGAAAACCATATCCCAGCGATGTTAGTGATGACGAATGGAGCTTTATAGCTCCCTACTTGATCTTGATGAAGGAAGATGCACCCCAAAGAGAGCACGATTTGCGCGAAGTGTTCAATGGGTTGCGCTGGATTGTGCGCACCGGAGCGCAGTGGCGGATGATGCCTCATGATCTACCACCGTGGGCAGCCGTCTATCAACAGACCAGAGCGCTCGGCTCAAAGCGGGAGTCTTTGAGGCCATCGTTGAGGACCTGCGTACCGTGTTGCGACTGGCTGAGGGACGCAACGAGGAGCCTTCGGCAGCCATTTTTGATAGTCGCACCTTGCAATCGAGTCCAGAAAGTGGACATCGGGCGGGCTATGATGGAGCCAAACGGCGCAAAGGCAGCAAAGTGCATCTGGCCGTTGATATCCTGTGGCATCTGTTGGCCTTGCACGTGACGCCGGCCAATGAGCAGGACCGCGCTCAGGTGGGCGAGTTGGCTCAAGCGGTGCAAGAAGTGACAGGCCACTCGGTGCAACTGGCCTTCGTGGATGCTGGCTACACGGGCGAGCCAGCCGCAAAGGAGGCCGAGGCCGCTGGCATGCGCCTGGAAGTGATCAAGCTGCCAGAAACCAAGCGCGGCTTTGTCTTGTTGCCGCGGCGCTGGGTCGTCGAGAAGACCCAATCACAAGACCCCTGAGACACTTCGGTTGACAGATCCGATGCCACGTCCTATGCTTGGTATCAGTGGGCTGCTGAACTTGCTTACCTGGGTTGAGCACCGGCAGCTGGCCCCTGCTTCACTGCATGAGGAAGGTGGTGTTCCATGTCCAGTCTCTCACTCAACACGGCTCCCCCCCGCCCAATACCAAACTGGTCATCGGTCCGTGGGCGGATTTGCCGCAGGCCAATCGTCAGCAGCTTCTCTGGCTGCTGAGTCATCTGCTCGAACGCCAGCTGGAGCCAAACCTTACATCACGCAAGGAGGACGGAGATGAACGTGACGACGGCACTGAGTAAATCCGGCCTCCCCGCGCTCAATGATATGCGCACGGAGAAACTCCATGCCTGGCATCGTGAACGCTTAGCGGTCGTCTATGTGCGCCAATCCACTGCCCAACAAGTCCTTGACCATCAGGAGTCCACGCGACTGCAATATGGGCTGGTCAGTCAAGCCCAGGCGCTGGGATGGGCTACCGACCGCATCCTGGTAATTGATGATGATCTGGGCAAATCAGGGACCAGCGCGCAGGGGCGACTGGGCTTTCAGCGACTGGTCTCAGAGGTGAGCCTGGATCACGTCGGGATGATCTTCGGCGTGGAGATGTCGCGCCTGGCGCGCTCCAACAAGGACTGGCATCAGCTCTTGGAGCTCTGCGCCCTCTTTCACACCCTGATTGCTGACCTGGATGGGATTTATGATCCTGCGCTGTACAATGATCGACTCCTGTTAGGATTGAAAGGAACGATGTCAGAAGCAGAACTGCATATCTTAAAGCAACGCATGTATCAGGGACGTTTGAGTAAAGCCCGGCGGGGTGAACTGCAATTTGCTTTGCCGGTCGGCTATGTCTGGAGTCCCACGGGAGAGATCCAGTTCGACCCAGATGAGCAAGTGCAACAGGTCGTCCGGTTCATCTTCCGGAAATTCGAAGAGCTGGGCACACTCGGCGGGCTGGTGCGCTATCTGGCCCATCACCAGATCCAACTGGGTGTTCGTGTGCGCGAAGGGCCTGGCAAAGGGGAACTCGTCTGGCGCCGCCCGAATCGGGCAACATTACAGATGGTGCTCAAACATCCCCTCTATGCTGGCACCTATGTCTACGGGCGACGACAGGAAGATCCGCGTCGCAAAGAGCCAGAGCGCCCACGCACTGGTCGGGTGGTAATGACCACGGACGAGTGGCTCGTCCTTCTGCCCGACCGCTGCTCGGCCTACATTTCCCTCGAGCACTATGAGCGCAACCAGGCGCGGCTCGAAGCCAACCGCGCTCGCGCAGATGCCATGGGGGCCGCGCGGAGGGGGCCAGCGCACTTCACCGGTTTGGTCGTGTGTGCTCGCTGTGGCTGTCGGCTGACCGTCCATTACGACGGCGGTGACCCTCTTCACACGTATGAATGTGTCGAGCGCTGGACGCACTACGGGGAACCCAAGTGCCAACATCTGGCGGGCCTGTGCCTGGACACCTTCGTCAGCCAACAAGTTCTCGCCGCCTTGGAGCCAGCCGCTTTAGAATTGTCGCTCACCGCCACTGAGCGTGTGGAGCAAGAACGGGCTGAGTTGGATCGGATCTGGCAGCAGCGGAGAGAACGAGCCGCCTACGAAGTCGAGCGCGCAGCACGGCAGTACCAGGCAGTCGAACCTGAGCATCGGCTCGTGGCCCGGACGCTAGAACACGCCTGGGAAGAGAAGCTGGCGGCTCAGCAACAGCTTGAAGAGGAGTATCATCGGTTTGTTCAGCACAAGCCACGCCTCCTTTCAGAAACCGAACGGGAGGCGATTCGCCGCCTGGCGACGGATATTCCCGTGCTTTGGGCTGCTCCAACCACCACCGATGCGGATCGCAAAGAGATCATTCGCCAGATTGTCGAACGAGTCGTGGTGGATGTACAAGGGAACAGCGAGCGCGTCCTGGTGCGCATCGAGTGGATCGGTGGAGGATATACTGAGGGGATCGTGATTCGTCCGGTTGGCAAGCTGAGCGAGCTGAGTACGTATCCGCAGATCTGGAAGCCCGGTCCAGGCATTGACCGACGCTGGCTGGGCCGCCACCGCCATTGCCCAGGCATTGACCGACGCCGGCTATTCCTCTGCCCACACCACTGCTCGCTTTCATGCACAGACGATCAGGGAGTTACAACGACGGTTGGGAGTGAGAGCGCCGCGCCCCCGTGTCAGGTCCCGCGACGGACTCTTGCCCAACGAATGGTGGCCTGCAGAACTGGTTCGCGCGCTGAACATCCCACGCGCCAGTCTCTACCACTGGATCCGTCAAGGGCTGGTGCGGGCGCGCCAGCTCGATGAACCCTTGCATCGCTGGGTGGTGTGGGCCGACGAGGCGGAACAGGAACGCCTTCGACAGTACCATCAGCGCGCCATTGGAAACGATCTCCACCACCGCTGGACTGATGGGCCACTTGCCGAATAACCCCGATGAGGATATGATAAAACTAATCGAGAAAGGATAGCGCAATGGCAAGCACTCAGAAACAAAAAAAGGGTTCTGGGGGTAGTGTGACTGGGTCATTGAGCGCTCTTTTGCCTGGATGGCTCGCTTTCGTCGTCTGGCACGCGATTATGAACGCTTGCCCGAGACGTTGGCCGGTCTTCACCTGTTGGCGTTTGCCGTGCTCATGCTTCATCGTTTTGCCCTTTTAATGGCTCATTGCCCGTAAAGTTCATAACAGACTCTAAATCCAGTAAGAGTGGGGTTCAATTTCCCAAGCAATGCCAGGTCTATCACCGAGGAAACGGCAAGATGTTTGAACGGATGCTCCAAGTAGCCAGTACAACTCGCCTCCGGTGCTGCTGGGTTTATGATCTTCGACATAACAATCCTTCTTTCTTCACACGCACACTTTTTTCTTCCAGAGATTTTTGAGCTGGCACGCGCTCCCGAGGAGGCGAGCGTGTGCCGTGTGCTGCTTGACCAGGTGGTTTAGACCACCTGGCTCACCTGGTCGGGTTTGAACTCCTGCTTCCTTGCCACGGCAACTTCATGCGTCTTCTCAGCCCGCTGCTTGATACCCAGGAGCATCTTGCGTTCCATCATGAAGGCTGTCGGCTCTAAGAGGAGCAGCATGCAGACCCCACTGAGTGTCAGTGGTAGGCGACCATGAACACGCGACACCAGGCGTGTGTGTCTCTCGTCGAGCGGAGAGAGTGCCCATACCCAGGTGACTCCAGATTCGGGATTCTGCGGGTCCCTGAGCAGGATCAGCAGGGATTGGTTCGGCTCGAGGGCCTTGACAGGCCAACTCGGGCCAGCCCCCAGCGGAATGACATCTCCAACCTGTAAGTGCTGAAACTCCGGGATGATCCGGTCCGCGCTGGGACGGTCAAGGATCCCGAAGAGACGATCCAGCCAATCGTAGCTGTACAAGCCCCCTCGTTGATATCCCATCTGCACGAGCCAGGGCCAGATGTCTGCTGGCTGAGCCTTGATGGTGACGGCGCGAGTCGTGGCATACAACGGCTGTTGTATCTCATCATCCCCTGGCAGAGGTCGCTGAAGTTCTTCATCACTCGCTCCCCAGCGCAGGTGCCACGGACGGATGACGCGTAGGTACGCGCCTAACGAAGCCCCGCCCAGGATAGCTAATCCTAGAGCAATCTTTTTGAACATACAAGGTTCCTCCTTCTCGCTACATGCGGTCAAAGGCGGTGACTTTCCACACGCCTCCCTCTTGCCGCATCTCCAGGTGCACCGTATAAGTGGTGCCATTGGCGCGCGTGACCGTCAAGATGGCGGTCGTCGGATCGCCAGCGGGGAAGTTGGCATACGAATAGTGGTTCACCTTACCGGCTGCTGCATCACGCTCCTGCGCCATTTGGGTGAACTCCTCCTGGCTATACACCGTCTTGAGGTGCGACCCCAGGAATGTATAGGCTCTAGCAAAGTCCTGGTTCTTGATCGCGGTGTAGTACTGATCGCTGGCAATGGTGGGACCGCCATAGGTGGTGACGGCAAAGCCTACACCGAACGCCAACAGTGCAGCACCCACGATACAGACTAGCGCAAGGATTCCCAAAGTAATCCACACCCAGCGGGAGGACTTCCTGGGCGGCTGGCTATAGCCAGGAACTCGTGCATAGCTCTGAACAGGTGGTGTACTATACTCCGATGTTGGTGGTTTCATGATGTTCGACATAACAATTTTCCTTTCTTCACATGTACACTGCTCTTCTTCAAAGGGCGACGCGAAGACGTCTTAACTCATCTCGCCTATTGTTGCACCTCTTCCGGTGCCATCTCAGGCTGCTACAAAACGCGACTTCCAGGGGGTGGGCACGGCGGGGAAAGACGTTCAATCTGCCCCCTCGCCTCGTCGTACTCACCGCTCCATGGAGCAGATATTGCTTCAGTATGCAGTATAATGGAAGGACTTCACGAAGGGGTCATATTCAGGGACTTCAGTGACACGAATCCGTCACAATTTCATCCCTCTCGAGGTGCATGATATGGGAGGGAGGAGCAAACGTGAGGGAAAAGTCGGCGTGTATCTATCAGCATCACTGCCGGAATATGTACATCATCCGGGCACTCAGTCACTTTTGATGAAGCCTGCTTGCTCTTCGAACCGATTGAGTGAAGTTGACTGCGCAGCTTCCCGAAGTAGAGGAGCCCACCCAGGCCCAGGAAATCGGCGAGGAGGTGAGTGAGCACCGTCCAGCGAATGGATCCCGTCCGCCAGGCGACCCACCCATGGCCCAGACCGATGTGGAAGGCTCCCGCGAGAAAGGCCTTCGTGTCACCGCGCATGCGGCTCTTATGGACGGACTGTGGGGCCAGGTGGAAGACGCGCAAATCCCACGGCCGGGTAGAGATAGCCCCGCACCACCTGGCCGGGGAAGACGATGGGATAGATGCCGCGCCAGAGCACTTCTTCGCCGACGGCATTGATTAGCGTCAGCGCTGCGGAACTCAGAAGTACCAGGGGCGTCGCTTCGCGGAATCGGCGCGCAAAGATGGTCACAGCTGCCCCCAGGGCGGGACACAGCAACAGGAGCAGACCGAGCCAGGCAGGTTTCCCCAATGGATGAGAGGACGAGAAAGAGGTGTGCGAGTGCGGTTCCCCTCATGATCCAGAGCGGGAAGGCCAGATACCAGATGAGCCAGTAGCAGACAAACCCCAGAACATAGCCGACTCGTGGGCCCAATAACGCCTGGAATCCTCGAAACGCTCCCAGCATGCTGCCGATCAGCAGAGGGGGAGCAACGACTAAGGCAAACTGCCTGACAGGATCCGTTTCCATACCTCCGCTCGGGTCAGACGATAGGGGTATGACTGGCGGTGTCGATGCAGATGGAGCCATCTCTGCCCTCTCCTTGCTCTGCCGCTCTCTTTGCGTCACTGACCAATGAAGCGGCTCACATTGGTTATACAGGCAGTGTATTCCATCGCACAGAGTTCCCGCTGCCGTCGATGCGCATGTTGGAGTTGCAACTTGCTTCATCGAAAGTGGTGAAGGGCCATCATCCAGGGTGAGGTTTGGTGAGGACCACCGGTTTGCGTCGGTGTTTTGGGTGACAACCTCGTGTACTTGCAACTTCCCCCTGAAGGCGCAGCAGTATGAAGGCAAAAACGGGAAGACGAGCAGCACCGCACGTTCTCCTCAACCGTTCAAACACTATTGACCGGCCAGTTGGAAAAAGCGCTCGAAGAGAAGAAAACGCCAGATGACCCACATCAGTGTGGTCCAGAGCAGCGCGGCACCGCCAATCATCAGGTACGCGACCAGATCCAACGCCTGCAGGTTGAACAGCGCACGCAATGGGGGGATGGCCAGTATCCCGATAAAACCTATGAACAATCCCAGCACCAGCAGGAGCCCACACAGGACTAACAACACGGTCATGGCTGTCTGTGCCAGCGGTAATGCTCCTTCACGATAGGGATTTGCAGGCACTGGGAACGTGAGCGAGGCAGGGATCAGCACGAGGAGATAGACGCCGATAGCGACCAGGCACGTCGTCACGGAGGCAGGCAGGACGAAACGGACCAACGAGCGGATCAAGCTCTCGCTCGACACACGTCCGGGGCGCGCCCAGTATGCCAGCGCAAGCGTCGGCACTGCTACCGTGAAGAACGTGAGCAGAGAGGTCTGCCGGGGCTGGAAGGGAAAGCCGCCGATAAAGGTAATGGAGATGAGGAGTAGCGTTACGGAGGCGACGCGCGCTAAAAAGAGCTTCAAGATGTCCTGCATGCCATTGCGGATGCGCTGCCCCTCACGCACGGCTGGCGGCAGCGAGGCAAAGGTATCCTTGAGTAAGACCAGGTCGGCTACCCCTCGCGTTGCCTGGCTGCCGCTCTGCATGGCGATGCCCAGGTTTGCCTGTTTGAGCGCGAGGACATCATTCACGCCATCGCCGATCATCGCGACATAGTGGTTGCGACTGCGCAGCGCCTGGACCACACGCTCCTTTTGTTGGGGCGTGATGCGGCCAAAGATCGTTGTTTCTTCTGCCATCTGTGCGAGCTGTGCATCGTCCAGCTGGTCAAGTTCTGTTCCTGCGATGGTCTTGATCTCGGCGCCCAGACCCAGTTGTTGTGCCAGCGCTGCGACTGTCTGGGGATGATCACCGGAGATGATTTTGACCTGTACCCCCAGCGTAGCAAATTGCGCCAGCGTTTCGCTCGCCTCGGGACGCAACGTATCACGCAAGCTGATCGTGCCAAGTGGCATCAAGTCATGGGGCAAGCATGCTTCGCCTTCGTGCGCTTGGAGCTGGGCAGATGCAGGAGCGCGGGCAAAGAGCAGCACACGCAGTCCGCGCCTTGCTTCAGTTTCAATGAAGGTTCCCAGGTCGGCACGAGCAACCAGGAATGGCTGGAGGGCGTCTGGCGCACCCAGGACATACACCCCTTGCATGGCTGCATCGGCCATCACGAGCGCGCCCCACTTGCGTGCCGAAGAAGAAGGGATCTCTTGGAGAACGTGCAGTCCGTGCAGTGCTTGCTCCCGGCACACGGCTCCGATGGCTTCGCTGGTCGCATTCTGACTCGATGTGTGAACGATATAGCTCCCAAGCAGAAGGCGTAGCTCGGCCTCGTCGACACCATAGGGGTGCAGTGCCGCAAGTTCCGGCGCATTGGCCGTCAGCGTCCCAGTCTTATCAGTACACAGCACATCTACATGGCTGAGCGATTCGATGGCGTTGAATTTCTGCACCAGCGCCCCATTTCCAGCAATGCGTACGGCTCCCAGGGCATAGGCCACGCTGATGGAGAGGAACAGGCCATTGGGCACGATGCCGATGATGACCATGGCCATGCGCACCGTTTCTACGATGGGGATGAAGCTGACGAGTGAGGCCGCAAACAGGAGCACTTCCAGGAAAAGGGCGACGAGGAGCAGCACGCGGATTATCAGGTTGATTTCGCGCTGCAGCGGTGTAGACATTGCGCGGTAGGCGCGTGCCCGGGCAGTGAGTGTGCCTGCCACGCTCTGTATCCCAACGTGTTCTGTACGGTAGTACACACTGCCGGTCACACAAAACGTCCCGGAATAGAGCCTGTCGCCCTCGCGCCTGGTCATCAGATCAGATTCGCCCGTCAGGAGCGACTCATCGATCTCAACGCGCCCATCACCCACCACTGGCCCATCCACCACGATGTGATCGCCCGGATGTACGACCAGGATATCACCGACCACGACTGCCTCTGGCTCAACCTGCTGCTCCCGGCCATCACGCAGCACCACTGCCTTGGGGCGGGTAAGCAGAGCGATACGGTCGAGCGTGTGCTTGGCCCGCACTTCTTGAATCAGGCTGATGATCGTGTTGAACGAGATCACGCCTACAGAGATCAAAGCGTCAAGGTATTGTCCCAGGAGGACGAGGGCCAGCGCGATGGAGAAGAGGATGATATTGACCGTATTCAACACGTTCTCACGTATGATCTGCAGGTACGAGCGATCGGTGGCGGGTGGAGGTACACAGCCTAACCCGCGTGCGCGTCGCTCCTCCACTTCGTGTGCACTCAATCCTTGTAGTGGCTGTCGTTGGTCTTGAACACTCATCATCGGCCTTCGGTCCTCTTCCGCACTTGGATGAAAGAGACGCATCGCTTGGCGCTCTTCTCGCGTTTTGCCCCGTGGGCAACAGGGTCTCTGCTTTTCCGGGAGAGTCACGCCTACCACGTCATCAAAATGTGGCCCTGCCTGCTCGCAGGGCATTCAGGATCACAATCACGTCAAAGCCTTCCTGTATGAGTGCGCCCGCCGCAGGGGGAATGAAGCCGAAGGCGGCGAAGAGCATGGCGATGGCGGAGAGGCCCATGCCTACCCAGATCCCCTGTACGGCCACGCGCATGACCCGGCGACCCAGGCGCACCGCGCGCACTACGCGCAGGATATCGGTCGAGAGCAGCACCGTATCGGCGGCTGAGGCGGCGGCGGTCAAGCCCTGCGTGCCGAGCGCCATGCCAACCGTGGCGGTTGCCAGCGCGGGCGCATCGTTGATGCCGTCTCCCACCATCAGCACGCGGTGTCCCTGTTGCTCGAGTTCCTTGACGATGCGCACCTTGTCCTCCGGCAGGCAGCGCGAGATCACGCGGTCCACCCGCGCGATTTTGCCGATCTGTTGCGCCACCACCTCGCTGTCGCCCGTCAGCAGGATGGTTTCTTTGATGCCCGCCGCGCGCAAATCCGACGAGAGGCGTGAGAGTTCTGCGCGCGGCACG